>OFGY01000037.1_pt1 | contig 10636 bp, 8 predicted proteins | sample 1521901 | NCBI WGS metagenome assembly OFGY01 (sample SAMEA2553414, study PRJEB24118) | soil metagenome | reverse complement strand
TATGGAAGGGGTCAAAGCGGCGGGCGCAGAGGTGGAGGGAATCAAGCCCCGGGCCACCCCCATGAGCGAGGCGACGAAGCGGTTTTGGGAGTCGCGCGCCATGCTCGTCGGCACGCCGACGCTGAACAATATCATGTTCCCGTCGGTTGCCGAGTTTTTGACCTATTTGAGAGGTCTCCGGCCGAAAGACCGGATGGTAGGCGCCTTCGGCAGCTTTGGCTGGGGCGGTGGTGCGGTGAAGGAGGCCTACGCCGTGTTCAAGCAGATGGGGCTCGAGGCAGTGGAGCCCGGCGTGGAGGTCCTGTACCGGCCTGGCTCCGAGGATGAAAAAAAGTGCTTCGAGTTCGGGAAGCAGTTCGCGGAGAAGGTGAAAGAATACCATAAGAAATTTTAGTTCTTACACCGCAGAGTGCTCAGAGGATCAGGGAAACGACGATTTAGATGCACGATACAGATACACGAATGAGGCAGCTATCCTGTATCATGAATCCGGTATCACGCATCTGATCTTACGACAGGGATAAGGAGCAGACGATGTGGAGATGCACGATATGCGGGTATGTGTATGACGATGCCAAGGAAGGGACGCGCTTCGAGGACCTTCCCGCGGACTGGAGTTGTCCGGTGTGCAACGCGCCGAAAGATGCGTTCGTGAGGATGTAGATCCACAGTCGGCGAGGCGTAACGAAGGCGGCAGAAACCCGCATCCTCCTTTTTTGTTTGACAGGGCCTCGTCAACAACCTATACTTTTCCGCAGTAGCTCCGCTGAGCGTAACAGGAGGAGGCGATGCCCGAGAAGACCGGCACGAGTGTTAAACACTGGCCCGAAGACGAGCGTCCGCGCGAGCGGCTGCTTTCTCTGGGGGCTTCATCGCTTTCCGATGCCCAGCTCCTCGCCATTATCATCCGGAACGGAAGGGCGGGTCGCACGGCGGTTGATCTTGGCAGAGAGCTCATCACACGGTTCCGGGATTTCGCGGGCATCTATCATGCCGGCATCAAAGAGATAAGCCAGACCAAGGGCATCGGCCCTGCCAAGGCAGCAGAGATCAAAGCCGCGATCGAGATTGGAAAACGCTTTCAGCTGCCTGATCTCGACCGAAAAAGGCGCGCGTCGTTCTGCAGCAGCGAGGACGTGGCAAAACATTGCACGCCGATGCTCAAAGACGAAAAAAGGGAAATTTTCAGGTGTTTTCTGCTCGATACAAAAAACAAGGTCATTCGTGATGAGGTCGTATCAATAGGCAGTCTTTCCGCCTCCATTGTCCATCCCCGTGATACGTTCAAAGCGGCCGTCCGCGAATCAGCCGCGGCGGTCATTTTCGTCCATAACCATCCGAGCGGCGATGCCAAACCGAGCCAGGAGGATATACTACTCACCAAGCGGCTTGTTCAGTCGGGCGAGGTGCTCGGGATCCAGGTTTTGGACCACATCATCATCGGCGATGGCAATCACTTCAGTTTTAAGGACAACGGGCTGATATCGTGTACATCATAAAACATCCTTACTCCCTGATGCATAACCGATCGAGTGTGCACAGCGATCTATTAGTCGTCATAATCGTAGCGATCATTGCCGCACTTCTGCTGGTGATTGCCGGTCTCTTTGCCGCGAGCGTTTTCCGGAGAGCGTACCATGCGAGGAAATACCGGAAACTGGACGCCCTGCAGGCGGAGTACCGGAAAAAGCTGACCCTGGCGCTCGAATCAGCTGTGGGTGCGGTAGATACAGGAGCGTTTGTCACCGTTCCCGGATCCGTCGCGTGGCAGGCTGTCGAACAGGTCCTTCTGGAATTCCTGGATGAACAGAGGGGCGCCGGCGAGATTAAATCGCTGTTCCTCGGACTGGGGTATGTGGCATATTATGAGAACCGCCTTGCCCGCAGAAACGTTACGATCAGGGCGTCCTCGGTCGACAAGCTGGGAAGGATGGGATGCCCATCTTCAACGAAGAAACTCCTCCCCCTGCTTGATGAAAAGGACCCGGAGATACTTTCCGTGACGGTTCGAGCCTTGAGCCGACTCGGCGCGAAGGAGGGGCTCGCTGCTATCGTCGAGCGGCTTCCGGTCATCCTCGGCGGCTCGCTGGTAACGCGCAAGGCGATGGAAACAGCGCTTCTCAATTTCGGAGAATCGGCAGTGCCGTTCCTTGCCAACTACGGGGTCGACCATGCCGATCCGTGGATCATCTCCTGCGTTCTGGAAACACTCTCGCACTTTCCCCCTGATCCGCAGTCCACCTCTCTGGCAATCGGGCAGTTGGGAAGTCCGAACCCGGAGGTGAGGAGCAAGGCGCTTAAAGTGCTCGGACGCGAAGGTCAGCCCCTTCCCGCGCATGTGGCCGCGATCATCCTGCAGCTTCTCGACGATCCGGTCTGGTTCGTCAGACTCCAGTCCGTAAAGTTAGTGTCAGCGGCCGAGCTTATCCGCGAAAAGGCGGCCAAGCGGCTCGAGAAGCTCCTCTTCGATGAAAACTGGCGCGTGAGGGGCGAGGCCGCGCTGGCCCTGACACGGCTCGGAACCTGCGCCGTTGACGTTTTTTACGATTCCCTCCTGGCGCAAGACGTCTATGCGAAGGAGAGCATCTGCGAGGAGATCGAGAAAACACGGTTTGCCGATCAGCTGATCGAACATCTTGACGGAGCCGACGAGGCGCTGCGGAAAACGTCCCGGGAAATCCTGCGGCTCATGCATGCTCTCCACTTTTCCATTCCGCTTACGGAGTATCTGAAAACCGGCGGAAACGAACGGATTAAAAAAGAGATACAACAACTGCTCGAGGCGGGTGCAGGGCGATGAGGGCCGCTATTCTCTCCTTTATCCTGGGATTCAACTATTTTGTCGGCGCATACTTCGGCGTCATGAACACCATCCTCGCTATCCTTTTAGCGGCGTCGCTCGTCGCCATCCTGCGGCATATCCAGAGGATCAAATATTCTCCGATCAAGGATTTTCACGCGTCACCCCACACGCCACCCATATCGGTCCTGATCCCGGTCTATAACGAAGAAAAGGTCGTGGCCAGAAGCGTCACCGCCGCACTCGCCGCCGATTACCCCCTGTTCGAAGTAATTGTGATCAATGACGGATCGTTGGATGATACCTTCGCGATCCTGACGGAGAAATTCCAGCTTAAGAAGATCGACCGGGTGTACCGGGAGTTTCTTAAGACGAAAAACGTGAAGGGGTTCTACGTCAGCGAAAAAACGCCGAACCTTCTTGTTATCGACAAGGAACGCGGTGGCAAGTCCGATGCATTGAACTGCGGGATCAATGCATCGCGGAGCCCGTATTTCTGCTCGGTCGACGCGGATTCGCTGCTCGAGAAAGACGCACTCATCAGAATCATGTCCCCGGTGATAGAAAGCAGTGTTCCGGTCGTTGCCTGCGGCGGAGTCGTACGCGTCCTGAACGGCGTTAAGCTCAAAGACGAGATCACTATTCAAGAGATCGACCTCCCCGATTACCGCGTCATTCTTTTCCAGATCGTGGAGTATATCCGCGGGTTCATGTTCGGACGGGTCGGATGGAACACGTTAAATTCCCTGCTTATCCTCTCCGGGGCCTTTTCACTGTTTCACAAACAGACAGTCATCGACGCCGGAGGGTTTAAAGTCGGCAACGTGTCTGAAGACATGGAAATGATCGTCCGGCTTCACCGGCACAAGCTGACGCAGGGCAAACCTTACCGGATACGGTTCGTATCGGACCCCATCTGCTGGACCGAAGTCCCGGAAACCATGAAAATGCTCGCGCGGCAGCGGCGGCGGTGGCATGTCGGGCTGATCCAGAGCATTTGCGAGAACAGAGAGATGCTGTTCAACCTGAAATTCGGCACGATCGGCATGGTCATCATGCCGTATTATGTATTGTTCGAGATCATCGGTCCCCTTGTTGAAGTGACCGGCTATTTTGTCGTGTTCCTTTCTTACATCGTGGGAATTATCGACGTCAGGTTCCTTATGCTCTTTTTGACGCTTGCCATCCTGTACGGCGTGTTCCTTTCGACGGCCGGGATCTTTCTCGAAGAACTCACGTACCGGCGGTACCCCAAGTGGAGGCACCTGTTCCGGCTCCTGCTGTACGGCGTGCTCTGAAACTTCGGATACCGGCAGATCAACTCCGTCTGGAGATTCCAGGCCCTTATCCGGTACCTGTGCGGCAACAGAGAGTGGGAACACGTCCCCAAGAAAGGGACGGAAGATCACGCAAAGGTGCGGACGGCATGAACGACGTGGAGCTCGGTTTCCTGGCCATCAAGAAACAGGACCATCAGGAAGCAATTAATATTTTCCGGCGCGCCCTGGAGCGAAAGAAGGAGGTTCGGGGCTATCTCGGATTCGGTCTGGCCCACTACCATCTCGGTGACTTTCCCACCGCCCGGTGGGCATTTTCGAAGGCCCTCGAACTGGACCCCGCGAACCAAGAGGCCGAAGGCTTCCTGGCCAAGTCCATGAAGAAGACGGGCCAGCGCAAGCCGGTCCCCGTGCGAAAATCCTTGTTCAGGACCGGCGACGGGCATCTGGAGGTCTTTGACAGGGGTTGGAAGAAGTTCTTCATCAAGGGCATTAATCTCGGCCTCGGGATACCCGGATTTTTCCCGGGCGAATTTCCGGTAAAAGAAGGAACCTACCTGGCCTGGTTCAGGCAAATGGCGGAGTTGGGCGTCAATAGCGTCAGGGTCTACACGCTCCATCCGCCGGATTTTTATCGCGCCTTCCACCGCTTCAATAGTTCGGGAAAGCGCCTGTATCTCTTCCAGGGGATATGGGCGGAGCTCCCCGACGGAAGCAACTTTCTTGCCCCTCAATTTATGGCCGGCCTCAAACAGGAAATAAAAAATACCATTGATGCCGTCTACGGGAGTGCAAGGCTTCCGGAGCGACCAGGCTATGCCCACGGAACGTATGATTACGACGTTTCTCCGTACGTGGCTGCCTTCATCGTTGGCAGGGAATGGGAGAGCTGCACGGTCAAAGAGTACAACGAGATGAACCGGAAAACAATGAGCGATTTTACCGGCTCGTTTTTGAAAGTCCGGAACGGCAACCCCTTTGAGGTGTGGATCGCCGGAGTATGTGATTTCCTCCAGCAGTACGAGTACGTACGCTATCATGCCTCCCATCCGGTCGCTGCCATAAACTGGCCTACCCTCGATCCGCTGATACATCCGTCCGAATCCACCGCTAACGACGAAGCGCGGTTTCAGGGCATTTTCGTCAAAAAAGAAATTTGCAATAACGATGAAGACAGCGAAGTATTGGATACGGCAAAGATCACCTCGAAAGAGGGGAACGGTTTTTTTGCCGTCTACCACGTCTATCCCTACTATCCGGATTTTATGAGCAATGACTATCTTAAAGCGAACAACACTTACCGCGCGTACCTCCGTGCGCTCAAGCAACATCACGGCGCGCAGCCCGTGCTCATAGCCGAGTTCGGCGTGCCCGCAAGCAGGGAGAGCGCCCATTGGCACCGGGACGGGTGGAGCCAGGGCGGCCATACTGAGGTAAAACAAGGGGAGATCGATGGACTGCTCATGCAGTCTATTTATGAATCGGGCATGGCGGGAGGAATTCTTTTCAGTTGGTTCGATGAATGGTTTAAGAAAAACTGGCTCTTTCAGCCTTATGAACTCCCTTCCGAGAGAAAGCCCTTCTGGTTCAACTTTCAGGACCCGGAAGAGAATTACGGATTTCTTGCAGCATATCCTTCCTATCCAGGTAAAAAGGTGCAGCTCGCGGCGCGAAAAGAGGACTGGACAAAAGCGCAGGTGCTCTACGAAAAGCAAGACGCCGGTCCGGCCTTCCGGTTCAATGACGGGGCCGATGATGCGCGGGAGCTGCTCCGGCTTGCGGTTCAGCACGACGAGGGTTTTCTGTATCTCATGCTCGAAACGCGGGGGGCGGTGGACTTTACCAGGGCCCACTATCTGATCGGCCTCGCCACCTGTCAGCCCGATGCCGGAGAGCGGCTCCTTCCCTTCGGGACGGCCCTTTTGAGCCCCGTTGGCCTCCCCTTCGTGGTTCACCTTGCGGGAAAAGACAAGAGCAGGATTCTGACTGCTCAATCATATGACAAGTACCTGAATGCCGAAACGAGACGAATCAGACCGGTGGATTCAGACCAGGGCTCGTGGGTGATGATGCAGAACCGCACGAATAACAGAAGAATCAGCAAGGACGGCGAAAGATTTTTCCCGTCTCGCGTTTCCACCATGAGCCGTTTGAAATTCGGGAGCCTTGAACCGAAAAGTCCGCATTATTCTTCCCTCGCGGACTTCTATTTTCAGGATAACAGCGTCGAGCTGCGCATTCCCTGGGGGCTCATCAATGTTACAGACCCCAGTTCGAAGAAAGTCCTGTGGATGGACGGGGACAGCGAGGCGAAGAGGACGAATGGCATAGGTATCCTTGCGGTTTCCTACAAGACCGACGTGGACAGCTTTGCGGCCCGGAAGACCGGAAGGCCCGGTAATCATACGGACAGCCTCCCGGTTGAACTTACGGCGGCGCAGATCAAGACCTACTCGTGGGAGGGGTGGGAAACGCCGATCTTTCACACCTATCTGAAGGAGAGCTACTATCGATACCAGAGGGTCCTTCAATCGATCCCGGAGATGACCCCATGAGCCTGACGCGAAGAGAATTTTTGAAGCTGAGCGGCGCCGTCGTCGTATCGCTTCCGTTCTCGGAGTATGCCGAATACGCCGTCGCTGGGGCAGTGAACATCCCCGTGCTTATGTATCACGACATCTCCTATCAACGTCGCGAAGAGGAGACCATCTCGCCTCCCCTCTTCGCCGCCCAGATGGAGTGGCTGTACGACGCCGGCTACCGCGCGGTCTCGTTCGAAGAGATCGATTCGCTCAAGGCAGAGGACATGAGACGCGCGGTCATTATAACATTCGACGACGGGTACGCCTCATTCACGGACTTCGCATACCCGCTTTTCACTGAGTACGGGTTCAAATCAACGATCAACATCATCGGGAGACACGCGGGCGGGTTCGTAAGCGGCAACGATCCACGCCTGAGCTGGGACGAATGCCGCTTCCTGGCCGCGAGCCGGATGGTGGAGATCGGCTGCCATACGTACGACCTTCACGCCTGGCATGGGAACCTGTCTCGTGCAGACGCGATCGCCGCCTTTAATAAGCGATTGCCGCAGGACCTTTCCGCGTTTCAGAAGGTCTATACCTCGGAACTGGGGCGGCCTGCGAAGATACTTGCGTGGCCTTACGGGAGGTACGACAACACCAGCATCAAGATCGCAAAGCGGGCCGGTTTTCATTACATCCTCAGCTCGAACCACCATTATTTCGAACAAAGCGACAGCCGTCTGGACGTCCCCCGGTTCACCATCGACAATGACGCGCCTCTTCCCCTGTTTCGAAAAATCGTCGAGAGGAGACCATGACTGTGCGTACCGTTCTTTTAACCGTCGTTCTGATCGGCATTTGTTTTTCCCCGGCCTGGGCCGGACCGCCAACAGAGGACGGGGAAGCGGGGACTATCGCGTCCTATGAAAAGGCGATCAGCGATGCGAAAGACAACAAGGCTGCTGCGCTGCTCAGAAAGAAGTTGGGCGACTATTACGCATCCCGGGAAGACTACAAAAAAGCAGCCGGGGAATTTGTGAAGGCGCTTTCTCTGAGTCCCACTCCGTTCACCAGGCAGGAGCGCCTTCAGATGGCCATTGCGATCTCCTGGGCGGACCGTCCGGATGATGCCATCCGCGTTCTTCAGTCGCTCCTTGCGGAGAACCCACAGGATCGGGATGCCCGCATCCATCTCGCCAAGGTCCTATCGTGGTCGGACAGACTGCAGGAAGCCGAGGCGGAAGCGGACATCGTGCTGAAAGATTATCCGGAGAACCAGGATGCACTGCTCGTAAAGGCGAATACGCTCAGGTGGCGGGGAGAGGCCGCTGCGTCGATCCCGGTCTACGAGAAGGCACTGGCGCAGGGAGAGAACTTCGATGTCCGGATCGGCCTGGCCTCCGCTTATCTCGCCATCGGCGAGAAGGAGACTGCGAAGGAGGTCGGCAAACCCCTCCAGCCGCTCTACCCCTATCAGAAAAAAGAGTTTACAAAATTCTCGGATGCCCTCTGCGGGGTGCGCGCATCCCATATCGGCATTCAGTACGGCTATTATGAGGACTCCGACCACAACCGGCTGAACCGCTCCACACTCTCGTACGGCTTCTGGGCCGGCAGGTGGGAAGCAGAGCTCAATGCCCGGCTGACAGACGCGAAAGATCTCACCCGGCATACAAAAGCAGAGGATGTCTGGATGACGGCACATTCCCGGACCGGCCGGCTCGGTCTGAGCGCAGGGGCCGGCGTCAGCAGGATGGAGGATGATGATGCGGCATACCGAGCCACCGGCCAGATGAAGGCCGACATCGGCATGGACTGGGGCTCGATCGCCGTGGGCGCATCGAGGGACGCGTTTTCTGATACTGCCCAACTGATCGAAAACAGGATCGTCCGGACGAGCGGGTCGCTCGGCCTTGTTGAAACCCTGTCCCCGCGCCTTACGCTCTCGGAAAGTTATACGCATTCCGGTTATTCCGACAACAACGATGCTGACGACTTCCAGCTGACCGCGCGGTCTTCAGTGCTGCTTTCTTTCCCGAAGATCTCGACAGGCTATCGGTTTAGATACTGGGACTTCAGGCGCCAGAGCAGGAGCGGCTACTTCGACCCCAACCATTTTACTTCGCATCAGATTTTTGTCTCGCTGTATGCGGAGAAGAACGCCTTCTATGTCTCTCTGGATCCCTACGGCGGATATCAGTCCTTCACCCGGTACGGCGAAAAAACAAGCGGCACTTTTGCGGGCTTCAGTGCGTCAGCGGGATGGAGGATGAAAAAGTGCACGTCGCTCGAGCTTGACGGCGAAGGCAGCAACTATGCGGCTGGGACCGCTGCGGGGTTTAATTATTACCTGCTCGGTGTCAGGCTGCTCGTTTATTTTTAAGCGCGAGGAGAGATCGCCAGACATGCACCCCGCAGGAGCACACGGCAGCGCCCCGTTCGTGGACGCCCATGTGCACATCAGGCAGCGGAAAGCGCTTGATTGCGCGGCGAGAGCGGGTGTAACAGCCGTCCGGGACGCCGGATCGAAAGAAGGCGTCGGCCTTACGTTTTCGCGCGGGGGGCCGAACGCCCCGACCGTCGTTACAGCCGGATGGGCGCTGTACAAGAAAGGCGGGTACGGCTCCCTTCTCGGCGCGGCCGTCGAGACACACGATGAAATTAGATCTGAAATTCTCAAGCTCAAAAATGCGGGCGCGGGTATAATAAAGGTCGTAGCTTCCGGGCTGGTGAGCCTTATTGGGCCCGGTCAGGTTACTCCCGGAGGTTTCAGCCGGGAAGAGCTTTTGCTCATCGAACGGGAGGCAGGCAGCCTGGGCCTCGGTGTCATGGCCCATGCAAACGGAGAGGCTGCGATTCTGGCAGCGGCGGAATCAGGCGTACGGTCGGTGGAGCACGGATTTTTCATGACCGAGCATGCCCTCGAGGTCATGGCGAAGAAAGGGACCTTCTGGACGCCGACCGTGGGAGCTCTCGCGCGTGCTGCCGATGCGGAAGCGATATCAAAAGAGATGAGTGCCCACGTCACTGCGTTGATCGCGAGTCATCTCACGATGATCGCAAGAGCGCGCGAGCTCGGGGTTTCTCTGGCAGTAGGCACGGACTGCGTGCTGCCTGATTCGCAGTACAAAAAAATCTATGACGCGGAGCTTTCATACTTTGAACGAGCAGGAATACCCCGCGACGAGCTGATAAAGATCGCGTGCGAAGGCGGGGCAAGGCTGCTCGGGCTGAGGAGTGTTGAGAGCCAAGGGTCAGGAGCGGAGAGCGAGGGCACGGAGAAAAGCACCAAGAGATGGCAAGCAAAGTCTCAAAGATAAGTTTTGATCAAATCAGCGCAAACGAGGTTTAAGGTCGTTGTAATCATTTCTCTGCGCGCTCTGCGTTCTCTGTGGTGGACACAACGGTTTTAATTAAAAACGGAGGTTCTTATGCGTATCGGGGTCCTTTCCGGCGGAGGCGATGCTCCCGGCCTCAACGCCGTAATCCGTGCGGTCACCAAGACCGCCATCTTCAAATACGGATGGGAGGTGACGGGCATCGTCGACGGATTCGAGGGGCTTATGAGCCCCACCAAGACGCGCCAGCTCACCTCATGGAACACGCGCGGAATCCTGTTTGTCGGCGGCACCATTTTAGGCACCACGAACCGCGGCAATCCCTTTGCGCACAAGACTATCGTCGGCGGCAAGGAGATCGTCGAGGACCATTCGGCCCTGGTAGTCAGCAACATCCGGGAACTCGGGCTTGAAGCGCTCGTGGTCATCGGCGGCGACGGCTCGCTCAAGATCGGACAGGGCTTGCAGAAGCTCGGCGTCCCCGTGATCGGCGTTCCCAAGACCATCGATAACGACCTCATGGCCACCCATGTCACGTTCGGGTTCCAGACAGCGGTGGACACGGCGACGGACGCGCTCGACAAACTTCATACCACGGCCGAGAGCCACCAGCGCGTCATCGTGCTCGAGGTCATGGGACGCTACGCAGGCTGGATCGCGCTCGAGGCAGGCATTGCAGGCAGCGCCGACGTCATC
>OFGY01000034.1_pt1 | contig 11048 bp, 11 predicted proteins | sample 1521901 | NCBI WGS metagenome assembly OFGY01 (sample SAMEA2553414, study PRJEB24118) | soil metagenome | reverse complement strand
CGCATTCACGCTGATCGAGCTGCTGGTGGTGGTGACCATCATCGGCATTCTGGCCTCGCTGATTCTGCCGCGGTTCCTCGGGCGGATCGGCGGCGGCGGTGGCAGCCGGGATGTGCCCCGGCGCGCTGGGCACCGACACCGGCGGCAGCATCCGGCAGCCTGCCGGGCTGTGCGGCTGTGTTGGCCTCAAGCCGAGCTATGGGCGCGTGTCGCGCTACGGGCTGGTGGCGTTCGCATCCTCGCTCGACCAAGTCGGCCCGTTGGCGCGGACCGTCAAAGACGCTGCGTTGATTCTGGGTGGTATCGCCGGGCACGATCCGCTTGACTCCACATCGATGAATGCACCGGTGCCTGATTTTACTGCCGGGCTGGGTGGCGATCTGGCTGATGTCCGGGTTGGCGTGCCGGTCGAGTACTTCGTCGCGGGCATCCAGCCCGCCGTCGAGCAGGCGGTGCGCGCCGCGCCCGCCCTCACGCCCAACTAATTCGCCCGGCTGCTCAGCACCACCCTCCAAGATGTCCCACAAGCTCTGGCCCCGGACAAGGTCAATCGTTACGTGCTGAGTTTCTTCAACGGTCACTCGGCCATTCACGTCAGCGACCTGCCGCCCGATCTGCTCGACGATCTGCCACGGCTCACGACCATCATCGCCTACAGCCATCATCCCGAAGTCAAGTACGGCGTGGCCGTGGTCGGCGGCGACCCGATCGAGATTGGCTCGTATCGGGTTGAGCCATTTCAATTGGAACGAACGGCATAATGAGTAACGAGTAAAAGCCTTTCTCATTACTCATTACTTGTCACTCATCACTTATCACGGACAAAATCCATGTCTCTCGATCCCGACGTTCTTCTCACCCCCACCGCCCTGCCCGACAAAGCCCGGCGCGAAGTGCCGCGCGTGATCAATCGGCTGTTGGGACAAACCTTCCTGCATCAAGACATCGACGGCGACAAGGACGATTACTACTTCGTGCACCGGCATCGTGAAGTCGTCGAAGCGCTGCTGCACCTGGCCGGGTTCAGTCTGAAGCACGACGACTATCATCGCATCTTTCAGGCCGTGTCCGATTTCAGCTATTGCCGCACGCATTATCATCTGGATGAAACCTTGATGATCGTGGTGCTGCGCAAGCTTTACGAAGAGCGCGTGGAACGGCTCAGCCTCGCCAGCGATCCGATCGTGACCATCGGCGAGGTGCGCGAAGAATACCGGACGATCACCGGCAAACCGCGCGATCTGGGCGTTACCCAATACGAAAACTTGCTGCGCCGTTTACGCGCGATGGGGCTGATCGACACGGTGGATGGCCGGACGATCGACGTACACCAGACCGAAGCGCGCTTGCGCCTGCGCGGCTCGATCCGCCTGATCCTGCCCGTGCAGTCCGCCGACGAGATGGAAGCGTGGCTGCGCAAATATCGATCCGCCGACGGCGACGCCGAAGCTGAACAGAGCGATATGGAGAGCACAGAATAGCAGTCCACGAATCACACGAATGAACAGGAACCATTAGCGCAGATTCGCGTCACGGGAGCACCCTGGACCGCAAGGGCGGGCTGCACCGCATGTGTTCGCGGATCACAAACCGAGAAGCCTATGAAGACCTTAACCCGCATTCGCCTCGTCAACTGGCATCTCTTTGAGGACGCCACCATCACCTGTCACGGCACAACGTATTTCATCGGCGTCAACGGCGTCGGCAAATCAACCGTGCTGGATGCGATTCAATTCGCGCTGGTCGGCGGACAGCGTGACGTGCGCTTCAATCAGGCGGCCCTCAGCGGCGGCAAACGCACGCTCGCCAGTTACGTGCGCGGCGAGCTTGGCACCGAAGGCCAGCGCTTGTTGCGCGGCGATGCTACCGGCGTCGGGGGAGTGGAGTTTCGCAACCCCGACGACACGTTCTTCGTTCACGGCGCAGTGATCGACGCCTTTGAAGACGGTCGCAATCCCGAAATCGCCTACTTCATCGTCCATCACGCGGCGCTCAACGACGAGTGGTTTTTCACAGCGCCCGGCCAGCTCTTCGACACCCGTTCCTTCAAACGCCACCTGGAGCATTTCGCGCTACCGGCCGGTGCTCGCGCGCAAGTCTTCACGCGTCTCGAAGATTACCGCGTCCATCTGCTCAATCGACTGGGCCAGCTGAAAGAATCGTTCGCGGCCAAGATCGTCAAAGGTCTGGCCTTCAGCCCGCTGACCAACATCCGCGAGTTTGTGCAGCTCTACCTGCTCGACGAAAATCTGGTCGACGTCAAAACGCTGCAAGCCCAGCTCGAGACGCTGCGTCACTTTGAAAGTCTGGCCGTCGACGTGCGCGAGCGGATCGCCGCGCTCGATCAGAGCGAAGACCTTGATCGCGAACGCACGAAGCAGCAGCGGTTGCGCATCACCAACGGCTACCTGCGCCGCCGCGCCGAGGCCGATACGCACGCATCGCAGCTCAAAGATCGCCGCCTCGAGCTCGACGAAGCGCGCCTGTCGCTCAGTCGCGCCGCGCGTCAGCGCGAAGACCTGGACGAGCAACTCAAGCGCGCCAACGCGGCGCTGCTCGACGCGCAGATCGCCCTGCAGACCGACGCGAACGCCCAGCGCGACAAAGAACTGCGCGAGAAGATCGCCGCGCTCGAAGTCGAGCTGCGCGACCTGCGCCAACGCGAGGCCCACGTCAACGAGATGCTGGCGCAGGAAGTGCAAGACGCCCAGCGCTTGTGCGAATTGCTGCTGGCCGACGGACAGCCGGTCCCGTCACCGTTAAGCAATTTTGCCACCCAACTTCCAGCTTCCAATCTCCAACCTCCAACGTCCAACCTCCATCTTCCAACTTCCAATCTTGAGACACTCGGTCAAGAATACGCGCATCAAGAGGCTTTGTCGAACGAGCAGGTCCGCGCCTTGCGTGAAGAAGCCGCGCAGCTCGATCGAGAAATTCGACAACTGCGCAGCGGCGACCGCCAGGCCAGTTACGAATCCGCCGCGCCGCAAGCCGTTAAGCTGCAACGTTTGCTGCACACCGAACTCAACTTGCCGGCTGATGAGATCGTGTTTCTGTGCACGCTGCTGCATGTGCCGGATGAAGCCTGGCAGGATGCCGTCGAAGGTCTGCTCGGCCACAATCGCTTCACCCTGCTCGTGCCGCCGGCTCACTACGCCGCCGCCGTGAAGCTCTATCGCGCGCATCGTCGTACGCACGATCTGTATGGCGTGGCGCTGCTTGATGCGGAGCGCGTGCTGCAGCACGCCCGATCGGCTGCGCCCGGCTCGCTGGCCGCTGAAGTTCACACCGACGATCCGGCGGCGCGCGCCTTCGTCGATCTGCTGCTGGGCGGCACGCTCAAATGTGATTCGCTGGATGACCTGCGCGATCAACGCCTGGGCGTGACGCGCGACTGCTTCGTGCGCCGCAACTTTACCGACAGCCATCTCAACCCGCACGTCTATCGCCGCTGGTTTATCGGCGAGCGCGCCATCCCGCGCCAGATCGAGCAACGCGAAGCGCGCTTGAAAGACATCGCCGATCAGCTGGCTGCCATCAACGATCGCCTGGCCGCGCTGCGCCAGCGGTTAGCCCTGCCGCGCCACAAAGTGCGCCGCTTCGTCGAGCTCGAACACCTGCTGCCCGATCTCGATCGGCTGCCGCTGGTCGTCGCCCGGCTCGACGAACTCAAGGCCGAGCTCGCCACGCTGGATACTCGTTCGCTCGATTCACTGCGCGCCGAGGTCGAGCGTTGGCGCGCCGAGGCCAATCGGCTTCAGGAGCAAACCGCACAACTCGATCGACAAATGGGCGCGTTTGACAAAGAGACGGACACGATCGAGCATGACCTCATTCCGCAGTTGGAGCAATCCATCGCGGCCGCATTGCACGACGCGCAAGAATTTCTAGCCAACGAGAATGCGATCGAGATGCTCGAAGAAGTAACAAAAGAATACGATCGACGCCGCGAACGCCAACCGTTGGAAACCGTGCTGCAAAACGCCGCGCGCTACGAAGGCGATTATCAAACCGCCGAGTCGCGCAGCCGCGATCGTTTGCGCGAGGCCAAGCAGGCCTACAGCCTGAAATACGATTTTGGCTACGACGCAGACGAGGATGCGTCCAGGTATTTGATCGAGCGCCAGAAGTTTGCCGAGTCGGAGCTGCCGCAGTATGAGGCGCGCATTGCGGCGCAGCGCGCCCTGGCCGAACAGGAATTGGTGGAGAACTTCATCCATCGCCTGCGGGAGCAAATCGAAGAAGCGCGGCAGCAGCTGGATTATCTCAACGACACGTTGAAAGAGCTGCGCTTCGGTGGCGAGCGCTTCGAGTTCATCACGAAAGCGGAGCCGTCGCTCAAACAGGTGTACGAGATGGTGATGGACAGCCAATCGGTCTTGGGCGATTCGTTGTTTGAATCCGACTTCCGGCAGAAACATCAAGCGGGCTGGGATCTATTGTTTGAGCGTTTAACGGCCAAGGACAGCGACGAGGCCGCGCAGGAGTTGCGCGAGCTGAAGGACTACCGCAACTACCTGCAATACGACATCCGCATTCACTACCCCAACGGCGATCGCGCTTTGCTCAGTCACATCAACGCCAAGAAATCCGGCGGTGAAACGACCACGCCGTTTTACGTGGCGATGGCCGCCTCGTTTGCTCAAGCGTATCGGCTCAATCAACCGCGCGCCTCGGACACGATCCGCCTGGCGCTGTTTGACGAAGCCTTTAGCAAGATGGACACGGCCCGCACCGCCAGCGCCTTGCAGTTCATGCGCGAGGCGGGCCTGCAGGTGCTGCTCGCCACGCCGCCCGACAAATCCGGCGCGCTGCTGCCGCACGTCGATTCCATCCGCACCGTCGTGCGCAAAAATCATCACTCGTTCGTGATCGAGATCGACAAGGCCGACATGCTGAAAGAGATAGAAGGTGTTGCCTGACTTCACGCCCTCGCCTGATGTGGCCCTCATCCTGCATGCCTTGCTCGATCTCTACGAGCGGCGCTACACCACTCGATCGGATAAGGTGGCTCATAAAGCTTTGCGCTGTGATCTTCAGGCGATGTCATTGTCAGGCTATCACAGTCAGATCGATCCCGCGCCGCGTCTGGTCGCCAACGAGCAGCTCAGCGCGCTTGAGCAGTCGGGCTGGGTCAAGCTCGACTGGCTGCCGGGCGAGACGGGTCACCTGCTGGCAACCGTCACACTTGTGCCCGATCACGTCACCGAGCTCTTCAAGCGGCTGAAGCGCACGCCGCAGGCCGAGCAGCGCGCCCGCTTGATTGACTTGCTTCTGGCCGATCGCTTCCGCTTCAGCGATTGGCGGCTCAGCGCACTCGACCGCACGATCGATCAACTCAAAACCGATCGCTCGCCTGCGCCCTTCAGTCTCACCGACGACGAGTTCAACCGCGATCTATTGACGGCGCTGGCTGCGCTGGATGCGGTGCGCGAAGAAACACCATACCGTGTCTTCAGCGTGCGCGTCTTCAACGACAGCAAGCGCTTCGATGGTTTAAGCAGCGCAGTGTGCACCCTGGCGCGCCGCGATCAAACCGAATGGCACGACTGGTCAAACGAAGAGATTCTGCGCGAACTGAATCTAACCGCCAATCCCACGCATCTCTACTTGCACGGCCCGTGGCGCTTGATCGACGATGCGGGTCAAGTCATCGCGCTTGGTGAGTTTGAACCGTCAGTCGGATTGGCCGCCGCTCAAGCCCAGCACGTGCAGCGCGCAACGGTTGAAGCCGATCGCGTGATCTGTGTTGAGAACGTGACGACCTTCTATGAATTGATTCGTCATGCCACTGACTCGCTGGCGGTGATTTGCTTGTGGGGCAATCCATCGCCGGCCTGCCGCCACCTGTTGAACTGTCTGCCTCCAGAAACGCTGTTGCTCGTTTGGGCTGACATCGACTACGGGGGGTTGAATATCCTGGCGCAATTGCGTGAGCAGGTCAATCGACGCGCACAGCCGTATCGCATGGACATCGAAACGCTCGAGACGCATTCACAATGGGCGCGGCCGCTCACGGCCAACGACGTGCGACACCTGAAACGCCTTCTGCACTGTGCCGCGATCGCGGATATGCACTTCCTGATTGAGCACATGCTGCAGCGCCAACTCAAACTTGAGCAGGAAGCAGTCGTGTTCGATTAACACACTTTTTCATCACTTCAATACGAGTTCTTCCAACCATGCGCTGTATACTTTCAGTACTCTGTATGTTGCCCGGACAAAGGCTGTGTGGTTACGCGTTGCCGGCGTATCGTTGGTGACTGAATTGAGCCAAGGGAAGCGATCATATCCTCTGCTGCCAGCCGTGTCATCTTGAGAACATGGCAATGCCTTTTGCAAACAGTATAGCCATAACCGCTTACGAATGCTCCGATTTTCATCCGCTTTCTTTCCGAACTTCGTCCGTTCAGTAGAATTACCGCACGCGAGCGCATCTCGCTGTACAATGAAAAGCGTCTCTTCAATCAGCTCATTGACTGAAGAGACGCACGCTCTGTCATTCACCAGCGTATCGCAAACCGCGCCAGGATGTGCGCCGCCGGCAGGCTTGGACAAAACTCAACAGCCTTACAACGAGAATTGGACGTGCCCCCTGACTCCATCCGAGAATCGTCTCAACGTTCCAATTCGGGCGGGCGAGAAAGTCTATCACGAGTAAACGCACGCGGGTCGCGGGCACAGCTCTCGGACGACCAGATTATCTCAGCAAGCTGAGCTTGCTGAGAATCATTCGCCATCCTCAGTGTGCTCCAGCACGTAACTGCCTGCCTTGATGCGCGTGACTGCGCCACTCTCGTCCGCTTCAAAGACAGCCGCTTCCCCGTTAATCATTCCGCCGTTCATTCGAAAAGCCGCCCATTGAATGGCCGATCAAAATTGAGCCGGACACGAGCCGGGAATCACAGCGATCCCATTTGCCCGGCACATTTAGCAGCAGGTTACGGCCCGGCATCCATGAAGTAAAGCCACAGCGCGGTTAACTCCGTATCAGTCATCGCGCTGAAGGTTTTCGAAGACATGGTTGGTCCGAGCTGTTTTCCATCCGGCAAAACGCCGATGTGAAATGCGCGGATAAAATCTTCCTGCGTCCAGTTCTTCAGTTTGTTGGCGACGGACTGGCCATGGCACTCGGCGCAAATTGCAGAAAGATATCTGCCGTATTCTTTCGTGGCGCCCGGCGCTGGATCCGTTGGACGCGGCGCGCTATGGTCAATCAGTTCTGCCGCTGGCGTGAACAGCCCGACCGCCGGGGCAATGGGAATGATCGGGCCATAAACCATCACGGGATAATCCGAATCGACCGGCGGGATTTGTTTCAGATAGGCAATCAAGTCGCCCAAATCCTGATCGCTCATGGTCGAGTAGTCATACATGAAGATTTCGACTTGATTGTCTGGCTTGACGCCATGGCGAATCGCACGGATCCAGTCTGTGTCTGTGTAGGTCTTGGCGATGCCGCCTTTGCCGGAAGTCAGGTTGGAGGCTGGAATAGCCGCCATGATCGGAATGCTCCCCTCGATCGGATCGTTGGTGATGAGCGTGCCGCTCAAGTCAGCGCCGTGACATTTGGTGCAGGCCCAGATGGTGGCGATATGCTTGCCGCGAGCGACGGCATCCGCGTCGGTGGGAATCTTGATCGTCTCAACCGCGATGTTTGGATAAGTCTGGGTGAGTTTTTCCATGCCGCTGGGATACAGCGCCAGCCCCGCTAGAAAAGCCAGGCCACTCAACCCGCCGAACACAATCCCGACCCATTTCATAAGCTTTTTCATTTTGAACTCCTTGTCTGAAACTTCGTGAATATGCGTTACTTCTTCAGATTGGAAGCCAATCGGAAGACCGGAAAGTCCGCTGCGATCTTTTCGAACTCCGCCAACGGCGCGTCTTTGTCCACGGGCACAGGCGGACGCGTGCCCGGCGCCGCCTGCAGGTAAGCCTTCAAAATGGGCGCGCGCTGGCCGACGGGAAGCTCTTCGAGTTGAACATCTTCATGTCCGCCGCTGCGGAGCACCGCTTTTCCACCGGAGGCGCGCACATTGCGGACCCACTGCGTGTTATCGCCGAGCATGGACGCCAGATAGCGTTGCCCATCCATGGTGACCATCACCAGCGGAAACGAGACGACGCACCCCGACTTCCGTCCGATTACTTCCAGTGCCACGAGGCCATTGTCCATGACTTTTCTCGATGCGGCATTCGCCCATATTCGATTAAGAATCTTCGCAATCCAACCTGGTCTCTGTCCGCGATACAGCCATTGCTTGCCGCGGTAAAACCATTGCTTGAAGACTGTGTCATTATTTACGGTGCCTTCATTATGCTTGACAGATGACTTCTGCATAATTTACTCCTTTCCTGATTGGATCGTCTCCCGTTGGGCGTTGGAGAGTGGATCATATTTTGTCTTTGCAGCGACTCACGGTCTGGCATCCACGCTGAACAGGGTGTTCATGCGCAGGAACAGGCGCAGGTCGCCGCGCAGTTTCATTTGCCCGGTCAGTAATGCAACTGGTAGATTCAATCGGGAGGTCAGCATCTGGCAGAACACGGCAGTTTCGCGCAGATGGATCACCAGCCCGGGATGGTCAACGCCGCCTTCGCCCGAAGTGAGCGCTTCAGGGGATAGTGCCACATACCATTCGCCCCCGCTGGGGCCATCGACGCGAAAGACGAGAGTCGCTCGCAAGGATCCGCCAATATCGCGGCGGTACAGCAGACTGAAGGCGCGCATCGCCCGCTCGATCACACGATGGCGGAACTCGAGTGAGAGTTGCGTCCATAACGGTGGCAGGCCGGCGGGTTCGGTCACCTGAGCCGAGTGCACTAGGCCGACATGGAAGATGATGATGCTGAGAGCCTCATCGATTCTGACAGGGCGGTTGTAAATCGCCATCTGCGCGGTCAGTTCTGCTTCACTCGGCTGCAGGTTACGGGCGATGCGGGCAGCCTCATTGAGTATGTCCAAAAGTTTGGCGCACAACTCTTTCATCGGCATGTCCAGATGGTCGTCGATGCCCTTGCGATTGTAGGCATTGAATTCGTAGCGGTTATCCAGACCGATAAAGGTGTAAGGCTCGCCGCGCAGGGTATGCTTGATACTCTCGAGCCCGGCGCCATTCAGGGCGGCCAGATGCGCCATCGTCTCGTGCAGCGTCCATTCTTTGGAGCCGCCCTTTACGGGTTTGTCCCAGTTGGTTTCGTCCAGCACGGCAAAAAAGTCAGCGTAAATGCGCTGGATCTCGGATAGGTCATCGGCCAGCGTTTGGGGATCGAATGTTGTGTTCATTGTTCTTTCTTCTTCTCTCCAAAAATACTGTGATAGGTGGCGTATTTTCAGGCTGGATGTAACAACATCTCATCGTGCTGTAGCTGCGCGGGCAGTGCGTTTGCCCAGGCGCAGATGGCATCCCAGTCCCGGTGGTCACGGGCGGGTAGCAACTTTTCGAAGAAGCCTAGCCCCGGCTTCGCCGGGTCGTACTTCCCGGCAAAGACCTCCAGAGCCACCGGTTTCAGCCAGGGATACTTGGCAAGTTCTTTATCCAGCTGACGGCGTGAGTTCCGCATCGCTGCGGCGCTTGTACTCAGTGGGCCGAGCGTGAAAATCGCCACGGGCCGCCGCCGGAGGGCTTCCTGATACTGTGACAGGAAATGGTGTGCGTCCGGGTGCCATCGGGCGTTGTAGATCGCCGCTCCCAGCACGATCGCATCATAGTTATCAAGCGCCTTGACATCCTGCATGGGCTGAATATCGACCTCAAGCCCGGCTTCGCGCAGTGCAGTAGTGATGGTCTCGTCAACTTCCTGCGTCGAGCCGAAACGTGTTGCGTAAGCTAACAGAATCGTTTTTGTGTTCATGATCTTGCCACTCCTTTTGAAATATGAATTACATGCGATTTGTTGACCTACTTGTTTGTTTTCTTGCGACTGAGTAACCGTCGCTAGATCATTCGGGCAACGGCCCCAGGATCTCGATCTTGTATCGGGCCGCGGCCGTCACACATTCAGAATTTGAAGCGAGCAGTTCATGTTCAATCGCGAACCGATCCAAACCCGCGGGGAAGGTCATATACAAAATCCGCGCGGGCGTTACGCCTTCTACCCGAAAGCCATGCGGGATGCCTCGCGGCTGAAAAAAGTAAGCGCCGGCCACCGCTACCTTTTCTCATCACCCCAAAAGAAGGTGAGCGCGCCCTCCAGAACATAGACCGCCACATCTTCGGCATAGTGAATGTGAAGCGCAGTCGCATAACCGGGCAGGCAAGAAACATCAAACAAGTTGAACGCTCCGCTGGTCTGTTCGGCAGTCGCCTTTACAAGGGCCTGTGCTCCCAATAACTGAAGTTTTCGCCCTTCGCCACGCTGGAGCGCATAAGGTTTGGTTTGCAGCGATGCCGTCATTGCATTTCCTTTCACTACCAACATTAAACATCGCGAAGGCGCTTGGCAGGTAACAGTTGGTGTTACAAAAAAGTGTTACAATCTCCGTACATGCCCCATCTGGGTAAAGGATGAAGATGGAGTCCCCCGTCACGTTTGGCGACTGGCTTCGTCAGAGTCGCAACGAGCTCAGGCTCACACGCGAGCAGTTTGCCGAACGCGTGGGCTGTTCCGTCGCTTTGCTGCGCAAGATCGAAGACGGGGAACGACGCCCCTCAACCCAAATCGCTGAATTGATAGCGAACTGTCTGAACATCCCGGCGGCGGAGCGATCGACTTTTGTAAGAGTGGCGCGCGGCGAATTGGGCGTGAGCCGCCTCCCGTCCGCTTTGAAGCCGGTCGCTGCCTCGACCGCATCCGCATCCCCGCTTCGCGTCAACCTTCCCGTGTTACCCACTCCCTTGATCGGCCGGCGGCGCGAAGTGGCGGAACTCAGCCAACTCCTGCGCGATCCGCAGTGCCGCCTGCTGACGCTGGTCGGCCCGGGCGGCATTGGCAAGACGCGCCTGGCGATTGAGACGGCGGCGCACCTGCAGGCTGTCTTCGCCAATGGCGTGTATTTCGTTCCCCTCGCACCTGTCAACACAACTCGTTTTATCGTGCCGGCG
>OFGY01000033.1_pt1 | contig 11097 bp, 9 predicted proteins | sample 1521901 | NCBI WGS metagenome assembly OFGY01 (sample SAMEA2553414, study PRJEB24118) | soil metagenome | reverse complement strand
CGCTGCTGTGAAAGCCGTTTGGGTCCGCTGCTTGAGCCGGCTGCGTCCCGTACGCAGGAGCCATTGCGATAACCATTAAAAAAAGCGACTGTACTATTTTTTTCATTTGTCCCTCCTTGGTGGTTTACTTTATGTGCTGCCATCAACCACAATAACGAAACCTTAACGCTTTCACTCTTTCAGTGACCATCTGTCACCCCCCTTCTTAGGCTTAAAAGATCATAAATAAGTTTTTATAATACTTTAGTATCATAACTATAGCATATAATCTGGAAAAATGCAATCTGAATTTTATAAATTTTGTATGCTTTTCGGAGCACTCATTTTTTTGCTTGCTTTATAAGACAAAAGTTGTATACTTATGTAAATTCATTTCCTTGTTATGCCCTGAATGACGTGCAATCTTTAATTCAAAATAAACATCCTTTTGTCCTAGCCCCCGGTTCAGCAACGCCTTCCCCACTTTGTTTTGGGAAAGGCGTTTTTTTTATGCAACGAGAACGAAAAGGAGACTGTTAATTATGAAGAGAGGGTTTATGAGGTGCTCGGCCAGGTCCGTTTTAATTACTTTCTTTTGATGCAGGCTCCATCTATAGAAGATGATTCAGCGGACTGCAAAGTTAAAAAAACGTCTTCTTTTTTTCCGCTTATCTCGGATTTCAAAAAACTTCTTCTTTTTTTTGTTTGAGTCGGCGTGTGTAATGGTAAAGTAGGAAAATTAAATCATAAGGAGGAAACAAAATGAAAAAGTTGCTTTGGGGAACAATTCTTTTGGCGTTGGCAATTGTCTTTCCTATTCCAGCAATGGCAGGAGTAAATATAAGCATTGGAATTTCTTTGCCGCCGCCCATCGCATTTGAGACGCCTCCCGATGTGGTCGCGATGCCTGATACGGACGACGTGTATGTCGTTCCTGATGCAGATGCAGATATTTTTTTCTGGAATGGTTGGTGGTGGCGTCCCTGGGAAGGTCGTTGGTATCGCTCGCAGAATTATAGCCGGGGTTGGGCTTATTATAACAATGTTCCCAGTTTTTATTTTGACGTAGACCCGGGTTGGAGAGGAAACTACAGAAACCATAATTGGTACGGACACCGGTGGAACTATGAACGGATTCCTAACCGGCGACTTCAACATAACTGGCGCACTTGGCATAATGATCGACGATGGGAAAGGCGAGGAGCGTGGGGCGTCCAGGGCTATCAGCCTCGTCCGCAACGACAGAGAGAGGAACTAAGACATCAAAGGCGGGAGCAATATCAACGGAGGCCTGAGGTCCGGCGACATCAGCAACAGATGCAACAGCAACAAAGACGACCTCAGTTTCAACAATCACAACAGCACCAACGTCAAGTACAGGTTCAGCCGGCGGAGAGGGGAAGAACCATGAGACCGCAAGGCGGTCCCACGGGCTGGAATGCGAGGCGGCAGGTTCAACCCTCGGAGAAAAGAGGACCTGATGGCGGCCCCGCGTCGAGCGGAGAGAAGAGGCAAGTTAACCCCGGGAAGAAAACGAAACCGAGCGGACCTGAAAGAGGCCGCGAATCGAAAGACGAAGGAAGGTCTGCCCGGCGGAACTGAGAAACGGAACTTTCTGGCGACTTTCTCTTAAACACCCGGTTGCCATGTGAGAGGGAAGACGAGACACCAAAATAAAAGGCCTGATACACAATGGTTGTTCCTCAATGGTTCGGAGCGATCAGATTGTCCCGAGGATCATTGTCTCTCCGGCGGTGACTTCAACTCGTTTTTCGTCAAAAAAAGGAAAAAAACGGGCTTGCATGTTCACGAAAAAAACAGTAAAATCCACTCTGTCGAAGTTTTACGTTGTTTATCCCATTGAGCGATTGAGTGCTTCAATACTTACAAATAGGGAGATTGATGATGAAACGGTCTAAATTGGTATTTGCAGTATGTGTTTTGTTTTTTGTCAGCGTCAGCGGCTGTAATTCAACCAAGAAAGAGGCCCCCGCTCCCGCGTCTCAGGCACAGCCCGCGGCAAATACGGCTCAGGCTGACACTTCTCTTTCGGGGAAAGTGGTGGAAACGATGAACTCGGGCGGCTATACCTATGTTTCCCTTGAGAAGAACGGCGAGAAGACCTGGGTCGCCATACCGGCGACGGCGGTCAAGGTCGGGCAGGAGATAACGTGCCAGCCCGGCGCCGAGATGAGGAACTTCACGAGCAAGACATTGAATCGTACGTTCGAGAGCATCATCTTCTCCGGCGGTGTCCGCTGATAGCGGAGTCACTGGGATGTAACAAGCCGAAGGCCGCTGAGTTTAACTCAGCGGCCTTTTTTACGCAGGAGGCGGAGGGGCCCGTTGTTGCTGATGGAAGACTTCCATTCCAAAAATCTAAGAAAGTCGTTTGACGTACCCGCCTATCATGGTAAAAGCTCGATACATGCAATAAAAAAGCCCCTCGAATCGAGGGGCTCTTGGTGCGACCTCATGTCTCATTACTCCCAACCGTCGGTGACAACCTTTTTTGCCCTCTTATAGGGGAACTTTTCCATGAGCTCTTTGATGGGAAGTTTCTCGTCTCCCGCTCTCATGAAATGGAGCAAAGCAACCGATGCCCAGTAATCATGATAATACTCCGTGCCCTCAAGCTGTACCGGGACCCCCTTGTCGTTCACCCGGTGGCAGGCTGCGCAGGTGACCGGTCCCGCGTATTTCCCGTCGGGGCTGAACTGGAGAGCTTGCTGGTGTGACGTCACGTCGGGCGTCTTTTCCGGGCCTTCATGCCGCACCGGGTAGAGGCCGTGGATGGACTCATGGCAGGACTGACAGGCAATCGTGCCGTGGGCCTTGGAGTAGCGGTAGAGCGAGTACTTTTTCGGCTGATCCACGGGGAAGTAGTTTCCTCCCAGGCTTTCTACGAAGGTCGCGAGGTGGCAGTCGGCGCAGTGCGGCTCTCCGGCGGCTAGCCACCAGTCCTTTCAGGCCGACGCGCCGTCATTGGGCACGGCGTCTCCCTCCGCCGCGTTCCAGGGAAGGAGCTTGAGTTTCCCCTCGCTGTCTTTCGTCGCCTTCACGAGCGTGGCCCCGGTATGGTTTGCGTAATACGAACGGAGCGGATCTCCCTCGGCGCCGACGATCGGATCGGCGTAGTAGTTCTTGAATTTTATCGCATCTCCTTTCGCCACTGCGTTCATGACTTCCTTGATTGAGGCGTTGCGAAGAGTTTTGCCTTCCTGCTCCACGGGATTCTTGAGGTCGTCATGATTGTACAGCTCGTGGGCGAGCTGGTTGTGGCAGTTGGTGCAGTACAGTCCCCTGATCTTCGAGACGGTTTTCCCGTTTTCGTCCTTCCCACTCACCTCCCTGAAGTACCACTTTCCGATCTGGTTCAGGAAGAACGGAGGCTTCACATCGGGATTGGCATGCGCGTCTCTGCGAAGATAACACCCGCCGCCGGCAATACGCACGTCGGAGCTGGAAAAGCGCGGGTTGCCCTCCTTGTCTACGATCTCGTAGGGGTTCGACCCGGGGACGTTCATTTTTTCTTCCCACCAGTGAGTGGGATGGCAGGCCTGGCAGCTCTGCGTCCTTCCGGCCTTGTCCGGCATGGGGATGAAGCCGGCATGCACCGAATGTATCGCTTCGGTGAGCGTCGGGCCCTTTACGGCCTGGTACCCCGTCGCCCCGGGCCGCGGCGACTGAAGGTTGCCGGACACATTGTCGCCATGGCAGTCAGCGCAGTTCACGGAACCGACGGCGCCGAGCCGGTTGTAAGCCGTGTTGGGATTGTACTCCTTCAGAAGTGAGGTGCCGTGACGCTTGTCATGGATCTCGAGGATGTTTATAGATGCCTGCGCCTGCCGCATCATGAACTCCGACACATCGGAGTAGTTGTTTTTCCAGTACGCGTATTCCTTCTCGGAAAGCGTAAGCCCCTGTTCCTTTGCCATCTTGGCCGCCCTGCCCTGGCCGGAGTGGCATACGTAGCAGTTCGGAATATCCACGGGGTTCGTGCCGAAGAACTCGACCGGTTTTCCCTTGGCCGTTATTGGTTTGCCGTTCTTGTCGCGGAGCTCGACCATGGAGTACTGGTAGGGCTGGAAGTCCTTCTCCGAGATAGACCGTATCGTGCCCTTTCTTCTGCTATCATAGAACGCAGTCAAGGGGAGGCCGAGCGCGTCCCAGAGGTACGACGAGGTGAGCGTAAGCTGGATGTTCTTCACCTCAGGGATGAGAGAATCGGTGAAGACCTTGTTGCCGCCCTTCGGCCCGGCATAGGCAAGGGCCCCGCCGGCCAGGTTCTTGCCCGTTGGGCCGGAATCTATCGGCACCTGTATCTGTTTGCCGACATGAAGCCTCTGCGACTCGCTCCAGTTTTCCGGGACCGTGCCTTCGAGGTCCTTGTAGATGAAGAGGTGCGTCCAGACGTAGTTTGCCATGTTGTCGCCGGGCTCGTCCATTTTTCCGTTGCCGTAGACGTCTTTCGCGACGTTCCAGTAGCGCATCTTGTTCCCTTCGCTGTAGCTGTTGTCCCTCACGAAATAATGCAGCGAGACCCCGTCATCGGGGCTGAGCAGCCGGGGGAGCGCCCCGCCCTCGCCGGTTTTTATTGCCTGCGCCTGGATACTGTTGTAAGGCGGGATCACGCAGCAGTAGGTGATGTCGAACCCCACGCAGTGCATGCCCAGTTCGTAATTAATGAAAATTGCGTAAGGGTCCTTCGGGTCATACAGGGTCACGGTTTTCCCCGCGCTGTCCTTGGCCGAGACATGCTTCAAGGTCGAAAGCTTAAACCGCGAGGCCTTGTCACGGGGGTCGGCCGGTTTCGAGCCGGCAAAGGGTGGATAACAAATAAGAACGGCGGCGAGCGACAAAAACAATAATGCACTGCTGATAATCCGCTTCCTTTTCATAACGATTCCTCCTCATGTAAAATGGTCTGAAGGCGCATCAGGGAATTCGCCAATATTAGGTATGGCGGCTCGGAATAGAAATTTATGGATAACCGCCGTGCGCAGACACGCAGAAACAACAACGGACGATCGTCGCTTAAAAGTTAAAGCGCGTGAACTTTGATACTATAGTATTTAATTCGCAATAAGCATATTATGCGTTGCATCAGGATATGTTTTTAACTATAGCAGAGAATTCGACAGAGTGGGCATCGACAGGGATATAACAAAAGTAATATGCATTTTTTCTCGGCTGAAGTATGCACGTTGCAAAAGAATGCGACTATTATGAATTTAAGGATGTACTGAATGCAATCATGAAAAGTATAAAGGCATTTATTTGTTAAGGGCGAGAAGATTGACAATGCACAAAATACGCAGTTAAGCGCAGATGACAGTACTTTTTATTCATATCGGAAATCATAAAACAACAGTTCAAGCAGTAATCGTTGAGTTATGATTATGAGAGGGGTCTCAAAGCTTGCGATTTCTTTCTTCAATATCACTTCTTCCGATAGAACGGCAGCTCTACGATCTTTGCGGCGATCTCGCGGTCTTTTATTTCAATTTCGATTTCCTGCCCAGGCTGCGCGTACCGGGTCACGACATAGCCCAGGCCGATGCCGTTCCGGAGATGGGGGGAATGGCTGCCGCTCGTCACTACGCCGATCTCGCGGTTTTCCGAGAAGATGCTGCCCCCGGCCTTCGGCACGCCCTTGTCGAGGAGCACAAAACCCGCGAGTTTTTGTTTTATCCCGTCAGCCTTCAGTTTCAACAGCGCGTCTTTGCCGATGAAGTCCTTCTTAAAATCGACGAAGGCCTCGAGTCCGGCTTCGAGCGGTGTGCTCGTCTCGTCGATGTCGTTTCCGTACAGAAGGTATCCCATTTCCATGCGCAGGATCTCACGGCTTGCAAGGCCGCAAAGGAGCAGTCCTGATCCATTCCCGGCATTCATGACCGCGTCCCAGACGGTCTCCGCGCGGTCGGCGGGGAAGAAAAGCTCGTAGCCGTACTCGCCGGTGTAACCGGTCCGTGACGCCAGAACAGGAGTGCCGAGAATGTCCAGCGCCCTCATCGATCTTATCTTTATTTTTTTGAGGTGCGTTCCTGAAAGTTTTTCGAGGATGGAGAACGACTGGGGGCCCTGGAGAGAGAGGTGGGCGGTGGTCTCCGTCACGTTCGATATCTGCGCCTCCGGCGATGCATGCCGCTTGAGCCAGAGGACGATCTTTTCGGTGTTCAGCGCATTCGTCGAGAGTATGTAGCGGCTGCCAGACTGCCCTTCAGGGAGACGGAAAAGGACTGAGTCGTCGAGGACATGGCCTGATTCGTTGCAGATGAATCCGTAGTGCGCCGACCCGGCCGCCATTTTTGCCGTGTTCCGGGAAAATATGTTCTGCAGAAGGGCCGTCGCTCCCTGGCCGGCGATTTCGATGCGTCCGAGGTGGCTGATATCGAACAAGCCCGCCGTCGTGCGCACCGCATGATACTCATCCAGTACGTCGGTATACTGGAGCGGGACCTGCCAGCCCTGGAAGTCAGTCATTTTTGCTTTTAATTGAAGATGTTTCTGATGGAGAACGGTCTGTTTCATGCGGCCCTCCAGGAAGAGAGTTCCGGGTTCAGCGTTCAATGTGACGACGGTACTTTTAAACGGTAAGATGAGCGAATCCGCAGGCTTCAACATGGCGTTACTTCAATCTGATTTTTTCCGGGTCGGTTTTGCCGTCGGCTAGTTTGTGGATGTCCTTCGGATAGAACGCGCCCTTTTCGGTGATAATGGCGGTAATGTAACGGGCGGGCGTCACATCGAAAGCCGGGTTCGCGACCTTCACCCCGTCCGGCGCTATCTGCACCTTACCGAACACATGGGTAACCTCGCGGGGGTCGCGTTCTTCGATGGGGATGAGAGATCCCGATTCCATGTTGAAATCGATGGTCGAGAGCGGCGCAGCCACATAAAAGGGGATGCCGTGCTCTTTGCAGAGCACCGCGAGGCCGTACGTGCCGATCTTGTTTGCCGTATCTCCGTTCCGGGCTATGCGGTCGGCGCCCACGATCGCGAGGTCGATCATATCGTGGAACATGAAGTACCCTGCCATGTTGTCCGTGATCAGCGTACAGGGGATGTTTTCCTGCATGAGTTCCCAGGCGGTCAAGCGCGCGCCCTGGAGCACGGGACGCGTTTCGTCCACGTATACATGGATCTTCTTGCCCGCCTCAACTGCACCGCGCATGATGCCCTCGGCGGTGCCATACCCGGCGGTGGCGATCGATCCGGCGTTGCAGTGGGTGATCACATTGTCGCCGTCGGCAACGAACAGGGAGCCGTAGCTTCCGAGCTTCTTATTGGTCGCAATGTCCTCGTCAAGCATGCGTTGGGATTCCTCGACGAGGAGCTTCCCGATATCATCTAAGCCCTTGTCCTTATGACCAAGGACGAACTTCTTTATCCGTTCTATGGCCCAGAAGAGATTTACCGCCGCGGGCCGTGTGGAAGCCATGACACCGCAGATCTCTTCAAACCTGGGCCAGAATTCATCGAAGGTCGTTGCCGATATCTGCCGGGCGCCCAGCGCAAGCCCCATGGCAGCGGACACGCCGATCGCGGGCGCCCCCCGCACCCAGAGTTCCTTGATGCCGCGGGCCACGGTCTGGTAGTCCTTGCAGTCGTTATAGACGGTTTCAAGAGGCAGTTTTGTCTGATCCAGCATCCGGACGATGCCGTCTTTCCATTCCACAGTCGGGATCATTAATGGTCTCTCCTTGAATTTTGTGGTTAACTAGGCGTGAAGCATCTATACGTTAAATATAGTGGAATGGCGGTTGATTGTCAAAAAAAATATAGAGTTATATTCACGACTTCTGTTTTTGCGGATTTCAGGGCGCAGGGGTAAGGCAAGATCAACGGCTTTGGTTATCCGTACCCGGAGCGGATGAATGAAGATTAATTGTTTCCGACGGACTGAAGGGCAAGCGTGCCGCTGCGTCCGTCGACGGTTCCCTGGATGAGATCGCAGACTGGAATGGAAAGGGGATTTTTAAAAAGTTCCCGGGCGACATCTTCCAGTTTGACGATCCCGACCGGGCGGTTCTTTAGTTTGCCGAGAAACGCGCGGAAGAACGAGAGATGTTTCATACCCTCGAGCTCGGCGTGGACCGTGAGTACGTTCACGATGCCGGGCCGCAACAGGGCGAGGTAATGCCCGGGGATGCGTTCTTCGGGATACTCGGGCCGTCCGAGCAACTCGTCGAGCGTCGGGAGCGTGGTCGGTATCTGCAGAGTCTTGAATATAACATCGCCTACGCGGGGATAAAAAGGATGCGTGCCGCGGCTGTCGCTGGCGTAGAGGAACTTTGCATCGTCATAGGCCGCGAGGCTGAAACCGTTTGCCTGCCAGCCCGCGGCGCCGGCGGTCTGAGCGGGCTTGCCGAAAATACGTTCAAACTCTTTTCTCGATTTGCCTAATTCCATGAACACTTCGTCACGAGTCATTTTTGCGAGCCCATCCTGCCAGCGGATATGGTCGTAGCAGTGTATCCCCACCTCGTGCCCTTTGTCGCGCGCCGCGCGCATCACGCTTTCGTTGCGACGGCCCACGTGCGGACCGGGGAGCAGGACCCCGTTCAGGAGCGTGCGAATGCCGTAGGTAGACACCACGCTCGTGCGGCTCACCTTGTTTAAGAAACCCGGACGAAAGATGCGTTTGATGGCGCGACCGGTGTTGTCAGGGCCGAGCGAGAAGAGGAACGTGGCCTTAATGCCGAACTCGCCGAAGAGGGCAATAAGATTGGGAACGCCGATGCGCGTGCCCCGGTCGGTATCGACGTCGACTTTAATGGCAAGAAGAGGCTGGCTCATAATTCATTGCTCATTGCAAAAACTTTTGACCATGAGCTATCGGCTATGAGCTGTTTCATTATACGTCCAGTTCCTTCGACGGACGTCCCAGGTGATAGTCGAGGGTCTTCCGGAGCGCGGTCTTAAGGTCCGTGGTGGGCCTCCAACCGAGGTATTTCTCCGCGTTCTTGACCGACGGCACGCGCGTCAGAATGTCCTGGTAGCCTTCGCCGTAGTACTCCCTGGACTGCACGTTCACGAGCTTGACGTTTTCGGCAAGTTTGGCGTATTTCGGATAGGTTTTGATGAGCTCGATGAGCGTTTCGGCGAGCTCGCGGATCGACATATCATTGGCGGGGTTCCCGATATTGAAGATGCGGCTGTCGGCCGCGCCTTCCCTGTTTTTGATTATGCCGATTAGCGCATCGATCCCATCATCGATTCAGGTGAATCTCCGGCGCTGGGCGCCGCCGTCGACGAGCTGGATGTCCTTGCCGCGAAGGATGTTGCCGATGAACTGGGTAAGCACCCGTGAGCTCCCTTCCTTGGGTTCCAGGATGTTGTCCAGCTTGGGACCGACCCAGTTAAACGGCCGGAAGAGCGTGTACTTGAGCCCTTCCTTCATGCCGTAGGCGTGGATCACGCGATCCATGAGCTGTTTGGAGCACGAATAGATCCAGCGCGGCTTGTTGATCGGGCCGAGAATAAGGTTCGACGACTCCTCGCTGAATTCCCTGTCCGTGCTCATGCCGTAGACCTCGGACGTGGACGGGAACAGCACCCGTTTTTTGTAGCGTACGCATTTTCGCACGATATCGAGGTTGGCTTCGAAGTCAAGCTCGAAGACGCGCAGGGGGTCGAGCACGTACGTCGCCGGCGTGGCAATAGCCACCAGGGGAATGACAACGTCGCATTTTTTAACGTGATACTCGATCCACTCCTTGTTGATGGTGATGTCGCCTTCTACAAAGTGAAAACGCTCATGTCCCAGACACCGGTCGAGCTTGTCCGCGGCCATGTCCATGCCGTAGACTTCCCAGTCCTTGTTCTTCACGATGTATTCGGTCAGGCTGTTTCCGATGAATCCGTTTACTCCCAGGATCAAAATTTTCAGGCCCATGGGCGCTCCATTCTATTTTTTTTGTACGGTGTATGATTCAAAGGCATCTCCGGTCACGTTCCGAGCACCTGCCCGACTTTCAATTCCGGAGTTTCCGCCGACGCATCATCTTCATCGGCGTCATCCCATTCCATGTTGATTATCTCGAGGCCGCCGCTGCCCGTTGCCACGCGCAGCGGATCGGTTGACAGCACCTCACCCGGCGCACCCCCCGAGTCCTCGACCGGCCTTGCCCACCAGATGAAGAGCCGTTTTCCGCCGACTTCGGTGAACGCCCCGGGGTAGGGCAGAGTGACGGCGCGGATGAGATTATATATCGTTTCGGCGTTTTTTGTCCAGTCGATTCGGCCGTCCTCGGGCTTCCGTCCGCCGAAATACTCGGCTTGCGATTCATCCTGTTTGCGCCGCGGCGCCGTGCCCGCTTTCAGCGCATCAAGCTGACGTTCAAGCACGCGGCGAGCGGCCTTGACGCATTGATTGAACACGTCCTGCGCCGTGTCTTCATGGCCGATCGGCACCGCTTCCCGGTCAACGATGTCTCCGGCATCTGCCTTTTTGACCATATGGTGGAGCGTTACGCCGGTCTCCTTTTCACCGTTGAGCACCGCCCAGTTGATCGGGGCCCGGCCGCGGTACTTGGGCAGGAGAGAGCCGTGCATATTGAACGCGCCCAAACGGGGGATGTTCAGGATGTCCTCTTTTATCATGTTGCGGTAGTAAAAGGAGAAGATGAGGTCCGGCTCCCATGAACGGATGCGCTCGATCCACTCAGGCGTATTTACCGATTCAGGGGCATAGACGGGGATGCCGTACTCTTTCGCCAGGCCGGTCACGGACCTGAACCATATCTCTTCGTTCGGGTTGTCCTCATGGGTGATGACGGCGATAATGTACTCGTCGTTCTGGATCAGAAAATCCAGACATTCATAACCAACGTCATGATAGGCGAAAACAAGCATAGCGGGTTTATTCATTGATTTTCTCATAGACCTTTCGAATGACGAAGCGCGGACGCCGCCGCACTTCCTTATAAATTCGGCCGATATACTCGCCGATGATGCCGAGCCCCATGATGCCCACACCGACGAGGAAGAACAGGATCGCGAAGAGCGTGAACACGCCCTCGGCCTCGGGACCGACGACCAGGCGCCTGATGAACAGGAAAATCACGAAGAGCGTGGAGAGAACCGACACGACTATGCCGAAGAGGGTGAAGA
>OFGY01000032.1_pt1 | contig 11137 bp, 10 predicted proteins | sample 1521901 | NCBI WGS metagenome assembly OFGY01 (sample SAMEA2553414, study PRJEB24118) | soil metagenome | reverse complement strand
TCCCCACCAGGACAAGATGCCGTTTCCTGAGGAGGTCCATGTTCCGCTGGAAGCTTTCAGCCAGTACCGGATCGTCCAGGCTGGTCAGGAACACGAGCAGGGCGCGGCGGCGGAGCCGCATTCCTATGAACGAGCATATCTCGTCGTAGTCCGGCGTCACCCGTCGCGGCTGCAATCCGTAGATCGCGTCGCGGCACACGGTATAGTGCGCGCTTCCGCTCTTCGCCCTGACGAACCGGTGCACGCAGTCGCTGAACGTCGCCACGCCGAACAGGTCGCCCTGCCGTTCGGCGGCCACGCCCATGACCAGCGCCGCGGTTATAAAACGTTCCAGCACCGTTTCGGCATGTTCGTCCGCTCCCCGGCCTGAAGCGGCGGGGACCGGCCTGTTGCTGAGCCGCGAGGCGTCGACGATCACGTACACTTCCTGCGTGCGCTCCACCTGGAACAGCTTGGTCACCGGGCGGCCGCGTTTGGCCGTGGTCTTCCAGTGAATATGCTCATACGTGTCCCCGTGCACATACTCGCGCAGTTTTTCGAATTCGCGGCCCTGCCCTGCCTGCCGCGTGGCGCACGAACCGGAGTCGCCGCGGTTCAAAAAGATCGCGGCAAGCTTTTTCCGCTCGGGCATGAGATTCGGGTAAACGCGGACCTCGAACCGCACCGGCGCCGCCCACCGCGTCGCCCAGAAGCCCATGTGCGACGGGGCCTCCAGATAGCAGGCGCTGAACAGATACCTGCCCCGCCTGCCTGGAGTGCACGGCCATCGAAACAGAGAGGTCAGATCGCCGCCGGGAAGCTCGACGAACAGATCCTCCTGTGCGGGGCGGATCTCTTCGGGAAAGGCCAGGCCCAGCCGCACGTGGCGTGCCTTCAGACCGCGATTTCTGATCCGGAGCTCGATTTCCCCTTCCCGGTCCTTGATCATGTGGATCGTTTCGGGAAATTCCAGGCTTACCCCGGCGGGCGTTCTCCTGTTCGAAAAGGCGTCGAACAGGACCAGCGTGAGAAGCGCACTGATGGCCGCCGCGCACCAGGTCCGGATCTCCGGGAACATCTGCCCCAGCGCGCCAAAGGGCACGACGACCAGCCCGGTCCAGACGAGGAGCCTGTTTCGGGGTACGATCACCTCGGGACTCCCACGCTCCTGAGCACGCCTTGGATCACTTCAGGCACGGTCATTCCTTCTATTTCGTAATCGGGACGAAGGATCAGGCGGTGTTCGAGAACCGCCGGCGCCATGAACTTGATGTCGTCGGGAGTGACGAAGTCGCGGCCGTCGAGCGCCGCCTGGGCCCTGCTGGCCAGCAGGAGCGCCTGCGTGGCGCGCGGCCCGGCGCCCACGAGGAGGCTCTCGTGACGCCGCGTCCCGGCGATGATGTCCACGACGTATCCGATCAGTTCCTCACGCACGACAACGCCCCGGAGTTCTTCGCGCAGACTCCCCAGGTCCTCGGCCGAAATCACCGTTTGCACGCTGCCGTTGCCCAGCATCTCTTCGGGCGATTACTTGCCCAGCATGCGCCCGGCAAGCGCCAGTTCCTCGCTGCGGTCCGGATAGTCCATCGATATCTTGATCATGAACCGGTCCTTCTGCGCCTCGGGCAGGGGATAGGTCCCTTCATACTCGATCGGGTTCTGCGTCGCGAAGACCGTAAAATTCTGGTGCAGGTGAAGGGTTTCACGGTCGATGGTGACCGTCCGCTCCTGCATGGCCTGCAGAAGGGCCGACTGGGTCTTGGCCGGGGCGCGGTTGATCTCATCGGCCAGCAGGAACGACGTGAAGATCGGCCCCCTGACGAGAGAAAACTCGTTCCGCTGCATATTAAAGACGTTCGTCCCGGTAATATCGGCGGGCATGAGGTCCGGCGTGAATTGTATGCGGGAGAAATCGCAGCCAAGCACGTGCGCCAGCGTCCTGACGAGGAGCGTTTTCGCCACGCCCGGAACGCCTTCAATAAGCGCGTGGTTCCCGGTAAAGATAGCGATAAGGGCCTTGTCCACCGCGTCGTTTTGACCGATGATGATCTTTGAGACTTCGTTCCTGGCCGCAGCCAGGATTTCCTTGTACCGACCGCCGTTACCAATGCCATTCATATCGTTCGTTTCCTTTCCGCCAGCAATTTATGAATTTGCTGATAGGCCCCGACGGGGTCGCGCCCCCTCTTGGGCCGCCTCGTTTCGCCCGCCGCAATCGACTCGACCAGAGCAGCATCTCCGGCACTGTCGCGTGCGCCTTTCCTGCTTGTCCTCTTCCATTCCTCCACGCACGCGGCAAGGATGTCGCTCTGCGGGATCGTCCGGCGCAGCAGCCCGGCGAGTCCCGCGAGGGAATCTCTCCCTGCCCGCGCGCCCTCACTCCTCTCCGGACGCCCTTCGCCGGGAGGGACGAGGCTTGTCGCATTCTTCCAGATGAACAGTGCGGCAAGGAGCAGGAGCCCCGCGAAAAGTCCCTGCAAACGGTATTTTCTCCCCAGTGCGGCGACTCCCGGGCTCTCCTGGATGCCGAAGTGCGTCTCGTCGAAAATCACGGCCCCGTTCGGGCCGGCCAGCCAGGCGAGCAGAGAGGCCGTGCGTTCCTTCACCAGCGCTTCATTGCTTATGAACCAGGAATCGGAGGCCAGCACGATTGTTCCTTTGCCGTAGGCCCGCTCGATAACCACGGGTTTCCCGCCCACCTCGTAGAGGGCCCTCCACTCCGGGCCCAGTCCTTCGAACCGGAGTGCGGAATGCCATGAAAGGGGAGCGGAGAGGCCGTGCGTTTCCGGGGCCGCCGGCACGGCATTCATCCTTCGGTCCCCGTCCGCGCCGGCGGATAATTCTTCCCGGGCGATCCCGATTTTCCAGCGTTCGGCCGGCGCAAGATAACCCGCATCGTACCGGTCGTCCCGTTTTTTTTCCGGGCCGTTTCCGGCTGCGTCCTTTTCCGGTCCTTTTTCTTCTCCCCCGCCCTTTTCAGTCGAGCCGCAGTTCTGTGTTCGCTGCGACGGCCCGGCCTTCGGCTTTTCCGGATACAGCAGAAGAACCAGCCTGCCGCCGCCGAGCGCGAACGACTCGAGCGCCAGCGCCTCTTCTTTGCGCATGCCGTTCAATGCGGACGCGGGCATGCCGAAAAGAAAGAGCGTCGCGTCGGAGTGCTGCGCGAGCTTTGAAAGCGGCTGATAGTTTCGCGAGACGGTCGTTCCTTCCAGGGAGCCGAGACTCTCGTACAGCGCCTTGGAGCCGAGCGGATCCGCGCGCAGGGAGGAATAGACGGGATAGGAATCGCCGGCTTCGAAGCGCAGGAGAAAAAGATGCGCCACGCCGGCCAGAAACGCGGCGATGACGACCAGGAGGATAACGTTCCCCGTCTCAGGCCTCCTGAGCATTGCCAATGATCCTTTCCTGGTTTTCAATGAAACGCCGCACCATGTCGGCAGTGACGTCGTGCATGCCGTACCAGGCGCTTTCCAGCATTGACACGTTCTGCGAGAACGCCGAGACCAGCTCGGGCATGGTGTATGCTTTCCTGCCCAGTTCCCGCTCGTATTCCCGGTTGGACTTGAATGCGGCTATGGTGATGCGGCCCTCTTCCGCGAGCCGCGACAGGCTCGCCAGGTAAAAGGCGCGAAGCGCAAGCCTGAGGGCGCCCTGTTGCATCAATTTCCTGCCGAGCTCCAGCCAGCGGTCTGCGGGAAGCTCGTCGGCGGTAATGTCCTGGCGCGTGAGGTCCGGCGTCCGGGCGGTCTCCTCCCCGCGCATGACGCCGCGCCCGGTCCCGCGCCGGCACAGTCTGAACGCCATGACGGCGAGAACGGAGGCCGCGAGCGTCATGAGCCCGTAGAGCAGGATGAAGACCGACTGCGGCCAGCCGCCTTCCCGCGATCCTTCCGGCGAGCCGGTTTTTAGCCCACTGAACCCCTGGTCGCTCAGCCACCCCAGGGCTTTTTTGATCCAGGTCTTCACCGCCCTGGGCCAGGCCTTTCCGGTATCGCCCGCGCCGAGGATGACCTTCGCAAGAGGGCCCCTCCCCGCCTCCCGGTCCGCATCCTGTTTCTCACGCGGCATGCGCCAGGCATATTCACTCCTGCCGATGACGTCGCTTATGGATTGATCAAGCTTTTCCGGAGAAACGGCTTCCCTGCCGGCGGCCGGCGATGAAAAAGCGGCCAGAACGAGAAAGAGGGCGAGCGCGGGACTTGCGATCTTCGGCTTGAACGTGATATTTTTCATTTCCGCTTCGAGGTCCTCCCCGGTCAGGATCGATTCGCCGTAAAAGCAGCGCAGCACGTATACGCACTTCACGATCGGGTCCAGGGCAAGATAGGTCATGCCGAGGCAGGCCGCGAGGAAGGTCGTGTTGACGACCCGCCAGCTTGCCCGGCTGAAGACGGTCTCGGCGCCGGAAAGAACGTGCGCGAGTTGGGGCGCGAAATACAGAAGACCGGCGATGTTCAGAAAGACGAAAGTTCCGAACAGGGCGAGCACGGCAAGGACGACATGGTTCTGCTTTTGAAAGAGCATCGCCTGCGCGCGCGCTTTGCGGGTCACGGCCTTCAGATCGGGCTCTTCGCCGCTGCCGAACAGCGTGACGTTCTGATAATAGGCGTATACCCAGCCGAAGGGCAGCGTCACGAGCAGGGCAACGGGCAGGACCAGGAGGCCCGCGGGCTGGATCGCAGTCTGCGCCAGGAGCAGCCGCAGGATTCTTCGCAAGGGCCAGGAGGAGGCCGCGCCGCCCGCCAGCAACGACCGGACGCGGGCCGCAAAGACGGCCTGCCAGCATTTCATCCAGAGAAACAGCGGGGCCATAAGCAGTGAGGCTTCAATAACATGGCTTCGCGCAAATGCTCCCCGGCTCATGTCCGCCCAGAAATACAGAAACGCAAGGACGAAGGAGGCGCTTCCGATATAGTAGGACGCGAACACGCGGCCGGGCGCCCGGCGAAGCAGATAGATTGTTTCTTCCAGGATTTCGAGGGCGTCTTTGCCCTGGGTTCGCAGCGCTTTCCGGTTCATGAGCCCTCCCGCCGTCCCTCCCACACCGTGCCTTCGTGAAAGGAAGCAGGGAGGGAGAGCAGGGCGTGGCCGAGGTAGTAAAAAATGGTCCACAGCAGCAGAAAACCCAGGAGGAACCGCCCCGCGGTGACGAGCCCCGAGAAGCCGTGCCGCGTTGCGGCGGCGCGGGAAAGCAGCTTTTCGAGACACGAAGCGCAGAGCACGCGGCCTTCATGTTCGGCTACGCATTCTCTGCAGTAATAGGCGGCGCACTCCGGGCAAAGGGCGACCGCCTCCCGGTGCGCATGGTTGCGACAACGTTGTAGCGAAAGCTCTCTCATCGCCCTGTTCGCGCCGGCGAGGCGCTCTCCGCGGAAAGCGGCGGGACACCGGATGCGGACTTTCGCCCGGCCTGGAATTTTTTGAGCAGAACAAGGCCGGAAAAGCCGAGCGGTAGCGCACAGGCCGCGGAAAAGACCAGGGCGAACATCAGGACGCGGTTGTCGGCGGGCGAGGCATGGCTCATCATCTTGAACAGCCCCCATTGGCCGCTTTGCGCCGCGTTCGGATTCCGCATCATCTCATAAAAGACGATAATATAACCTGCGAGGAACGTCACGACCATGTACCCGAAGATGCCCCAGGTAATGCCCCGGAGGCCCGGGGTCAGGCCGCCCCCGTGCTGTTTTGTCAAAGCGATAACAACGGTAATACTGAAGGCGAGGGTGAACACGGTGCCCAGGATCGCCAGGGGAAGGCCCTGCGTGAAAATCTGGGCCGCGCTCTGAAGACCGTCCAGGAGCAGCAGGTAGAAAAGCGCTTCATGGACTTTGCCGCTGTAGCCGCTCACCGTTGCGGCGGGCGGCGTCCCCGGCCGGGACCGGGCCGCCGGTTCAGGCTGCCGCGCAAGCTCCGCCGACCGCGCGCCGATCTCTTCCGGGGTGAGCGCGCCCTGGGCGGCTTCGATCAGCGGCTTCAGAAGGTCTATCGCCTTTCTCGTGTGTAGCTGCGGGACGAGCGACGGAAGTTCTTCCCTCCTGACCGCCTTCCGCACATGGCAAACGCAGGTGGGCCCGAGCAGCAGGTTGCCTGCCAGCGCGAGCAGGAAGATCCCGGCCAGGATCCAGAACACCGCGGCCGCGGTGGCTGACGCTCTCGTGAGCGCGAGGAGGGAGAACAGAAAGAGAAACAGGGAGGAAACGGCGTTCCATGCCGCGCCGCGCCCGGTCTTCCGCGTAACAAACGCCTGAATATCGCGGTAGTAGAACCTCTTGTACTCCTCGGTGTAGTTGGTGCTGAATACGCAGATCAGGTGGTCTTTCCCGGCCCAGAGGCCGGCCCTGGTAGCGGTAAAGGCGAAAAAACTGCCGCGTCTTCGTCCCCTGCCCGGCAGTCGCCGGTATTCCCGTTCGGGTCTGGCCATCGGTCCGTCGCCCCCTTATTTCAGAAAATTGCTGAAGAACAGAGACCATCCCCCGAGCTGAAGAACGGCGATGAGGACCGCAAACACAAAACGGACCTTAGTCCGGGGAAGAATGCTCATCGGTGATTTCCAGTGGCGCAGGCTGTAGTAGATGCATACGGGGGCGGTCACGATCGTGACAAAGAACATGAGCAGCGGCAGGATCGCAATCGACAGGGCGATGCTGTCATGCAGCACCCGCTCGGTCTCCAGGTTCCGTATCTTCCGCTTGTTCCTTCCCGCTTCCAGGCACGACGGACAAACGTGCCTGCCGCCGAATTCGACGTCGCACAGGGAGCAGAGAAACCTGCCGCAGGACTCGCAGGGCACCACCGCCTTCTTCTGCGGGTGAAAGAAACATCCCGCCTGGCCGTCCGCCAGGATGTTTTCGACGGCAACAGCCGGCGCCTTTTTGAAAAGCGCGGGGAAGACGTCCGCCCGGAGGAGCGAGCCGCATTCCGGGCACGCCGAGAAGCCGGCCGCATTAAGCATGCCCGGAGAAAGCGCAACAGCGCATTTTGTGCATGAGAGCGGAGCGGTCATGGCTGTTATTTTTTAACGACCCGGGTTGAGCAGATACGGTCGTGCAGGGCCCGCTTTTCGTGGTCAAAGGCGGCCATAAGGTAACCGATGCACAGGATGATACTGCTCAAAAATTCCGCGAAGTACCGGCCGACGGCGCGTCCGTAACCGACCCGCCCGCCGTCGGGCGTGATGATCTTGATGCCCAGCGCCATCTTCCCGGGTGTTGCCTGGTACGTCCCGACGAAGAAAATTGAATAAGCCGCGGCGACCGCCATCTGCAGTCCCAAAACCGCCAGCGTCGCCCCCGCGATCTCCCCGGGATTTTGACCGGTTCGGGCGGCCACCAGCGCGCCGGTCAGCGCAAAGGAGATCGCCATATCTGCCGCATATATGATGAGACCATCGATGAACTTAGCGCCGAAGCGGGTCCAAAAGCCGGCATACGCCACGCTGTTCGGCAGACTCGTCCCCTCCTGCACCTTCTGGAAAAAAGCGGGCTTGCAGGCCGCGCATACCGTGTACTGGCCGTACCGGACCATGCTGTCAACCGGGAAAGTCTTGCCGCATTCCGCGCACTCGGCCATGGCCGCAGCCACGCTCGGAGCGCCCGCCTGGCCTGGAGCCGGGGCCGCCTCTCCCTTGCTCTCTCCGTAAGTCATCCATTTTCCGGCGAGATCGTTCCAGACGGGAGTGCTTGAGGTAATGGTGCCGTTCTGGACGAGCGTTTCAATTTCCTCTTCGGTTACCGGGCCTATCTTTTGAGAATCGAGCTTATAATACCATCGCATATGTGCCCCTCCTCCGGTTGGTTAGATTGCCGATTGGTCCGCCGACAGCCCCTGAAAAAACTGAAAATAATAGGAAGAAAGTATCATAGAATGAGCCGTACTGTCAAGGAACTTGAGGGAAACTTTCGGGGAATCGTGTCCTTGGTAACCCGATAACGGTAGGTAAGGCTGACGAATGGCTGCGGGGCGGGCTTCGCCGGTTCAGGGGTTTCCTCCAGGCTTCAACTTCGTCAGGGTGAACATGAGGGACCCTATTTTGACCGTGCTCTTTATGAGCACCGGAATCTTCCGGACATCATCGGTGAGCCAGATGAAGATCTCTCCCCCGCTCATGAAGAGCCCCTTGTAGGCCTTTACCTTGATTGTAGCGAACTCCCCGGCGGGCGTTTTCACCTTTTCCCTGCCCAGAACATGGACCTCGACGGTCAAGCTCTTGTCGCTGTCAAAGGTTTCAAAGATAATGGGCTTGCCGGTGGTGAAGTCCTCCCTCGTCCGCAGATAATAGATCGACGACAGATTGTCCTGCACCCGGTCCGGAATGGCAACGGTCTTCAGCGGTTCTTCGTTTTTTCTGACGGCGACCGTTCGGTGCTCGTGGTCGAACTCCAGGTCGCGGCTTCTCAGCTTCTTGCCTTGTTTCTGCCGGAGGCTGAACGAGAGGCTTTGCATGATGGCCGGGTCGAAGACGCTCTGGATCGTGTCGCCCAGAGGGTAGAGCGAGCCCACACGGCCCTCGCTGCGGGATTTCGAGACGAACCGGAGGACCTCCCTGCCGTCACTCAGCCGTTCCGCCTTGACCTCCATGACCGCAGTCCCTATTTTGACCGTGCCGGACCAGGTGACGGCATAGGTCAGTGATTCCCCCGGCAGAAAGGCCTTGATCAGCGGCAAGGGCGAGGTTGCAGGCTGTTGTTCCGCGCCGAACGCGCTGGGAAGAAACAGGAGTCCAAAGATAAGAGCGCAGGCGGCAGCGGATATACCCGCCGCCGTGAGGGAACCTTTTCGCGAAAAATAAGACATGTAAAAAGATTATCAGGCTCGAAGAAAAAAGTCAAACATGCGAAGTTTCATAGGGCCGCTCTTTTCCCCATGGCTCGGAACATGCTTCACTTGATTTTCATATCAATATGCAGCAGATACGAATCGAACTGGTGCGAAGGATGTTTTGTCTGCAGGAAAAAACCCTCGAAGCAGGTGCTGAAGGCATTAGCCGGACTTACGTACGCCTCTGAAATCGACCCGTCAGGCTTGATCCTGAAAACCGCCTCGAACGGCCCTGTCTTATCTGTTCCAACATATGAAGCGCAATCACGCATGAAAATAGCGATACGCTCCCCTGCCCGCTTGATCAGTTTCTCTTCGTACTCCTTGCCGCCCGGCGTCTCGCTCATTCGCTTCGCTTCCTGCACGAGTTTTTTAAACGCGGCGTCATCGACCGGCTCTGCGTTTCCCCTGCTCCAGTAAGAGCGCACCATCTGCTCGAATCCGGGCAGATACCGGTCGAAGTCAGATTTTTTTCGCGAATTATAAACCAGGAAATTGATGGTATTTTTCTCTTCGAAGTACGCCGCCGCTTCGAAATTGCCCCACTGGTCGCCGGCATAGTAATAAACCGGGACTTTCTTTCCATTCGCGAGGGCCACGGATGTCTCCCTCACGACCTTGTAGCCGGGACTGCCCTTCTCATGGAACATCTTGACCGTCGATTCGACCATGTCCTTTGCACTGCGCATCTGTGCATCTTTCGAGACCTTTCGTCCGTACGCAATAACAGGACTGTTCGCCCATGTATACCCCACGGGATAGAACGTCATGTAGAGCCCCTGCTGCACGCCGCTCTCGTTATCGAGCACCCATCCCTTTGCCGCCGTAATGAAGAACGCTTGGTCCGCCCCGAAGAGCATGCCCGTCCCCTGGTCCGTAATATCGGCGGATGAAGTCAGGGGCACAAGAAGCAGCAGAACAAACAGCACGGACACGATTCTCGCGGTCATTTCACACCTCGCAAAGGGGGGCGGCACTTCTTTGCTCTGTAATCTGGACTTTTCGTTTTTACGTCTCTGTCGGGCATGGTCGGACGAGCTTAAAAGTTAGGGAAAAGCCGGGAGCGTTACCAAGCTAAGCCTCTTTTGTTTCGAGCCCTGAATGACACTCAGGGCTCGAAACTGTAAACCTTAAGCATCGTTCACCTTCTCACTTCACCTTCATTTTTCACGATTCACGCCCTCTTTAAGGCCTCATGTCTTCCCGATGCTTTCTCTGATGTGGACGGCCCCCAGGCCCTCTTTGATGTTCCTGCATCCATTGCTGGTGCCGCCGGACTTCGGGCCTCCGTTGATATTGCTCTTGCCTTTGACGTCTCAGGTCCATCCTCTGCTGATGCGGCCGGGGTTGATAGCCCTGGACGCCCCAGGTCCCCCGCCGTTCCCAGTATCGGTCATTACGCCAGCCCCTCCAGTTCCGTTGGAGCCGCCGGTTGGGAATCCGCTCATAATTCCACCGGTGTCCATCCCAGTCATGATCCCTGTAGTATCTTCTCCAGCCCGGATACACGTCAAAATAGAAGGCAGGAACACGGTCATAATAGACCCAGCCCCGGTCGTAATAACGTGAACGGTACCAGCGGCCTTCCCAGGGACGCCACCACCAGCCATTCCAGAAAAACAGGTCCACCTCCAGGTCGGGGGCGACATATGCGGAGTCCGTATCCGGCAGCACGACCACATCCGGAGCCGTATGAAATACGATGGCGGGCGGCAGGGGGATTCCGATTCCGATGTTTACATTCACCTCTGCCATCGCTGGAACAGGAACGACAATCGCCGAAGCCAAAAGGATTAACACGGAAAGTAACTTTTTCATTTTGCTTCCCTCCTTCATCGGGTATTCCTTACATTTTACCTCCGAACCACGAAATTTGAACTATTTATTCATGCTGCGTGAACGTCCAGATGCCGTTTTACCATTCACGATTAACGGTCCATTTCACTTCTCACCCTTCTCACTTCACCTTACCCACGATCTGGAGCGTCCTCGAGTCCCGTTTGCCCTCGTAATACTTTTCAAGGACGCGCTCGAAGACCGAAGCCGGACCGGACACAAGCTCGAACAAGGTCATGGACGATTGAAGCTTCATGTCATCGGGGTATCCAAAGATATCAGATGCTGACCGCCCCGAAACAGCCGTGACCGCTTCCGCGCACTCCGTGAGCCGCGGCCCGAGAACGGGATGAGCAAGATACTGCCGCGCTTCTTCCAGGCTCTTAATGGAATAATGCCGCGTCGTGGGGCTGTGCCCTAGTCCTTCGATCTGCGGGAATATGTACCACATCCAGTGCGAGCGCTTGAGACCTTCCCGCAGCTCGGCAAGGGCGCGGTCATAGAC
>OFGY01000030.1_pt1 | contig 11334 bp, 10 predicted proteins | sample 1521901 | NCBI WGS metagenome assembly OFGY01 (sample SAMEA2553414, study PRJEB24118) | soil metagenome | reverse complement strand
AACTGGCCCAGCGGCTCGGTGGGCTCGTCGGGCAGGAAGCGGTTGAAGCCGATCGAGCTGTCGAGCAGCCAGTCGAAGGTCGGGCGCGGCACGAGCGCCACGCGGCTGGCGCGCAGCGCGACGGCGTCGTAGCGCCACGGGTCCGGGCGCAGCAGGGAGCCCTCGCCGAACCAGCCTCCTGCACGCACGCCGGTGAAGGTCACCCCCTTACCCTCCGGCGAGACCCCGGAGATCTTCACCAGACCTTCTATCACGCCGACCCAGTACTCGACCGGCTCTCCCTTGCGGCAGACGTAGCCGCCGGCCGCAACCTCGCGTTCGAGCGTCTCGCATTGCACCCGCTCCCGCGCGCGCGGCTCGAGCGCCTGCGGCCATATGGAACCGGCAAGGAATTGGGCGAGCGTCGCCATCGGTGCAATTGTCGCCGGAAAGACAACCCTTGAGACGGCCTGCGGCTAGACTCCGCTCCTGCGCGACGTGTCATACTACTAATGCAAGAATTTGGGAGGAGGAACTCGATGGTAGCCGACATCGGGGCGCTCGACACGTTTCCCAAGCTGCTGCTGCATCACGCCGCGGCGCGCGGGGAGCGTCCGGCGATTCGCGAAAAGAATCTGGGCATCTGGCAGACCTGGACCTGGAAGTATTTCGCAGAAGAGGTGCAGATACTCGCCTGCGGCCTCGCCGAGCAAGGGCTCGGGCGCGGCGATCATATGGCGCTGGTCGGCGACAACCGGCCGCGCATCTACGCCGCGATGTGCGCCGCGCAGTGCCTGGGGGCGGTGCCGGTGCCGCTGTACCAGGACGCCGTCGCGGCCGAGATGGCTTTCCCGATCCAGAACGCCGACATCGCCCACGCGCTGGCCGAGGACCAGGAGCAGGTCGACAAGCTGCTCGAGATCCTGCCGCAGTGCCCGCGCCTGGCGCACATCTACTACGACGAACCCCGCGGCCTGCGCCACTACGGCCAGACGCAGCTTTCGAGCTACGACCGGCTGCGCGAGATCGGACTCGACGCCCGGCGGCGCGATCCCGGCTTCATCGAGCGCGAGATCGCCAAGGGCGCGGGCGACGATCCTGCCGCGATGTTCTTCACCTCAGGCACGACCGCGACGCCCAAAGGCGTGGTGCTCACGCATCACGCCCTGATCGACCGCGCCCGCGCGGCGGCCGAGATGGAGGAGCTGAGCGACCGCGACGTAGTGCTCGCCTACCTGCCGCCGGCATGGATCGGGCAGAACATCTTCTCCTACGCGCAGCCCTTCGCGACCGGGTATTGCATCTGCTGTCCCGAGTCGGCCGAAACCGTGATGACCGACATGCGCGAGATCGGCCCCAGCTACTACTTCGCGCCGCCGCGCGTGCTCGAGGCGCTGCTGACCCAGGTATCGATCCGGATGGAGGACGCGGGACGCCTCAAGCGTGTCATGTACCGGTAGTTCATGGACGTGGCGCAGCGCGTAGGGGGCGCGATCCTGGACGGCAAGCAGGTCGGCCCGGGCGACCGGCTGCGCTATGCGCTGGGCGACATGCTGGTCTACGGGCCGCTGCGCAACGTGCTCGGCATGAGCCGGGTGCGCGTCGCCTACACCGCCGGCGAGGCGATCGGGCCGGACCTGTTCAAGTTCTACCGCTCGATCGGAATCAACCTGAAGCAGCTCTACGGCTCGACCGAGACCTCGGTGTTCGTGTGCGTGCAGCCGAACGGCCAGGTCAAGCCCGACACCGTCGGCCCCGCGGTGAAGGGGGTCGAGCTCAGGTTCACCCCGCAGCGCGAGCTGCTGATCCGCTCGCCGGGGCTGTTCAAGGAGTATTACAAGAACCCGCAGGCGACCGCCGAGGCGAAGGATCCGGAAGGATGGTTCCACACCGGCGATGCCGGATACTTCGACGCCGACGGCCACCTGAAGATCATCGACCGCGTCAAGGACGTCGGCAAGCTGAACGACGGCACGCTGTTCGCGCCCAAGTATCTCGAGAACAAGCTCAAGTTCTTCCCCTACGTCAAGGAAGCGGTGACCTTCGGCGACGGGCGCGACCGGGTCTGCGCCTTCATCAACATCGACATCGAAGCCGTCGGCAACTGGGCCGAGAAGCGCAGCCTCGCCTACTCCGGCTACGTCGATCTCGCCTCGCGCGACGAAGTGAGCGAGCTGGTCGGCCAATGCGTCGAGCGGGTCAACGCCGACCTGGCGCAGGATCCCGAGCTCGCGGGCAGCCAGATCCACCGCTTCCTCGTGCTGCACAAGGAGCTCGACGCCGACGACGGCGAGCTGACCCGTACGCGCAAGGTGCGTCGGGGGTTCATCGCCGAAAGGTACGCGCCGCTGGTCAAGGCGCTGTACGGGGACGACAGGTCGGTGCACGTAGAGGCGCAGGTCAAGTACGAGGACGGCCGCAGCGGCAGCATCAGCGCCGACCTCGTGATCCGCGATGCGAAGACTTTCGCGCCCGCGGCCGCGAAGAGGGCCGCGTGAGCGCCCAGCCGCAGGCGCAGGAGCTGACGGCGCAGGGGCGCCGCATCGGCGAGGTCATCCTGGCGGTGGAGGACGTGTCGCTGTCCTTCGGCGGGGTAAACGCGCTCACCGACGTGTCGTTCGAGGTGCGCGAGCACGAGATCAGGGCGATCATCGGACCGAACGGCGCGGGCAAGAGCTCGATGCTGAACGTCATCAACGGCGTCTACCATCCGCAAAAGGGCACCATCCGCTTTCTCGGCGAGCCGCGCCACGACGTCGACACGCACCAGGCCGCCGCGCAGGGGATCGCGCGCACGTTCCAGAACCTGGCGCTGTTCAAGGGCATGAACGTGCTCGACAACATCATGACCGGGCGCAACCTGCGCATGAGGGCTGGACTGCTCGCGCAGGCGATCCGCTTCGGGCGGGCCGAGCGCGAGGAGCTCGAGCACCGCGCCGTGGTGGAACGCATCATCGATTTCCTCGAGATCCAGGCCTACCGCAAGACGCCGGTGGGGCGGCTGCCGTACGGGCTGCAGAAGCGCGTCGATCTGGGCCGCGCGCTGGCGATGGAGCCGCGCCTGCTGCTGCTCGACGAGCCGATGGCGGGCATGAACGTCGAGGAAAAGCAGGACATGTGCCGCTTCATCCTGGACGTCAACGACCAGTTCGGCACCACCATCGTCCTGATCGAGCACGACATGGGCGTCGTGATGGACATCTCGGACCGGGTGATCGTGCTCGATTACGGCAAGAAGATCGGCGACGGCACGCCGGACGAGGTGCGGGCCACCCAGGCGGTGATCGACGCCTACCTCGGTGTAAGCCACTGAAGCGGGCACCGAGGCATGAGACGTAACCTTCCCATCATCATTCTGTGCGCGGCGCTCGCGGCGGGGCTTGCTGCGCCGCTCCTCACCGGCGCGAGCGCGCCGGGTTTTTACGTCGAAGTGCTTCTCGGCGGGCTGATGGCGGGCGTGCTCTATTCGCTGGTCGCGCTCGGCTTCGTGCTGATCTTCAAGGCCTCGGGGGTATTCAATTTTGCTCAGGGCGCGATGGTGCTGTTCGCCGCGCTGTCGGTGGCGCGCATGGCGGAGGTGATGCCGCTGTGGGTGGCGGCGCTGCTCGGCGTCGGCATCATGGTGCTGCTCGCGATCGTGGTCGAGCGTGTGGTGCTGCGGCCCCTGGTGAACCAGGTGGGCGTGGTGCTGCTGATGGCGACCCTCGGGGTGTCGTATTTCCTCGACGGCTTCGGGCAGTCGGTGTGGGGCAGCGACATCTACGAAATCAACCTCGGCCTGTCCAAGGCCCCGGTGCTGATCCTGCGCGACGTGTTCCAGGGCGGGATCCTGATCAACAAGGACGACGTCGCCGCGGCGGTGGTGGCAGTGCTGCTGGTGGCCGCGCTCGCGCTCTTCTTCCAGAAGACCGCCACCGGGCGCGCGCTGCGCGCGGTCGCCGACGATCACCAGGCGGCGCAGTCGGTGGGCATCCCGCTCAACCGCATCTGGGTGATCGTCTGGTCGGTGGCCGGTATCGTGGCCGTGGTGGCGGGAATGGTCTGGGGCTCCAAGCTCGGGGTGCAGTTCTCGATCTCGCAGGTGGCGCTCAAGGCGCTGCCGGTAGTGATCCTGGGCGGCTTCACTTCGATTCCGGGCGCGATCATCGGCGGGCTGATCATCGGCGTGGGCGAGAAGATGGCCGAGGTCTTCCTCGGGCCGGTGATGGTCAGGACCTTCGACCTCGCCGGAGGCGGCATCGAGAACTGGTTCGCCTACGTGCTCGCACTGCTGTTCCTGCTCGTGCGGCCCGAGGGGCTTTTCGGCGAACGTATCATCGACCGCGTCTAGCACGGGAAGAGAATGTTCTACAGGGAAAACGGGCAGTTCAAGCAGTCCTACCGGGAAGACGAGGCGCTGCTTCCGATCGCGCAGGATCGCATCGTCATGCTGGCGCTGCTTGCCTTCGCCTTTGTGGGCGTGCCGTTCCTCGCCAGCAATTACCTGTTCCTGTCGATCCTGAATCCCTTCCTGATCATGGCGCTCGCGGCGATCGGGCTCAACCTGCTGGTCGGCTACTGCGGGCAGATCTCGATCGGCCACGCGGCGTTCATGTCGGTCGGCGCCTACGCGGCCTACAACCTGATGCTGCGCGTGCCGAATCTGAGCTTCCTGGTCGCGCTGGTCCTGGCCGGGCTGATCGCGGCGCTGGTCGGCATGCTGTTCGGCATACCGAGCCTGCGCATCAAGGGGCTGTATCTCGCGGTCGCGACGCTGGCGGCGCAGTTCTTCATCGACTGGATGTTCGCCCGGGTGAAGTGGTTCACCGGATACCAATCGTCGGGGTCGGTGTCGACCCCGGTGCTCAATATCTTCGGCTGGCAGCTGGACTCCCCGGCCAAGAAATACCTCTTCCTGCTCGCGGTGGTCACCGTTTTCACCCTTCTGGCGCGCAACCTGGTGCGCGGCCATATCGGCCGCGCGTGGATGGCGATCCGCGACATGGACGTGGCCGCGGAGGTGATCGGCATCCGTCCGGTGTATGCCAAGCTGACCGCCTTCGCGGTAAGCTCGTTCTACGTCGGCGTCGCAGGCGCGCTGTGGGGATTCGTCTACCTCGGCTCGTGGGAGCCGCTGGCATTCAACATCACGGTCTCGCTCAACCTGCTGTTCATGATCATCATCGGCGGCATGGGGTCGATCCTGGGCAGCTTTTTCGGCGCGCTGTTCATCGTCGCGCTGCCGATCGCGCTGGACCAGGTGCCGCAGTGGATCGGGGCGCCGCTGTCGACCGCGATGGCGTCGCACCTGGCGTCGATGATTTTCGGCGCGCTGATCGTTTTCTTCCTGATCGTCGAGCCGCACGGGCTCGCCCGGCTGTGGGCGATCGGCAAGGAGAAGCTGCGTCTGTGGCCGTTCCCGCACTGAGTGCGGCGGCAGATGCGTCCGGCCAGCGGCCTGTCGGCCGCGGCCAATACTTAGAGGAGGTATTGAAGATGAACCTAGCAGCTAAAACCAGGCTTCTGGCGGCCTCCGTCGGAACGGTTGCCGCCGTGATTTCGATCACGGCGAGCGCACCGGCCCACGCGCAGGCCAAGGAGCAGTTTTTCCCCGAGCTGGTCTACCGCACGGGACCCTACGCTCCCAACGGGGTGCCCTTCGCCGACGGCTACAGCGACTACCTGAAGCTGATCGACGCGCGCGACGGCGGCATCAACGGGGTCAAGATCACCTACGAGGAGTGCGAGACGGGCTACGCGACCGACCGCGGCGTCGAGTGCTACGAGCGCATGAAGAACAAGGGACCGACCGGCGCCACCGTGTTCCAGCCGCTGTCGACCGGCATCACTTTCGCGCTTACGCCGAAGGCGCCGCGCGACAAGGTTCCCCTCATCACCGCGGGCTACGGACGCGCCGACTCGGTCGACGGCTCGGTGTTCACCTGGAACTTCCCGCTCGGCGGCACCTACTGGGACGCCGCGGACATCCTGGTGCAGCACGTGGGCAAGAAAGAAGGCGGCATGGACAAGCTCAAGGGCAAGAAGATCGCCCTGGTCTACCATGACTCCCCCTATGGCAAGGAGCCGATTCCGCTGCTCGAGAAGCGCGCGAAGATGCTCGGCTTCAACCTGCTGCTGCTGCCGGTCACGCACCCGGGCGTCGAGCAGTCGGCGACCTGGCTGCAGATCCGCCAGCAGCGCCCGGACTACGTCTTCCTCTGGGGCTGGGGCGTGATGAACTCGACCGCGATCAAGCAGGCGGTGGCGACCGGCTACCCGCTCAACCGGATGTACGGCGTGTGGTGGTCCGGCGCCGAGCCCGACGTCCTGCCCGCGGGCGAGGATGCCAAGACCTACAACGCGCTCGTGTTCCTCGCACCGACCGGCCGCGGCAAAGTGCACGAGGACATCCTCAAATACCTCTATGACAAGGGCAAGGGCACCGCGAGCAGCAAGGACGAGGTCGGCCAGGTGCTGTACAACCGCGGCATGGTGTCGGCGATGATGGCAGTCGAGGGCGTCAAGCGCGCGCAGCAGAAGTACGGCAAGAAGCCGCTGACCGGCGAGCAGGTGCGCTGGGGCCTGGAGCACCTCTCGATCACCGAGGCCGACATCAAGAAGCTCGGGTTCGAGGACTTCATGGAGCCGATCCACACCAGCTGCGCCGACCACGAGGGCGCGCACGCCGCGAGGATCGAGACCTGGGACGGCAAGCAGTGGCACGTCACCTCGGGCGTGTACCAGTCCGACTTGAGCGTCATCCGGCCGATCATCAAGGCATCGGCTGCAAAGTACGCGGCGGAGAACAAGATCACCCCGCGCGACTGCTCGAAGGAGAAGTAAGCGCCACCGCCGCCTGCGCCACGGCGCAGGCGGCTTTCGACGCGGCTTCGCGAGCCGCGCCGAAAGCCGCCAAGGAGCGATTCCGATGAGCCCCACGCTGCTCACCGTCAACAGCATCGAAGTCATCTACAACCACGTCATCCTGGTGCTCAAGGGGGTGTCGCTGACGGTGCGCGAGGGCGGCATCGTCGCCCTGCTCGGCGGCAACGGGGCGGGCAAGACCACGCTGCTGCGCGCGGTGTCCAACCTGCTGAAGGGCGAGCGCGGCGAGGTGACCAAGGGCTACATCGAGTACCGCGGCGAGCGCATCGACCGCCTCACGCCCGCCGACCTGGTCAAGCGCGGCGTGGTGCAGGTAATGGAAGGGCGCCACTGCTTCCAGCACCTGACCGTCGAGGAGAACCTGCTCACCGGCGCGTACACCCGCGGCTCGGCGGCCGCGACGCGTACGGACCTGGAAAAGGTGTACGCGTACTTCCCGCGCCTCAAGGAGCGCCGCAACGCCCAGTCCGGCTACACCTCGGGCGGCGAGCAGCAAATGACGGCGATCGGCCGCGCCCTGATGGCGAACCCGAGGATGATCCTGCTCGACGAACCGTCGATGGGCCTTGCGCCGCAGCTGGTCGAGGAGATCTTCGAGATCGTGAGGGACCTGAACCGCAAGGAAGGCGTGAGCTTCCTGCTCGCCGAGCAGAACACCAACATCGCGCTCAGGTACGCCGACTACGGCTACATCCTCGAAAACGGGCGCGTGGTGATGGACGGGGTGGCCAAGGCTCTGGCGGAAAACGAGGACGTGAAGGAGTTCTACCTCGGATTCTCCTCGGGCGGGCGCAAGAGCTTCCGCGACATCAAGTCCTATCGTCGTCGCAAGCGCTGGCTGTGATGGAGTTTTACGACGAGCTCGAGACGCGATCCCCGGAGCAGCGCGAAGCGGCGCTGATGGCAGCGCTGCCAGGGCAGATCGCGCACGCGAAGAGCAACGCGCCGGGCTTCGGGCGCATTCTCGCCGGGATCGACCCCCGCGAAGTGAACTCTCGCGCGGCGCTTGCGCGCCTGCCGGTGACGCGCAAGTCCGACCTGGGCGAGCTGCAAAAGGCGATGCCGCCGCTGGGAGGGCTGAACGCGACGCCGCGCGAGAAGCTCGCCAAGCTGTTCGTCTCGCCCGGTCCGATCTACGAGCCCGAAGGCCGCGGCAGGGACTGGTGGCGCACCGCGCGCGGACTCTACGCGGGGGGGTTCCGGGCCGGCGATCTGGTGATGAACACCTTCGCCTATCACTTCACGCCCGCGGGCTCGATGCTCGAGTCCGGCGCGCTTGCGCTCGGTTGCGCGGTCGTGCCGACGGGCGTCGGCCAGACCGAGATGCAGGTGGCGGCGATCCGCGACCTCGGGATCAACGCGTTCATCGGCACGCCATCGTTTCTCAAGCTGATCGCCGACAAGGCGGACGAGCTCGGGCACGACATCTCGGCGCTCAACAAGGCCATGGTGGGCGCCGAGTACCTGCCGCCCGCGCTCAGAAGAGCGATGGGCGAGCGCGGCGTGCGGGTGATGCAGCTGTACGCGACCGCGGACCTCGGCCACCTCGCCTACGAGACCGCGTCGCCCGACGGCACGCTGAACGAGGGCATGGTGCTCGACGAAGGCCTGATTCTCGAGATCGTGCGGCCGGGCACCGGCGACCCCGTTCCCGACGGTGAGGTAGGCGAGGTGGTGATCACCACGTTCAACCGGGACTACCCGCTGGTGCGATTCGGTACCGGCGACCTGTCGGCCGTGCTGCCCGGGCCCAGCCCGTGCGGGCGCACCAACACCCGGATCAAGGGCTGGATGGGCCGCGCCGACCAGAGCACCAAGGTGCGCGCGCTGTTCGTCACCGCCGAGCAGGTAAACGAAATCGTGCGCCGCCACCCCGAGGTGCTGCGTGCCCGGCTGGTGGTCGAGGGCGAGATCGGCAAGGACCGCATGACGCTCAAGTGCGAGGCGAAGGAGCGCCCGGCCGGGCTCGCCGAGGCGATCGTCGCCACGATCCGCGACGTCACCAAGCTGCGCGGCGACGTGGCGCTGGTGATCATCACCTTCCTGTTCTACCTGGTGCAGTACACGGTCATCTTCTTCGCCAACTCGGCGCTGGTTGGCGCGGCGATGATCCGCTTGAACGGCGGCGACCCCACGCTGCGCGATGGGTTCCGCATCGCGTCGGAGCACTTCGGGGCCATCGTCGGTTACGCGTTGATCTCCTCGACGGTCGGCATGATCCTGCGCTGGATCTCCGAGCGCGGCATCCTGGGGCAGATCGCGGCCTCGCTGTTTGGCCTGGCCTGGAACATCGCGACGTATCTGGCCGTGCCGATCCTGGTCGTCGAAGGCATCGGCCCCATCGACGCCGTGAAGCGCAGCACTCAATTGTTGAAGAAAACGTGGGGCGAACAGATCGTCGGCAACTTCGGGATCGGCACGGTGTTCGGCCTGCTGGCCTTTGCGATCATCCTGCTGTTTGTACCGGTGATCGCCGCTGCAGCTTCAACCGGCTCCGTCGCGCTCATCGTGCTGGCGATTTTCCTGCTCGTGTTCGCCCTGATCGTCGTCGGCTTGATCGGCTCGGCTTTGAGCGGCATCTATACTGCGGCGGTGTATCGTTACGCGACGCAGGGCGACGCGGGCGCGTACTTCGACCCGAACCTGGTGCAAAACGCCTTCCGGCCCAAGTAGGTGTAGCGGTTCAATTCCATTCAAAAGCACAGTGGGCCACCTTAATTCGAGGTGGCCCACTGTGCTTTAGATCACACGAGCTGCGCGTCGATGACCGCCGGCACGCTGTACGATTCGCGTACGCATCCGGCGCAGCGACCGTTAATTCCTCGGCAACGGCCCATAGCCGGTCGCGGCTATCGCTTGGCGAATAACCTGACTACCACCGTTCCAGTTATAATCGTCAGGCGCTGCCCCTGCACCCAGACCGAGCCTTCTACTTCGAGCAACTGTTCGTAGTAATCAATACGCATGATTGATCCTCCTCTCAAAGCAATCAGCGGCGTCAATCTGCGTTTATTTGCGTCCGATAGAGTAATGAAGCATAGAGTTCCGCCAGCGCAAAAGCCGGCTCCCAGCCGCGACCGTGATCTTCATAGCTCCACCAGCCCGACAAAACAATTTGAGCCAGACCCCAGCCCAGGACCTGTTCCCGGTCAACGCCGAACGTTTCGACCACTTGATTGACCTGTCGCTCCAGGTCATCCTGCGTGCGCGACTCCCTGCGCCAGCGCGATAGACCGTTCAGAAAAGTGGCGACGTCGTACAGGCGATCCCCGACCACGCCCTTGGGATCGATCGCCAGCCAGCCGTCACGTTCACTCTTCAGGATATTCGCCGGATGGATATCGCCGTGGAGCAGCACCATTTCGCTGTCTGAATTGAGCAGATCGGTGAACAGCCTCTCCGCCCGATCGACCAGGACAGGCGGAAAAGGTCCGTACCCCCCATCGAAGCGCGCGTGCAAGCGCTCCAGTCCCTTGGCCCACCGCGCCACCATAATGAACGGCCGCTCCGGCTGCGCCGGTTTCCACAAGCGGCGCAGCACGTCAGCCGCAATCTGGGTTACCTGCCGGTCATCCGCCAGGTCCGAGAGCGGCGTGCCCGGCGCGACGCGCCCCAATAGCAGCACGCCCTGATCAGGGTCCGCTTCCAACAGGCGGACAGCGCCCTCGCCACTGAAGACTCGGAGCGCTTCCATTTCGCCCAGCAGTTCGCGATGGGGCACACCCGCCTTTAGAACGACGGGCGTGCCGTCTTCCCGAAGCGCCGGAGTGACATAGTTATAGGACAGGTCTTCAAAGGGAGGCAGGATGGTCAGCGACCAGCGCTGTGCGCAGCCGGCGATGATAGCCGGCAGGCGATCCAGCCACTCGACACCGGCAGCGCCATGCACGTCGATGACTTTGCGGGCGCAGCCGCTGGCATCCACATTCATGGTTTGTCTTACTCTTGCTCACCGTTGAGGCGCAGCCTGTCCTGGTCGAACAGGCTATGTCCGCCCGGTGAACTTGACCGTAGGGTTGGGTCGTTACAAGCAAGCGGCGTCAGCCGGTATGGCGCTGCAGAAACTCCAGGGTCTTCTGGTTGAACTCGTCCACCTTCTCGTAAATCGGCGCGTGAGAGCAACCCTCGAAGACCACTAGCTCGGCGTTCTGAATGTTGCTCTTCAGCGGATCGGCAAATCGAGTGGAGCACACCAGGTCGTGCCGGCCGAACGTGATTTGCGTCGGAGCCTCGATCCGGCCGAGCTGCGCCAAGGCATCGTGGGCGATCACCGCATTCGAGTGCTGCATGAAGGCGTCCAGCGGCTGCACGGGCCGCCCCCGGACAAAGTCGGCCAGCGAGTCGATGTATTCAGGTTTGGCGGCATAGAGTTCGGGAGTGAAGCACCAGGGGAATATCCCTTGAATCACCACCTCCGGCACGCTCCCCAGTCCTTTCGCCATGACCTGGCGGCCTTCTACGGCAGTCTTGAGAAAGGAGGCGGTTTTGGAC
>OFGY01000028.1_pt1 | contig 11526 bp, 20 predicted proteins | sample 1521901 | NCBI WGS metagenome assembly OFGY01 (sample SAMEA2553414, study PRJEB24118) | soil metagenome | reverse complement strand
ATGTGCTGCGGCGCATGCTCAAGCTCGGGTATATCAATGAAGCCACTTTCACCGAGGCCATGAATGCCCCGCTCGGCGCCAGCCGCCACGCGTTGCGCTTCAGCGTCGACGCGCCGTACGTCGCGGAAATGGTACGCCAATACATGGTCGCCAAGTACACCGAAAGCACCTACGCGGACGGCTATCACGTGTACACCACCATCCATGCCAAGGATCAGCAAGCGGCTGATGCGGCGCTGCGCAAGTCCCTGCTCGAGTACGATCGCCGGCATGGCTGGCGCGGTCCAGCCGGCCACGAAGACATCAGTCGCAAGACCGGGACCGAACAGCTCGACGAGCTGCTGCCATTGCTCCGGCGAGGGGTCCACCCCCGTGGGATTGTGGCAGCATCCGTGCAGCAGCACGATGTCACCCTCGGGCGCCTGCTCCAGCGCCGGGTAGACCCGCCGGGCGGTGGACAGGATCTTGCCGATCGCCTCATCGGTGACGGACGCGTCGAACCCGGCGTGCTCCATGGTGCTGCCGACGATCGCTTCGCCGCCGCGCGTGAGGATGTAGCCGTGGTGGACGAAGACGATCGCTCGCGGCGCGCCGGGGCGCCATTCCAGGGCGGTCAGCTGGCCGCGGATCGGCTCGACGCTGAGCGGGCGCGGGAGGCCGCCCACGCGCCCGGACCAGCAGCCCGCCGCGAGCAGGACCGCGCCGGCCGGGATGGTTTCCGTGGCGGTGCGCGCGCCCGTGACGCGGTGCTCGCTGATGACCAGGCGCTCGACCCGCTCGCCGCGGCGGAACGCCGCCCCCCTGGCCGCCGCGCTCCTGCGGGTCATCCGCGGGGCCCGCCGGTGCGTCGACCAGGCCTCGAAGCGCGGCGGGACCGCGGGCTTCACGCGGGGGGACCTGGTCGCGGGCCGCCTCGACGCGCGCGTCGCGCTGCGCGGCGAAGCCGAGCACGCGGCCGCCCTTCACCACTTTGGTCACGCGGTTCCCTGCGACCATCTTCTCGCGCAACCCGTCGGAACGATCGTCCGCGGTCTGCATTCTCGGTTGGATCTTTGCCATGAGGTTCGTGCCCTTTAGAACTTCAGCCCGCCGGCCCGTGCTGCTTCGGCGAGTGCCTTGACGCGTCCGTGGTACTTGTAGCCGGAACGATCGAACGCGACCGTTTCGACACCTGCCTGCTTCGCCCTCTCCGCGATGCGCTGCCCGATGATTTCCGCTGCCTTGACGTTGCCGCCGTGTTTCAGCTTTGCGCGCACTTCCTTTTCGACGCTGGACGCGCTGGCGATGATTTTGTCGCCGGAAGCGGAGGTAATTTGCGCGTAGATATGGCAATTCGTGCGGTGCACTGTCAGACGCACCGCGCCAAGCTCCCGTATCTTGAGCCTGGTTTGTCGCGCGCGGCGAAGCCGCGAAGGATTCTTGTCGAACATGGCCTTGTCCCGTTACTTCTTCTTCGTCTCTTTCAAGATGACGATCTCGTCGGCGTAGCGCACGCCCTTGCCTTTGTACGGCTCCGGTGCGCGGTAACTCCGCACCTCGGCGGCGACTTGACCGACCTGCTGTTTATCGATACCCGTGATGACGATTTCGGTCTGCGTCGGCGTCGTCACCTTCACGCCCTTCGGCATTTGGTGAACAACAGGGTGGGAAAATCCGAGCGTCAGGTTCAGCTTGTCGCCTTGTGCCTGAGCACGGTAGCCCACACCAACGAGTGCGAGCCGCTTTTCGAACCCTTTGCTCACCCCCGTCACCATGTTTGCGATCAGCGCGCGCATCGTGCCCGACATGATATTGGCCTGGCGCGAATTGCCGAGGGCCTTGCACATCAGGTTCTCGCCGTCTCTCTCCACGGCGACATTCGGATCGGCGGCGCGCGCAATGGCGCCGAGCGGCCCTTTGACGGAAATCTGGCCCGAGGCGACGTTTACCTCGACGCCCTTGGGAACCGGAATAGGAAAGTTGCCGACGCGAGACATGTCCAGTTCCTTACGCCACGATGCAAAGCACTTCGCCGCCCACGCCCGTCGCGCGCGCTTTGCGGTCGGTCATCACCCCGTGCGAGGTCGAAAGACTTGCCTCGGCGAGTCCGTTCCTCACCTTCCGCAAGTCCTTGCGCTCCTTGTACACACGGAGGCTCGGCTACGAAACACGCTCGATCCGCACTAACACTGGCTTCCCGGCGTAGTACTTGAGGCTGATTGCCAGTTCGAACTTGCCGTCGCGCTAGCGCACCCCGAAGTCCTCGACATAGCCTTCGTCCTTCAGCACCTGGGCGATCGACGCCTTGAGCTTGGAGGAAGGCATCAGGACTTCAGTGTGCCCGATCAGCTGCGCATTGCGGATGCGCGTCAGCATGTCCGCGATGGGGTCGCTCATGCTCATACTCTGTGCTCCTTACCAGCTGGCCTTGATGACGCCGGGAACTTCGCCGCGCATGGCCAGATCACGCAGCTTGTTGCGCCCGAGGCCGAATTTCCGATACACGCCACGCGGCCGGCCGGTAAGCGAGCAGCGGTTGCGCAGACGGGTCGGGGAAGCGTCTCGCGGCAGCTTCTGGAGCTGTACCCGCGCGGTGTCCTTGTCTTCGTCGGAGCTGCTGGAGCTCCACAGCACTGCGAGCAGCGCTTCGCGCTTTGCCTTGAATTTCTCGACCGTCTTGCGGCGCTTCTGGTCGCGGTTCTTGAGAGCAAGCTTCGCCATGCGTATACCTCAGTTTCTGAACGGGAAGCGGAACGCGGCGAGCAATGCGCGCGCCTCTTCGTCCGTCTTCGCGGAAGTGGTGATGCTGATATTCATGCCACGCAGCGCATCGACCTTGTCGTATTCGATCTCGGGAAAGATGATCTGCTCTTTGATTCCCAAGCTGTAGTTGCCGCGGCCGTCGAAGGCGCGGCCCGAAATGCCGCGGAAGTCCCGGATGCGCGGAATCGCGATGTTCACCAGGCGATCGAGAAATTCATACATGCGCGCGCCCCGCAGCGTCACCATGCACCCGATGGGGTAGCCCGCCCGGACCTTGAAGGTGGCAATCGACTTGCGTGCCTTTGTCACCACCGGTTTCTGGCCGGCGATCTTCGTCATGTCGGCCACCGCGTTGTCGAGCACCTTCTTGTCGCCGGTGCTCTCCCCGACGCCCATATTCAGCGTGATCTTCTCGATGCGGGGAACCTGCATTACCGACTTGTACCCGAACTTGCTCGTCAGTTCGGGAACCACCTTGTCACGGTAGAACAAATGCAGCCGCGACGGCGGGATCGACGTCGTCGATTTTTCCTTGGGTTGGGCTGATGCTTTCGCCATATCGCTGACCTTACGCGTCCACCTGCTCGCCGTTCGACTTGAACACCCGCACTTTGCGCCCGTCTCCGAGAACCTTGAATCCCACGCGTTCCCCCTTCTTCGTACCGGGCTTGAACAGTGCGACATTGGAAACGTTAATCGGCATGTCCTTGTCGACAATGCCTGCAGTGACCCCCTTCATCCGATTGGGGCGCTGGTGCTTCTTGACGCGATTGACCCCGTCCACGACGACATGTTCCTCGTCGACGCGGCGCAGAACCGTACCGCGCTTGCCCTTGTCCCGACCGGCAATGACGATGACCTCGTCGCCTTTCCTGATTCTTTGCATGACAAATTCCTTCCAGCGCCCGGTTACAGAACTTCCGGCGCGAGCGAAACGATCTTCATGAAGCGTTCCGTGCGCAATTCCCGTGTTACGGGGCCGAAGATACGCGTGCCGATAGGCTCGAACTTCGCAGTCAACAGCACTGCGGCATTGGAGTCGAACCGGATAAGCGAGCCGTCTGCGCGACGCACCCCCTTCGCCGTGCGAACAACTACAGCGTGGTAGATCTCCCCTTTCTTCACTCGCCCACGCGGCGCGGCATCCTTGACGCTTACCTTGATGATATCCCCGATGCTCGCGTAGCGACGCTTAGAGCCGCCCAGCACCTTGATGCACATGACCGCGCGCGCACCGGTATTGTCGGCGACGTCCAATACGGACTGCATCTGAATCATTGCTTGTTCTCCATCCAACTTCCTCTGCCCCGCCGCCTGCGGCGTTGCAGCCAGTTTTGGATCCCGTCCGGGTTCTACGTACGCCCCATCGATAGCCACCGAGGGGCGAAAAGACTAGTGATTTTATACCAATTCCGGCTTCTTAAGCAACGGAAGCCGCTCAGACTTCCTTGGACTTCTCCAGGAGCCGGGTAACGGTCCAGGACTTCGTCTTGGAAAGCGGCCGGCATTCCGCGATTTCCACCAAATCGCCGAGCTTGACGTCGCCCGAGTCCACGTGAGCGTGGTACTTCTTCGAGCGCGTCATCGTCTTGCCGATCACCGGATGCTTAACTCTGCGCTCGACGAGTACGGTAACGGTTTTCTGCATCTTGTCGCTTACAACACGCCCGGTCAAAGTACGCGTGTTCTTCACCACTGCTGGCGCGGGAGTTTGCTCGGTCATTTGGCGGCCTTCTCTCTCAGCAAGGTGCGCGCGCGCGCGATGTCGCGACGCACCTTCTTCATTTGGCTGGTATTGGTGAGTTGCTGCGTTGCTGCCTGCATGCGCAGACTGAATTGCGCCTTGAGGAGATCGCTCAGCTCCTTTTGCAGGTCTTCGCCGCTCTTGGCGCGCAGTTCGCTAGTCTTCATGGCTTACCCCAGCATGCGGTGCACCACCGCTGTCTTGAACGGCAGCTTCGCCGCAGCGAGCGCGAAAGCCTGCCGCGCGAGCGGCTCGGTGACACCGTCCATCTCGTAAAGAATCTTGCCCGGCTGAATCTCGGCGACGAAGTACTCGGGATTGCCCTTGCCGTTTCCCATGCGTACCTCGGCAGGCTTCTGCGAGATCGGCTTGTCCGGGAATATGCGAATCCAGATGCGGCCGCCGCGCTTGATGTGGCGCGACATCGCACGCCGTGCCGCCTCGATCTGGCGCGCCGTGATTCGGCCCCGGGTCAGGGCCTTGAGGCCGTATTCGCCGAAGGACACCTTCGCGCCACGGGTTGCGACCCCCTTGTTGCGACCCTTCTGCTGCTTGCGGTATTTCGTACGTGCTGGCTGAAGCATTGCTTACTCCTTCTTGCCCTCTTCGGGCGCGGCCGCGTCGCCTTCCTTGGCTGCCGGCTTGCGCGTGCGCTTGACCGTCGTCTTCGGCTTGGACGCTAGCGCGCTATCGTCCTTCTTGGCCGCGCGTGGGCGCGCCGGCTTTTTCGTCTCGCCTTCCGGGGCGCCCTTGGCGGGCGACCTGCGCCCGGCAGGCCGCGGAACCGGCTTCTTCGCGCGCTTGGGCGCCGCCGGCTCTTCGGGCGTGGCCGGGGCGGCCGACGGCAACGCCGCCTGGGCCTCGCTCTTCGGCATCACTTCGCCCTTGTACACCCACACCTTGATCCCGATGACGCCGTAAGTCGTTTTGGCCTCGCCGAACCCGTAGTCGATGTCAGCACGCAGCGTATGCAGCGGTACGCGCCCCTCGCGATACCATTCCGTGCGCGCGATTTCGATGCCGTTCAACCGGCCGGCGCTCATAATCTTGATGCCCTGCGCACCGAGGCGCATTGCATTCTGCATTGCGCGCTTCATCGCACGACGGAACATGATGCGCTTCTCCAGCTGCTGCGCGATCGAGTCCGCAATCAGCTGAGCGTCGATCTCCGGCTTGCGGATCTCCTCGATATTGACGTGAACCTGCTGAACGCCCATCAGCCTGCGCAGTTCGCTCTTGAGGGACTCGATCTCCTCGCCCTTCTTGCCGATCACGACACCGGGCCTGGCAGAGTAGATGGTAATGCGCGCGTCCTTCGCCGGCCGCTCGATCACCACTCGTCCCACCGAGGCGTGCGCGAGCTTCTTCTTCAGAAATGCGCGCACCTTGATGTCATCGGCCAGCATGCCGGCAAAAGCACGCGTGCTGGCGTACCAGCGCGAGCTCCAGTTCTTGTTGACCGCCAGCCGGAAGCCGATCGGATTGATCTTCTGTCCCATAAATTGCTCTCTCAGTCGCCGACCGTGATGTAGATGTGGCAGGTGTGCTTGAGCACCCGGTTGCCTCGCCCTTTGGCGCGCGCGTGGAAGCGCTTGAGGAAGGCGCCACGCTCTACGTGGATCGTCTTCACCTTCAGCACGTCGATGTCGGCGCCGTCGTTGTGCTCCGCATTGGCGATCGCCGATTCCAGCAGCTTCTTCAGGATCGCCGCGCCCTTCTTGGGCGTGAAGGCGAGAATATTGAGTGCCCGGTCGACGGGCTTGCCGCGGATCAGGTCCGCCACCAGCCGCCCCTTCTGGGCAGACATATGTGCTCCACGAAGCACCGCTCGAGTCTCCATATCGGGCTCCCTACTTCTTGCCGCCGGCCGGCGCGGCAGCAGGCGCAGGCGCTCCGGTTGGCGTGCCGCTGGTTTTCCTGTCCGCCGAATGGCCTTTGAACTGCCGTGTCAGCGCGAACTCGCCGAGCTTATGTCCGACCATGTTCTCTGTGACGTAAACCGGGATGTGCTGCTTCCCGTTGTGCACCGCGATGGTCAGCCCGACGAAATCCGGCACGATCGTCGAGCGACGCGACCAGGTCTTTATCGGTCGCTTGTCGCTCGTACCGCGCACGGCATCGACCTTCTTGATGAGATGCAGGTCCACAAAAGGACCCTTCTTGATTGAACGCGCCATTTTTCGCCTCGTTCTGCGTTATGCCCGACGCCGGTCGCGAACAATCATGTTCTGCGTCCGCTTGTTGCTTCGGGTCTTGTAACCTTTGGTCTGCACGCCCCACGGCGATACGGGGGGGCGCCCAGCCGAGGTACGTCCCTCGCCACCGCCATGCGGATGATCGATCGGGTTCATCGCCACGCCGCGAACCGTCGGCCGTACGCCGCGCCAACGCTTGCGTCCCGCCTTGCCGATCGACTCGAGATTGTGTTCTTCATTGCCGACCTCTCCGATTGTTGCTCTGCAGTCGACATGCACCTTTCGGATCTCGCCCGACCGCAGGCGCAACTGCGCGTAGGAGCCTTCGCGCGCCAGCAACTGGGCGCTCGAGCCAGCCGAACGGGCGATTTGCGCGCCCTTGCCCGGCAGCATTTCTATGCAATGCACCGTGGTGCCGACCGGGATGTTGCGCAACGGGAGCGCGTTGCCCGGTTTGATCGGCGCCTCTACGCCCGACAGCAGCTGTACGCCGGGCGTTACGCCCTTCGGTGCGATAACGTAGCGGCGCTCGCCATCGACGTAGAGCAGCAGCGCCAGGTTCGCGCTCCGGTTCGGATCGTATTCCAGCCGCTCGACCTTTGCCGCGATGCCGTCCTTGTTGCGCTTGAAATCGACGAATCGGTAATGCTGCTTGTGGCCGCCGCCCTTGTGCCGCATGGTGATGCGGCCGGCATTGTTGCGGCCGTTCGTCTTCAATTGCTTGGCAAGCAGCGGCGCGTGCGGCGCGCCCTTGTGCAAGTCAGGGCTGACGACCTTCACCAGCGCACGGCGCCCCGGTGAGGTAGGTTTGACTTTGACCAATGGCATGGCTTACTCCGTCGCCGCGAAATTGATTTCCTGCCCCGGCGCGAGGCAGACGAAGGCTTTCTTCCAATTGCGCCGGCGACCGTTGAATCGACCGAAGCGCTTGGCTTTGCCCTTCACGTTGGACACCGTGACCGAATCGACCCTGGTCTTGAACAGAAGCTCGACCGCCGCCTTGATCTCCGGCTTGCTGGCGTCGTCGGCCACACGGAACACGTACTGCCGGTTCCGCTCGGCCAGCATCGTGCTCTTTTCCGACACTATCGGCGCCAGAACGACCTTCATCAGCCGATCGGCGCTGTATTTCTTGGTCGCCGTCATTTCAGCATCTCCTCGAGCTTCTGCACCGCCTTCTTGGTCAGGAGAACGTTCGGAAATCGAACCAGCGCCACGGGATTGGCATGCTGCGCCGCGACCACCATCACGTTCGGCAGGTTGCGGGAGGACAGCAGCAGGTTCTGATCGACTTCGTCGGTGATGAGCAGCACGCCGGTGAATCCCATCGATTTGACTTTCTGCGCCATGAGCTTTGTCTTCGGCGCATCCAGCTTGAACTCGTCCACGACACGGATCCGATCCTCGCGCGCAAGTTGCGACAGGATGGATGCCATCCCGGCGCGGTACATCTTGCGGTTGACCTTGTGCGAGAAGTTCTCGTCGGGACTCGCGGCGAAGATCTTGCCGCCGCCGCGCCAAAGCGGGCTCGAAGCCATGCCGGCGCGCGCGCGACCCGTTCCCTTTTGCCGCCAGGGCTTACGCGTCGATTTGGCCACATCGCTGCGCTCCTTCTGCTTGCGCGTGCCGAGACGGGCGTTCGCCTGGTAGGCCACCACGACCTGGTGCACCAGGTCCTCGTTGAAGTCGCGCCCGAACAGCGCATCGGGCGCGTTGAAGGTGCCGGCGGCGCCCTTGTCACTGACCATCTTGAGTTCCATGGCGCCTCCTAGCCCTTGGCCGTGGGCCGAACGATGACGTCACGGCCGCTCGAACCGGGAACCGCTCCCTTCACGAGCAGCAGCTGGCGCTCGGTGTCGACCCGCACTACGACGAGGTTCTGCACCGTGCGCCGCACGTTGCCCAGATGGCCGGCCATGCGCTTTCCGGGAAAGACGCGCCCGGGATCCTGGTTTTGGCCTGTCGAGCCCGGCCTGTTGTGGGAGACCGAGTTTCCGTGCGAGGCGCGGTTCGACGAGAAGTTGTGGCGTTTGATTACGCCAGCGAAGCCCTTGCCGATCGATACCCCGGAAATGTCCACCTTCTGCCCGACCTTGAATAGCTCTACGCCAAGCTTGGCGCCCACCTTGAGGGCAGCGAGTTCATCGGGCTTCGCGCGGAATTCCTTGAGGGTGCGGCCTGCCTCTACTGCAGCTTTGGCGAGGTGGCCTGCAAGCGGCTTGACGACGCGGCTGGCCCGGCGCTTGCCGAACGCAACCTGCACCGCGGCGTAACCGTCGCTTTCGGGCGTCTTGATCTGCGTGATCCGGTTGTCGGACACGTCGAGCACCGTTACCGGCAGCGTGTCGCCGTCGTCGGTAAAGATGCGCGTCATGCCGACCTTGCGGCCGACGAGTCCAATAGTCATTTTCTTAACCTCTCTTGAGGCGCCAGCTGCAATTGGCCGGCCTTACTGTCAATCATCCACCCGGCTGCCCGGGAATCCAGCGCCCCGGCGAATAAGAGAGCCGGAGCAAAAAATTGCCTTCTGCTTCTTTTCTTACTGCACCTTAATTTCTACGTCGACGCCGGCAGGCAGGTCGAGCTTCATCAGCGCGTCCACGGTCTTGTCTGTCGGATCGATAATGTCCATCAATCGCAAGTGAGTGCGGATCTCGAGCTGCTCGCGCGACGTCTTGTTGACGTGCGGCGAACGAAGAAGATCGAACCGCTGCCTGCGCGTCGGCAGCGGCACCGGGCCGCGCACAACCGCGCCCGTACGTTTCGCCGTGTCGACGATCTCCAGCGCCGACTGATCGATCAAGCGATAGTCGTATGCCTTGAGACGGATGCGGATGCGTTGGCTTTGCATTGTCCTTACTCGATGACCTTGGCGACGACGCCGGCGCCGACGGTCTTGCCGCCCTCGCGAATGGCAAAGCGCAGGCCCTGCTCCATCGCGATCGGCGCAATCAGCGTCACCACCATCTTGATGTTGTCCCCCGGCATCACCATCTCCGTACCCGAGGGCAGCTCCACCGCCCCGGTCACGTCGGTGGTGCGAAAGTAAAACTGCGGCCGGTAGTTGTTGAAAAACGGCGTGTGCCGCCCGCCCTCTTCCTTCGAGAGCACGTACACCTCGCACTCGAACTTCGTGTGCGGCGTGATCGAGCCGGGCTTGGCCAGCACCTGGCCGCGCTCAACCTCTTCCCTCTTGGTGCCGCGCAGCAGCACCCCGATGTTGTCGCCCGCCTGACCCTGGTCCAAGAGCTTCCTGAACATCTCCACGCCCGTGCACACCGTCTTGGTGGTGGGCTTCAGCCCCACGATCTCGATCTCCTCGCCCACCTTGATCACCCCGCGCTCCACGCGCCCCGTGACCACCGTGCCGCGACCCGAGATCGAAAACACGTCCTCCACCGGCATCAGAAACGCCCCGTCGATCGCCCGCTCCGGCGTCGGAATGTAGGCATCCAGCGCCTCGGCCAGCTTGATGATCGCCTGCTCGCCCAGCTCGCCCTTGTCGCCCTCGAGCGCCTTCAACGCCGAGCCAATCACGATCGGGGTCTTGTCCCCCGGAAAATCGTATTTGGACAGTAACTCCCGAACCTCCACCTCCACCAGCTCCAGCAGCTCCTTGTCGTCCACCATGTCGGCCTTGTTCAGGAACGCCACGATGTAGGGCACCCCCACCTGGCGCGCCAGCAAAATGTGCTCGCGCGTCTGCGGCATCGGCCCATCGGCGGCCGAGACCACCAGGATCGCCCCGTCCATCTGCGCCGCGCCCGTGATCATGTTCTTGATGTAGTCCGCGTGCCCCGGACAGTCCACGTGCGCGTAGTGGCGCTTCTCGGTCTCGTACTCCACGTGCGCCGTGTTGATCGTGATCCCGCGCGCCTTCTCCTCCGGCGCCGAGTCAATCTGCGCGTAGCTCCTGGCCTCGCCCCCGTACTTCTTCGCCAATATGCTCGTCATCGCCGCCGTCAGCGTCGTCTTGCCATGGTCCACATGCCCAATCGTGCCAACGTTCACGTGCGGCTTGGTCCGCTCAAATTTGCCTTTTGCCATGACGCTCTTCCTCGGTTTTCTTGATTACTTCTTGCTGCTGATAACCGCCTCGGCGACGCTGCGCGGCGCCTCGGCGTAGTGTTTGAATTCCATCGTATACGTGGCGCGGCCCTGCGTAAGCGACCTCAGCGTAGTCGAATACCCGAACATCTCGCCCAGCGGAACTTCGGCTTTGATCGCCTTGCCACCCGGCAGATCGTCCATGCCCTGGATCCCGCCCCGGCGGGACGAGAGGTCGCCCATCACGTCGCCCATCTTCTCCTCGGGCGTCTCGACCTCGACCGCCATCACCGGCTCGAGCAATATCGGAGAGGCGCTTCGCATCCCGTCCTTGAACGCAAAGATGGCCGCCATTTTGAAGGCGTTCTCGTTCGAATCGACTTCGTGGAAAGAACCGTCGAACAAGGTCGCTTTCACGTCCACCACCGGATAGCCGGCGAGCACCCCGTCTTGCAGCGCCTCCAGCACGCCTTTCTGCACCGCGGGTATGAACTCGCGCGGCACCGAACCGCCCTTGATCGCGTCGACGAACTCGAAGCCCTTTCCTGCAGGTTGCGGCTCGAGCTTGAGCCAAACGTGGCCGTATTGCCCGCGACCGCCGGACTGCTTGATGAACTTGCCTTCGGACTCGAGCGATTTCTTGAACGTCTCGCGATAGGCGACCTGCGGCTTGCCCACGGAAGCCTCGACGCCGAACTCGCGCTTCATCCGGTCGACCAGGATCTCGAGATGCAGCTCGCCCATGCCGGAGATGATCGTCTGGCCGGACTCCTCGTCGGTACGCACGCGGAATGAGGG
>OFGY01000026.1_pt1 | contig 11615 bp, 10 predicted proteins | sample 1521901 | NCBI WGS metagenome assembly OFGY01 (sample SAMEA2553414, study PRJEB24118) | soil metagenome | reverse complement strand
AGGAAGGCTACAACGTCGTATCCGGCATCGACAAGTTCCTGCCGGTCGACGTATACGTGCCGGGCTGCCCGCCCAAGCCCGAGGCGCTGCTGCACGGCTTCCTCAAGCTGTTCGAGAAGATCGAAAAGCAAAGCATCCGCAACGTGAGCTGGTATCAGAAGGGCGACATCGAAGCCATCCCGGTGCCGGTGCTCGGCCCCGATTTGATCGACCTGCGCCGCGCGACTGAAATTCGCGAACTGAGCCGGGCCGCCGCGCAGGTTGCGCCCGAAGCCACACCCGCACACGCGTAGGAGAGGGATACATCATGGCAAAAGCTGCTGCAGCTCCGGCCGCCGAACTGATCGGCCCACTGGCGGTGCTCAAGGAGAAGTTCGGCGAGGCGGTTTCACCGGCAGAATATCAGGGCGCGCTGATCAAGAACGATCAGCTGCTCGAAGCGGCCAGGTTCATGCGCGACGAGATGGGCTACGATTATTTGTCGAGCGTGACGGGCGTGGATTATCCGGACGCCAACGAAGTCGAAGTGGTGTATCACGCTTACTCGACTAAGCACGCGGGCGCTCCGTTGGTCTTCAAGGCGCGCGCGCCTCGGGACAACAGCCTGGTGCCGTCGCTGGTGGCGGTGTGGCCCGGCGCCGATTTTCAAGAGCGCGAAGCCTGGGACTTGATGGGCATCAAATTCGAAGGCCATCCCAATCTTAAGCGCATCTTGATGTGGGAAGGTTTCCAGGGACATCCGCTGCGCAAAGATTGGCACGAAGCTTACTATGAAGAAGACGCCAAGCCTTACGGCAGCCGCTGGCCCGGCGGACATCACAAGCGCGCCGAAGATCGCGCGCCGTTTGCCGACAACGTCGCTTATCCGCCCGATTTCGATCCGGCGCAGTTCAACGAGCGCGCCGAGACGTCGGTCTATGAGAATTTCAGGAACGTCGACATCGACGACCAGGGCCAGTCGGTCCAGTCGATTCTCAGCGGCAATGGTCATAAATCTGAAGACGCGATTCACACCGATCACTTGATCGTCAACATGGGCCCGCAGCATCCCTCGACGCACGGCGTCTTCCGCATGGTTGTGACGTTGGAAGGCGAGACGATCCTGCGCCTGGAACCGGTGATGGGTTATCTGCATCGCAACCACGAAAAGATTGGCGAGCGCAACACCTTCCTGCAGAACATGCCCTTCACCGATCGCCTGGACTACATTTGCTCGATGAGCAACAACCTCGGCTATGCGCTGGCTGTGGAGAAGCTGATGGGCCTGCAGCCGCCCGAGCGCACGGAATACATTCGCATCCTCATGGTCGAGCTGACCCGCGTCTGCAATCACATGTGGGCGATCGGCTTCCTGCTCAACGACCTGGGCGCGTTTTTTACCCCAGCGCTGTACGCGATTGAGGAGCGCGAGCTCATCCTCGATCTGTTCGAAGCCGCTTCCGGCTCCCGTATGATGTGCAACTACATGCGCTTCGGCGGCGTGGCGCGCGATCTGCCCGAAGGCTGGATCGAGAAGTGCCGTGACCTGGTGTTTAACCGGCTGCCCAAAGCAATCGACGACCTCGATCATTTCCTGACCGACAACGAAATCATTCGCGCCCGCTGTGAAGGCGTCGGTATCCTCACCGCCGAGGATGCGATTGCCTACAGCGCGGCCGGTCCGGTGCTGCGCGCCTCGGGTGTGCCGTATGATGTGCGGCGGGCCGAGCCGTATTCGATCTACGATCGTTTCGACTTCGACGTGGCGGTGCGCTATCACGGCGACACCTACGACCGTTATCTGATTCGTATCGACGAGATGAGGGAATCGGTGCGCATCCTGCAGCAGGCGCTGGAGCAGATGCCGGACGGCGGTGAGATTCAAGCCGGCAAGAAGCAGTACCAGGCGCGTGTCCCGGCGGGCCAGGCTTACGGTCGGGTGGAGAATCCCAAGGGTGAGCTCGGTTTCTACGTGGTCTCTGACGGGAAGCCGAATCCCTATCGGTATCACATCCGCGCACCTTCATTCATCAACCTGACAGCGCTGGGTAAGATGTGTGAAGGCCAGAAGGTCGCCGACACGGTGATCATCCTGGGCAGCATCGACATTGTGCTGGGTGAGACAGATCGCTGATTTGGAGGCTGGATGTTAGAAGGAAGTTGGAGTGAGCGCTGACGCTCAAGAATCTCCCCTCCAACTTCCAACACTTGCACTGCACGCAAGTGCAGGTGTCTCCAACTTCCAGCTTCAAGGAGACAGGCATGTACGGTTCGGGAGTACTCAAGGGCTTGGGCGTCACCATGAAGCATTTCGTGGTGTCGTACATCGAGGACTTGAAGTTCTTGTTTCAGGGCGGGCGTTACACCGACAAAGCCATGCCGGTGCGGCAGGGTACGCGGGCGCGCGGCGTGTTCACCGTGCAGTACCCGGAAGAAAAGCTGCCGGTGCCGGAGAACTTCCGTTACATTCCCTTCCTGGTGTACGATACACAGAAGCAAGATGACAAGTGCACCTCGTGCGGCATTTGCGCCAAAGTCTGTCCGCCGCAGTGCATCTGGATCGTTCGCACGTCGGATCCCAAGCCCGGGCGACCGGTGCCGCAGCCTGACGAGTTCTATATCGACGCGACGATCTGTATGTCGTGCGGCTACTGCGCCGAGTTCTGCCCGTTCGACGCCATCAAGATGGATCACGACTACGAGCTGTCGAGCTTCGAACGCTTCAACCGGCTGGTCTTTGACAAAGCGCGTCTGACCAAACCCGATACGTATCACGCCGCCATTCATCCGACCGACTGGGCGCGCGAGCAGCAAGAGATTGCCGAGAAGGCCGCCAAGGAAGCCGAGAAGGCTGCCGCTGCCGCCGCGAAGAAGGCCGCGGCGGCTAAGCCGGCTGCCTGATTGTTGCCACCGCGCGGCCTGCGCTCGACAGTCGCGGTTCAATCTATCTTTGAATTAATGACCGCTCTCACTGGACGGCTTCCGGTCGAGAGCGGTTTTGCTGACGAATGACTCACAACCGGAGACCTCAATGGCAAACTTGACTGAAGAACTAGTACTGGGTGCGCTGCGCAATGTGCATGAGCCGGAACTCCACAAGGACCTCGTGACGCTCAATATGATCCGCGATGTGAGCATTAAAGGCGATGAGGTCTCACTTACGATTGTCTTGACAACTCCGGCCTGTCCCTTGACGGCACAGATGGAACGAAACTCGCGCGACATGCTGGCGCAAGTCGGCGCGACGAAGGTGAACATTAACTGGGCTTCGGAAGTCCCCGCCGATCAACGCATCATCGATCGTCTGCCGGTGACTTTCCGCAACACCATCGCCGTGTCGTCGGGTAAGGGCGGCGTCGGCAAGTCCACTGTCGCGGCCAATATGGCGGTGGCACTGGCGAAGATGGGCGCGGGCGTCGGCCTGCTTGACGCGGACATCTACGGCCCCAACATTCCACTGATGATGGGCGTCGATCGCCTGCCGCGCCAAACCGGCGAGAAGCTGATGCCTGCGTTCGCTTATGGCGTGCGGATCATGTCCATGGCGTTCTTGATGTCACCCGAGCAGCCTGTAATCTGGCGCGGCCCGATGATTCACTCGGCCATCCGGCAATTCCTGACCGAGGTCGATTGGGGGCAGCTCGACTACCTCATCATCGATCTACCGCCCGGCACAGGCGATGCCCAGCTGACGCTGGCGCAGTCGGTGCCGTTGACAGGCGGGGTGATCGTCACCACGCCGCAGGAAGTCGCGCTGGCCGATGCGCTCAAGGGTTTGAAGATGTTCGAGAAACTCGAGGTCGATATCCTGGGCATTGTCGAGAACATGGGGCCGTACGTCGATCCGCAGAGCGGCCAGAAGATCGCCTTCTTTGGCGAAGGCGGCGGGGAGCGCATGGCTCAGCGCTTGAACGTGCCGTATCTCGGATCGGTGCCGCTCGATCCCAACGTCCGTGAAGGTGGCGACGCCGGCCAACCGATCGTGAGCAACAAGCCGGACTCGGCGGCCGCCGTGGCGCTCGGCCAAATCGCGCAAAAAGTGGCGGCGCGGATCAGCGTGATCAATTTAGAGGAGTAGGTCGTGGTCTAAATGCTTGCGTGCGGCTACCCCGGATATTTGCAGTGATCGCCGTAGAGTCGCACAATAGCTGCTAGCCGAGGCGTGACGGCTCGTCTTTGTTGTGCTGCGGGGCGCGAGCCGACTTGACGATGCAATCTGCACGTCTCGGAGAAAAACCAGAATCGTGGCTGCGCAGGCTAGCTGCGGTTCGAGCCAAGGGGAGACAAATATGAAGCGGCGACCGCTGTGTCGCGTTGTCGTTGTGGTTGGTTTTGTTCTGGTTGGATTGAGCCTGGCGTTGCTCGGCTTACAGCGGGTCGTCCTGGCGGCCCCAACTGGCATAATTCGTTCTTACCCCGACGTTACTCCTCCGTGTAACACCACCCTGCAGGCCTGCATCAACGGTTCGTCTGCCGGCGATGCAATCAGCATTGCGGCGAATGTGTACATCACCAGTGTGACGCTCAACAAGGCCGTCAGTTTGATCGGTGCGGGCGCAGGCAGCACGATCCTTCAGGCGCTGCCCGGTCAGCGTGTGATGGCGGTCACTGCTGCGATGAACAGCAGCACCCAGATCGCTGGCTTGACCCTTCAGGGCGGCAACGCGGGCGCGGCCAACGGGGGCGGTCTCTACTTATCGGCTGGGGCGCAGCCGCTGATTCAGAACATCAGCGTCAACGCCAACTTTGCTCAATCGGGCGGGGGCATCTATGCTGCGTCGCCGATCACGCTGGCTAACGTAAGTGTCAGTAGCAACGCGGCTACGAACGGCAGCGGCGGCGGCGTGTATGTCGCGGGCAACTCGGTCGTCATGAACAGCGTCATTCAGAACAACACCGTCATCACCAACGGCTATGGCGGCGGCATCCTGGTTAACGGCAAGTTTCACCGGGACCGATGTGAACTTCATCGGCAACGCGGTGAACAACGGCTACGATGGCGGCGGTCTCTACGTGAGCGGCGCGGTGAAGCTGACCGGCGGCCAATTCGTCAACAACCAGACTACCCGATCGAAAGGCTATGGCGGCGGTGGCGGCCTGATTAGCTTTGGCCTTGCCGATATTTCCGGCACGTTGTTTAGCGGCAACACATCCTCCGATTGGGGCGGCGGCGCTTACCTGGCTTACTTTGCGAACAATGCGCCCAGCGTGCTGACCAACGTCCACTTCATCAGCAATACCGCCAACAGCGGCGGAGGCGGCGGTAGCAGCTTTCTTAAAAGATCTATCGCAGAGATACGGTGCGATGCACAAACTAGAAGGAAGTCTGTCATTGTATGAAATAGGCAACGGAGCGGCGCGAATCTATATTCGGTACTCAAAAGTACACAGCAAGAATCAGACATTCTATGGTCTGCGCGAAGAGGATTTGCGAAAACTAGAAGGACACGCTGCGGCCATTTGTTTTCTCTGGGATGGTCAAGAGGAACCATTAAGCGTACCGTTTTCAGAATATGAGGATGTATTTCAGCCAACGACCCCTGCCAGCGACGGTCAGTATAAATCTCAAGGTATTTGATTACCGCGTCGTCTCGCCTACAAGGTCTAACGCGAGCGGCGCGGGTTGACGCACGACGCGTTTCACGGCGTTGACAAAGTCTTGGCCGTGTTTCTGGCAAGTGCGAATGATGCTGGTCAGAATCGAATGGGTCTGAGCGCCTGTCTCACTCCGATTGCAGCCGTTGGTTTTGCGAATGAGGACGGCGGGCCGAATCTCGCGTTCGGCGGCATTGTTGGTCGGAGCCATGGCGTCCACGTACAGAAAGGTTAACAGATGCGGGCGTTGTTTGCGCAAGAGTTTGGCGAAGCGGGCGTTATCCGGGTCGGTATAGTGCCCGGCCAGCAATCGATCCAGCGCGGCTTCCAACCGGCCACACGCCACGGCGTAGCCGTGTGGGCCGCTCTTGCCCTCCCGGTGGCGTTGCTTCAGCGTGATCGCCGCCCGCAACAGCCGGGCCACTTGCTGGCTGAACCGCACCGCGCGCCCACGCTTGCTGTCACTGATCTCTGCGCAGCGCCGCAACAGATGTCCGGCGCATTTGCTTTGGGTATAGGTTGGCAACGCATCGTAGGCCAGAAAGCAATCGCAGCCCAACACCCCGGCGAAGTCTTCGCCCAGGATGCGTTCGACCACCGCATGGGCACGGGTGGGGTCGATCGTGTACACGCTCAGGTCGTCATTCGTGAAGACCCACAGCCAAGCCTTCTGCCCCGCGACTTTCCAACCGGTTTCGTCCGCATGCACGACCTCGCTGGCGCGCAAGCGCAGGAGCAATTGCTGATACGTCGGCACCAGGCGATTCGCCAGTCGCTCATCGGCGCGGGCCACCGTCGAGCGAGCCACCCGCAGCCCCAAACTCGTCTCCAACAGTCGCGCCACTTTGCCATACGACACGCCCAAGCCGTGCTTCATTTCGGCGGCCAGCCCCAGCGCGTTCGGGCCAAGCTGGATGGCCGCCGCACCCAACGCGTCCGACGTCTGGTCGGCATGCCGCCCTTGAATGCGGCGCTGACACTGCGCGCAATGTCCGATATGCACGTTGAACTGGGTCACGATCGTCGGCACGGGCCGCGGGATGTCTTCCTGATATTGCACCTGCACTCTATCTTCCAGCACTGGCCCAGCACAGTCTGGACAGGTCGCGGGCAACCACGCCTCTTCGACCCGATCCACATGATCGGGCTCGGCGCGATGCGCGGCCCGATGCCCTGTCTTCTGGCCCAGTTTCTTGGGCGTGGCTTTGGGGGCCCCCTTCGAAAACGGCGTCGCCTGCCGCTTACCCGCCCGCTGCGCCGCTTCGAGTTGCTCTTTGAGGTTCTGCACCACGGCGTCCAGATCAGCCAACCGCTGCTGCAACTCGGCATTTTCAGCGCGCAACTGCTTATTTTCGGCCAGCAATTCATCGTTCGTCATGGCTTCAGTCTAGCCGTAAATCAGCTCACGTTCAATAGCGCTTTTTCGCCGTTGACATCACGTCAAAATTCAGGTCGGATGCGGTAAACAAGTACCGAAAATCAATAGGGTGTTCGGTAACAGTAGGTAAATCGTTCGCCAATCGAAAGCGATTGCCTGCAAAGAAGGGAATTTCTCAGGCAGAAATGCGAGAAACTCACTTTGAAAGCGGTGACGCCTCAAGTCGTAGGGGCGGTGCCAATCGCTCATTCCATTTCTAGATCATTGTTTCTTGTTCTCATTGCGAGTTTTCGCTTCGCTCTGAGTTCCATCTACCTTGAGCATTCCAAATCAATGCTCACTTACGTCGCTCCATCTCTATCTACGTTCCCCTGTATCTACGCTTGAGGTCTAACCCATCATTATCTCCTCAGCACTCGCCTACGTTGTTTCGCCTCCATCTACGTTCCCCTTTCTTCACGGTAGTCACAACGCTCGTTGTGCTGCCGAGACTCATGTGCGCAGTCCACGCCTAGCCGGCCACCCACTTGCGCCAGCAAGTGGGGCATGGCCACAAAGGGCTGCCCGATCGACCACTATGCAAGTCGTCGTTTTCTGAAAATCCCAAAACACTATGCACAGGAGAAAACACCATGTCACAGCAGACTACTTTGCCCAAGACTCGCCGCAACCGCTTGTCGCCCTATACGGCCGCCGAGCGGCGCATGAAGAAGACCACCGTCATTCCAGACGGCGATCCTATTGCCGTGCGCCATTTGGAGCGTGGTCTCAGCCGCAAGTCGTTCGGCAAGAAATCGCAAATGTGAACCGATCCCTATAACGTACAGGAGCTAAGTCATTGTCAAGAAATAACTTGTTCATTTCTGGCGGGGTGTGGCTCGCGGCTTGATCGTGTAGTTCCATCTGGGTAGAACACGATGCGGAATCAAGTTGATCGACTCCTTCTGTTCGAGCGTGATTTTCTTACCCGTTTCATAGGTGGCCTTATCCAAATGGGCGCGACACCGCAAGCCGGTTTCCGTTTTGGTCGCCCGAACGTGCTTCAAGACCGTTTCGTAGTTCACCAGCGGTTGCCCCGCCCAGTTTTGACTGATCGGGCCAAACAAGCGATGCTCAATCCAATTCCATTTCGACGCACTGGTAGGGTAATGCGTGACGGTAATGGTCAAGCCGGTTGCGTCCGCGAACTGTTGCAGTTCCCACTTCCACAACCAACTTCGATAACCATTGGCTCCGCCGCTGTCGGCTTGGATCAACAATTCGGTTTGACCGGCATAAGTCTCTTGCCCGGCCTGCTGCCACCAAGCTCGAATCACGTTGACGGCAAATTCAGCGGTTTCGTGCGACAGCCCGACGCCCACGAACCCAAAGTTGCGCGCCATATCATAGACCCCGTAGGGAATCGCTTTGCCGAGCGCGTCGGTGAGAAAATCCGTCGTCAAAACAGCCAGTGCCGTCTGCCGCCAAGCCCGGCCAGCGTTCTTGAAATTGCCCACCAACTCTTTCTTCTTCGTATCCACGCTAATTGCAGGCTTTTTGGCCTTCAGAAACTCTCGCCGCTGGCGCGCCACATAGCGCATTTGTCGGTCGCGTTCCGGATCGTGTCGGTTCCCCAGTCGTTTGCGATTCGCCTTCAGAGAGTAACCCAGCCCCTCCAGCAATCGGCGAACCGTCTCATGGCTTGTTTTCAAACCTTTACGCCGCAAGGCTTTCGCCAACTTGCGCAGCGATTTGTGGCTCCATTTCAGACCGCTGACCGGGTCGCCGACAGTCGCATCTTGGAGCAACACCTTCAGAACTTCCAGGATTTCAGGTCGCTTTTTTCAAACGCGAGACGCCCGCCACCCGACCGGCGAACCCGTGGGCTGTGGTCCGCGCGGCGAATTTCCTCGCGCCCGACCCGAATGGTGGTCCGACTCAATCCCGTGATCTCATGGGCACGCTCCAAGCCACCGCGCCCCAGTTGCAAGGCCAACAAGCCCACAAAACGCCGGCGGCTTTTCTCATCAAAGGTTGCCACAATCCGATTGATGGCTTTGTGCTGTTGCGCCTGACGACTATAGGGATGCTGGCTGCAATCTCGACACTCACATCGATGAACTGGACGTTTCTTCTGTTCTTTCATCGCTCACCGCCTGGGGCTGTTTGCGCTTCTTGGCTTCAGCCTCAACAATGAGCTTACAACAAAATGCACAAGTTATTCTTTGACAGTGACTTAGTGATATTGGGGATAGGTTGCTCAAGTTCCACAATTGAAGTGAGGCAAACTGGGCCGTTAACAACCATTGCCCATCTGGGCTGAACGCCATCATGTCGATGGAGTTTGTCGGCAACACTTCGGGGTAATCTGCCAGTTTGTCTGTGCTCCACAACAGAACCATACCATCTGAGCTCAATACGGCTAGCCAATTCCCGTCCGGGCTGAATCTCGTGACCGCGATTTGACGCAAGCGCTCACCGAGGGGAAGGGAAACGGCAGTACGACTTGCGTTGCGTAAGTCCCAGAGGCTAGCTGTACTCACAGTGCAGTAATGATCTTTTTCTTCATCGCATACTGCTACCACAAGCCAATGCCCGTCTGGGCTGAAGGCCATGGCTTCAACGTCGCCTATGTTCCCAACAGCAGTAAGAATCCTAGCGGACTGATTGTGCATTTCCCACAAATAAAGCGATGTGTCTGTGCAATTTAAACTCGCAACCCGGCTGTCACACCCAGCGACGAATAGCCATCGTCCATCAGCGCCAAGATGGGTGGCACGAATATCAACCGGGCCATTTAACAAGACTGGCGATGTGGTCTGATCAGTGATCTGCCATAATTGCATTCTGGTCGACTTGCTAGTCGCGACCCATTTTCCGTCCGGGCTGAATGTCACAGCCGAAACCGTAATCTGCGTCGTTAGCGGGTTGCCGCTAGGTGCCGAAAGCGCGCGCCTCAATGCCACTTCTGCGGGGGACGTAAGTTGTGCATTTTCGTGCGTGATGAAACTTATGGATTCAACTGCAAGCAGTAGACTACGCTGTGGGTATTGGTCGAACGCTATTTGTGATTCCAGTGCTAGCTAGCTCGATCGAACAATGCGGAACTGTCGTTGAGCCTCGTCACGTTGCTCTATAGCTTGCGATTCTGCCGTGGCACGGATGTTGGCCTCAGAGACTGCTTTCGTGCTGGCGGCTTGCGCGGTGGCAGCGATGTTAGCATTCTGTGCGGCGAGTGTTGCGTTGTTGCTGGCCGCTTGATTCGATTGAAAACCGAATAAGCCGGCGATGATACCTAGCAGCACGGCCACGCCTAATGCGCCGATCAGGTACACGGCCCGCCGTCGTAGCTGTGCGGAAGACTGTGTTTGTTCTTCGGCACGCTGCCTTTCACTTGCGGCGCGTAGTTTCTCTACTTCGGCCAGCCTGCGCGCATCAGCTAATTCCTTTTGCCGTTGAATTTCTTCACGTTCACTGCTGAGACGCACAAAATCTTTGGCTTCGGCATTGTGCAATGCAATGTCGGCGCGGCGTTCCAATTCACGCGCTTCGGCCAGACGCACACCGCCCAACAAGTAGTCGTCGGATCGATTCTGCCCAAGCCATTCTTTCAACTGCTGTTCAAAGCGCACGCGCTGGCGCAGTTCATGGCGTCGTTCGGCAATCGCTTGCTGCAGGCGATCCCATTTGGCGAGCAGGGTTTCGTGGATGAGGTCCACTTCAACGCGGGTCGGTTCACCACTTTCAGTACCTACGCTCAGCAATCGCGCCTGCGTCAAGGCATCGATCAGCTGTGCTCGTTCCGGCGCACCACTGATGAGTTCATCTTTCGAGCGGCGGCGGCGCACATCGCGGCGGGCTTCATCGTCCAGCGAGACATCGACCAAATCGAGGCACAGGTTCAAGATCGCGGCTTGTTCTTCCGGTGAGCGAGGCTGATTCGGTTGGGCGGCATCGTAGTCTTGATAAACCAGCACCTTGTCGGCGCGCTGCTGGACGGCTTCAGCTAGGTTAGTGGATGGGCCACGCATGAGCGTGCCCTTGCGCCAGATTTCTTCCAGCGTCACTTGCAGTAGCGGCAGATAGGCCGCGTCTTCAGCGCTGTCGTGCGCCAGCCGCTCGACCAATTCGGCCTGGAAGCGTTTGTCCTTGTCAGGATACGTTGCTCGTAGCGGCTGCTGAATGGCTTCGCGCAATTCATCAACGCTCATCGCGCGTAGATCAATGCCGCGCTTGGCGATGTCGTACAACTCGCGTAACGCGAACAACTCCGGTAGGTAGTCAGCGCGTACCGTGGCGATGATGTGCGTGCGCGTCGAGCGAAACGACGGCAGGTGTGTGAGCAGATCGAACAGCGCATCGCGCGGCTGGGTGTTTGACTGCGTGAACAGTTCCTCGAATTGATCGATGCCGATCACGTTGACTTGCTGCGGCGGGGTGTGTATCTTCAGGAAGTTGCCGAAGTCGGCGGGCGAGGCGGGGTGCGCACCCAACAGGGGTAAGCCCAATTGCCGCCACAGCGGAGGAGGCGCCGCGACCAACGGAACCCGCCAGGGGCGGCAGACGGCCCCTTTCCAACTCAGCTGCGCGCAGTTGGTTTGCGCCGCGGGCCACACACCTGCCTGCCCGCAAGCTGGTTCTTCGCTGCCACTCGTGCCCGTTGCGAGGAGGCAGGACATCAGAT
>OFGY01000025.1_pt1 | contig 11717 bp, 10 predicted proteins | sample 1521901 | NCBI WGS metagenome assembly OFGY01 (sample SAMEA2553414, study PRJEB24118) | soil metagenome | reverse complement strand
CCTCCCTCCCGCAAGGTGCGGAACCTCTTTCTCGTTAAGGACGCAGTTCCCGCACTGAACGTTGATTGTACCGCCCTGAGGCATCGCGTGATCCGCATTGATCACGAGGTTGTGCATGACCTGCGTGAGCTGGCCTTCATCGGCCTCAACGAGCCAGAGACCGTCCTGGAGGGAAATGTTGTAATTCGCGCGCGATCCCCGCAGTGCGAAGGCCACCGACTCCCGGATGATTTCTCCCACATCGACCGTCCGTTTGACCGGAGCGCCTCCTTTGGCAAAGGTGAGCAGTTGCTGGGTCAGCTCCTGGGCTCGAAATGCCGCTGTTTCCACCGTTTCCAACCTGCGATACACCGGTCCCCCCTGGTCAAGATCCAACATGGCGAGAGAAAGGTTGCCAAGGACCGTAGTGAGCATATTATTGAAATCATGGGCAATGCCGCCGGCCAAAATAGCGAGCGATTCGAGCTTCTGAGCTTTGACGAGTCCATCTTCGACCCGTTTGCGTTCCGAGATCTCTGCCGTGAGCCGTTCGTTCGTTTGCTTCAGCTCCCGGGTGCGCACGGACACAAGGTTCTCCAGGTTCTGATTGATCCGCCTGATCACTTCTTCAGCGCTTTTGTGCTCCGAAATATCCTGAAGAATCCAGATTGATCCCTTGCCGGACAGGGCGGGATCGACGGCTTTCCCGGACAGGCTGCACCAGAAGCGGGAACCGTCTTTTCGCTTCATGAGTCTCTCGGAATTATACGTTCCGCCGGATGCAAGCAACGGATAGGCCTCTTTCCCCAATTGTTCCGCGCTTTCCCGCGAGGGATATAATATCTCCGTCGGCTGTCCAAATATTTCACCTCGCTCGTAGCCGAACATCTGTTCGATCTTGCCGTTGGTCCAGATGATCCGTCGGTCATTCACGAGCGCTATGCCCACAAGGGCGTTTTCGAGGATTGCGTTCTGCTCGGCGGCCTTCTGCTCAAGCTGTTCCAGCATATGCTTGCGTTCGGTGATGTCCCTGTCGAAGGCAAGGATGTATTTATTATTCCCGAATTCAAGAATTCCGGCGCTGATTTCAACGGGAAAAACCTCGCCGTTTTTCCTGCGATGCTTGATTTCCGCTTTGATCCATTCTCCCTTCAGCATGCTCTGGATCCTGGTTGAGATTTCCTGAGCGGCATCGGGAGCATCGAGGTCCGATATGCTTAGAGTTAATATCTCATCTACGGTATAACCGTGCATTTCAGCCGCCGCCCTGTTGGCCGACAGGATCCGTCCCGCTTTTTCTCCTTCGGCCTCAATCAGGAAGATGGCGTCTCCAGCGCTTTCAAAAAGCATCCGGTACCGCTTCTCATTTTCCCGGAGTTTCGTTTCCAGCTGTTTCCGCTTGGCGAATAAACCGAGGAGTACCATGCCGAAAATGACAAAAATTGCCAAAATCAGGTAACGAGTATAGAACTCGTGTATGTCATGGGTTGTGACCGAACTCCAGAATGATGCGTTTGAAAACACCAGGGGATCAATCAACCCGTCGATAATCCAGAAAGAGATCCCGGCAACGAGGAAGATGAGTATTATGTTGTTTTTGTATTTAAACATGCGATCTCAATAATTTTTATCAGCGGTGCAGCAGTATGGTCGAACTATTGAAATACACTTTTTTATAAGTTTTATTAACGCTATAGTTTAATCATTGTCTGAATGATTATTTTTGGTCGTACAGGGAAAATGCCAAAAGATGAAATTTACAAAGCAAGACTATTAAACCTTAATTATCTAAATATTGCTAATTCAATCTGAACAGATTCAGGTGTAAATTTCCAGTTGAAAGTTTGGGTCTTATTCAGTAAATCATAGGTGCGGCTTACAGGAAGTAGTCTGCAACATGCTTCTATATCTTCAAACTCTCCTTATATACTTCCTTCTTCGGCAACCCGAGCTCCCCGGCAGCGATTGCAACAGCTTCCTTTTTGCTCAAACCGCGGTGGAGCATCAGGTTCTTGAGATATTCGGCTGTGTCGATATCCTGTTTCAGAGGCTCGGCTGACGCGCCGTGGAGGATGATGGTGAACTCCCCTTTAACGGTCCCTTCGTGCAGGCGTTTGAGGATTTCCGTAAGCGTTCCCCGGATCGTCTCCTCATGGATCTTGGTCAATTCGCGCGTGATGACCGCCCGGCGGTCCCCGAAGACCTGGAGCATGTCCTCGACGGTCTTTACGATCTTGTGCGGCGCTTCATAAAAAATTATGGTGCGTTCTTCGTTCGCCAGTTCCTGAAGTCGTTTGAGTCGGGCCGTATGTTTTGCGGGGAGAAAGCCCTCGAACGCAAAATTGTCAGTGGGCAGGCCTGAGACGGATAGGGCGGCTATGGCGGCTGTTGCGCCGGGAATCGGGACCACGGGTATCTTCTGGTCGACGGCGAGATTGATCAGAAAGTAGCCGGGATCGGAAATCCCGGGAGTGCCGGCGTCGGACACGAGGGCCACGCTCTTTCCTTCGAGCAGGCGGCTGACGAGGACCGGCGCTTTTTCTTCCTTGTTATGATCGTGGTAGCTCGTGAGCTGGGTCTCTATCTGGTAACGGTCGAGCAAATGCCTGGTGTGGCGCGTGTCCTCGGCCGCGATCACGTCAACCTCCTTGAGCACGCGTATTGCCCGGAGGGTGATGTCCTCGAGGTTCCCGATGGGGGTTGCGACGATGTAGAGAATACCGGTAGTCATAAGGCCGTTTCCCGCGGAGGCCGAGGTCTTAAAGCGAATTCAAAAACAAAGACGTCTTTCGCAGAGACGCCGGTACGCAGAGAAGAACAGAATAAAAAAGCGAAGCTGATTCTAAAGTTTTGTCTTAAAACCAGGCCTTCAGCATCCTCTGCGATCACTTCGCCTCTGCGAAAAAACGGTTTTTAATAGCTTTTATACCGATTCGTTATCGGGAATCTTCTATCCTTGCCCAGGCTGCGCGGGGTGATCTTGATGCCGGGAGGGGCCTGGCGGCGTTTGTATTCGCTCGAATCCACGAGCCGGATCACGCGCTCCACGGTCTTCCGGTCAAAGCCCATCTTGAGCATCTCGTCGAATTCTTTGTCGTCCTCGACATAGGCCTTGAGGATCGGGTCGAGCACTTCATACACGGGCAGAGAGTCGCTGTCCTTCTGGTTGGGACGGAGCTCCGCGGTCGGCGCTTTGACGAGGACGCGTTTGGGAATGATGGTCCTGCCTTCGAGCCGGTTAACGCACCTGCATACGTCGTAGACCATGGTCTTGGGAACGTCCTTGATCACGGCAAAGCCGCCGGCCATGTCGCCGTAGAGCGTGGCATAGCCCGTGGACATCTCGCTCTTGTTGCCGGTGGTGAGCACGAGCCAGCCGAACTTGTTCGAGAGCGCCATGAGAATATTGCCCCTGGTCCTCGCCTGCAGGTTCTCCTCGGTCACGTCCTGTTTCGTGTGCGCAAACACTCCGCGCATGGTGTTCAAGTAGGCGTTAAAAGGCTGATGGATCGGGATGGAGAGCATTTTGATGCCGAGGTTTCGCGCAAGCGCGGTCGCGTCCTCGCAGCTTTCATCAGAGCTGAACTCCGACGGCATGAATACGCCATGGACGCTTTCCCTGCCGATGGCCGCCACGGCCACGGCGGCCACGAGCGACGAGTCGATCCCGCCTGACAGGCCGATGACCACGGCCTTGAACCCGGTCTTCCGAACATAGTCCCGCGTCCCGAGCACCAGCGCGCGGTACACCTCTTCGCACACGGGATAGTTCTTCACGACGCGGGCGGGAGGGAGCGGTTTTTTCTTTGCGGCCCGCCTGTCTGAAATGACAATGGAGTCGATAGAGTCGCGGTGCTCGTCGAGGATCAGCTCCGAGGCAATGTCCGCGCCGCGGCGCGGGGGGCCGGGGAGCTTTATATCGTATGTAATCAGCTCTTCCTCGAACTGCTTTCCCGCGGCGAGCAGTTTTCCCTTCGGGTCCAGGACCATACTGTGCCCGTCGAAGACCAGCTCGTCCTGTCCGCCGACGGCATTGGCATACGCGACGTAGACGTTGTTCTCTTTCGCGCGCAGGGCGAGCATCTGCTGGCGTTCCCTGCCTTTACCCTTGTGATAGGGCGAGGCGTTTATGGCGATGATAAGCTCTGCGCCCGCAAGGGCCTGGGTCCTGGCGGGGCCGTCGGCATACCAGATGTCCTCGCAAATATTGATGCCGACGTTCACGCCCTTTATGGTGACGACGGGAAAACGTTTTCCCGGCTTGAAATAGCGGTATTCGTCGAACACGCCGTAGTTCGGGAGCAGCATCTTGTGATAGACATGGACGAGCTTGCCGCTGCTCATGATCGCGGCCGCATCGTAGATGTGCTCGTTCGGATCCACGAATCCGGTTATCGCCGTGATCCCGCGCGTCGCCCGTGTGATCTCCTTGAGCGTGCGCACGTTGTCCTTGACGAACTGGGGCTTGAGGACAAGGTCCTCGGGCGGATAACCGGTAACGGCCAGTTCGGTGAAGGCGACCACGTCGACGCCGAGCTTGCGGGCGCGGTTGATATAGTCGATGATCTTGTCCCGGTTGCCCTTGAGGTCGCCCACCGTGGTGTTTATCTGTGCCATGGCGATACGGAGAGTTCTCATAAAGTTCTCGCTAAGGTACAAAGTTTAGAAGAAATAAAAAAAGTAAAAGGCGTCTCTCGCACAGGCGCAAAGGTCGCAAAAGAAGGCATGGGTCCGAGTTTAAAGTCAAAGCCCATTTGCGATACGCGTAATTCCGTCTTTCATCAGTTCTACATTAAAATTGACAAGAAGGCCAAGCTTAAGATGCGATAACTTTAGGTATGTCAACAGCTGTTTCTTGAAAACAGGTGAAAGATTTTCGACAGATTTCAGCTCAATAATAACTTTACTATCTACGATGAGGTCGGCTCGGAAGCCCACATCGAGCTTAATCCCGTCATACTCAGCAGGGATGTCTGTCTGATTTTGGACGAATATCCCCAGTTTCTTAAGTTCATGCACAAGAGCTGCTTCATATACCGATTCCAAAAGTCCAGGCCCGAGCGTTTTGTGAATTTTTACACAAAGATCAACGACTATCTTTGCTATTTCGTTTTCAGTCATTGCTTTCTCAAGATTTAAAGGTTTTCCTTTGCGCCCTTTGCGCCTTTGCGAGAAAATTGACTTGCCGTTTCTTCCATCACTTGTTTTAAAGGAATTTTCCTTTCCTCTGCGATCCTGCGGCAGTCCTCATACTCCGGAGTTGCCGTGAGTATTTCGTCCCCGCGCTTGCTTATCTTTATTCTGACCTTGCCGTAGGTCGTATCCACTTCCTTGATCTCTCTGGTGAGTTTTTTCCTGCCTGTTTCTTGAATCCGGACGCCGATGCTCGTGGTCTCGCGGAAGATCGTATCGAGCAGCACATCGGTTTTGGCGTTGTCCGTAAGCACCGAGAGCAGGATCGCGGGCCTCCCCTTTTTCATGATGATCGGCGTGAGGTACGCGTCCTGCGCCCCCTGTTTCATGAGCTTCTCGATAAGATAATCATAGACCTGCGGGTTCATATCGTCAATGTTTGTTTCAATGACGATCGATGAATCCTCTTCATACGCAGCGGTCGGTTCCCCGATCATGAGACGGAGGACGTTCGGCTGTTCCGGGATTTCCTTGTCCCCGGCCCCATAAGCTGTGCGGCTTATTTTCATCTGAGGCATAAGACCGAAGGTCGAACCCAGCGCGCTCAGGATGACCGCCCCGGTCGGCGTCGTGAGCTCGAAAGGGACTGAAGAGCCGTACGAGGGTATATTCTTGAGCAACTCAGCCGTGGCGGGGGCGGGTACGGGCATCGTGCCGTGCGAGGTCCTGATCGTGCCCGAACCCAGGTTGATCGCAGAGCCGGCGATGTTCGTTATACCGAGCACTTCCAGGCCGATGATCGAGCCGACGATATCGACGATGGCATCAACAGCGCCGACCTCGTGGAAATGGACCTTGTCCGGCGTTGTGCCGTGCACTTTCGCCTCGGCTTGGGCCAGGCGCTCGAAAATCCTGATGCTCTTCTGCTTGATCGACGAAGACAATGTCGATGTTTCGATAATGCTTCGGATGTCCGACAGATGGCGGGCAGGCTGCTCCTTCCCGTCGAGGCAGACATGCACCTTGGTTGCCTGGATGCCGGCGCGCGCCACTTTCAGGGCCGTGATCTCGTATCCCGGCAGATGCAGCTTCTCAAGCTGCGTGCGCAGGACTTCGATGCCCACGCCCGCGTCCACGAGCGCGCCCAGGGTCATGTCGCCGGATATGCCGGAAAAGCAGTCGAAGTAAGCAAGGGTCATAGATTATCTTTAGTTGACGTCATTGCGAGCGAAGCGAAGCAATCTCGCTTTCCAAGTTCGTGATTAACTCCAGGATCTCGATTCTCATCTCGAAACAACTTTACCATCTTACAATGTATCAAACAGGTCGTCCCAAGCGGGGTTCATACTGTCTATTAATTCGATCTTTTTCATACGGGAGCCGCCTTTAATCTGTTTCTCCCGGACGATAGCTGCATAGGCACTCTGAGCTATTTGATAGTAAACAAGTTTTGATACATTATATTTTTTTGTGAAGCCATCAACTAGTTTTTCTTTATGCTGATAGACACGCTTTCTCAGGTCGCTTGTGACCCCTGTATAGAGAACGGTATGTACCTTATTTGTCATTATGTAAACACAATACTGTTTTTCCATAAAATCGAGATTGCTTCGCTGTGCTCGCAATGACGACGAGGGGCTATCGTTCTCCGAGAATATTTATCCTGTGCGCCAATACCCCGGCTCCGAAGCCGTTGTCGATGTTCATCACGGCAATGCCCGAGGCGCAGGAATTGAGCATGGTGAGAAGCGGGGCCAGCCCCTGAAATCCCGCGCCGTACCCGACGCTGGTGGGAACGGCGATCACGGGCCTGTCCACCAGGCCGCCCACGACCGAGGGGAGCGCACCGTCCATGCCCGCGACCACGACGACCACCCGCGCCGCGTCGAGAATCTCCCGCTTGCTCAGCACGCGGTGGATGCCGGCCACGCCCACGTCGTACACGGTCTGCACCATACTGCCGAGCATTCCAGCCGTGACTGCGGCTTCCTCGGCAACAGGAATGTCCGACGTGCCCGCCGTAAGCACGAGTATTACGCCCTTGGTAAGGGCCTTCTTTTTATCCTGAATGACGATGGCGCGGGATGCCTTGTGATAGACAGCCCTGCGGTCGAGTTTCTTGACCGCTTTATAGACCTGCTCGCTCGCCCGGGTTGCGAGGACATCGCTCTTGTGGGCGAGCATGCGCCTGGCGATGCCCACGACCTGCTCGAGCGTCTTGCCCTCGCAGTAAATGACCTCGGGCATGCCGTGCCGCAAATGACGGTGGTGATCGATATGGGCATAAACCACGTCTTCGAACGGCAGGTGCTTGAGCCGGTTGAGCGCGGTCTCGACGCTTGTTTTGCCCAGCCTGACGCTCTGGAGCAGTTTGGCGAGGTCTGATTTATTCATAAGAGAATACTATCCACAGATTTGCGCTGATTAAAAACTGTTGTTTCGAGTGAGGCTGGAATTCCGAAATCCCGCGCCTTGGCATCCCCCGGCTCCCGCCGGGGGTGGAAAGCGCTCACTCGCGCGAGGCTCGATGAGCCTCGCGGTCGCGAGTTCGCAGTTCCGGGAGGTCGCGTTATTCGAGGGAGCCTCCGGCTCCTGCCGGAGGGGGCTCCACTCCGCAATTACGTCACTCTTCTTTGAGCTCCCGCTGCATCAGGTCCTTTACAGCACGCTTCGGGTCTTTGTTCTCATAGAGAATCTGGCAGACCTCGTCCACGATCGGCATTTCGACATGATATTTACCGGCCAGGTCGCGCGCGGCCCTGGCGGTCTTCACGCCCTCGGCAACAGTCTTGGCGCCCTTCATGATATCGTCGAGCTTTTCTCCTTTGCCAAGCCGAACGCCGAGAGTTCGGTTGCGCGACAGGCCGCCCGTGCAGGTAAGCACGAGATCACCCATGCCCGCAAGGCCGGAGAACGTCTGGAGGTTCCCGCCCATGGCCACGCCCAGGCGCGCCATTTCGGCGAGCCCGCGCGTGAGCAGGGCGGCGGCCGTGTTGAAACCATAGCCCATGCCTTCGAGCACTCCCGCGGCGATAGCCACCACGTTCTTAAGCGAGCCCGCAAGCTCCACACCGATGACGTCGGGATTGGTATAGATGCGGAAATAGTCGTTGCTAAAGACCTCCTGCGCTTTCTTGCCGAGAGCCGGATCATACGATGCGAGGGCCACGGCCGTGGGCATCTTCTGCGCCACCTCTTTGGCAAAGCTCGGGCCGGAGAGGAAACAGAGCCGGTTATGGAACTCTTTGGGCAGGACGTCCCTGAACACATCCGAGAGCGGCATGAGCGTGTTGATCTCGATGCCTTTCGAGGCGCTGACGATGACGACGTCCTTCGATAAGAACGGAGAGAACTGTTTTGCGACGGAGCGCGCGGTGTGAGAGGGGACAACGGAAAGGACCACGGCCTTGTTCTTGACCGCGGTCTCCATCGAAGAGATCACCGTAATGGAGGGATTGAGAGTGAAACCCGGCAAGTACGTCCGGTTTTCCCGCGCCCGGCTGGTCTCCTCTGCCAGGTCCTTCTCGTACATCCAGAGCGTGACGTCATGCCCCTTGTCCGCGAGCAGCATAGCCAGGGCCGTGCCCCAGGCACCCGCGCCGATTACCCCGATTCTTTCAGTCATAATGTTGAATTATAAAGGGAATGGCGTTAAGAGTCAAAAGAATTGTAGGGGAAGAGGACACTTCTTACTTATCAAAAGCATAGAGACACAGAGAAAAACTGAGAAAAATAATTTGACACTGATTCCCGCGGATTTGTAAATGATTTTAAAAAATAAAGACGTGTCCATGTAAATCATAAGTTAATCAGAATCTTTATTGCGAAGGATTTTCTCTGCGTTTCCTTGGTAAAATATTTTTTCGTTTGACCCCGGCAGCTTAAATGGATTATCATCCCTCCATGAATGCATGGCGTGGCAAAGCTCTTCATGTCGACCTTACTTCCCGCAAGATCTGGAACGAGGAGCTATCCGAACAGATCCTCGTCTCCCACCTTGGCGGAAGGGGACTCGGCGTTGAGCTCATGAAAAACCATTTCAAGCTCGACCCCTATGATCCGCGGATGCCGCTCATCTTTGGCGTTGGCCCGCTCTGCGGAACATCGGCTCCAGCATCCTCGCGCATGTCCGTTGTGTCGCGCTCGCCGCTGACCGGAACTATAACCGACTCTTCCGTCGGCGGGACCTTCCCGCTCAAGCTTAAGGCCGCTGGTTTTGACTGCATCGTGATCACGGGTAAGGCGAGTGCACCGGTGTACGTCGCAATAAAAAACGAGAAGATCGAGCTCAAAGACGCATCAGGCTTCTGGGGCAAGGGCTGCCAGGAGGCGAACGCGCTTCTTGAGCCGGAAGGAACTTCAGCCTGTATCGGTCCTGCCGGCGAGAACCACGTCCGATTTGCGAACATCATGATAGGAGGGGCGAATTCGGCCGGACGCGGAGGGCTGGGAGCGGTCATGGGTGCGAAAAACCTGAAGGCGATCGTTGTTGACGGATCGAAAACAGCGTTCGTTGCCGATTCGGCAGGGTTCAAGAAGGCGCAGGACGATGTGATGCGGCTTCTTCGCGCGTCGCCCGTGGTCATGGGGGAACTGGGGCTGGGCGAATACGGAACGGCAACGCTCGTTGATATCGTGGGCCAACGAAAGATGGCGCCAACTGAGAATTTTAAAAAAACCTTTTTCCCCCGGGCGGGGTCCTATTCCGGCCCGAGCCTCAAGAAGGAATTCGGCTTCAAGAAGCACGGGTGCGCGGCCTGTCCCATCCAGTGCAAAAAACTCACTTCCTGCGGCAGGCCCGTGCCCGAGTACGAGACGCTCTCGCATTTCGGGGCCTTGAATGCGAACTCCGATGCCGAGTCCATTGTGAAAGCGAACCTTCTCTGCAATAATTTCGGTATGGACACTATCTCCGCGGCTTCGACCTTCGCAGCTTTCGGTGAGGCGAGGGGACGATTTTTCACGGGCGACGAGATTCTAGACATGTTGAAGAAAACGGCTTATCGAGAAGGCGAGGGGGACGAGATCGCCGAGGGCTCAAAGCGGCTCTGCGCCTCTCTTGGCAAGCCGGAGCTTTCGATGAGCGTCAAGGGCCTCGAACTTCCGGCCTATGACCCGCGCGGCTCCTACGGCATCGCCCTGGCCTACGCAACATCCACGCGCGGCGGGTGCCATCTTCGGGCCTATCCCATCAGCCAGGAGGTCCTGCGGAAGCCCGTGGCAGTGGACCGCTTCAGCTTCGACGGGAAAGCGCGAATGATCAAGATCGCCGAGGACAACAACGCGATCGTGGATTCCCTCTCGATCTGCGCCTTTGCCTTCCTCGGCGCATCGATCGAGGAGTATGCCCAGATGCTCGCCGCAGCAACTGGCATGCCCTTCACCGGCCAGGGGCTTATGAAAATAGGAGAGGAGATCATCCTCACCGAGCGGAGATATAACAAGGAGAACGGATTCACGAAAGAGGACGACTTCCTGCCTGAGCGGTTCTATACCGAAGCCGGGTCCTCCGGCGATGGTATTAATATTCCACCTATAGACAAAAAGCGGTTTACGGAAGAGATGGAGAAGTATTACCGGATGAGAGAGAAGGTAAGCTGACTCATGTCACACTATGCGGCCCTTCTAAGGGTGATACGCATGCCGGCCTTTGTTGCAAGAGCAATGAGCATTTCCAGGCTGAATTTTTCCCATTTGCCTCTTATCAGGTCTGAGACACGGGACTGGCTGACGCCGAATATCTCAGCAGCCTTCGCTTGTGTCAGCTTCTTGGTTTTAATGAACTTCCGGAGATCAGCCATTATTTCGGAACGCATCTGAAGAATCGCAGCCTCCTCAGGAGCAAAACCCAGATCGAGAAATACGTTGCCCGAAGATTTGACAATAGGTTCTTTCATAATACTACCCTCCAATTTGCTTATATCGCTTCCGCGCAATTTCAACATCTTGTTGATTTGTTTTTCGGCTCTTTTTCTGGAACGAATGGAGAACATAAACGGCGTCATCAAACTTTGCCATATAGATGATGCGCCATTCTCCGAGGACGTGTATGCGGATTTCTTTGACCCCGCGACCTATGCTGGTCATGGGCTTCCAATCGTTCGGTTCAAGTCCGCATTGAACGGAATATAATTCAAAGGCCGCCGCTTTACGAGCTTCGTCCGGGAAATTCCGAAGATCGTCCAAACTTGAACCTATGAAGTTTAGAGGCTTCATGGATACGTTTGCATTATATAAGTTTTTATATATTATGCAAGCAATATTTGAGGAGCGCGTTCTACGCCGTTATAACAAGAAGCGGTTTACCGAAGAGATGGAGAAGTATTACCGGATGAGGGAGAAGGGGGTAACAACGAGCTAAGGAGCGCGGTAGTCTTTTGCCGCGACCCTCTTGAGCAACTTATCAGCTATATATCGAGCGCTCAAGGTTGCTCATCACGTAATGTACGGAATATGGTATCTATGGCCCTTGTAAGCTGGACAGCTACTTGTTGCCATGCAGTTCGGGCAGCTTTGTCTCCCGAGGTGTAACCCCATATATTGGACTCTCTATGCTCAGCCACTAAAGGCATTGTGAAACTGACTGGCTTCGTACCCCGTGAGTT
>OFGY01000024.1_pt1 | contig 11801 bp, 9 predicted proteins | sample 1521901 | NCBI WGS metagenome assembly OFGY01 (sample SAMEA2553414, study PRJEB24118) | soil metagenome | reverse complement strand
TCATGGCACAAAGCATTACAAGGAAAAAACCGATAGGGAAATTGCTCATTACGGGATTATTCTCGATCGCGTTGTTTACCGTTTTGTTCACACATCAGGACATGGTAAGCAGTGCGTTCACACGTGGAGGGTGGTACGCTTTTTTGCCGATTATCACTGCGCTGCTCTTTTCTCTCGTTCACGGTTCTTTTACCGGGCATTTTTGGACGGTTCTGGGGGTCGAGGCTGCAAAGAAAAAGAAGGAGGTAAAGTAACATGCCTGAATTAATGGGAAATGCGGCACAGTTCATTCACCTTGATCTATTCACGGTTCTCTATCTGCTTGGCGTGGGGTTTGTCGGCGGGCTCGTGAGCGGATTCATCGGTTCAGGCGGGGCGTTCGTTCTCACGCCTGCCATGATGAGTCTGGGCGTCCCCGGCCTCGTAGCGGTGGCCAGCAACATGGCACATAAGTTTCCCAAGGCATTGGTAGGGTCCATCAAACGGTTCAAGTACGGTCAGGTGGACGTCAAACTCGGCGTGATCTTCGGTATTTCAGCCGAGGCGGGAGTCCTCTACGGAGCACATATCCAGGAGGCGATCAAAAAGGCCTTCGGCGATGCCGGCTCCAATCTGTATGTCAGCGCCGCGTTTGTCCTGATTCTGGCGATCGTAGGCGGCTTCGTTCTTCGAGACGCCATCAGGACCTACCGTTCGGGCAGGACCGATGAGAAGGAAACGCTCGGCAAGCTTGCGAAGTGGGTGCAGTCGGTCAATATTCCCTATACCATGATGTATTTCAAGAGCCTGAATGCACGAATCTCGGTCCTCTTCACCATTCCCCTGGGATTCGCGACCGGGATGCTGGCGGCAACGATAGCGGTCGGCGGCTTCATCGGCGTTCCTTCCATGATCTACGCACTCGGCGTGCCGAGCCTCATGGCCTCCGCCACGGAGCTCGTGGTGGCCTTCGTAATGGGCATGGGCGGATCGTTCAAGTATGCCCTGAGCGGTCTGGTTGATATCCGCCTGGCCATGCTGATCCTCGGCGGTTCGCTCTTCGGGATTCAACTCGGCGCAATAGGAACTACCTATGTGAAGCCGTTTATGATCAAGTTCGTCATGGGCACGATCATGGTCATCGTCCTGGTCAGCAGGGGACTTATGATCCCGGTGTACCTCTCAAAGCTCGGTCTGATCAGCACCCTGGAAAAAGCCACGGAAGGCTTCCTGAGAACCACGAGCTTCGGCATAATGATCACCGCGCTCTTTGTCGGAGCATTTATTATTCTGAAGGCGATTTGGCAAGGCCGCAGGGAGGAAAGACTGCGGCATGCGGCGGGGGCCTTCGAACATGGGGAAATATAGAAAAATTCTTGTTGCAGTAGATGGTTCGGAATCAAGCCGGAACGCGCTCATCCAGGCGTTCCGGTTTGCTTTCGATGAAAAGTGCTGGATCACGGTTACGTCCGTGGTGCCTCCGTATGAGGGTGAGATCGAGATCCTCGGCATCAAGGACATCAAGGCCGCCCTTAAAAAACCGTGCGACGACGCCCTGGGCGAGGCCCACAGGCTGGCGGACGCGGAACGGGTTCTCATCAAGACGGTCTGCGAGGAAGGCGAGGTCCACGAGCGCATTGTCGACCTTGCCGAGGCGGAAAACTGCGACCTTATCGTCATGGGCCGACGGGGAAGGCGTCGCAGTACGTTCATCGGAAGCGTAACCGCGAGGGTCATCGGGCATACCCAGCGCGAAGTTCTCGTCGTGCCGGACGGCACGGCTGTGGGTTGGAAAACGATCGTACTGGCAACTGATGGATCGAAGTACAGCGCTGCGGCAGCGGAGCGCGCCGTCGCCTTTGCACAGTCGTATGGCGGGGAACTTAAGGTCATCTCTGCTGCGGATGTGCCCCCGGAATTTTATGCCGAGGCGCCCCAGGCGGTGGATGACCTCGTTCGCAAGGCAAGAGGGTTCGTGGCTGATGTGAAAAAACAGGCCGAGGCAGCGGACGTACCAGCCGAGACCTTTGTGGGGGAGTCCGAAGCCTATCAAGCAGTCAACAACCTGGCCCGGGAACAGAAGGCCGATATCATTATTCTGGGGTCTCACGGCCGGACGGGACTCCGCCGGCTGCTCATGGGAAGCGTAACTGAGAAGGTAATAGGTTATGCGCCCTGTCCGGTGCTCGTTGTCAAGAACTGATGAAGTTACCTCACGCATGCTTGCTCATTTCATGACTGCCGGGCTCGTGCGCCCCCCGAATTCCAATTGACAGGTACACGCGTGAACGGTATAATATGACAAATAACTTTCCGGAGACGGGGCAAGAGCTGACGCATCTTGCCCTTTTTTTGGAACGGTCTGTGTTCTTTCATCTTGCATTTTTCCCAAATCTATATTATCTTTCCTGTAATAAATAACCGTATGATCAAAAAAAGCGCATGAATTCTGGAGTGAGCGATAGCGAGCGAATGCGATTGTGGCCCATCTTGAGAATCGAGCTCCTTGCTATCATACAGGAAACTTCAATTTGGAGTGAGTCTATTCCCCGCAGATGCCTATACGAACCTTCATATGCTGCGGGTGAGCGAGCGAATACGATAATTATTCCAACCTTAAGAATCGAAGATTCCCTGTCCCGCCAGAGCGGGACTGCAGGAAGCTTCAATCTTATTTTCTTCCAGTATGCCTGACAAAGCCTCTCCATTAAAAGGTACGATGAAGTCCCTCGGTCTTGTGTTCGGTGATATCGGCACGAGCCCGATCTACACTCTCACCGTTATCTTCCTCATCATGAAACCGACGGAGATGAATGTTGTCGGCGTCCTTTCTCTCATATTCTGGACGCTCATCCTTCTCGTCTCCGTGCAGTATGCCTGGCTTGCCATGAGTCTCGGAAAACGCGGAGAAGGCGGCACGATCGTCTTGCGGGAGATCCTGGTCCCGCTTTTGAAATCGAGCAGGGCTGTAGCTTTTGTCACGCTTCTTTCATTCATCGGCATCTCGCTCATCATCGGAGACGGCGTTATCACGCCTGCCATCAGTATTCTCTCGGCCGTCGAGGGTTTGCTCCTGATCCCCGGCTTCGAGGGCACGTCGCAGGCGACGCTCATTTTCATCGCGGGGGCCATTGCCTTCATCCTGTTCGCGTTCCAAAAGAAGGGCACCGAGAAAGTCGCCGGCGCGTTCGGGCCTATTATGGTCATCTGGTTTGCGTCCCTCACGGTCGCAGGCATCGCTGCGTCCATCCATACGCCATCGGTGTTCAAGGCGGTCAATCCGTACTACGCGTTCCGGTTCCTTTTTGAAAACGGCGTTGCCGGGTTCTTTGTCCTTTCCGAGGTCATCCTTTGCGCCACGGGAGGCGAGGCTCTTTACGCCGATATGGGGCATCTGGGGCGTCCGCCCATCGTCAAGGCATGGTACTTCGTATTTTTCGCTCTCGTGCTGAATTACTTCGGCCAGGGATCTTTTCTCATCCAGCATCCCGGGGCAAAAAACGTACTCTTCGAGATGGTGTATTATCAGGCGCAATTCCTTTATATTCCGTTCCTGGTGCTGAGCATCATGGCCACGGTCATCGCGTCTCAGGCCATGATCAGCGGTATGTTCTCGATCGTGTACCAGGGAATAACCACGCGCATCATACCCATGTTCAAGGTGGATTACACGTCGGAAGAACGGCACTCCCAGATCTATATCGGTTTTGTGAACTGGTTCCTGCTGTTCGCCGTCCTGTTCATCATGAACGAATTCAAAAAATCCAGCAACCTGGCTGCGGCCTATGGTCTCGCCGTCACGGGCACCATGACCCTTACGGGTATCATGATGACCTGGATATACTCGCTGCGTGGAAAATACGGGAGAGCGCTGGTCTCCGTCCTCGTAACGCTCGTGTCCGCTACCTGCCTGTTTTCGAACACGTACAAGATTCCCCATGGAGGGTACTGGTCCCTCATCATCGCGTCCATCCCGTTCTCGATCATCATGATCTACCGCACGGGCCAGCGGAAACTTTATTATTCGCTCCAGCCGTTGCCGCTCGATGTCTTTCTCCTGAGCTATAACCAGATCTACCGGGCAGTGAACAAAATCAGCGGCACGGCGCTCTTTTTCGCCAAGGACGCAAAAGAGATGCCCCCCTATATCGTCCACACCATGTTCAAGAACAACATCCTTTACGAAGACAACGTCGTCGTTTCGATCGTCAAGCGCGAGGACCCTTTCGGCGTCACCGGATTTCTCAAGGAAGAGCTCGCCCCGGGCCTCAGGACCTTCGAAGTCCAGACGGGGTACATGGAAGTGCCGGACGTGGAGGAAATCCTGCGCGAAGCCGGGATCAGCGAGAAGACCATTTTCTACGGCGTCGAGGAAATAATCCACTCGAACGTCATCTGGCAGATATTTTCGGTCATAAAGCGGCTTACGCCGAGTATCGTGCAGTTCTACAAGCTCCCGGCGAACAAGCTTCACGGCGTGGTCACCAGGGTGGAGATGTAGAACGGCAGAACAATTCCGGGGAGGATAGTAAAATGATGAGAACGGCAAATCCGGCGTTGAACGATAACGCCTTCAGGGGTTATGGGCGGGCGATCGCCTCGGAAGACTCCATGACGATCCAGGGAACGGTGAACAAGACGGCGTTTCTTTTGCTGCTCGTGCTGCTAACTTCCACCTGGACATGGAGGCTCTATTACACTGCAGCAGGCTCTGTTGGCGCATGGGTCTTCGGAGGGGCTATCGGCGGCTTCATCGTCGCCATGATCACGGTCTTTAAAAAGCAATGGGCCCCGGTAACGGCGCCTCTTTACGCCCTTCTCGAAGGCCTGGTTCTTGGCGGGATTTCGTCAATACTCGAAGCGCGCTATCCCGGAATCGTGATTCAGGCCGTGGGGCTCACCTTCGGAACGCTCTTCGGCCTTCTGTTCGCTTACAAGTCGCGGCTGATCAGGGCGACGGAGAATTTCAAGCTTGGCGTGGTTGCGGCTACGGGCGGGATCGCTCTCGTATATCTGGTCACGATGCTGCTCGGTTTTTTCGGCATCCGCATGCCTTATATCCACGAGAGCGGACTGATCGGGATCGGGTTCAGCCTCTTCGTTGTTGTCGTTGCGGCGCTGAACCTGGTGCTCGACTTCGATTTCATCGAAAGCGGCGCGGCGCATGGCGCGCCGAAATTTATGGAATGGTACGGCGCCTTCGGCCTCATGGTCACCTTGATCTGGCTTTATATCGAGATACTGAGACTGCTGTCGAAGATGAGGAGCAGGAGATAAGCTTTATTGATCATGCCGGTAAGTGGGGCCGCCCCTGGGCGGCCCTCAGAATTTTGAGCCTTACGGCTTGCATCGCCAGCCGCGATGAAGCAGCTCCACATCTTTTCTCTTATCTTTCTCCGGTCACCATATTCGAATATGGCGAGTCTATATTACCGGCCTTGGCCCTGACTTTATAATAGTAAATGATTTCCTTCGATGCCGTGGTGTCGATGTATTCGGAAACCTCCTTATTAACGGAGGCGACGTTGTCGAACGGCCCGCTTGCCCTATCTGACCGGACGATCTCGTACCCTGTGACTATACCCGGGTCCTGGGGAGAAAGCTTCCAGGTCAGTTTAAACCCATTCGGGACGATCACGAGCTTCAGCGCCGTCGGCGCTCCCAGTGCAATATTTTTTTCTCCTTTAGCGACGGATTTCTCGTCCGCTCCAGAATATCCGCAAAGAGATACCAGAAGAAAAATTACTCCTATGCAGCATCCAGTTTTTTTCACGGCCGCATTCCTCCCTGAACAAATTCCCCCTCCCCCATGAAGGGGGAGGGGATTGTCATCATATTGCAAATATGTTTCCCCTCTCCGGAGAGGAAAGGGTGAGGCAGATTTACGCTTAGTAGTCTGACCCTTGGAAGTAAGACCTGAGAGCGTCCGGGTTCGGCTGGAACTGGTCAGGCCGCATCATCTCGTTGTCCTCGTGGTCGGTTATGTGGCAATGCCAGACATAGACGCCGTCCAAAGCGTTGGGCACGTAGTCCCAGTACAGGTCGGTGGCATTGATAGCCTTATCCTGGGGCGCGATGCGCACCGCAATGCGCGATACCTCGCCGGGGTGCATGATAACGGTATCTTTCCAGCCTGCCTCGTAGGATAGCGGTGGGGCAACCACGCCTAACAGGTAAGGGTCGATGTTCGGGTTGCCGCCGTATTTGTTGCCTGATGCATTCGAAGGGCCGTAGCTGAGCGGCGGCCCGTATCCCGGTATGAAGACACCTGGAGCATATGGCAGGCCGGTCATAGGGTCAATAATGGTTGCGCTTCCCGGGAACGCCGAGGTATAGGCAGTCATGAACCCCTTTGTATCATATGGCTGGCGGTTCATGAGCTGGAACTGCAGGCCGTGCAAGTGTATGGGATGGGAGTCCATGGTGGTATTGACGATCTCCCAGACCTCGGTTTCACCCTCGATAGGCAGCTCGGTAAGGTAGTTGCCGTTCACCAGGGTTGAACCCGGTATCGACGTCGTGCCGTCCGAGCGCAAGCCGCTCCACTTGGTGTTATTGACCAGAACCTCCAGCGGTCCGCCGGGTCCCGCGATCTCGACCAAAGTCAGCTCTCGGGTCTTGTCAGCGGTTACGCCGGCAGCCAGTGTGCCCGTGGTGGTGCTGACCAGCCGTACGATTTTCTGGTTGTCAAAGTTTGGTGAGTTGGTGCCGGTGCGTATCGGATTGCCGCTCGCGGGGTTGTAGCTGGTGTCAGTAGGTGCATACGCTGAGACGCGGAACTGCATGATCCTGCCTTCCGTGCTTGCCTTCGGGTTGCCGTCAACCGTAGCTGCGGTATTACGCAGTATGAGATTCAGGGGATTCGGAACCGTTCCTCCGTAGGCCGCAGTTATGGCAGTGAGCCATACCGGATCAGCAAAGTCGATGATTATCCCGTAGCGCTCGCCCGGCATCATCACCAAGCTCTTTTGTACACCCGCTTTTTTCTGTTGCCCCGTGGCGTTCGGGTCAATCACAACCGGGTTGTCCAGGTAACCGCCGTCCGTGGATATGACCCACATGCGCGGGCCCTTGACCCCGGAGGTCAGGTCCTGGAGGAACATCTCGTAGGGCCTGGAATTGGATCCGTTGATGGCGTAAAAGCGATAGCGCTGCCGGTCAACGTTCAGATAGGGCCAGACCTTGCCGTTGACCACGATGGTGTCACCAACAAACTCCGGCACCCAGTATGGATGTTCCGGGTTGATGCCGATATTGGGGAAGTAGAGTTGGCCGTTTGTATCGAACATGCGGTCCTGAATAACAAGGGGAATCAAGAGCCTCCCCCCCAAGCCGACAGGATCCAAGCCGGTAGGCAAAACGAGGTCAGGGTCAGTAAGGGCATAAGCGCCGGCCAATCCTGCGAAGGTTGCATTGAGACGAGTTCCGCCGAGAAGATGGTCGTGGAACCAGAGAGGCGCCGCTTCCTGGGTGTTGGGATAGCGGTAGATAGCTTCGTTAGAGGCGGCACCGGCCTTTGTGTAGTAGGCAGGGCCATGGTAGATGGTGATGGGCATCGGCCCGGGCACATTGCTCGCGAACCAGGCCTCCGGGCCACCGTCGATGATGGCTGGGTCTTCAGCGCCATGAAGGTGAGGAACAGCGAGAACCGGGCCCATGTAGTGAGTTGTGTCGCCGCTCGTCGGCATCGGATCGCCAACTGCCTGGTGCAATGCCGAGTGCAGGCGCTGGTCAGTCCAATCTCTCCAGAAGATATGATTGGCAGTGAGATTGTTGACATACCTGATCTGGGTGGGAACGTGACGCGTTGCCACAATAACAGGACCGACGTAGGTATCAACAGCGGTTGTCGGGGCAGTTGTGGGACCTAACCGGTAGCCAAACACCCATGTCCCAGTGTAGGTCCCGATAGCCGGGACGAACGTAGATGGCATCATGTTAGCCTTGAATTCCAGCATGTTCAACGTGATCTCGCCAGGGTCTGCAATTTTGGTTTCCATGGTACCTCCGGCAAGGTCGAGCACCGGCAGCGGATCTACGAACTGGGGAATCTTGTTGCCGCGCAATGGAGTTCCCTGTGCCGCAAACGCACCCTGAGCAGAGAGAACGATGACTGCGACGGTTGATAAAAGCCATTTACCGTACCTCATATTTCTATCCTCCTCGTGCCGTTGAGTTTTGTTGATATCCAACCAAAACATTTTTGATCCAGCTGGAAGTTGTGCCGGTTTTCATTTGAGCAGTGCAAGGTTAGGGCGGTGCGCAGAAAGCGGGCCACACTCTTCCACTCAGCAGGATCATTTTTTAAGTTATAGTATATCATCTTAAAGAGGGGAGAATGGGAAAGGCTCGGATCGAACAGGAAGGCGGGCAGCAAAATGTGTACTACTTTTTTATGAACACATTATTTGATGGAATTGCAGGATTTCCTGTTGCGGGGGAAAAAGGAGATCAGAGCGGCAGCTTTTTCGTTTCTTCGATCACGTGGCCGGCTTCGGTCCCGCTTAAGGACTGAAGCTTGTCGCCGAATTTGGCAAGCCGCTTGTCCGCATCGTCGTATCTTGCCTTGGTACTCGTCAGGTGTTTTCCAACCAGTTCGAAATCCTCTTGAAATTTTCTGAAATCCCCTGATAGCCGCGCCAGATTTTTCAGGATCTCCTGGGCCTGTTCCTCGATATGCAGTCCTTTGAGACCCAAGAGGATCGTCTGGAGATAGGCATAAAAGCTGTTCGGTGAGACCGGGATGACGCGCTTGGTGAAGGCATAGCTCAAGAGCGCCTTGTCCGTGTCCACGGCTTCGTCCTTGATGATGAGCTCGTAGTACACGTTCTCCGCCGGGATGTACATGAGCGCGAAGTCAAAAGTCCCTTCGTCGGGGAGGATGTATTTGCCCGAGATGGCATCAACATGCTTCTTTACATCTGCAATGAACTTGCGCTTTGCCGCCTTCTTTTCTTCTTCCGACGCCGTCTCGACAACTCGTCTGAAATTTTCAAGAGGGAATTTGGCGTCCACGGGCACGAGGCTTTGCCCGATCCTGATGACTGCGTCAACCGCCTCGCCGCTCTTGAAACGATGTTGGAGCGTATAGTGGGCCGGCGGGAATATCTGTGCCAGGAGGTCGCCGAGAAAAAGCTCGCCCAGCCCGCCCCTGAGCTTAGGCGAGCGGAGGATCTCCTGCAGGCTCGCGATGTCCTTGCCCACGTCGAACACTTTCTTCGTGGCTTCGGAGAGGCTGCCAAGTCCCTTGCTTACTTCCTGCACCACGCGGGCCGCATTGTCCAGTCTTGTGTTCAGGTCGCCGGTCGATTTTTGGAGCTGCTGCGTCACCTGTCCCAATTGCGTATTGACCTGCGCCGTCACCTGACCGAGATGGTTGTTCATGTGGTTCGTCATCTGACCGAGCTGCTGATTCACCGTTTCCTGGTTTTTGAGCATTGCTTCCGTGAGCTGGCCCCGGAGCGACTGCACCTCCTGCTGGAGCAGGGACACGGTCGGGTCAATGGTCTTCTTCTGCGACTGAAGCATGAGCCAGAGGAGGATGAGGATCGTTAGCGCAAGGAGTATGAGGATGGCTATTTGCATTTTTGGGATTTTTTTACCGCAGAAACCGCAGAAGCAGGGAAGACTCTGGCTCTCCTGATTTAGGTCTTTTTATTCTCAGCGTTCTCACGGCAAATTTATGTTACTTAATTTCCAGCATCCGGTCCAGCGCCCGCTTTGCCGGTACCCGGATATTCTCCGGCACTTTGATGACGTACTGCATCTTCTCCATGGCCGTGAGCACGCTCGTAAGCCTCGTGCGTTTCATATTGGGGCAGACCATTTCCCTGTTCAAAATATAGAATTGTTTGCCCGGGCTGTCCTTCCTGAGCCGGTGGAGGATGCCTTCCTCGGTGCCGATGATGAATTCCTTATGGTTCGACTCCTTGCAGAACCGGAGCATGCCCGAGGTGCTCGTGATCTCGTCCGCCATGTCCTGCACTTCAGGAGGGCATTCGGGATGGACGACCAGGACCGCATCGGGGTGTTCGGCCTTGGCCTGTTTCACATCCTCGACATCAAGGTGCGCGTGATGGACGTTGCAGAAACCGTCCCAGGAGATGATCTTTTTCGTGGTCCGCTTCGCGGCATAGGCAGAGAGGTTCCGGTCGGGGATGCAGATAACGGTGTCTTCCCTGAGCGAATTCACGACCTTCACGACGTTCGACGACGTGCAACAGATGTCGCTTTCGGCCTTGACCGCGGCCGAGGTGTTCACGTAGGCCACGACGGGCACGCCGGGATATTTTTTTTTCATGTCCAGGAGCGTGAACTCATCGGCGAACGCGAAGGTGATGCCGAGAACGTCGGTATAGAGCTCGCGCTTTGTCTTGCGCGGCCCGGTGACCGTGACCATGTCGGCCATCGGACAGCCCGCGCCGAGTTCGGGAAGGAGCACGGTCTTGTCCGGCGAGAGGATCGAGGCGCTCTCCGCCATAAAATGCACGCCGCAGAACACGATCACAGCGTAATCGGTCTTTGCCGCGGCGCGCGAAAGCTCGAGCGAGTCGCCGGTGATGTCGGCAATGTCCTGGACCTCGGGACGCTGGTAGTTATGGGCGAGGATGATGGCGTTCAGGTCTTTTTTGAGTTTCAGGATTTTGTCGCGGACAACGGCAGTATCGGTCTTCTCGGCAATCATAGGTAAGTGATAATACAGATAACAGCTGCCGGTTGTCAAATGGAATTTGACATAGGACGGGGAACTGCGGTCATGGAGAGCCTAAAAAAACCGTCTGCGCGCGTGAGAAACGCCTCGGTCTTTACAAAAATTTCGTATAAGAAGATGGTATACTTAACTAGAAGGAGAGAAGCCAGATGCCGGAGCAGATCGTGGAATCCTTTCAGGTAAAGCGCCTCGACATCCTTGATCAAAAAGGAAATGAAGACGGCGCTCTTGTACCCTCACTAACCGACGACGAACTAAAAAGGATGTACGAACTTCTTGTCCTTTCGAGGACCTTCGACCAGCGGGCGCTCCAGTTGCAGCGAGAAGGACGGCTCGGCACGTACCCGTCCTTCCTGGGGCAGGAGGCGTCGCAGGTAGGGAGCGTTCTTGCCGCAGAGAAACCGGATTGGATATTCCCGTCCTTCAGGGAAAGCGGCGTGTACATAGCGGCGGGCTATCCCCTGCACCTGCTCTTTCAGTACTGGGCCGGCGACGAGCGGGGCATGAAGATTCCCGACGGCATGAAAATCTTTCCACTCTCCATACCGGTGGGCACCCAGATTCCTCATGCCGTGGGCGTCGCGATGGCAGCGAAATACCGCAAGGACCCTGTCGCTGCTCTCGTGTACTTCGGAGACGGCGGCAGCTCGCGCGGGGATTTCCACGAGGCATTGAACATGGCGGGCGTATTCAAGCTCCCGGTCGTGTTTTTGTGCCAGAACAATCAATGGGCAATATCACTACGGAGGGAGCAGCAGACCGCCGCGAAGACCATTGCCCGGAAAGCCTATGCCTACGGTTTTGACGGCATCCAGGTGGACGGCAACGACGTGTTCGCCGTATACAAGGCGACGAGGGACGCTCTGCATAAAGCAAAAGAGGGGGGCGGCCCGACATTGATAGAATGCTTCACCTACCGGCTGGCGGACCATACGACCTCCGACGACGCATCGCGGTACCGGCCGAAGGAAGAGGTCGAGATGTGGAAGGCGAGGGACCCCCTTCTGCGGCTGCGGCTGTTCATGGAGAAAAAGGGCCTCTGGAAGGAAGAATATCAAAAAAACATTGAACAGCGTTCCAAGGCCACTGTCGATGAAGCCCAGAAGAAGGC
>OFGY01000023.1_pt1 | contig 12032 bp, 8 predicted proteins | sample 1521901 | NCBI WGS metagenome assembly OFGY01 (sample SAMEA2553414, study PRJEB24118) | soil metagenome | reverse complement strand
ACCTCCTCGGCAGTCATGCTGGCGAAACAGGCGCTGGTCTTGGCAGGGCTTGAGGTAAGCCGCGAGGTATTTATTCACCTCGACCCCGCGATTCAATTCACCCCCTATGCACGGGACGGTGAGAGGATGCATGCCGGAACGGAAATAGCGCGGCTGTCGGGAAGCACGAGGACCCTGCTTATGGGTGAACGGGTGGCGTTGAATCTGCTCCAGCATATGTCGGGCATTGCGACATTGACGGCACAGTATGTCGATACGATCAAAGGCACGAAGGCCGTGGTGCTGGACACGAGGAAGACGCTGCCGGGCTTGCGGCAGCTCGAAAAGTACGCCGTGCGCATGGGCGGCGGACAAAACCATCGCTTCGGTCTCTACGATGGGGTGCTCATCAAGGACAACCACATCAAGGCGGCGGGCAGCATCACCGAAGCCGTCGAAAAAGTCAGGAAACGGGCCTCTCATTCGCACAAGATCGAAGTCGAGACGAAAACGCTTGAAGAAGTACGCGAGGCGCTGGCTGAAAAAGCAGATATTATCATGCTCGACAACATGCAGATAGACACCATGCAGGAGGCAGTGAAGGTGATCAACGGCCGCGCACTGGTCGAGGCTTCCGGCAATGTGACGCTGGACACGGTTCGTGCGATTGCGGAGACGGGCGTGGACTTCATCTCCTCAGGCAGTCTCACTCATTCCGCGCCGGCCGCGGATATCAGCATGAAGATAAAATAGTAATGTACAAAGATAAAATACTGAAACTGCTCAAGTCGTCGAAGAGCGGCTTCGTGTCCGGCGAAGAGCTGGCGATGAAGCTGGGAATCTCGCGCACCATGGTGTGGAAGCACATGAGGGCGCTTGAACGCGAGGGATTCGGGATCGAAGCAGTGCCGTCGCAAGGATACCGGATTACCGTGCTCCCTGATCTTCTGAGGCAGGCCGAGATCAAACAGGGTCTCAAGACACGGGTTATGGGGAGAGAAGTCCATCTTTATTCCGAGACCGCATCCACCAACAGTCTGGCCATGGAGATGGCATCGAAGGGCGCACCAGAAGGCGCAGCGCTGATCGCCGAAACGCAGACCAATGGAAAAGGCAGGCTGGGAAGAAAATGGATATCGCCAAAGGGGAATCTCTACTTCAGCGTGGTTCTGCGGCCGAATATGCCGACGCACAAAGCGCCGCTCATCACCCTGATGGGAGCCGTGGCTGTGGCAGCGGCCATCAGAAAAACGTGCGGCGTACAGGCAGCCATCAAATGGCCAAATGATATTCTTGTGTCCGGCAAGAAGGTCAGCGGATTGCTGACCGAGATGAGCGCAGAACCAGACCGGATCAGGCATATTGCACTCGGTATCGGTGTGAATGTGAACACGGCGCTCGACGAACTGCCTCTTGATGTCCGCGAGTGTGCTACGACCCTTGCCGCGGCAGCAGGAAAGAAAATTGACCGCACGATGCTCCTTCAACAGATTCTCCGCAATCTCGAAAGCCGGTATCAGGTTTTGCTCACGAGCGAGTCCGATCTGCTCAAGGAGTGGGAGGCGCTCAATACGACCGTCGGGAGAAAGGTGGCCGTGAGCGGGTTGAGCGAGACGCTTGAAGGCCTGGCGCAGGGGATCGATAGCGAAGGCAGACTGGTCCTCAGGCTCGATGACGGAAGCGTGAGGCACGTTGCGGCCGGAGATGTAACGATACTGAAAGGCCGCCAAAGCGAGAAGTGAAAGGTAAAACGTTCTATTATTAATGAAATGAATTTGCATTCTCAAGTCACCTTTGGCATTTTACCTTTCGCGGCATTCCGGAGGAATACATGCTCTTAGCCATCGATATCGGTAATACGAATGTGGTCCTCGGCGTGTTCGACAAGGAGAAGCTCGTCGAGAACTGGCGCGTCGGCACCGATACGCAGATCACGCCCGACGAGTACGCAATGATCTTCAAGGATCTGTTTGGCTTCGCGGGCCTTGAATTCAAGCAGGTCACCGGCGTCATCATCTCCACCGTTGTGCCGCCGCTTCTGCCGGTCATGATAGAGATGTCCAACAAGTATTTTCGTCTCGACCCCATGGTCGTGACATATGAGATCAAGACCGGCATCAAAATGCGGTACGACAACCCGAAGGAAGTGGGCGCGGACCGGATCGTGAACGCCGCGGCCGCTTATAAGCGTTACGGCGGTCCGGTTATCATCGTGGACTTCGGTACAGCTACGACCTTCTGCGCTGTTACGAAAGACGGAGAATACCTGGGAGGGGCCATTGCGCCGGGCGTGAAAATATCGGCCGAAGCCCTGTTTCAGCGCGCATCGAAGTTGCCGCGGGTCGAGCTGGCAAAGCCGCCGAAGGTAATCGGCGCCGATACCATCAGCGCCATGCAGGCCGGGATCATCTACGGCTATGCGGGACTGGTGGACGGCATCGTGGAGCGGATGAAAAAGGAACTGTCGGCTGAGGCCCGGGTGGTGGCAACGGGCGGTCTGGCGGAGCTTGTCTCACCCGAGACGAAGACGATCCAGGAAATAAAACCCCATCTGACCCTCGAGGGGCTGCGCCTTTTGTACGAGATAAACCGTTGAAATTTCAAACGGCTATGTAACCGGCCGCTCAAGCCACCCTTCCTCTATCCGCAGAAAATGAATATATATAATAGTATGCCTCGATGGCGCATCACCTTGACGATTCCCCGATTTTGTGATATTTTTGCTTTACTGAGTGTTTTTAGGGAGAGCGGATGAAGATTCTTGTAGTCGATGACGAAGAAGGCGCACGAGAACTTTTTCATACCATACTGACCGACGAAGGCTACGAGGTATCCCTCGCCAGCAGCGGCGAGGAAGCGCTTGCCCTGTTCAAGGCGAATCCATTTCACCTCGTCGTGACGGACATCAAGATGCCGGTGATGGACGGCCTGCAACTGCTGCAGGAGATCCGTAAGACCGGGTCAAAGACCGATGTGATCATGGTCACCGCCTACGGAGAGGTAGAGAGCTACCTGAAGGCCATGAGCCTCGGCGCCGCGGAATATATCAACAAGCCCATTCGCATCAAGGAACTCAAACGGATCGTGCATAAGGTGCTGACGGAACAGAAGGCGAGATCGGGTGGCAACTGATGTCACGACTGCGAAAGGACCCCATCGTCGGCCGCTGGATCATTATATCCACCGAACGGCCCAAGAAGCCCGAAGATTATTCCTTTGAGGAACAACTCGACGATGTCACCCCGGCGGAATGCCCGTTCTGCTCGGGCAACGAAACAAAGACCCCCCCGGAGATTGCATCGTTCCGCGCTGAGAAGTCTCTTCCCAATACAACCGGCTGGTGGGTGCGCGTCATTCCGAGCAAGTTTCCGGTCCTCCATATCGAGGGCACCCTCGAGCGCGAGGGGAGCGGCATCTATGATTGGATGAACGGCATCGGCGCTCATGAGATCATCGTCGAGAGCCCGGAGCACGCGCTCCGGCTCGAGGACCTGCCCGAAAGCCAGGTCGAGAAAGTCCTCTGGTCCTACCGCGACCGTATACTTGACCTCGAGCGCGACAGCCGTCTCCGGTACGTTCTTGTTTTCAAGAACCAGGGCTGGACCGCCGGCTCGGTCCTGAACCATACCCACTCCCAGATCATCGCCACGCCGGTCATCCCCAAGTTCGTGAAGGAAAAGCTCGACGGCTCCAAGTCCTACTTCGATTACAAGGAGCGTTGTATTTTCTGCGACATCATCAGACAGGAGCTCTCAATGCCGGAGCGTGTGGTCGAAGAGACGCGCCACTTTCTCGTTATCGTGCCCTTTGCACCCCGCTTCCCCTTCGAGACCTGGATCTATCCCAAGAAGCACCTCTGCTCGTACGTGGACATTACGAAGGAAGAAATTATGGATTTTGCGCGTACGCTCCGCACCACGCTGAAGCGTCTCAGCAAGGTGCTGAATAATCCGCCTTACAACTACATGCTCTATACCGCGCCGAACCGCGTGCCGCGCCGCGGCTACTGGCACACGCTGAATGACGATTTCCACTGGCACCTTGAGATCATGCCGAGACTCACGCGCGTTGCCGGGTTCGAGTGGGGCTCGGGCTTCTACATCAACCCCACGCCGCCCGAAGAGGCGGCGAAGTATCTGCGGGACGTGAAGCTGTAATTACCGGCGCATTTTCCCCGCCTCCGCAGGATATGTCTACCTCCCCATGCCATTGACCGTGTATTTTATTGCCAGTAAAATCGCGGGCATACCGCTGGAAAAGCATATACATTACATATAGAAAGGAATCGTGGAAGCTTGCTAAAATGGCTGCAACAATATTTCTCAGGCTGGTATCGAGGATCTACGCATGGCTTTACCAAATAGCGGCAAAATAGAGAAAGACGATCGTGAATGGTCAATGCACTAAAATGATTCTATCGGTAATATCGTAAATAATTTGACCTGTCGTTCTACGCCGATCGCTACGCGGCGTGTGAACTCGTTGTTAGAGATTTTATGTTTTGTCCAAAATGTAAAGCCGAATATAGAGAAGGTTTTGCAAGGTGTTCGGATTGCGACCTTGATTTGATTCCAGAGCTATCTCCAGAACCAGAACTAGAACCGTCGGAAGAGTATGTTGATCTAATCATTATAAAAACATACTCAAGCAGACATGATGCAGAACTAGCAAAAGGCTTCTTAGAGGCAAATGGAGTCAATGCTGTTGTTTCTGGCGATGACTACGGCGGCATACATCCAGGACTATCGTTTTCTACAGGCGTCAGATTATTAGTGAAAGACGAGGATGTCGAAAAAACAAAAGGAATTTTTCGTGAAGCAGGAATTTCAATTTAACCAGTAACTCTACTTTGTCTCGATAATCATCTTTATATTTGAAGCACGAATCATTGCATCGAGCCGTCAAAACGGCTCATGCAAGCGCTCAAGATGATCGATAGAAATAAAAAAGCCGCACTCTGGTGAGTGCGGCTTTGTGTTTGTGCGGTGGCCACAAAAAAGCTATTTCGACTGCGATCTAGTGTAGTTGAGCATTCCGCCTGCAAGAAGAATATCCCGCTGTCTCGAACTGAGAGAGTATTTGAGCATGGCCGTTTTGCCGTTCGTCGTGTTTTTCAGCACGAGGTCCGAGCCCTTCGAAAGTGCCGCCTTGATGCCCTTGATTTCGATCGTATCGTTCGCGCTTAGTGCATCATAATCCGCCTCGTTCGCAAACGTGAGCGGCAGGATGCCGAAGTTGATCAGGTTCGCGGCGTGGATGCGCTCAAAGGACTTTGCGATCACGGCCTTGACGCCCAGATACATCGGGCAGATGGCAGCGTGCTCGCGGCTCGATCCCTGGCCGTAGCTCGCTCCGGCGACTACGATATTGTGGATCCCCGCCTTCTTGTTTTCGAGCGCTTTCTTCGAAAATGACGCGTCCACTCCTTCGAACACGAACTCGGCATACTTCGGGATGTTCGAGCGATATTTTAGTCTCGAACCTGCCGGCATAATGTGGTCCGTGGTGATCTTGTCGCCGACTTTAATCGCGACAATGCCTTTGATCGTCTCGGGTAACTGCTCTGCAGCAGGCGGGTCGCCGATATTCGGACCGCGGTAGACCGCGACGGATAACGGGTCCTTGGAAGGCGGCAGAATCATCGAATCGTCGATCCAGAACTGATCCGGTATTTCAACGCTCGGGTAGGGAATGCCGAGGTCGCGGGGGTCCGTGATCCCACCGGTGAGCGCCGCGGCTACAGCGGACTCGGGGCTCGCAAGAAATACTTTCGCGCTCTTTGTGCCCGAGCGCCCTTCGAAGTTGCGGTTGCTCGTCCTGATCGAGACGGCGCCGGTCTTCGGGGCCTGGCCCGCGCCGATGCAGAACCCGCAGGTGGCCTCCAGCACGCGCCCGCCCGAGGATATGATGTCGGCGAGTGCCCCGTTTTTTGCGATCATTTCGAGCACCTGGCGGGATCACAGTGACACGACGCAGCTGACCTCCAGCAAGATGCGCCTGCCTTTGAGCATCGAAGCCGCGATCATCAGATTGCGAGACGAAGAATTGGTGCAGGAGGCGACCATGACCTGATCCACCTTCGTGCCGGCAAGCTCCTTCACGGTCCCGATATTGTCGGGCGAGTGCGGCTTGGCCATGAGCGGTTCGATTTTCCCGAGGTCGAGGTCGAGCACCTTGTCGTATTTCGCATTGAGATCCGCAGAGAGCGCGCTCCATTCCGATTCCCGGCGCTGGGCCTTGAGAAAGGCTTTCGTGATTTCATCACTCGGAAAGATCGAAGTGGTGACGCCGAGCTCGGCGCCCATGTTCGTGATCGTGGCGCGCTCGGGCACGGTAAGCGTCCTCACCCCCTCGCCTCCGTATTCTATCACGCTGCCGACATTGCCCTTGGTCGTGAGCATCTTGAGGATCGAGAGAATGACGTCTTTGGCCGAGACCCAGGGCTGAAGCTTACCGAGCAGATTTACCTTCACGACCCTGGGACAAGCAAGGTAAAAAGGCCCTCCGCCCATGGCCACGGCCACATCGAGCCCCCCGGCGCCGATGGCGATCATGCCGATACCGCCGCCGGTGGGAGTGTGAGAGTCGGACCCGAGGAGCGTTTTGCCCGGCCTGCCGAAGCGTTCAAGGTGGACCTGGTGACAGATGCCGTTTCCGGCTTTGGAATAATAGATGCCGTACTTTGACGCCACGGTCATGAGATACCGATGGTCGTCGGCATTCTCGTAGCCGTCCTGGAGCGTGTTGTGGTCCACATAGCTGACCGAGAGTTCAGTCCTGACCCGCGGCACGTCCATGGCCTCGAACTGGAGGTAGGCCATGGTGCCGGTCGCGTCCTGGGTCAGCGTCTGGTCGATCCTGATCGCGATCTCCGTCCCGGCTTCGAGCTTGCCTTCGACCAGGTGAGATTCCAATATTTTGTAAACAAGATTTTTTCCCATGCAGATACTCCTTCGTATGATGGAATGTCCGCGACATTATATTTCAAGAGGTTCGATAAGGCAACTGGAATTTGCTTTACGAGAGGGGAAATCAAGACCTTTAAAGGCGGATTGCCACGGATAAAATATGATTATTCGAAAAGTATCTCCAGAAAAGCAACTTTTCCGAAAAGACCGCGCCGGGATGCAAACCTCGCCATTCTATGCTATATTTGAAATACCTCGGCAGTGTTCGATACATCAGCCAACCAGATCAATAGAGTAACTCATGAAGGAGGCACGGCATGGTACAGAAGGCGAGTCCCAAACTTACGGAGCTGTTGAACCAGGCAATAGCAGGGGAACTGCAGGCAATCGTCCAATACATGTGGCATCATGTGATGGTAAAGGGGATGAACGCGGAATCGCTGTCCGGCGTGTTCGAGAAAGTGTCCATGGACGAGATGAAACACGCCGAAAAGATCGCTGAGAGGTTGTTCTATTTTGACGTAAACCCCACCACCAAGCCGAACCCGATCGCAACGGGCGGAGATCCCACCCAGATGCTCAAGGCCGATACCAAGGCAGAGGAAGAGGCGATCATACTCTATAAAGACATCATCAAACAGGCCGCTTCCGAGGGCGATGAGACCACGCGACTCCTCTTTGAAGAAATTCTTTCCCAGGAAGAAGACCACCACGATACGTTTACCACGCTGCTGGGACAGTAAAGAGCCACATGGGGCCGGAATCATCCGGCCCCATGTGGCGTAAGCACCAACTCACAAGCATCAAATCCCAAATAAATTTCCAGATCCAAAAACCAAGTTCAAAACGATCGATGAGTTGAGATTTGTAATTTAAACTTGCAATTCCCTGTAGCTTGCGGCGGGGAGGTTCGTTATTATTTCGGATTTGTGATTTATTATTTGGAATTCCCCCCGCAGTGCGTGGGATTACGGCATTTTGAACTCTTTCCCCGCAATCCGTACGGTGAGCACGGGACACGGGGCCTTCCTGACGACTTTTTCCGCAGTGCTGCCGAACAGCATATGGTCAATACCGGTCCTGCCGTGAGTGCCGATCACGATCAAGTCCGTGTCCTTCTCCTTGGCAGCTTTGATGATCTCCACAAAAGGAACGCCGCGTATGACCAGTTTCTCGACTTCCTTAACTTTTAATGAAACCTCCTCGGCCCACTTGTCCATTTCCTTCCAGGCGCTTTTTTGCATGTCCTCTATGAGGTCGGTCACGGACAGCGACGACGGGATATACCACTCTGCGATGCTGATGTCCTGGATGACGTAGAGGAGGATGAGTTTCGCCTTGTAATCACGCGCCAAAGAAACGGCGTGGTCCATTGCTGCGCGGGCGCCGTTGGAAAAGTCCGTCGGGAACAGAATGGTTCTGATCTGCATGGAAGCCTCCTCGTTAAATTGTCTGTGTTAAGTTTAGCTCCTGTCCTGCGCACTGTCAAACGAAATGAGCACGACCAATCGCTTAACTAAAAAAGTAAATGCTCCTGGTGTTTATCTACGCTCCCGTAACGATACATGAGGAGCAAGCGATAGCCAGCTTCCGTTTCTATAGGAAGCTCAAGTCTGGAGTGAGCGCATCCCCGGCCCCTCCAGGGCGGGACTGCGGGGAGCTTCAATATTCTCTTGACTGGCCGGCGATGCTTCCATACAATGGAAGCATCGCTCTTGGGATGCTGGAACGCGTTGCCTGCTATACTAGAACTCCTGTCCTATTGTTGCATAATGGTGAAACCGCGGGACAGCCGAGGGAGTAGGAAATGGGCCTGGATCTGTATCAAATCATCAGCTATCCGCTCTACGCGGGGGGCGTCCTTGAGGTAATCCTCGGGACCGCCCTCCTCAAGCAGTCGACCAGCCGGGCAATGCGAGCCTGCGCGGCCCTCTTTTTCTTCCTGGCCTGTTTTGTGCTGAGTAATGCCATATCGTATACCCTCGAGTCACAGGCGCGGGACTATAACTTCTTCAATCGCGCCTCGTGGATCGGCTGGTTCATGATTCCCGCGTGCCTGCAGTTCGTTTATTATATGCAGGATGAGGGCAGCCGCGCCGCGCGCATCGTCGGCTATGTCCTCTATCCCTTCTGGGGCGTTGTTTTTGCCCTGACAATGTTTACGAACCTGGTGGAGCCCGGAGACCCTTCGCTGATCCCCTTTGTCGATGTCGACGGACCGCTGGAAAAACCTGCCCGCATTATCGGCACCCTCATGGCCATATGGCTCTTTGCCGAGATATTCCGCGCAAAAAATCGGCTGACCGGTCTCAAAAAAACGCAGCTTAACCTGTTCTTTTACGGCACCATGTTCTTTAACGCAGGTTGTATCCTGGTCGCAGGCATTCTTCCGCTTTTCGGCGCAATCAACCCTGCCTTTACAGCGTTCTTCAGCCTCCCCTGGGTGGTGATCGCGTATTACGCCATCACCCGGGAACAGCTCTTCGATCTGCGGCTCCTGGTCTCCCGCGCGCTCAATATTGCAATTCTGTCGATCCTCTTCTCCGCCCTCCATATCGTTCTGTTCAAATTATTGTCGCCATCTCTCGGCGACTCCCTCGCGATCCTGTTGTCGCTGGCGGTCATCGGGTCGATCTTGTTCGGGACCCAGTTCAGCAGGGCCGTGCAGCAATGGATACAGCGGATGGTCCTGCAGAACAAATACGATTATCAGCGTGTCCTCAGGGAGTCCATTAAGGCCATTGTTACGATCCTGAATCAGGACGAGCTCCTGGCCTATCTTATCCACAGCATAAAAAAAAGCCTGGGCGTAAAGAGCATATGCCTCGCACTCAAGATGGAGGGGGGCCGGCTCGCCCAACTCTATGGCGATGGGGCCCTTTCAAAGGCGAAGCAGGACCGCCCGCTGAGCGACGAAATGCTTGAATGGTTACGCCAGGCCAATCACGTCGTGGTAAGGGAGGAGCTTGAAAGCGCGGGACTTCCTGACAAGAACGGTATGATACAGGCATACCTGGCGGAGCTGGACGCCGAGATAGTTGTGCCGCTGGTCTACAAGGGAGACCTTAAAGGGGTCGTCGTGCTTGGGCAGAAAGGCAGCCGGGAGCCCTATGTGCAGAGCGATATCGACCTTCTCGATCTGCTCGCCGGCCATGCCGCCATCGCCATCGAGAATGCCAGGCTGTATGAAGAGGCCCGACGGACGAAAGAGTCTTTCCTCGCAAGCGAGGCGAAGTTCCGCACTCTGGCGGAAACCGCCGCGACCGCGATATTTATCCATCAGGGCGGCAATTTTATTTATGCGAACCATGCGTCCGAAATCATCGGTGGATATACGGCAGATGAATATCTGAAGATGAATTTTTTAAGTCTTGCCCATCCTGATTACGTCGAGATGATTAAAAATCGGGCCCGCGAGCGTTTAACTGGCGGACAGCCGCCCCCGCAGTATGAGTTCAAGATAATTAAGAAAAACGGCGAAGAGCGGTGGGTCCTCATGACCGCCGGTGTCACGGAGTTCGAGGGAAAATCCACGGTCATCGGCACGCTGATCGACATTACGGCGCGCAAACAGGCCGAGGAAGAGCGGCACCGGCTGTCCCTGCTGATCGAGAACAGCTCCGACTATATCGCAATGTCAGATATGGACGGGCGCATGCTTTTTGTGAACCAGGCAGGACGAAAACTCGTGGGACTTGACGGCGAGGCTGATGTGAGAAAGCTGACCGCCGACGACTTTTACTTTCCGGAAGACCTTCCCGTGCTCAAGGAAAAAAGGAGGCGCAGTGATTGGCGGGGCGAGTTCAGGTTAAAGCACTTTAAAACCGGCGCTCCCATCCCCGTTGAGTGGTACATTTTTAACGTTACTGACGAAGCAACGGGGAAGCCCATCGCCCGGGCCGCGGTTATGCGAGACATCGCCGATTTGAAGCGGGCCAGGGAAGAGCGGGAGCGTTACTTTCAGCAGCTGCAGGCAACAACGCAGTCCCTCAGAGAAAGCGAAGCAAAATTCCGATCTCTGGCAGAAACTGCTCCCGCCGCCATTTTTATCCATCAGGGGGGCAGGTTTCTGTACGCGAATGAAGCCAGCGCGTCGATGCTAGGGTATTCGCGCGAGGAATTTCTCGCGATGGATTTTTGGGGAGTGACACACCCCGACGACAAGGAGATGATCGTAAAGCGGGGGAGCGGACGTCTCACGGGCGATCGCACTCCGGAGCGATATGAATTCCGAGTCGTAACGAAAAGCGGCGACGTCCGATGGGTGGACATGACCGCCGCCGTGATCGAATACGAAGGGAAACCGGCCGTGCTCGGAAACGCCTTCGACATTTCGGACAGAAAACAGGGAGAGGAGGAGCGGGAGCGGCTCAATCTGCAGCTGCGTGAGGTGCTCCACTCTTTTCAGGAGAGCGAGTCAAGATTCCGCACGCTGGCGGAAACCACCACGGCAGCCATATTCATCCATCAGGGCCAAAAACTGGTGTACGCCAATTCTGCCGGAGAAACCATGACCGGGTATACCCGCGAAGAATTATTGCAAGAGGACTTTTGGGCGCTGATCCATCCCGACTATCAGGAACTTGCAAAAGAGGGGGGGCAGGCGCGCATGCTCGGCAAACAGGTCCCGCAGGAGTATGAGTTCAAATTTGTCAGAAAAAACGGAGAGGAACGCTGGGCCGCCACGACCGCAGGATTAATAGAATACGGCGGGAATCCGGCCATTATTGTGACCCTCTTCGATATAACGGACTGGAAGCGCGCGGAGGAAGCCAAGGTCAAATTTTACGAGGAGAGCGTCAAGCAGTATCAGGAACGGAACGAAGAAGAAAAAAGACACCGTCTCGAAAAAGAGAAAATTCTCATGGATCTTCACGACGGCATCGGCGGTATTACGACAAACATCAGCATTCTTTCGGAGCTGGCGCAGAAAGCCAGGGACGGAGAAACCGTAAAAAATACCCTTTCGACCATATCGAGGCTTTCACGGGAAGGGATATCCGAAATCCGGAGCTTTATGCACAGCCTTGACAGCAAGGATTTAAACTGGCGCACGCTTGCGGTAGAGCTGAGAAACCAGGGCGTCAAAATGGTCGAGCCCCATAAAATCAAATTTACGATAGAGACCGCCATAGAGGACGTGCA
>OFGY01000022.1_pt1 | contig 12042 bp, 11 predicted proteins | sample 1521901 | NCBI WGS metagenome assembly OFGY01 (sample SAMEA2553414, study PRJEB24118) | soil metagenome | reverse complement strand
GGACAAAGAATATCAAAGTCCTCCCGGTCACGCTCTGCATCACGGCCTGCCTTTCCGCGATAGGTCCCTGGAGCGCTCTCAGCATTTCGGAACGAAGCCAGTTCCAGCGGCTCGAGCTGCTGCTCGATAAATACGGCATCCTGTCGGGCGGAAAAGTAGTCAAGGCAAAGGCGGCCGTGCCGTATAAGGAACAGGCGGTCATCAGCGCCATTGTCCGCTACCTGCACGACCGGCATGGCTTGAAGTCCGTCCAGGGCCTGTTCACGGAGAACCTCGCTTCCCAAAAATCCTATGATCGTCCCGAGAAAATGCTGACTGCCATGGGGCTGACCTATATGCCGTATTATTCGGAGGAGGGGAATCAAACATACTATTCCTTTTATGCCGGGAAGAAGGAAGTCCGGAAAATAAGCGGGTATGACTACTTCATGCGCATGGGCTCCTACGAGACTCAGGAGTGCAGCGCGAAGATTGACGGCAAAAGCTATGCCTTCTCGCTCCGTCCGCATGCCGCAGAGTTCGACGTCAGCCGTGACGGACAGTCCATTATGCGCCTGGATATCATGCCCCTGGCTCGGAAACTGAAAGATCGGCCCGTTACCCCGACATCGCATTTAAACATTCCGCAGAAGGAGATGGTCCTCGAAGGCCGCGCAGGAGGGGTGGCAATCAAGATCCTGTTCTCGGAAATGCATATGGCAGTGCGGAATGAACGGCTCGAGCTGACCAGCGCGCCCGCGGACGTGCTGCTGAAGATCGAGTGAAGAGTAAACTGAAGTGTCGATGTTTGTCGGATGGCGTTTGATAACGATGAAAATACCAACCGATCTGCGCCCCTTTAACGTCCCTTGGCAGTTACCATACAGATAGCGGAAATGCCGCTGTTGTATGGTAACCGCAAGGCTGTCTTGAGCACTGAGCAGTGAAGTGAGAGGTTTCGTAATGGTGATCGACAGGGAGACGGCAGGGACGTTTATCAGCGAGCATCCCTTCTTGTTGGAAAAGAGCTGACGGTCATGCAGATCCTTCATTGCACTAAGAAGCTGTTGAGCGAACTTGGGGCGCTGGGCAGCAAAATGCCGCCGGAGCATTCGTCCGGGTTTCTCGGCTCCTGGCATGCCAATCTGATCAGGATCGAGCGGAGAAAGTGCATCCTTTTCACGAACGATCGGACGCTCTACTCGTTCCTTGTGCCGGGCGTTAAGAAAAAGGATGATTTTCACGATCTGTTTCTCATGAACCTGAATTCTAATCTTGCCGTAGAAGGATTGAGGCAGGGGGAGATCCTTAAAGCGCTGGATGAGTACAGCGAAATCGCTATCGCACCGACGATGAACCGCAGTGTGCTTGGCTCGATGAACGACCTTGCGGGTCAGGCGGATTTTCTGATCCATCGCTTCGGCGGGCTGGAAAAGGCCGACATGCTCAGGGTGAACATGAGGCTCAACCGCGTTCCTATGGGCGCACTCAAGTACCACTATGCTATCGAAAAAGTGTATGAACTGTTCAGCAGGACCGACACGGTTCGCGAACTTATAGACCCTTTCACCATGAAATTTGCAAAGCCGAGAGAATAGAAGCTTCCTTGGCGGTTACCATACAAGAGAGTATAATATGATGTCTGTATGGTAACAGGGTAGGTATTCATGAAGATCATCAAGGGGATATTGGAAGAACAGCTTAATAAAGCACTGGTCGTCCGGGGAGATTATGAAAAGGCCCTGGCTGCATTGCCACGCGGGGTGCTGGTGAAGAAGTATGTCAAAGGGTATCAGTACTATTACCTGATGACGCGGGAGGGGAGCAGGGTTCGGTTCGAGTATAAAGGCAAGCTCCTTGGCAAGGACATCAATTATTACGACGACATCAGGAAGAACCGCGGGAAGTATCGGAAGCTGCTGGGCGATGTGAAGAAGCAGATTCTGTTCCTGCGGAGAACATTGAAAGGCAAAGAATTGCGTTCTGTGTCGTGACTCGGGTTGTAAGGAGAATATCCTTTTATGATCCTTGGGGCATGACGTTGTTGTTGACTCTGCGTTAAAAGCAATGACAGCATAAAAAGATCGAAGAAAGGTGACCTGCATGAAACAGTATCGAACTTCAGCATTCTTAATAATAATCGCTCTTATCCTCCTCGACTCACCTCGCCTCACCCTTGCCGACCAGCAATGGCACTATCAGGCAGCGGCAGAGGTCATGCAGACTGGGCTGATTGAGACGGTGCTGCCTGCCGGGGTCTTCTTTGGGACGGACAACGCGGCCAGGACCTCGCAGCTGGACCTGACCCTGGTCGGGCCGGACAACAATCCGCGCTCCTTTGAGCTTTTCTGGAAGGGCGACACCGGTCCGCGCACCGTGGCGCTCAAGCCCAGCCGTCTGCTCTTCGACAGGAAGCGCATGCTTGTCTGGGAGGCAGACGCGCCGAAGGACCTGCTCGTCGAGACGATCCGGATCGACGTGGATGCTCCGCAGACCATGGGCACGGCGAAGATCGAGGGCATGGACGCAAAAGGCTGGCACGTGCTGGCGGATAACGCGGCCCTCTACGCGACCGGCGGCCGCTTTGCAGCGGAGATAAGCATCAAGCCCGCGGTCTACGAGAAGTTGCGGCTCAGTTTCAAGGGCTATGACAAGCGGTTCCGCGAGACCACGCTTCCGGTCACGTCGGTGACGCTTTCGGGCAAGAACGCGGCGCAGGACTTTGCGCAGCAGTCCGTTCCGCTCAAGTTCTCGGACAAGACCGACGAGCGCGTGCGGGCCCTCTCCACCACCCTGCCGGGCCTGGGGCTCTGGATCAATAAGATCGAGCTCGCGACGGAGGCGCAGTTCCAGGGAAACTGGGAGCTGGGCGCGGAGGTGGTGCAGGGAGGCAAGCTTGAGTTCCAGAAGCTGTTCTCCGGCACGATCTCGATCGTGGGAAAGAAGGGCGCGCTGCTCGAGATCCCGGTGAACGGCTACTGGGGTACGCGATCGCTCGTGCTGCGTCTCGATAGCAACGGCAAGTATATCGGCACGGTCAAGTCCATGGCTGTTACGGTCAACCTGCCGCGCATGACCTTCTATGCCGACAAGCCGGGCACGTATCTGGCCCGGACCGGCCTGGGAAACCAAGTGGCAATCCAGGAAACGCCTGGGGACAAGGAGCGGAAGATCAGCGCGGTAATCGCCTTCTCCGATGCACAGGAGAATCCGCAGTGGGCTCCTGAGAGCATGCTGGAGAAGTACGCCGTTGCCGGCGGGCCCTTTGACGGGAAGGGATACCGCTGGCGGTCGCGGCTCCCCATCGCGGAGCCGGGGTACTATCGGCTGGTGCTGATACGCGAGGCAAGCATGGGGACGGCTGCAGACAGCGTCCGGATCGTGAAGGACGGCGTCCAGGTCCCTTACTTTACCGGGCCGAGCGAGACGCAGGTGATCGGCCTCACTGCAAAGGCGGAGTATGACAAGGGAAAAAACCGGACCTCCTGGACCGTGGCGCTGCCTGAAGGTCGGGCTCACCTGACGGAACTGAGCGCGGAGGCCGATGGGATCTTCGACCGCACGGTGCAGTTCGAGCTGCCGCTCCAGGGGCGCGCAGGGTGGCAGGTGTGGCGGACGATGCGCTGGCAGAACGCCGCACAGACCGCGTCGGTCCTGCATCTGGACCTCGGCGGCCTTCCCGAGGGCAGCAAGGAACTGCGGATCACGATGGACCACGGAGACAACCGGCCCATCGAGCTGCGCAAGCTGCAGGCGGCCTATCGCGCGCCGGTGCTGCTCTTCCTTGCGGCGAAGCCGGGCGAGTACGCGATCTACGGCGGGAACGACAAGATCAGCGTGGCGAAGTACGACCTGACGCTGGTGCGGGCGCACCTTGCCGATGTGCTGCCGAAGCCCGTTGTCATGGGCAGCGTCGAATCGGTCAGCGCCGCGGGCTTCAAGAACGCCTTTATGGGCGTGTTCGAGGACAGGAGCTGGGGGCTCTACGCGGTGCTCGGCGCGGTGACCCTCGTCCTGATGATCGTGATCGTCAAGCTGTTCCCGAAAGCGGAGCAGTAGGGGAGTGCGGGGACATATCGGGGTCGGCGGTGGTTCTGGGCACCGGCGGGACGTTGTGTCCGATTTTCTCAGATGAAGATCGAAGAGTAGAAGCTGCGTGTAAGTATGAAAAAAATATGAGACAAGGACTATAAAATGCGATGCCCGGGACATCTGCGGGGCGTAGTGACCGAAATGGACTTTTCAAAGAGAGGTTAAATCACCCATGCTCTACAGAGACATGATGCAGGGGCAGGGGTAGAGATGAGCTTAGAAGTGTGCGCCTTGCACTCGCGGCAAGCGCTTATAAGAGCTGGGTGCGAGTAAGTTTGAAGGGTGAAGGAAACAGAATCACAGTGAAATCCTCCGGCTTGCCGGATGTCTTCACCGGCATAAAGGACGATTCCTCCAGGAGACCGGCATGGTACAAGGAAACAGCGCATTCAACCGCGGCGATACCTATGATCTGAACCGCTTCATCAGCGCGCAGGAAGGGATCTACGGCCGCGCCATCGCCGAGCAGAGGACCCGAGGGGGGACGTCGTCGCAGCCGTTACGCTGGAGCACATCGAGGGTGAGACATGCATCTGTAGTTGTTCACGAGGAGCTCCTTAGTCAGTTAAACATTCCGACATCATAACGCTTATCCGGAGGTAATATGAGATCGTTTATTTCCCTGATACTGCTTCTTCTGTGCGTCACATCAGCCGTTCTTGCCGAGCCGATGCCTGAGTCCGATATTCCCTACCGATACATATACTGGGATAGAGATGGTCCCCATTGGTTGGACAGTTTTGTCCTAGATTTAAGGTGGAAAACTCCGGTTCTCATGCAGCAAGAGTCGCCGGAGTGTAGGCTATCGGCAGATTCCAGTATGCCTCATGGGGCGTCCGGTCGTCAAGTGACGAATGCGGACGTTCTTCGTTGTAACGCCTGATCCACCTGTCGATGCCGTTTCTCGCCTCGCTGCCCGTTTCAAAAGCATGGAGATATACGCATTCGTACTTCAGTGACCGCCAGAGCCGCTCGATCATGACGTTGTCCATCCAGCGCCCCTTGCTGTCCATGGAAATCTTCACCTCGGCGTCCTTCAGTACCTGTGTGAACTCGAAGCTCGTGAACTGACTGCCTTGGTCCGTGTTGAAAATAAGGGGCTTGCCGTGCGTGGAGAGCGCTTCCTTGAGCGCCTCGCAGCAAAAGTCAGCATCAAGAGTATTGCTGAGCCGCCAGCTGAGGACTTTTCTGCTGTACCAGTCCATGATCGCCACCAGATACAGAAAGCCTTTCCGCATCGGGATATATGTCACATCCGCGCACCATACGTGGTTCGGGCTCTTAATCGCCGCTCCTTTGAGCAGGTAGGGGTAAATCCGATGCTTCGGGTGCGGTGTGCTCGTACGGGGCTTCTGATAGATCGCCGTCAGCCCCATGCGCTGCATGAGCCGCCGGACGCGTTTTCGGTTCACCCAATATCCCCGACGCCGCAGATATCGGGCCATCTGCCGGGCGCCGTAGTACGGCGTTTCTAAAAACTGCTCGTCGATCAGCCGCATGAGCGTCAGATTCTCCGGGGACTCGCCCAGGGCCTCGTGGTACCAGGAGGAACGGCTGATCTCAAGCAGCGTGCACTGGCGGCTTATGCTGAGCCCTGAATGATTCGGTTCCACCATCGCTTTCCTTCGTTCGCGGCTCATCGACCGAAGGCTCGTCCTAAAAAATCCCGCTCCACGGTGAGTTGGCCGATCTTGGCGTGCAACTCCTTGATCTGCGCTTCATGGGCAGCGTCGTTTCTTCCCACCTTTCCCGTGAAGATGTCCGCCAGGCCCTCAAGAGCCTGTTTCTTCCACTCGCTCACCTGATTGGGGTGGATGCTGAACCGTGCTGCGATTTCTGCGATCGTTGCTTGCTCCTTGAGCGCTTCACGCACCACTCGTGCCTTGAAATCCGCTGCGTACCGCTTTCTCTTTGTCTTGCTCATTGTTTTGTGGCCTCCTCATCGTTTGTCGTATTTTACACCTTATACGACTGTCCGATTTCTGGGGACCACCTCTCTCACCTCAAGGAAAATCAGCAACTTCGAGATTGCCGCGTCGCAAAAAACGCTCCTCGCAATGACAGAACGGGCGTTTCTCAACAGCCTGTTAATCGAAACTTGTAGCGCAAGCAACTTTTATATTTGTTTACAGCGGCTTGAAGCAATTTTTCCAATGGCGGAATGTTTTACACTATTTCCATTAGATTATTCCTGAAATCATCATCAAATTCTTAATGTGAATACGTATTAATGTTCATAAAGTACAATTAAATCTGATAGTTAATGGATATTAAGGACAATCCCTAATGCATCATCAATAATTGTAATAACGTCGGGAAATATTACAATGTTGTTTTTGGAAATATTCATGCTTGTAAAATCAAATAGTTACGGACTTGCAACAAACTTGCTAAACAATAAGGTAAAAGTTAAGGCATCTTAATCAAAATTCGATTTAAGGAGGGAATTAAAATGAAAAGAATAGGAGTTCTAATAGGCGTAGCACTTTTTGTAATTATGGTTGGAAACGCGCAGGCTTACATAGATCCGTCCGACATCCACATCAACGACGGAACCACTTACTTGTTTAACGATGAAGTTCATGACCTAACCGACCCTTCCACTGCAAGCCTGACGGGCGACCATAATGGGGTCACGATTACCGATCTCTATGTGGTCTTTGCTGTTCCCGGCGATACGGACGCTCTTGGTACTGACGTTAATGGCGTTTACGGAGATTATATGGGTGACCTCACTTCCGGCATGGAAGTGTATGGCGACATCCTTGTTTTGAGCCCCGCCAATAGCTCAGAGAGCTTCACCAACTTTACCCTGAATGCAGATCAGGATGTCACTAATTTTGACATATGGCAATTCCTTCTGCTCGATGCCAACCTGACCCAAGACGACCCTGTGACGCTCGATTTCTCGAACGGTGTTCCTAGCGGAACGTACGTGTTCGCATATGGTTTCGGTAGTGACGATCAACTTTATGTTACGCCGTTCACGGAGACGGGGTTGCAAGACCATCATGAAGTTCCCGAGCCTTCCTCTTTGTTACTCTTCGGCAGCGGACTTCTGGGTCTTGCCTTCTGGGGGCGGAAGCGTTTCGCCAACTAATTACCCAACACCGGTGTTTTCACATACGGGGCGACCGAAAACGGTCGCCCCTTCTTTTTGGCATAATTATATGACACCTCAGAAGATCGCGTAACTGGAAGGCTTCAAAACAAAAAGGCTTAGGAAGACCTAAGCGCTTCCTGACCGGACTGTAACTGTTTGCCTCAGCCGTCCAATCAAAATCGCATTGACAGGGGCGGGTGACAGGTAAGATACTGTTTCTCAAGAGTATTTACTTGCGGAGTATCTCTGCTTCTTAAAACTTTCCCAAACTTCCCCATGTCCTGCCCAGGTGCCCACCCTTGCTAGGTCACCCATGATGTTCTGTCAGCCATTATGCTATAATGGTTCTAACTAAGGTTACAGTGTTCGGAGGCGGTTATGTCCATCTTTTTTGCGACTACTATCCCCTTAAAATACCCTATGTGGGGTATTGTTTTTTGCATCACGGAATAGTAGTATGCCGAACTTATTACCTATTATGAATGAACTTTCTTTTTCCACAGATAACAAATTATGCATCATCTCATGGGGTGAAGAAATTTCCCAGTTCACGGGCAAGGACCCTGCGCTGGCTTTCGGAAAAAAGTATTACGACGTGCTGCCATTAATATCCTTCGAGGGGAAAGACGCTCTGGCGCAGGCTGTTAAAAAAAAGAAGGAGATATCGATCAAAGATCACCGAATTCCCTGTTTGTTTTCGCATATAAATTCAGATATTAAGATTTCTCCCAGAAAATCGTCCACTGGCGATGTTAAACAGGTGGATGTCACTTTAGACGTCTCCTCTGTCTGCTCAGTCGTGCAGCAGCTCAACGAGTCACAGCAGTTTATCAATATCGGTAAAACAGCATCTGCATTGGCTCACGGCGTCAGAAATCCCTTGAATGCCATTAAGGGCGCCGTCGTCTACCTCAGCGAAAAATACAGTCACGAAGAACCGCTTGTCGAATTTACGAAGATCATGCAGGAGGAGATCCTGCGGCTCGAAAGCTTTATAACAAAATTCCTCAGCGGATCGATCGCGGATGCGGGTATGGAGGCGTCTGCCACCGATGTCAATTCGATGCTGAAAAAAATACAGATCTTTACCTCGCTCCAGATGCATACCCGCAACATTCAGGCGGACTTTGAACTGGGGAAAACAATGCCGACCATGATCAGCGCCTTTCACCTGGAACAGATCATTCTGAATGTCATCAACAATGCGATAGACGCCATGAAACACGGCGGCAGGCTGAAAGTAAGAACGTTCAACGAAGCCAGGTCCCTCGATCAGCATTATGCTGTGATCGAGATATCGGATACGGGGCCCGGGATGGCGAACAGGAAGATCAACGGGCTCGCACCAAGATCCGGCAGCGCGGGAAGGGGATTCGGCTTGCTGATTGCCTACGAAATGCTTAAATATTATCGTGGACATATAAAAATAGACAGTAAAAAAGATACGGGAACGACGGTGCGGCTGTATACCCCCTGCCTCGATGCGAAGGAGGAGAGACCGTTATGACAAACTGCGGAAGGGTGCTGATCGTGGACGATGAACCCAACGCCCTGATGGTCCTCTCAGCCATCCTTCGCGAGGGCGGGTACCAGGTGATTGAGTCCCTGAACGTTGATAAAGCCATCGGGATCATTCAGCGAGAAGATGTAGACGCGGTCATTACCGACTTGAAAATGCCGGCCAAGGATGGATATCAGCTCTTCGATCACGTCGCGCAACATCATCCCGACATCCCGGTCATGTTCCTTACCGCCTATGGGACCGTGGAGTCGGCAGTGACCGCCATGTCGAACGGAGCTTATTTTTACTTTATCAAGCCTCCCGATTATCATAAATTAAAAAGCACTCTTGCACAGGCCATCAACGAATACAGCTTGAAAAGGAAACTGAGGAGTGATCAACACGCGGCCTCCGCCGAGTGTCCTTCCTGCCGCATGCTGGGGCACACCCCTGCAATGTGCGACATAGCCAAAACAATCAACTCGGTAAAAGACAGCGAGAGCAGTGTTCTCATCCAGGGCAAAACCGGAACGGGCAAGAAAGTCATAGCCGGAACCTCCACTACAGCGGCGCACGGCGCGACAAGCCCTTTATTCCCGTCAATTGTGCGGCGATCCCGCGCGAACTCATCGAATCGGAACTCTTTGGATACGAAAAAGGGGCGTTTACCGGAGCAGTAACCGCACGGATTGGAAAATTCGAGGAGGCGGGGGACGGCACTATTTTCCTTGATGAAATCGGAGAGCTTGAGCTTGGAGTGCAATCAAAACTTCTCAGGGGATTACAGGAACGGGAAATAGAGCGGCTGGGGAGCAACAAAAAGACCAAGGTTAATTTCCGGCTTATTTCATCGACGAACCGCGATCTCGCGAAGGAAGTCGCGGCAGGCAACTTCCGGGAAGATCTTTTCTACCGGATCAACGTGGTCCAGATAGACGTTCCGCCCCTGAGAGAGCGGCAGGAGGACATCCCCCTGCTGGTGTCGGAATTCGTCAACGAATTCTGTCTGCGGGAAAAAAGGGTGCTGGCCCTTTCAGAGGAAGTGATGGATATCTTCATGAATTACCCGTGGCCGGGCAATATCAGACAGCTGAGGAATGTGATCGAACGGGCTATTGTCCTCTCCAAAGGAAGAACTATTTCCAAGAACGACCTCCCCGTTGAGTTTCTTTCCCACCGAAGGGCGACGGCGCCAGTCACTTCGGTAAAACCCCTGAAACAGCTCGAACTCCAGGCGATTAACCACGCACTTCAGGAATGCAGCGGAAACAAATCAGAGGCCGCAAAAAAACTCGGCATATCGAGGAAGACATTTTACAAAAGGCTTAAAGAGATGTAGCCGCGATCCGCGGATACAAATCGCTAAAGCGGATAACGGCCGGCTGATTGTTGCCGGACGAGCATGATTGGCTCGTCTCGTGAAACGGGGACATGAATGGACAGGTTAAATATTTTCAAGGCCAGATTCTCCATCCTCCAGCACATCTCCGAAGCCATGTGCGAAGTTCGTGATATCCGCTCCATCGCAAACATCATGCTCGACCTGGCCATCGGTTACACCAACGCCGAAACAGGGTCCCTCATGTTGTTCAATGACCGGAATCACCTCTATATCCTTACCGCGCGGGGGTTGGCCCCGCAATTCATCCAGGATTACAACTCCAAGATGGGTGAAGGGATTGCAGGAACCGTGGCCCTGAACCGCCGTCCCGTGCTGGTCGAGGATATCGAGAAAGACCCGAGGTTTACGGACGTCAAGCGCGATCACTATAAAACAAAGTCATTTGTTTCCTGTCCCATCATGAACAAAACAAAAATCCTCGGCGTCCTCAATATCAATGACAAGAGGGACGGCACTCCTTTCACCAAGGATGAATTCGATTTATCAAAAATCATTGCCAACCATGCGGCGATTGCGCTCGAGAACGTTCTCCTGTTGAATCAGCTGGAAGCGAAGGCCGCAGAATCCGAAAAGGCAAACCTGAAACTCATTGAATCTTATTTGGAAAAAAACAAATTTCTCACCCGAATCTCTCATGAACTTCGGACCCCCCTGAATTCAGTCAAGGGCGCGATCTATTACCTGCAGCAGAATGACGCGATAGCGAAGAATGACCGCAAAGAGTTTCAGAACATTATTACCGCAGAAACGGACAAGCTCATCGCGCTTGTCGAAAGTCTCCTCAACTTCCTCAGGTTCGAGGAGGAGTCCAGAATATTGGAAAAAACCATTCTGAATCTCGCGGATATTCTTAAGGAGCTTGCGGGGGCCAAATCGATCAAGAGCGCGTTGGCGCAAAAGGGCGTTGAATTGAAGGTAACCGTCTCGGATGACCTGCCGGATATTGTTGGGGATAAGAATAGAGTCTTGCAGCTTTTTATGAACTTGATCGATGGGTTCAGTTTTTATCTTGAGCAAGGCGACACGATCGAGATTACCGCACAGAACCGGAATTTTGTTTCTGTTGTCATTGCCCTTCCGCGGAAGCTGCCGAAAAACGTCATCCCCTCGCACAACAACCTGAAAAACGTTTTCCACCTGGAGAACCAGGAACAGCGGCTCAAGCTCTACCTTGCCTGGAACATCATTGAGGTCCACCGTTGGGGCATTGACGCCGAGAACGCCGACAGTGCCTGTCGGATCACGCTCACCATACCAAAGAGCTCAAACGAAAAGTTCAATACTCTCATAGACATCAGCATGGACTCCTTTGCCGAGTTTATCTCGGAGCGCCTTAACTTAGATATCTGCTCTATCATGCTGAGCGATGATCTTACGAGCGAACTGACCGTCAGGGCGGCACGGGGGCTTGATGATGAAATTGTCAAGCGGACAAGAATAAAAATGGGCGACAAGATAGCCGGTTGGGTTGCGCTGGAAGGCAAGCCCCTGTTCATAGAAGACATAGAGAGCGATCCGCGCTTTGCAAAGAAAAGCGTATCTCAATACACTACGAAATCCCTCATGTCCTTTCCCTTGAAGATCGGAGGCCGGGTTATCGGTGTGATGAATTTGAATAACAAAAAGACCATCCGGCCTTTTACCGTAAAGGACTACGCGGTCGCCGAGTCTATCAGCGAAAAAATTTCACATTTTATGGAAAGTCTTTACACCGGCAGTTACCGTGAGGAGGATGTGCAGAAATTGATGAAGTCGCTCAACAAACTTCTCCCGGCACAGAGCCCTTCGAAGGAACAGGAGAGCTTATCATCAGGCTCCGGCGAGGAAGGTGTGACCGCTCGTTAAAGTACTTTACGTACCAACATCTTTAATTTTGAGTCAAGTTCTGAAAAGTCAAAAGCATTCACCGCAGAGACGCCGAGACGCGGAGAAATTATAACGAGTCCCTGGGTTTTAAAAAATTAA
>OFGY01000021.1_pt1 | contig 12306 bp, 8 predicted proteins | sample 1521901 | NCBI WGS metagenome assembly OFGY01 (sample SAMEA2553414, study PRJEB24118) | soil metagenome | reverse complement strand
CGGCATCGCTGTAGACACGCGCGGCTTTATAGGTTATGGCAATTCAGGTTCCCTTCTGAAATTTTCGACGATAGTACCGTTAACGGGCTGTGCTGTCAATATGTTTTAACGGATTTTAAGCCTGCACAACACGTCCGGATTTCGTCAGGTTGCTATTTGACCTTCTTCTGGATGTCTTTCACCGTGGGATTGTTCAGGAGCTTCATGAACTGCGGATTCGCCGTGAGCGCGGCTATGTCGCCTGTCTGGACCGCTTTCATGACCTCAGGGTCTTGCAGGAGTTTTTTGAAATCCTGGTCGTCTTTGAGCGACTCGATCATTGTCATGATTTCCTTGTCGCTCATCATCTTTTCCTGGAGGGAGCGTACCTCGCTGCCGGTCCCGGATGTCGGGCTCGCAACAGGCGCTTTTGACCTCATGGCGCGTATTTTCGACTCCTCCAGTTTGATTATGCCGAGGCTGTCGGACTTAATCGTGTATACGCCGTTCGAGAGGGATTGTACCTCGCCGGTGATCACGCTGCCGTCTTTCAGCTCGATCTCCCGGATTTCCCCGGCAGCGGCATTGGCAATAAAAAGAACAAGGATTAAAAAGCCTGATAGCATGATGGATTTCATGTCTGTCTCCCTTCAAAAGTCTCACTGCGCATGCAGAATAGTAAGCTTATCCCGCTCTTCTGTCAAGTGAGGATGCGGCAATCCCGCGCCTTGGCATCCCCCGGCTCCCGCCGGGGGTGGAAAGCGCTCACTCGCGCGAGAATCGATGAGCCTCGTGGTCGCGAGTTCGCAGTTCCGGGAGGTCGCGTTATTCGAGGGAGCCTCCGGCTCCTGCCGGAGGGGGCTCCACTACATGCCGGCTTTTCTCCGGTGGATTCCCGGCAATTCCGGTGCTAGACTTATAGTAAAAGGGGTGCTGATGCATACGGCAAACGACATATGCAGTCTCGATTATCTGATCGGAACGCTTTCCACGGCGTATAAGGGGGTCATCACCTGCCTCGTGGCCAAGGACTTCTGCATGACTGACGAAGGGGATGCGGTAACGCTGAAAGGGAGGGTATTGTCCCTCCCCGCGGGAGACTATAAAGCATCGTTGATCCAGAGCGGTTCCGAACTTGCGCGCACGGCGATTGGGCAGGGATATTTTGAGCTCAAAGCCCAAAGTGAGCGGGTAAAACAGGCAAAAGACCTGCAGATCGACATCATCCAGGGGAACGGAAGACACATCGGCACCTTTTTACTAAAAAAAGAAAGCAGCGACGGCTTCTATATCTCGGCTGTGGAGCTGTCGGAGGAGCTCAAAGGGATGGATTTCAAGCGCCTGACAATCCCACTGCGCGATAAAGTCGGGTTGCTGCAGAAGGCAGAGGAGATCATAACCAAAATTCTTTCCACGAAGAAGGACTGGCCTGCTTTTTCCGAGTTGTTGAACGGTTTTACTTCGGACGTCTTTTGGTCCAGCCGGGACGCCTTTTACGGCTCGTTCCCGATCGTGGTCCATTTTTCCCTGAAGGCCGCGGAACGGACCGACGCTGCCCTCACGAGCAAACCGATTGCGAATTTTCTCGATTGCATCGGACTGCCTCTTGAGCACGAGGCGGACAGCAAGGTACTTCGTTCCCTGGTCGATATCTGGCTCAATGAGCTGAATGGCTCATCCGTAGACCTTTCAGCCCAGCTTCGCGCCGTGGTCCGTATCTTTGCCTCGATACATGAAAAATTTCCCGATGCCAAGATCGCTCCTGCCCTTATCGGCCTGTTGGAATCGCTCAGAAAAAAGCTTTCTGCCATGCCGGCCTTGGGCGCATCGACGCTGCAGTCATTCAGGACCCTCCTCGAGAGGGATGAGTATGCGGATCTCGCACGCTACGGCGACGGGAGACGGGAGGAGCTTTTGCAGGAACTTGTCGGAGCCGGGCGCGATCTGGCAGAAGGAACGCTCGACAAGGCCCTTGCCTTTCTCGGCAGCCTGGATGCCGATCTCTTTGATGACGGTCAAATGATTGCGGCTGTGTATGAGGCCATTGTCCGGAACATGAATGCCGAGTCAACGGACGAGTTTGCAGCGCTCCTGATCAATATTTTTTCACTCTTCCCGAAGCTCTCCCCCAAGGCGCTCGATGCTATGAAAGCGAATGCCCCGATCGTGGTGAAGAAGCTGGTCTCCTTCAACAGAATTGATGCCTGTGCCGGACTGCTCGCTGCAATCTCCAAGATCGGACTCCCGATCAAGGATGAGATCGTCAGGGGACCGGGGATCGCCGAAACAATTCTGCGTTCGGACAGTGAGGCGCTCATCTCACAGTACGTATCTGCCCTGGACCGGATCGTGATACCAACGTCGAAGGTGCGGGCCCTGTCAAATGAAACCTGGGCCGAGGTCGTGGACCCGCGCCATCTTGAACTCCTCACGAAATTCACGGACATCCTGCGGCTCGGCGACGGGCGCTTTCGCAGCGTTCTCGTCCACGTGATTGCCAATCTTTTTCTGAGCGGCGTTTATATTCCCGACGACCGGCTTTTCCAGCGCAGCGTATCGTCCTATCTCAATTCAAAAGCCATGCGCGGACATTTCCTGCTCAACTACCTGTTCCTCCAAAAGCTGCCGGTGTACTTCAACGAAGTGGGCGCCGTCGACGCGATCCGGGATTTTTCAACGGAGATCGATTCATGGGGAAACGACCCGGTGTTGTATTTCCTCCGTAAGCAGGTGCACGTGAACGCGAGCAATTACAATGTCCGGCTCATAGAAAAGGTCATGGCGTCCTGGGTCTATAACGATCCTGGATCGCTCCGGGAGGCGGTTCCCGGGGATGTTTATGCCAGCCTGAAGCCCGGGCTTATCGAGCGGTATTCCGAAGTCATAAAGCCGTTCTTTGAATCCCTGGGCGTACTCGATGCTCATGGGCTTCATTGGGAAAAGCTGCTCGCTGTGCCGGAGGAGAAGTTCAAGGCAAAGGCCGTTGACGTCGGGCTTGCTGAAATATCTTCCAAGGTCATGCTGCTGTGCAGATTATACCGGGAGATCGTCAAGAAATATTCGCTCGCGGGGCCGGGTCTAGACCTCGGGGACGCTCCTGCAGCCCTCGAAGAGTATGTAGGGCGGATAAAAAAGCTTGGTCGAACCGTCCTTGCCCCTGAAGTGACCGCTGCCCAGGAAGCGCTCTTCTTTAAGCGTCACATTGCCTTCGGCATTCCCTCGGTTCTGGGGACCTATCATGAACCGAAATTCGACGCCTTGGGCGCGCTCTTGAGAGACGACGCGACGATACGGGTGCTGCTCGAAAAAGTAATCTTGAGCGTAGCGGCCAAAGAACGGGAGTTTACAAAAGCTGATGCGTACTCGTGGCTCCTGGCCCTGGCAACCTCGTATGAAGCGCTCAAGCTCCACGGTTTTGAAAACATGCAGGTTGAAGAGCTTGTACTTGTCATGAAAAAGGGCGGACTGCATCTGTCTCAGGTTGCGGACATGCTTAAGATGTGGCAAAAGGAGCTTGCCTGGATGGTGGAGTTCTTCAACCTTACGTTCCACAAGCCGCTCCTGGACATTCTCGGCCGGTTCCCGAAGGATGATCTTCCCGAGTATCTTATGAACCTGAATACCGACGACCCGGATTTCGCGAGCAAGGCAGCGGATATCGTGATCAGGAACATGATAAGCAGTGTGCCGGGACTGGTCGAAGCGGACAGAATGATCGAGCGTATCATGCGTGCTTTCAAAAAACGCAGGGAAATTTCGGATGACGTGATAAACGAAGAAAAGACAGGAGAGGAGATACGATACTTCCTGATCCAAGAACTTTCGGACCAGAAGGCGGCGCGGCTTGCACCAGTGCTCGGCGGTAAGGCAAAGAACCTGGTGTATCTCAGGAACCGGGGGTTTCGAGTCCCCGCAGGCGTCGTGTTTTCCGCCCTTTTAACAAAGCAATTTGAAACGCTCGTAAACAGCGCCGATTTTGGGGTCGCGCTGCAACAGGGAGTGAAGAAGCTCGAAGATGAAACCAAAACTTTTTTCGGCAACCCGGAGCGACCGCTGTTCCTGTCAGTGAGGAGCGGGTCCTACGTGTCAATGCCCGGCATTCTCTCGACCATCCTCTACTGCGGTATGAACAGGGAAACGCTGCAGGGCTTCATAAGAACGACCAAAGATCCGAGGCTCGGCTGGGATTCCTACCGGAGATTCATCGAACATTACGCGACCGCGGCCCTGGGCATCGATATCGGGGTTTTTGAGGCCATAACGAGCGATGTCATGAAGACCTTTGGCCTGAAGTCCCATGAACAGCTGAAGGCCCGTCATCTGGAGGAACTCGCGGGCCGTTACCTCCAGCAGCTAAAGACCAGGGGTCTCGCAATTCCCGATGACGTCTATGTGCAGCTGCGCCAGTCAGTACGGGCTATCTACGCATCCTGGTTCAGCGAAAGAGCCGAGCAGTTCAGGAGGGCGACTAGCACCTCGGCGGAGTGGGGCACGGCCGTGACCCTGATGCAGATGGTCTCCGGCAATGCCCCGGGATCGGGTGCTTCGGTATTCTTCACGCGGAACCCTTTTTCGTATGAGCTGAAGATCTACGGCGAAACGAGAGAAAATGCCTCGGGGGACGACCTGGTCTCCGGAAGGCGGATGAACCGGCCGCTTTCGAAGGGACAGGCTGGCAACGGACAGAAGAGCCTGGAGGAAATAGACCCCGGGCTGTTCGAGCTCCACCAGGAACTGGCGATGCAGATTGAGCGGGCTATGGGCGGGCTCCCGCAGGACGTTGAGGCCACGTATACCAAGGGACCGGACGGCAAACAGTCGCTCTTTGTACTGCAGACGCGGCGCATGGAGTTCAGCGCTGATTATGCCAGGACGTTCGACGAGATCTGCGGCATAGAATCCCGGATCATCGGCAGGGGCATCGGGGTCCACGGAGGCGCCTTGAGCGGCGTCGCGTCGTTCGCGCGGTCTGTTGACCAGGCGGTCCGGCTGCGTGAAAAAAGCGGCATGCCGGTCATCCTGTTGCGTACGACAGCCGACACCGAGGATGTTTCTCTCATGCCGGCTGTTCGCGGCATCATTACTTCTTCCGGCGGCGTCACGTCACATGCAGCCGTGCTCGCGCAGAAGTTCGGTGTGAACGCCGTTGCGTCCTGTTCCGATATGCTTCTCAAAATCGATGAGCAGGGACAGCCTTTTGCGCTGATAGGAGAGACTATAATAAAAGAGGGCGCGCCCATAAGCCTTGACGGAACGACCGGCCTGGTGTTCTCAGGCGCCTGTCTTCAGACGACCCGGTCTGAGCGCTATTAAAAATAACACTGATTGATTCCTGGGCAGGATTTTGATACAGTATGTTGCATCGCGTGGCTGAGGAGTATTTCCTGCAGGCTGCAGTCGACAGACGCATGATAAAAGTGTAGAATAGCTGCTGTAATCGCCAGTCTAATTCTTCTTCAGTAGCGGAGGTCAGTATGGCAGAGGCCAAAAAGCTCGGCGAGCTCTTGATAGCGGCCGGCTTGATCGACGAGTTCCAGCTTCAAAAGGCCCTCTCACACCAGAGGAGCTCGGGCGGCAAGCTGGGTTCCACCCTCATCGAGCTGAAATTCGTCAGGGAGGAAGACGTGGCCAGGGTGATAGCGAAGCAAGTTCGAACGCCGTGGACCAATCTTTTCGAACCGGAAATCCCCGAGAGGGTCCTCAAGGTGATCAGGCCAGACCTGGCCAAAAAATACAACGTGGTGCCGGTGAAAAAAGTGGTCGGCGGGCTGGTGGTCGCCATGTCCGACCCGCTGGAGGTCGAGGTGATCGATGCGCTCCGATCCGCCACCGGGTTCCAGATAAAACCGGCCCTTGCCCTGGAATCCGAGATCAAGGGCGCCATCAGGAAGTACTATGACCATGAAGAGGTTGTGCACAAGCCCCCGGTGCGGCCCCGGTATATCGCCGGGAAAACAGTGGAGGAGCTTGAACCCATTCATAGCGTCGATCTCCACGCAAAAAAGAGCACGAAAAATCCTTCTCCCATTCTTGCCCTTAACGAGGCCTCGCAGCAACCGATGCTGGACAGGGAAGTCCGCATCGCCGCGCTCATCAGCCTCCTGATCGAGAAGGGGATCATAACCCGGGACGAGCTCGTCAGCATGGTATACCAGAAGAAGATGGGACTATAAAAGAGAGAGAATTTGCTATGGAAAAACGGTCCCGTTCGAGCACCAGATTCCTGCCGAAAGGTCTTGCGGTCCTTTATGAGGACAAGGACATCCTGGTGGTGGATAAACCAGCGGGACTTTTGACCGTCGCTACGGAAACGGAAAAGAAGCGCACTGCCCACTTCGTATTGACGGATTATATACGCAAGGGTTGCGGCAGGAGCAGAAAAAGCCTTTTCGTCGTTCACCGGCTGGACAGGGACACCTCGGGGACGCTCATTTTTGCAAAGAGCGAAGAGGCGATGCTCCGCTTGAAGGCCCAGTGGAAACAAACAGAGAAAAAATATCTTGCCGTAGTGCACGGCAGGTGCGGGAGGAGTTCGGGGACCATCACTTCGTACCTGGCGGAGGACAACGCTTACAATGTGTACTCTACGCCCGACAGTACAAAGGGCAGGCTGTCCCAAACGGTTTACAACGTTCTCAGGGAGGCGAAGGGATTTTCCCTGTTGGAAGTAGTTCTGGTAACGGGCAGGAAGAACCAGATACGAGTGCATCTCGCCGGAATCGGACACCCGATAGTGGGCGATACGAAGTATGGGAAACTCGATGAACCGCAACCGCGCATGGCGCTTCATGCAAGGTCGATCTCCTTCAAACACCCCTTCAGCGGCAAACAGCTCGCATTTGAAGCAGAAGTGCCCATCTTCTTTACCACGTTAGTGGGCCGTATCGACCGGGAGAGCGGTCCGGCAAGGTTTTCAACCGCGCCGATGAAGACCCCATTGACGCGGCTCCCGTCGGCCGGCTAGAGTGTTCTGTTCCTCATTTTTGAGGTAATCTATTTGTCCCTGACGAGTTTTACGACCCGTCGCGGAAGGGACTGATCTGTGCGGATATGGATTGTTTTTAATCCGAACTGATCTTTAAGACATTCTATATTCGAGCGCCTCCGGCCGACAGCAGCGGATAGGTCGCGGGGATGAATGAGCACCTTCACTTCGGAGTATGATGGTTTTACGTTTGCGAGAAGCGCTTTCATGCTGTCCAGCAGAATCGAAGATTCAACAACCTGCCTGAACGCGGGATGGTAAGGCCCGGCGATAATGGTGCCGGGCTTTTCCAGCTCTTCAGTGGGTTGCAGCCCTATTCTGATTACCTCAATGCCTGCCTCTTCAAACCTGAGCAGCGCGTCCTTGCACAGAGAAACTGCTTTGTCAAGCGGCAGCGGAGCGTATTGTCCCGTTTTATAAAGTTCTTCGAGCGCAGTGTCCTTGATCACCAGCGCCGGGTATATGCGCACAAAGGCGGGTTTGAGCGCTATTGTTTTGTCGACGGTGCCTATAAAGCCCTCTGCTGATTCCCCCGGCAGGCCGGGCATCACTTGCAATCCTATGGTGAAACCGTATTCTCTGAGAAGCTTCACCGCGCTCACAGTATCGGCCGCGCTATGTCCCCGTCCTGAGAGGGTGAGCACATGATCATCCATGGACTGAACGCCGAGTTCTACGGTTTGAACGTGATATTCTTTGAGGAGTGCGAGTATCTCGCGGCTGATGTTGTCGGGCCTGGTAGAGAGGCGAACGCCTTTGATGTGACCAGAGAGAATGAAGGGGCGGACCGCTTCAAGATACGACTTCTGTTTTTCGACCGGAAGAGCGGTGAAGCTGCCGCCGTAGAAAGCTGCATGGACCGGTCTGCCGGAATTGTTTGTCTTGAGATATTCCTTAATTTTCCACGGAATCGAAGATGCTTCTACGGATGTGCTCCGGCCGGTGATGTTCTTCTGGTTGCAGAACACACATTGGTGCGGGCAGCCGAAGTGGGGGATGAAGAAGGGGATGATCATGCTCGCTTCGCTCGACTTGCAAATTGCCACATTGGAAAATAAAATGGAAAATGAGTGAACAGTATCATTGAACTTATGACGTCCAATGTCACTGCTTTTCTGACAAGGAACAATACGGCTGCTGACGGAAACTTATGAAGAAGATTTTTTCATGAGCCGTGCCAGCGCTTCCTTTGCCGCATGCTGCTCTGCTTCCTTCTTGCTCCTTCCGCTGCCATGTCCCGCCCGCTCTCCCTTGATCCATACCTCCACTTCGAACTGCTTCTGGTGATCGGGGCCCGTCTCGGAAGCGACGCGGTATTCGGGGAGCTGCTTGAGCCGCTCCTGGCAGAGTTCCTGGAGCCCGGTTTTATAATCGAGTGAAACGCGCGCAGCGCACGCTTTTTTTATGAGGTCATCAAAGAACCGGATGATGAACGCCTCGGCCGCGTCCATGCCCCTATCGAGGTAGATGGAGGCAATGAGCGCCTCGAGACAATTGGCGAGGAGCGAATCCTTATCCCTGCCGCCGGTCTGCTCTTCACCTTTGCCCAGCAGGAGGTGGTTGCCGAGCCCGATTTCTCTCGCGACCACTGCAAGCGCCGGCTCGCTCACGACAGAAGCCCTGAGCTTCGAGAGAACCCCCTCGGTCGAGTCAGGGCAGGTCTTCATGAGGTATTCGCTGACGATGAGATTGAGGACGGAGTCCCCGAGGAACTCCATCCGTTCGTTATGGTAGGGGACCTTGTTTTCGTTCGCGTAGGACTTGTGCGTGAGCGCGCGTTTGAGCAGCTCGGGGTTGCCGAACGTATACGCGATGCGTTGCTGGAGGTCCGGGAGAGGGGGCATCTTACTTCCGGGACCGCCTGAACACGAGACAGGCGTTTGTGCCGCCGAAGCCGAAGGAGTTCGACATGGCAACGTCCACCTGTGCTTTTCTCGCGGTGTGCCGAATGTAGTCCAAGTCGCACTCAGGGTCAGGGTTCTCGAGGTTGATGGTCGGCGGAAGGATCCCCGGGCCAGGGCGAGGACGGAGATGACCGCCTCCACGCCCCCGGCAGCGCCGAGCAAATGGCCGGTCATGGATTTCGTCGAGCTCACGGGTATTTTGTAGGCATGGTCGCCGAAGACGGTCTTGATGGCCGTGGTTTCGAGTTCGTCGCCGAACTTGGTCGAGGTGCCGTGGGCGTTGATGTACCCCATGTCCGCGGCTGCGAGGCCCGCGTCATTGATCGCCATCTTCATGCACCGGGCCGCCCCTTCGCCGTTCGGCGCCGGAGCGGTTATGTGGTACGCGTCACCCGATGCGCCGTAGCCGGCTATTTCCACATAGATGCGCGCGCCGCGCTTCACCGCGGACTCCAGGTCTTCGAGGACAACGACGCCCGAGCCCTCTCCCATGATGAAGCCGTCCCGGTCGGCGTCAAAAGGCCGGCTGGCGCGCTGCGGTTCGTCGTTTCGCGTCGAGAGCGCCTTCATGGCGTTGAACCCGCCCACGCCGAGCGGGCAGATACAAGACTCGCAGCCGCCGGCGATCATGGCGTCGGCGTCGCCGCGCTGGATGGTCTTGAACGCCTCGCCGATCGAATGGGTCCCGGTCGCGCAGGCGCTCACGATGCTGAGGTTGGGGCCCTTGGCGCCGAAACGCATGGAAACGATCCCCGCCGCTTCATTGATGATGGTCATGGGGATGAAGAACGGCGTGATCCGTCGGTACCCCTTGTCGCGATAGGCGTCGTGGACCCGCTCGATCGCGGGAAGCCCCCCCATGCCGGCGCTTACGATGACGCCGATGCGGTCGGCGTTCTCCGGCGTGATCTTCAGTCCAGAATCGTCCATGGCCATCTGGCTTGCGGCAATCGCGAAATGGATGAAGCGGTCCATTTTCTTGATCTCTTTCGGCTCGATATACTTCTCGGGATCGAAGCCGTGTATTTCGCCGGCGATCTGGGTGGGGATGGCCTTGTCATCGAACTGGGTAATGGGACCAATGCCGGATGTGCCGCTGATCAGGCCTTTCCAGCTTGTTTCCGTATCAAGACCGACCGGGGTGATCATCCCGATGCCGGTGACGACAACTCTTCTCTTCAAACGAGGTTCCCTCCTGCGTACTCCGTCAGAGGACAATTCTCCAGCGGATAATAGATTATCATTTTATATCAAAAACCTGATATTTGATGTCAGCCGATGATAGGAGTCGGGCTTTCTCTAAAGGAGTAAAAAATCCGAAAAGCCAAAAAGCCGTTCCCGCATGCGTGAGAGGCCTTCTGGCTTTCGGAAAATATTTAAATTGAATTGCTGAGGACCCGGCGTTTCGAACGGTTTACTTCGACTTTGCCTTGATGTACTCGATAGCGTTCTGCACCGTTGCTATCTTTTCGGCGTCTTCATCGGGGATTTCCACGCTGAATTCCTCTTCGAGCGCCATAACGAGCTCCACGGTATCGAGAGAATCCGCGCCGAGGTCATTGACGAACGATGCCTCGGGCTTCACATCCCCTTCGGGCACGCCGGTCTGCTCGGAAATGATTTTTTTTACCTTTGCCTCTACATCTGCCATTGTTTTCCTCCTCTGGTTATGTCCTTAAGTGGTGAAGTTCGAGATTTTGAACGATGAATCTTGAATGCAGGTTACATGTACATGCCGCCGTTCACATGGATCACCTGGCCGGAAATGTAAGAAGCCCAGGGGGAAGCGAGAAAACGGACCGCGTTCGCCACGTCCTCGGGTGTGCCGAGCTTGCCCAAGGGGATCTGTTTCGCCAGTTCCTGCCGGACGTTCTCGGACAGCGCCTGGGTCATGGCCGTGTCGATGAACCCGGGGGCCACAGCGTTTGCCGTGATGCCGCGGTTCGCGTATTCCCGCGCGATGGTTTTGGTGAGGCCGATAAGTCCCGCCTTGGATGCCACGTAATTCGCCTGGCCGGCGTTGCCCATAGCGCCGACGATCGAGGCGATGTTGATGATCGTGCCGCCGCGCTGCTTGGACATATACCTGAGGGCGGCCTTTGTGCAGAGGAACGCGCCTTTTAAATTAATGCTGAGCACCAGGTCCCAATCCTCCTCTTTCATGCGGAGGATGAGTCCGTCCCGGGTGATACCGGCGTTGTTCACGAGGATGTCGATCCTCCCGAACTTTTCGACGACCTGGTCGATCATGGCCGTGACGTCGGCTGACGCCGCCACGTTGGCCTTGAGGGCCAGTGACTTTCTTCCCTTGGCTTCGATGTCTCCCGCCGTCTTTTGCGCAGCTTCGAGGTTCACGTCGCAGATGGCCACATCGGCCCCGTCGGTCGCAAGCCCGAGCGCGATGTCTCTGCCGATTCCCTGCGCTGCGCCGGTGACCAGCGCTATCTTGCCGGTAAGACTCATTATTGATTGCTCCTGAATGTCAAAGTTCAAATTAATATCAAAAAATCAACTCAAAATTCATTTAAACCTTGAGCTTTGTCATTTGATCTTGCTTTATAGTCCCAGCGTACTGAGCGTATTGCTCATGCTCTTCTGGTCTTCGACGTTCATAACCCGGGCGTCCTTGGCAATCCGTTTGATAAGACCCGAAAGCACCTTGCCCGGACCGATCTCGATAAAAGTGTCGTAGCCGTCCGCGGCCATGGCCTTAATCGAGTCTTCCCAGTACAGCGGGGAGCTGATCTGTCTGACGAGCGACGGTTTGAGCTCCTGCGCGGTCCGTAAAAACTTCGCATCCGCGTTGTTTACAATCGGAAAGCGAAGGTCGCTGATTTGCACTTTTTCCAGTTCCTGCGCCAGGAGTTCGCCGGCTTTTTTCATCATGCCGCAGTGAGACGGAACGCTCACCGTGAGAGGGACTACCTTTTTGGCGCCCGCCGCCTTTGCCAGCTCCATGGCTTTTTCCACGGCTTTTTTCTCGCCGGCGATCACGATCTGGCCGGGTGAGTTGTAATTGGCAGGGCCAACTATACCATTTTTGGCCGCTTCATGGCAAGTTTTTTCTACATCCTGCCGCTCCATACCCAGGATGGCAGCCATAAGTCCGGTTCCCTCGGGAACGGACTCCTGCATGTAGCGGCCGCGTTTCTGGACGAGCGCGACAGCGTCCGAGAGCTCGAAGCCGCCGGCGGCTGTTATTGCCGTATACTCGCCGAGGCTGTGGCCCGCGGCGGCGCTTGCCGTGAGTCCGCGCCGTTCAAGAGGGCGGAGGATAGCGATGCTCGCCGCGAGAATTGCCGGCTGCGTGTTCTCGGTGAGGTTCAGTTTTTCCACCGGACCGTGCATGCAGAGCTGCGCGCAATCGAAGCCCAGCACCTCGCTTGCGGCATCGAAGACCTGACTCGACTCCTCAAAATTTTCTATGAACTCCTTGGC
>OFGY01000020.1_pt1 | contig 12497 bp, 10 predicted proteins | sample 1521901 | NCBI WGS metagenome assembly OFGY01 (sample SAMEA2553414, study PRJEB24118) | soil metagenome | reverse complement strand
GGTCTGACCCGAGTTCAACCTGCCTCAGATGTCATGCGGTCTCAGGTGTACCTCAAAACGTCAAAAGCTCAGACGGTTCTTCCTTCACGCCGGGAGGGGATTTCTACTGGCTTGGCAAAACATTCACCTGGAGCGCTGGATTTAACGTTACGACGACGAGCCCCGGCTATTCGATAAACTCAACAGTTATTACGGCAGGACGTTCGAGGATTTTCAGAGACAATTATGCAACAAATGTCATATCATGGATTGAATGCTGTAGCTGCAATTACAGCCGCTATCATCAGAATCTGAAAATGTATTTATGGCCCTGGTTTTCTGAACAGGAGCTCAAGCCGAATTACTTTTGCATCCGTCAGTGCTGCGAGATGCGACCAATACTACCCCCGTGAACCTTATGGCAGTAACCATATTCCTGTGCGGCGATGTCATGACAGGCCGGGGAATAGATCAGGTCCTTCCCCTTCCCTCCCCTCCCCGAATCTATGAGCCATACGTAACGGATGCCAGGGAGTATGTGCAGCTCGCGGAAACGGCTTTCGGCAGGATCCCGAAGCCGATGACCTTCGCGGCCGTGTGGGGGGATTCTCTTGCAGAACTGGACCGGCAGGCGCCCGACCTCCGTGTGATTAATCTGGAAACAGCGGTGACCGCAAGCGAGGATTACTGGCAGGGCAAGGGCATCAATTACCGGATGAATCCGGCAAACGCTCCGGTGCTGTCCGCTGCCGGGGTCGATGTCGCCGTGCTCGCGAACAACCATGTTCTCGACTGGGGATACTCCGGTCTCGCTGAAACAGTCACAACGCTGACAAACCGGAACATAGGCCACGCGGGAGCAGGCAAAAACCGGAACGAGGCGGAAGCCCCGGCCATCGTCGATGTCAAGGGGAAAACCCGGGTAATCGTGTTCTCTTTTGCCGCAACGACAAGCGGTGTGCCTGATGTCTGGGCTGCTACGGATAATCGTCCGGGGGTAAACCTCCTTCCGGACCTTTCCATTGACACGATCCGAAGCGTCCGGGAGCAGATAGGGCGCGTGAAGAAACGCGGTGATATCGTCATTGTCTCGATCCACTGGGGCTCAAACTGGGGATACGATATTTCAGACGATGAGATGCAGTTCAGCCACGGCCTGATCGACGAGGCGGGAGTGGATGTGATCCACGGCCATTCTTCCCACCACGTGAAAGCGATTGAAGTGTACCGCGGCAAGCTCGTTCTCTACGGGTGCGGCGACTTTCTGAACGATTACGAAGGCATCGGGGGCCATGAACCTTTTCGAGGCGATCTGGGGATTATGTATTTTGTGAGGGTCGATCCCGTCACCGGCAGGCTCCTTTCCCTCAACATGACGCCGACACAGGTCCGTCATTTCAGGGTAAACCGGGCCTCGCGCACCGATGCCGCATGGATCGCGACGGTTCTGAATCGGGAGGGGAAAAGGTATGGGACCGCCGTTACGGTCGCTGATGAGAACAGGCTGCTGTTGACGTGGAAGGAATGATGTTGGATACGGTCAGGAGCTCGACAACGGGAACGGTCGCTGAGTGTTTGCGATATGGGTGCCGCTGCTGAAAACCGTGGCCTGAATGGCATAACGTCCGCCAAGCTGCTGGTTCCCATGGAGAGGATGGGGTAATCTATCTACGTCGGTCTTGGTTTGTCTGCTTTGGCCATGAACATGAGCAGAGCGATCTGCGCGCTCCATTCCTTCAACTGAGCATCGAGCATTTCTTCGTACGATTCTGTTTTTTCCTTCATACCAACCTCCTCATGAACAGGACCGTTCATATCAGACTCTCCGTCTGGTTTCCTGTTTGCATCATCTATTGATTAAATCATATCCTCATTCCAGGTGATGTCAAGACCAGGACTATTTTTTTTGTCTATTTTCAGAAAAAATTGAAATTCACCAAAATCATTAATCGTAGGGAATTGCACCAAATGCAATCTTCTGATGGTTTCACCAGGTGCCTAGCCTGTACACCATGTGAGTGAGGGCTTGAAATCAGGATTTGCAAATCGAATGGAGGCAAAGATGTGCAGAAAGATGCGGAAGTTTAGAATTCCCGGGTGAGCGCATTCCCCGCCTTGCCAAGGCGGGACTGCGGGGAACTTCAATCTGAATCTGCCCTATGAAATAATTGTCGCCGGAAGTGACAAAGATTCGAAATAGTTTCAGGGCTGCTGCACAGCACCGTTGTAAAAGACCTCGCATTTGCCGCCTTGAACAAGGCGTTTTGCCTTCCTGTAAAGATCGGAGATCGGACCGGTAATGGACTCGACCGTGCTCACCGTGCCGACCCGGGGACTGCCGAAGGAACCAGTGATGCTTTGTTTGAATTTTGCGCAACCCTTGTCATTGAGCAGCGCTACTGTTACATTATCATATCGTTCGCTGACAAGATTGAGTTTGCCCTTAAGAGCAACCCTATTATGGCGGGTCGCAAGAGCGCAGTCCGTTGCGTCAGCAACGCCGTCCTTGACCTTCCAGTGCGAGATGAACTGTGTAATGACGCCCTGCCCTCCACGATTCTTTTCGTAGTAAACATCTCCGTAACGGTACGCCTTGAGCGCAACGGTACTGAGAGGACCAAGGGTGAAGTAAGCTCCGAGGTCGACGAGATTAAACTGCTGGCTCGTTTCATACGACGAGAGGACCTTGTCGAGTTCCATAGTATAAGTAACGAGATTATCACCCCGGAGAGAGAAAGTCCCGTCCATGCCGCTCCTCAGAGTGCTGCTTTCTTTTTCTTTCACCGTCAAGGAGGCATAAAGATCACCCTTTCCGCCGACCACCTTTTTTGCGCCGAAAGACTCTTCAAATTTTGCGAAGTCCAGCTTCGATATCTTCAAATTTATTTTGTACACAGCATCGACTTCCGACTTATCTACTGTGGCATCGCCTTCACTCTTCGCGCCAAAAATATCCATGGTAAGGGGCTTGAGATAAATTACGCCTTTCGACACTTTTATGGAACTCTTGACATTGTCGATCCTGAGGTCCTTGTGCAGCACCTCCTTGCAGTCCAAGTTTCCGGTGAACGAGATATTCCTGATGATATCCTTCGCAGTATCTCCAATCGAGAGATCCCCGATTGCCACATTGATTTCCTTCAACTCCGTCTTTTCACCCGTCTTCTTGTCAAAATAGACCAGTGCCCCGTGGGACAGCCTGAGCTCTTTTAAACTGGAAGCTGATCCCAGTCCCTTTTCAGTCAATTTCTTTCCGGTACTTTCGAAATTATATTTTCCCCCCGCGTCTTTCACGATGGTGATAGTCGGTTCGAAAAGTTGGCAACTGGTGACTTTGAGTTGCCTCATCAACAGAGGGATTAACGTCACCTCCAGGACGATTTTTTTGAGAGAAAGGATTTCGTTTCCCTTGCTGGCGACATGGATATCATTAGCCGAGATGTCGAAGGGAAAGAAAGAGAACCCCATCTTCCCATCGATCCTGACATCCAGGCCGGTCGCCTCGGAAGCTGCGGTTTCGATGCGGGGCTTGTAGGAGTTGATGCCGAATAATAAGACAACGACAATTGCAGTGATTACGGCCAGGGCAACGACGCACGTGATTATCAGAACTTTTTTCCTTTTCGCTCCCATGGTTTTCACTCCGCGGTAAACATTTAATTACTTTAAATATATATCTAAATTATATACATATTTCTTCGTCGTGTAGTAGTCTTGCGCAAGGGATGAACTTCGGGCAGTGTGAAGCGGTAATAAATCAAGAGAAAAAACATTTTCAGCAGAAGATTTATTCGACATTCTTCGGCTACATCCTACAACAAGTGGGCAAACAAATGCGCAAACAACTCCTGGATCCTTGGCAATAAGGGTCTTTTTTTCCACTCTTCCCATTGAATCTGGCCGGATTCCTCAAGATCCCTTGCAAATATTTTTTCCATTTCGGCAGCAAACTCACTGCTTAGCATAACCGCATTCACCTCGTCATCGCTTAAAAAGCTCCAGAAGTCCATGTTGGTCGAACCGACCGTTGACCAGACATCGTCAATTACCGCAGTTTTCGCATGCAGCAGGGCGTTACGGCGTTCATATATCTTCACCCCCGCCTTCAAAAGCTCGGAATAATTATAACGCTGTGCAGATAAGGCCAGCGAAGAGTCGGTGATTGAAGGAAGAATAATTTTTACGTCGACGCCGCGCCTGGCAGCATCAGTCAAGGCATCCAGTATCTGGTCGTCGGGGATAAAATAGGCATTTGTCAGATGAATTGAATGCTCTGCAAAAGTAATGGCGGACACATACGCGATAAACGTAATCCTGTTGTTCTGTCCCGGGGTGCTGCCGATCGCTCGCACCAGAACGCTACCCGCCTCTTTCAGATCGGGGAAGTAGTTCCGTTCGGAGAGTTTCGGGCCCTTCTGTTTCTGCCACATGTCAAGGAAGAGTTTCTGGAACTCAGCCACGACCGGACCCTCAATTTGAACGTCTGTGTCACGCCAGGGCATTGGCGTCTTTTCGTTTTGTTTCATTCGGAGATGCGTGCTCGAATAAACCTGACTGATGTTGATGCCCCCGGTAATAACGACCTTTCCGTCGACGATCAAAATCTTGCGGTGATCCGGATGTGCCAGGAGCCATTTCCTGTGGGCCTTCAACGGGTTTAACGGATTGACTTCGACTATCTGGATCCCCGCATCGCGCAAGCGTTGGAAAAAGGAGGCGGGCGTACTAAAACTGCCGTAGACGTCATAAATGAGATTTACTTGAACACCTTCCGCTTGTTTTTTTAATAACAGGTCGGCAAATCTGCGACCCGTTTCATCATCTTCAATGATAAAGGTTTCTAAGTTGATATGATTCCTGGCATTCTCTATCGCTTTGAACATTGCGGCATAGGTAGCCTGGCCATCGACGAGGAGAGTGACTTTATTGCCCTTCGTCAGCGGGCTTCCGCTCACAGATTCTAGTACGACATTATGGCGTTGCAGAATGTCCGTTGGGTCAACCGATCTCTTCAGCCGTTCCATAATAGCCCTGCTTTTTTCGGGAGATAATAGTCCTCTGGACGAGGCGATTTGAGGCGGTTCCTGGGTGGTTGGCGTCTCCTCAATCATTTTAGAGACATTCGGCAAGGTAGCACACCCACCGCTTAGGCTCACGATAGAATATGACAAAAGGATCAGAAAGAAAGGCTTGGTAATTGTCATGTTTATATTTTATCAAGGAATAATCTCTTCGTCCTCGTTTCGGAATAATAATTGATAATAATCGTGGACAACGACCTTTTATTACGTTTTTCGCGTCCTACCGAGAAAGAAGACCGTTCGTTATAATATCAGTTGCTATGCACACGATCCGTAAATTCTGTTATAATCCTGCCAATGCCATTAATTATCCTTTAGACAATAAGGCTGAGAGAGGCCGCCCCACCCATGAGTACAAACCTTAACGCAGCACTGGATTATTTCAATACCCATAAACCTGACCTCCTGAACGACCTCAAAGATCTCATCCGCATCCCTAGTGTGAGCTTCCCGGGCTTTGATCCGGCTCCGGTCAGAACAAGCGCCGAGGCCGTGGTGAAGCTCCTGTCGAGAAGCGGGCTCAAGGGCGTCCGGATTCTCGAGACGGGAGCCGGCCATCCGGCGGTATTCGGACAGTGGACCGGAGCTCCGGGCAAGCCGACGGTCCTCCTGTATGCGCATCATGATGTCCAGCCGTTCGGAAGAGAGGAACTCTGGACATCACCGCCATTCGAACCGGCGGAAAGAAACGGCAGGCTCTACGGGCGCGGCTCCTCGGATGACAAGGGGGGCGTGGCAATGTATGCCGCGGCAATTCGGTCTTTTCTGGAGGCCGCGCGCACCCTTCCGGTCAATGTCAAGGTCTTGATCGAGGGCGAGGAAGAGGTCGGATCGACCAATCTGAATAAACTGCTCGAGAGCCATCGCGATCTCTTTTCAGCGGATGCGATCATTATTGCGGACAGTGAAAATTTCGACAGCGGCGTCCCGTCGCTCACGGCTTCGCTTCGCGGCATCGTGACGGTAAATATCGAAGTGCGCTCACTTTCATCAAGCGGGCACTCGGGGACGTGGGGCGGCCCGCTTCCCGATCCGGTACTGGCGCTTTCCAAAATGCTCGCGAGCCTCGTCGATGAACAGGGCAGGCCCGCAATCCCCGGCCTTCTGGATAAAGTGAGAAAGCTCACTCCCGAAGAAAAAGCGGCGCTTGACGGCCTGCCCTTTGATGAGGCCCTCTTCCGAAAACAGGCGAACGTCCTCAAAGGCGTTGCGATCATCGGGGGCGAAGGATCGGTGTATGAAAAGATGTGGCGCCGTCCGTCGATCGCCGTCAACGCCATCGAGGCGAGCAGCCGCAAGCAGGCCGCAAACATCATCAACGACGTTGCGTGGGCGCGCGCCGGCATCCGCATCGTTCCCGACATGGACCCGGAAGAAACGCTGGCCATGCTCAGAGACCACCTGATGAAGCAGGCGCCGTGGGGCGTCCAGGTGAAGATCGAGGCGGAGTCGCCGGCGCGCTGGTGGCGGACCGACACGGGGGGCCCGATGTTTGCCGCCGCGCTTGCGGCGCTGGAAAAGGGCTACGGCAAAAAACCGGCCGTTGTCGGCGCGGGCGGGTCCATACCCTTTGTGCAGACCATGAGCGACGCGCTCGGCGGCGCGCCCGCCCTGCTCCTGGGTGTCGGCGACCCGTACACGGCTGCCCACTCTGAGAATGAAAGCCTTTTGATCAGCGATTGGGAAAAAGGCTGCCGGAGCCTGATCCACCTTTTTGCCGGTCTGGCCGGAATGAGCGGTTGATTTGAATTCTGGAGTGAGCACCAGCGAGCGAATACGGTAAATCTTTTCACTCTGAGAATCGAGCTCCATCTTGTTTCGCGGGAGCTCAATTCTGGAGTGAGCGCTAACCTCGCGGAGGCCTATACGAACCTTCATTTACCGCAGGGAGCTCAAATCGGAAGATGTTCTGAAAAAGCACATGCCGGAGGCCCGAAGGTCTCCGGCATGTTGCGGTCGGGCGGTGAAATTCTACGAAGCAAAGGCCTTATCGTTTATTGTTATCGTGGCTTTGTTCTCGAGATTTTTTACGAAGGCATCGAGCGCTTCCCTCTGTTTCTCCGCCAAATAGGTCTGTTTGAAACTCACCTTGTTTTTCTCGAAATCACCGGGCTTGGCCTTTGGATTTTTGGCTGCGTACGCCGCCGGAAGCTCGGCATCGGCAACGGCGACGGCGTCTTCAACGAGCCGCTCCAGCTTCTGTCTGAGCAGATATTCGCGCTGGCTTGTTTCGAAAAGGGCCGGAGTCATGTTGATGTTCTGGAGCGCGCCTTCATAGGCCCGTTTGTTGAAGGTTCCCCGCTCAACAAAGGCCGGTATCTGCATGATGTATGTCTGGAGCTCCTCATCGCTCACGCGCAGGCCGATGCGATCAGCCTCCTGCACCAGCAGCCTGTTCTGGACCAGCTCCCGGAGCGCCTGTGTCCTGAGTATCTTCGAAAAATTTTCGGGCATCTGGCCTTTCATGATCTGCCGGTAATTCTCCTCCATGTTCCGGGCAACCCGGTTCAGGTCATCGGCGCTGATCACATAGCCGTCTACCTTCGCGACGGTCCTGCCGCTCACGGATGACGGATAAATCCCGAAGAACATAAACGTTACCGTCACGAGGATGACGATGGACCACATAATCCATTTCATGTTTTTGTGAATCGATTGCAGCATTGTTTCCCTCCATCCTTCACTTTAAAATTTAAATTTTCAATCGCCAATTTCCCATTCTTCAGGCACTGAGTTTTTTCTTCAATAATTGGTTCACAAGCTCGGGGTTCGCTTTGCCCTTGCTCGCTTTCATCACCTGGCCCACGAAGAAGCCGAAAAGCTTCTCCTTTCCCGCTTTGTAATCGGCGAACTGGCCGGGATTGGCCCTGATCACCCCGTCGATGATAGCTTCGATGGCCCCGGTGTCCGATACCTGCACGAGCCCCTGCTCCTTGACGACCGTCTCCGCGTCCTTGCCCGTCTTATACATCTCCTCGAATACGGTCTTGGCTATCTTGGTGCTGATCACGCCGTCGCCGATCATCTTGATCATGCCCGCGAGCCGGCCCGGCTTGATCGGACAGTCTTCGATCTCTTTGCCTTCGGCGTTCAAGAGTCGCATAAGCTCGCCCATCATCCAATTTGAGACTACTTTGGGCTGGCCCGAAAGCTTTGCCGCTTCTTCGAAGTAAGCTGCCGTAGACCTGCTCTGGGTCAGCATTTCGGCATCGTACTCGGGCAGGCCGTATTCCTTCACAAACCGCTCCCGTCTGGCGTCGGGCAGTTCCGGAATGGCCCTCCCGATGGCCTCCACGGTTTCCCGCGACACAACGATCGGCACGAGATCGGGCTCGGGGAAATACCGGTAGTCATGAGCCTCTTCCTTGCTCCGCATGGAGAAGGTGACCCCTTTGGTCGAATCGAAGAGCCGCGTCTCCTGAATGACCCTGCCGCCGTCGTCAAGAACCTGCGCCTGCCGCTTGATCTCGTATTCCAGTGCCTTTTGCACGAACTTGAAGGAGTTCACGTTCTTCACTTCGGCCCGGGTGCCGAATTCTTTTGAGCCCTTCGGCCTGATCGAGATGTTGGCATCGCACCGGAAATTTCCCTTTTCCATGTCCGCGTCCGACACTTCAATGTAACGCAGGATCGCGCGCAGTTTTTTGAGATACTCCGATGCCTCTTCGGGGGTCCGTATGTCCGGCTCGGACACGATTTCCATGAGCGGCGTGCCGGCGCGGTTCAGGTCCACGAGGCTCGCCCCTCCCTCGGGCTGATGCAGGTTCTTGCCCGCGTCCTCCTCAAGATGGATGCGCGTGAGGCCGATGCGCTTGATCGCTCCGTCCACGACGACCTCGACATACCCTCCCTCGCAAACAGGCAGTTCGTATTGCGAGATCTGGTAGCCCTTGGGAAGATCGGGATAAAAATAATTCTTGCGGGCAAACCGGCTGTAGGAACTGATGGTGCAATGTGTGGCGAGGCCGGTTTTTACGATGTATTCCACCGCCTTTTTATTGAGCACCGGCAGCACGCCCGGCATGCCGATGCAGACCGGACAGGTCCTCGTGTTGGCGTCTTCTCCGAATTTCGTTTCACATCCGCAGAATATTTTAGTATTCGTCTGGAGCTGGGCATGCACTTCCAGCCCGATCACTGCTTCGTATTTCATGAATAACCTCGCTGTCTTTATTCATTCCGCAATCCTCAATCCGCAATCCGCCTGCGCCCGGCGTTTATGAGGCCCTTGATTCCCTTCTCGCGATTTTCAGCGAGATGGTACGACAATGGGTCTAAGTATTGCCCGGCGCGAGTGCAGGGTGAAATCTACAATTCAGGTTTTCTCTTATGCCACTCCGTCGCCTGCTCGTAGGCATAGGCCGCATGGAGTATCGCCTCCTCATTAAAATGCCTGCCGAGCAGCTGGAGCCCTATCGGGAGATTTCCGTTCGCGAATACGCAGGGAAGCGATATGCCCGGTATGCCCGCCAGGTTCACGCTGATCGTGAAGATGTCCGACAAATACATCTGGAGCGGGTCGGCGGACTTTTCCCCTATCTTGAACGCGGCCGTGGGGGCCGTCGGGGTGGCGATGACATCCACGGCCTTGAATGCTTCATCGAAGTCCCGTTTGATCAGCGTCCGCGCCTGCTGGCCCTTCTTGTAATAGGCCTCGTAGTATCCCGCGGAGAGCGCGTACGTGCCCAGCATGATCCTGCGTTTCACCTCCGGACCGAAGCCCTGGCTGCGGGATTTCATGTACATTTCCAGAAGGTCCCTGGCGCCCTGGGCGCGGAAACCGTACTTTACCCCGTCGTAGCGCGCGAGATTGGAGCTCGCCTCTGAGGTTGCAAGAATATAGTAGGTGGCGACGGCATAGTCCGTATGGGGAAGCGAAACTTCGACGACTTTTGCCCCGAGTCCCTCAAGGGTCTTGACCGCGTTCTTGACCGCTTTTTCCACCTCCGGGTCCATGCCTTCGATGAAATATTCCTTCGGCAGCCCGATCTTCAGGCCCTGCACGTCTTTTTTGAGCGACCGGGTAAAATCAGGTGCGGACAGGTTCGCCGACGTGGAGTCCTTGGGATCGTGGCCCGCGATGGCATTCATCAAAAGCGCGGTATCCGTGACGTCCTTGGTTATCGGTCCGATCTGGTCAAGCGAGGACGCGAAGGCCACGAGTCCGTAACGCGACACCCGGCCGTAGGTCGGCTTGAGCCCCACGACCCCGCAGCACGCCGCCGGCTGCCTGATGGAACCGCCCGTGTCTGAGCCGAGCGATCCGATGCACTCGTCGGCTGCGACTGCGGCAGCTGAACCGCCGCTCGATCCGCCGGGGATACGTTCCAGGTCCCAGGGATTTTTCGTGACAAAAAAGCCCGAGTTTTCGGTGGACGATCCCATGGCAAATTCGTCCATGTTCGGCTTGCCGCAGAGCACGATGCCCGCCTGCTTCAGTTTCGCGACGACGGTCGCGTCATACGGCGGGACGAAGTTCCCGAGTATCTTCGACGCACAGGTGGTCTTGACCCCCTCGGTGCACATATTGTCCTTGATCGCGACCGGTATGCCGAGAAGCGGCGATGAGGTGTCACCCGCCTTGATCCGCTTGTCCGCTGCCTGCGCCTGAGCACGGGCGATGTCTCCGGTCACCGTAAGGTAGGCCTTGACCTTGTCGTCCACCGCTTTGATCCTGCCAAGGACCGATTCAGTAACGGCCTGAGACGTGGTCTCCCCTTTTTTCAGCATGTCGTGCAGTTCGTGGATCGTAAAATGGTATAGCTCCATGCCTACTCCTTATCTTTAATGGTGTGGCCCACGGAAACGATCGTATTATGGTCATTAACCAGCACGATATTGGGTTTGAAGGTCCTGAGCTCCTGCTCGTTGTAATACTCGTAGCAGAAGACGATGATCTTGTCCCCTTTTGCGCCTTTCCTTGACGTCGGGCCGTTCAGGCACATATCACCCGAGCCGCGTTTGCCCGGTATGATATAGGTCTCGAACCGTTCCCCGTTATTGAGGTTCGATACCCTCACTTGCTCATACGGAAGCATATCAGCGGCCTCCATGAGGAGGGGGTCAATCGTCAGGCTCCCTTCATACTCGAGGTTCGCATCCGTCACGGTCGCACGATGGATCTTTGATCGAAGCATCAATCTGAACATAATAAGTCAACCCTTTTCTGACACTGATGAACACTGATTTTCCATGATATTAAGATTTAAAATCATGGCCATTATCCGTGGAAATCAGCGTCTGTATTTTTTATTCAATAATCAGCGGCACGCGGTAATGGCCCGCCGCCTTGTCGGGCGCATTGGCCAGTGCGCGCTCCTGCGACAGGCTCTCATCCGGCGTGTCCTCGCGCATGACGTTATTGATATCAAGAACGTGCGAAGTCGGCTCCACGCCTTTTGTGTCCAATTCGTTCAACTTCTCGACATAGGTGAGAATGTTCGAGAGCTGATCGGCCAGGTTTTCCTTCTCCTGCTCCGAAAGCTCCAGCCTGCCGAGTTTTGCCACGTGTTCCACTTCCTGTTTCGTGATTTTCATGGTAACTCCTGTAATCTTTTGAACCTGATTTTCGCCGAGAGAGGCTATGAGAGAAATAAATCCCTCTCATGCCCGTTCATAGCCGTTGTCTGCGTCCCTCAGTGTCCAATCATATCACTTCCAGATTCGCGTACTTTACCGCCAGCGTCTTCACCCCGTGCCCCGGGAAGCTTACGCTGATCTTGAGATCGTCCCCCGCCCCCTCCGAACGCTGCACCGTGCCGAGGCCGAATTTTGCATGCCGGACCACGGCGCCTTTATAGTAGCGCCCCGAAGAACCTGCTTTCACCGCCTGGCGCGGTGCGGGTATCGCCGCCGTTATTTCTTTTTCAGCGGAGCGGACAGCCCCCGTGTTCCATCGTGTCTGGTCACGGAACGTATAAACGTCGCGTTCGTATCCGCCGATCTTATCCATGGCTTCGTCCGGGATCTCCTGCACGAACCGGGAAACGAGATTGGCCTGGGGATATCCATAGAGCCTGCGCTCGGCAGCGTGGGTAAGGACAAGCCGCTCCTTTGCCCGCGTGATCCCCACGTAACAAAGACGTCGCTCCTCCTCCAGTTCTTCCTCGCTCTCCGCCGAGCGGGAATGCGGGAACAGCCCCTCTTCCATGCCCGCCATGAAGACCACGGAAAATTCGAGGCCCTTGGCGTTATGAAGCGTCATGAGGGTCGCCGAATCGCTGCTGCCGCGCCGGGCCTCGCCCGCCGCCTGCTGCTCCGAATCCGTTATGAGCGCCACCTGGTCCAAAAATGCCGCAAGCGACGCGTCCCGGTTCTGCTCCTGGAAGTCCTCGGTGGCGGTCACAAGCTCGTTCAGGTTCTCGGTCCTGATCCGGGACTCTACGTTCTTGTCCTGCTCCAGGGCCGCTCCTGAACCCGTCTCCCGGATCACCCGCC
>OFGY01000019.1_pt1 | contig 12526 bp, 11 predicted proteins | sample 1521901 | NCBI WGS metagenome assembly OFGY01 (sample SAMEA2553414, study PRJEB24118) | soil metagenome | reverse complement strand
TCTCAAGAGCCTCAACCATGAATAGGGCGTAGTCCACGCGGCGCGTCATATTGCTCTCGAGGATGGGATCACCCACGTGCCGACTCCACACGGGCAGACCCTGGCTCTCGCCCTCTTCAAGGTCGCTCCCACGCACGACCGTCCACCGGGTGTCGCTGGCAAACACCCGCCGGCACGCTTCCACCTGGTCGTCGATGTCCACGACGCGGACTAACCGCGAGAGCCAGGTCACGACTTTCATGGCCGCTTGGAAAGTCCGCGGGTACACGTCCCGGCCGTCCCGCGTAATATGCCAGCCGCAGGAGAATATGAGGCGCGCGCCCGGACGCGCGTGGTCGAGTACCGCCTGGGCTGTTCCCGACGAGTACTGGTGAGCCCCCCAAGGGACCAACACGGTGAGCACCCCATCACACCCTGCGACAGCCTGCTTGATAACCTCGCGGTCGTTCGTCGCGCCGGGAATGACTGTGATGCGCCCTTCGAACGCGTCGAGTTTGCCTACGCTGCGCTCCCGACAAACGCCAACCACCTCGTAGCCCCGGTCAAGCGCGTGCTGCACCATGTACCGGCCGAGCTTCCCAGAAGCCCCGACAACGCAAACTTTCATCGAATGCACTCCTTTATTTGATCACTGACTCGTCTGCCTGGCCGGGTTCGACAGGACTGACCGAGAGCAATGGCATACCTAAGTCACGCACTTTTTTTAGCAATCCATGCAACGCGGCCTGATCGACCACCGGGCCGGCCAAAAGCGTATCGCCGTTGTCTTCCAGGGTGATGGTCAGGCCCTCAAACCAGTCTGTCCATTGAGAACCCAGATGGCCCTTGATCCTGATTTGATAGATCGTTGATATCATCTCGGCCATAACGGCTCCGTCACTGTGAAACCCAGTTCACCCTGCCAGGTATTGCGTGCCGCGACCTCGTGGACCGGTTTGCGAGCACCGACCCCCCACTTGCCGAGTGGGTAGCCCATCGCAATGACCCCGTGCATATACCAGCCGGCGTCCTTCGGCACACCGAAGATGTCAAACACCTCGTCCGCAAAGAAAGCCTGCAGCACCCCCGTCAGGGTGGAGCCGATCCCTTCGGCGCGGGCTGCCAGCATTGCGCTCCAGAGCGCCGGGTAGATACCGCTGCCCTCGCGGGTGCGACCGAATCCAATCAGCAGTAACGGGACTTCGGCAAAATGATGAGCCAGATGAACGCCCGATCGCGCCGTCCGCTCCATCGCTGCATCCGCCTTCAGCATGTCGGCGAGGGCCTCGAGTGGCACGCCCACCCTACGCTCAAATGCCTGCAGATAGAGCGGCGCGAGCTGAGACTTGATCTCCGCGTCATCGACCAGGAGGAACCGCCACCCCTGGTCGATGTTGGGTGCGTGAATGGCCGCATCGAGGATACGAGCCTGCACGTCGTGGGGGATCGGATCAGGTTTCAGCCGTCGCATCGCGCGGGTCGTGTACAGCGCTTCGTAGATTTCCATCAGTTCCTCCGCTTGCATAATCTACGAGAAGCATATCCAAGTTTAGTGTTCAGGTATAGACACTTTGGTGTTGGTTGGAGGTGTTGTTTTGAATTATTGAGGGGGGAGAATGTTGAGGAATACTGGTGCTTGCGCTCACAATAAACCCAACTCGCGGGCGCGGCTTACAGCTTCAGTGCGCCTTTGAACTTGCAGTTTGCTATAAATTCTGCGGTTGTGCCCTTTGACCGTGTCCAGGGCGAGGAAAAGCCGCTCGCTAATCTCACGATTCGAGAGTCCCTGGGCAATGAGTTGGAGTACCTCTAACTCGCGTTGGCTCAATGGCTCCGCCAAAGGCTGTTGGATGAGGGCTGAAGGATAAACATCTTTTTGCTTTCCAAAGGCAGCCAGCAATTTGTGAATATACTCCTTCACGCGAAGCGTTCCGTCTTCACGCGAAGCGTTCATCCTTGTCAATAGCTCCGCCATCGGGGCGCCTTCGTCCACAAAGCTACGGATGAAGCCGCCCGGCTCGGCCAGCGCCAGCGCGCCACCCAGCAGCTGCGCAGCCTTGTCCTTTTCGTCATGGGCATGGAGGGCGACCGCCTGTAGAACCATCACCTTGAGCCGTTCATCCTCCCAACCCTTTGCTTCCATCTGTTGGCGCAATGGCTCTAGCACCGCCAGTGCTGCGGACAGGTCTCCCCGGGCCAGGTGTACCCGGGCCTGGCTGAGGGGAAGCTCGTGGGTCTGCGCGAGATGAGCGGCTGCCGCCAGATTGCCTTGGTGAAGCAACGTCAGCACTTGGGCGGCAGCAACCTCAGGCATCCGATACACGAGGTTATGCTGGCGCACGGACTGATCAGCCTTGACTAAAATAGCGGCCGCGCCGTCCACATCTCCCTGGGCAAGTTTCAGTCGGGCGAGAAACACTTCACAGGCAACGAATCTGTCAGTGTTTTCCAACTGCCGCGCGAGTTGGCCGCTCTGCTGCGCGTGCTGTTGGGCGGCATCCAGATCGTTCCATTCGTAGCATATACGGGCCAAGCCAAGATGCGCTTCGCAGGCAGCCGGCTGCAGCTGATCACCTACCAGTTGCAGGACGCGCCGGTAGGTCTGGGCCGCCAGATAGAGCTGGTTGTCTGCTTCCTGTACGTTGCCCAAGCCGGTTGCAGCCGATATGTTGATGATGAGATTCCCAGACGCCTGGCTGATCGATATGGCTTCGGTATAGGCCTGGCTGGCTGCGGCACGGTCTCCTTGAAGTTGGTAGGCAATCCCCAGCTTCCAAATCGTGGCAGTGCGGACAGCCAGGTTGTCGGGGTGCAGATATTCCAGGGCGCGGCGCGACTGGGCAATGATGGTTTCTGCCTGGTTCTGAACAGCAGCCAACAGGGCTCGTATGGCGGCAATATGTCCTACAAGGTTACGGGTCTTGCCGTCTGGCTCGGCGCTTCGCTGCGCTCGCAGGGCTGCTTCAGCGGCTTGCAGTTTCTGCTCGACGCCGGTTGTTTGGCCGGTCATTGATAATGCCGAGGCATACATCACCCACAACGAGGGCCTGGCATCCAGTACCGTCGCCGGCAGCGACTCCAGCCAGTTCAGCACAGGGACCACCGCGCCACGAAATTGCAGGGGCATCCCCTTTCCTTCAATCAGACGAGCGGCGCGCTCAACATCATTAGCGGCAACCGCATGGTGAAAAGCTTCAAGCTCCAGGCCATTGTCTTCATACCACTGGCTGGCACGTCCGTGTAATTCGGCCACGCCCGTCGACGCGGCGGCGCTCTGATGCAGTCGCTGCCGCAGCAAATCAGCAAAGAGGTGGTGATAGCGGTACCAACGCCGCTCACTGTCCAGAGGGACGATGAACAGGTTGGCACGTTCGAGATATTCCAGGATCTCTTGCACGGAAGCAGAGGAATCGAGCAGAACGGCCTCACACAGGGGGCCGCACAGGCGGTCGAGGATGGATGTGCGCAGCAGGAAAGTCTGAATGCCTTCGGGCTGCTGTTGCAAGACTTCTTCAACCAGGTAGTCCATCACGAAGCGGTGACTTCCGGTAAAAGATTTGATGAAGCTGGCGGCGTCTTGATGTCCCTGCATTGAAATTGCGGCCAATTGCAGGCCGGCAATCCAGCCTTCGGTGCGGGTTTCCAGGGCGGCGATGTCTTCCGCCGAGAGGTTCAGGTCCATCACCTGGTTGAGAAATCCGGCGGCTTCGGAGGGGGTAAAACGCAAGTCTGCGACGCGCAGTTCGGTCAATTGGTCCCGGACGCGTAACCGGGCCAAAGACAGGTCTGGATCCTCACGGGTGGCGATGACCAGGTGCATCTGTGGTGGCAGATGCTTGAGCAGAAAGGCGAGGGCCTTGCCAACCGGTTGGGTATCAATAACGTGGTAGTCGTCGAGGACGAGGATGAAATTGTCCGGGACGGCGGTGATTTCATTGAGCAGGGCTGTCAGAATCGATTCGGTTGGCGGCGGTTGAGGGGATTGGAGCGCACCCAACACCCCGTCTCCAACTTTCGGCGTAATCGTCTGCAATGCTGCGACGAGGTAAGCCAGAAAGCGTGTGGGGTCATTATCCCCTTCGTCCAGCGACAGCCAGGCGACCGGTCGCTCGCAACTGGCGACCCATTCGCTGACCAGCGTGGTTTTGCCAAAGCCTGCCGGGGCAGAGATGAGAGTGAGTCTGTGGCGCAGACCTTCGTTCAGCCGCTCGAGCAGGCGGGGGCGGAGAACGACTTTAGGCCGAGGTGGGGGGATATAAATTTTGGCGGCTAAAATGGGCGAAGACACAATTCAATCGATCGACCTCAATCGCCGTGCACCTGCATCCCACTGGGAGCACTCTGCGAGCCGACGTGATCCGACCACGTTGGCCGTCACCCCGAATGTTCCACATCATCGCGGAGCGTTCTTATTTTGCGCCTAACTCCCGCTTCTGTCAATAAGCATTGGCATCTGCAAATAAGTGTTCCATCTGGATTTGCAGACAAAACTGCCGGTCAAATTCGCCTCACAGGTGGTCATTCGGGGCAGGGATATGCATCTTTGGGATATTGGCATCCCTGTGATAGTGTCCTACCAATTCGTTGACTGGAGGGATATGGCAGTGGACAACTTGGAACACGCTCGACTGTATGAGATGGTGTTTGGACAGCTGCGCAAGGCACGACAAGAGGCCGGGCTGACTCAGGCCCAGATGGCTGAGGCTGGCTTGAGGCGGTGCGAGGCCTACGGACGATTATGAACGATCAGAACGTAGGGCCGTTTGTGCGCGAGAAGGCGGCCATTGACCTACTCGATCGCGTTGCGCGTGGCTTCAAGGAAGAGTCACTACAGAAGCCGGATAGCGATGACGGTGATCAGCCTCGTGGGACCACCCAGGTCAGTCTGATCATTCCGATCATGCCGGCGCCGGGCCAGCTGAAGCCGATTGATCAGTTCACTGTGGAAGCCAAGGATGGATCGGAGATTCCAATCAATGCCAGCGATGTTGTTGACGGGGAGCTGATCACTGCCAACTCATCGGAGAAGTAGACGTCCCAATCGTCTGGGTCGCTGCCAAACTGTACAGTGACGAAACACCAGAAGATTTCGACAATGCGGCCAACCTCGCCAGAGTGAGGCCGGTTGGCTGTGATGAGTACCAGATCGTTGATGTGCATAGGGCATCAGAAATGCAAGAGGCTTACCGTGATGGTAAGCCTCTGGTGTTTGGAGTTCAAGTTTTCGCGGCGAAAAGATGCTTTGTCGCATCCTCGAAGGGCGAGCATGAGCTGCGTTGCGGGCATCGAAGACCCTTGCGCGGGTAAGAACCGCTAGAACTAGACGAAACTTCGCTGGGGCGGCGCAGTACTCGGCCGGCCTCAGCGGCTGGTTGGGCCAGCTTGAATCGGAGCCGATATTGCAAGATTCAGTCCGACAAGGCCAATGGTTTAAGATCGATTAGATCGCGTAGGAATTGGACAGCTTTGGGAATATCGATTTCTTCAGTGAAGTCAGGCGCGAAAATGGATGTCAGGTCTCCTGTTAGCTGTGTGACTCCCCTGGAATTACGCCCAGCCCAATGAAACTGTATGCGTGTTGCATCTAGGATGATCTTGTCGAGGATCGACACCAAACAGGTCAAAACAAAGCCAGCTTCAACGTTGATACCAATGAAGAAAAACGAAAAGACAGTGTTTCCTGCCGACAACGTTCTCAAGACCTTATCGATGTTATAGCCCTTCGGGCTCGATGACAGTGTGAGAATCTTGGTCTTAATATCAATCTTTACTTCAGGTCCTATACGCAGTGTTCTACTGATATCTTCAACATTATGGAAATTGCCAGCTTGAGTAATGATCTGCTCGATAGTATTTCCGCGTACGTTAACGTTATCGATTCGCCCCGCTTCAAGGATAGCATCGAGATTATCCTGAACTAGCTGGGATAACTCTGAGTACAATTCCAGATACTCTGGATGCTTGCTTAGCAAGCTCGCGATTCTGGGAGCATCGAGTATAGCTCCTTCTTCTCTAGGCGATGGCGCAAAACGTACACCGGCTGGTGCTATAGCGTTTGTTCGTTCAACAAGACGGGCGATGTTCTCTTCCCACGTAAACTGGGTATGAATCTGGAACAGGGCGTCGAAGTTCTCCGGCTTGTTTTCAATATCATCGTAAACTCGTACTATATCGTGGCCGAGGAAACTGCCACGAATATTATCCTCTCTAAGTTGTTGCGAGCTGTGACTTATCTTCTTGAGAAAAGTGGTGTTGGCTAACAGAAGTTCGATCCCATCCAAGCGTACGACACATACGATGAATGGCAAATGATCGTATTTCTGTAGGGCTGATAAGGAAAGTACAACATTAGAGAAAGACCTTCCGCTCGCGCTCGAAAATCTAATGGCGAACTTTCGACCATGGAATACGGATCTTTCTTGTGTTAAATTGAAGTGTCCCTTAGTTGCTTCCGCTATTTGTGCCTTAGAACATCCAGGATGGGCTTTTGCATAAGAGCGCAAGAATAAGGTCAGTTCAGACAATGGCCTATTCACGCGGCCACTCCGAGAACATATCAATGCCGTTACTGCGCTTAGCTTTCAGCCTTTGCGCTGAGAAAGTATTTCTTTCCCAGAAAACTCCGTCCGCGAATCCTTGTATTTCGTCGTGGGCCTCAGCCAGCTCAAGTCGCCTAGCTGCCAGAAGGCAATACTCTTCATCGATTTCTATACCTAAAAATCTACGCTTGAGTTTCTTGGCTACCACTGAGGTGGTGCCACTGCCTAGAAACGGATCAAGAACAAAGTCACCGACGTTTGTGCTCGCCAGCATTAGTTTCGCTAGTAGTTTCTCGCTTTTCTGGGTTGGATGATCGGTATTTTCTGGCATTGACCAGAAGGGGACAGTAATATCAGTCCAAAGATTGGAGGGATGAGTGTCACGATAGCTGCCCTTTGCGGCGCACACCCAATCTTTGGGGTCCCCGTTAGCATCGGTGTATGGTGCCAAGACTCTGCGTCTCAGCTTTACGTCCTCTACGTTAAAGGTATAGTTGTTTGAGACCGTGCAGTACCAAATATCTTCGCTTGCATTCTTCCAATTTGCCTTGGCACCACGCCCCTTCTCCCGTTCCCAGGTGATCCGGTTTCGCACAATGAAGTGCCTGGATGCCGCTTTGAAGATCGAAACCGAAGTTAGCCAATCACCACAGATGTATATAGTGGCTGTTGACTTTAACAAAGGCTTTAGTGACCGAATAACATCATCTAGCCACGAGGTATATTCATCTGTGCTCCGCCGAGTGAACTTCTTGCCATTAAATGTCTTATCGAGGTTGTAAGGTGGATCCAGGAACAGGATGTCAACGTGCTCTAGTGGAAGCACATCGACCCAATCGCGATAGTCTCCATGAATCGTTCCCGTGATTGGCTCATCGACTCTTGACGACGGAACCGTTGCAATAAGGTGCGGACGGAGACGATTCCGATCGTCGTCGTTAAGCGTAAGTGTTCGGTTCAGTGGGGCGCGCTTGTTCGCAGTGGGTTGTAAAGCACACATACAAGAGCCTCCTTGTCAAAGGAGATTCTACTAGATAGGCTGTTTGGTGTCTAGCCTATGGAACGGTTGCCGTCGTCGTATGGTGGCGGCCCAATGGCCTCGGCGTCAGCCGCACGCCATCGATACAAGTGCCAATGGTCAAAAATCATGCTCAACTTTCGCAGTGGGCGCTTCGGCTGCAATCTGCTCCTGGCTTACACGCCATTCCCTCACCGAAGAAAGCGATGCACCACCGTCGCCCATGCTCAACTGGCCTGACACTTTCTTAGGGCGCCGCGGTCAGGCGGCTTGGCGACATTGCGGGCCGGCATCACAACGCTCTCTCGCAAGTTATTCCGCTGATGATGATGGAGGGTAATTTGATCTTCTTGGATGGATCCTCTTCGAACTTCGCAACAACTCTTATACGAACGAGGTCTTTTGGGCCGTTATCTATGGAAACTGACAAGATGTCTAGCAGGTAATGGTCATCATATGACAGCCAAGCGGGCTTTGTGGCTAAGTAATCTATCTCCCTAACCAATCCTGTTGGTGAATTGCCGTAAGCCCACTCCCGAACATTCTTGCCTAAGACCAAGTTCACTGGCTGTGTAGACTTATCGTCAAAGACAAGCTCTATGCGACCTATATTTCTATCTAGGAATTGCACTCCGGCATGTTCAGCCCATCCATGACCAGCCGCTATGAGAAAATGGATATTGGAAACGCCATCAACTTGGTAGTCTATCTGCTCGACACGTTCAGCGTTGTTTTCGCCAGGTTGTACAACAATCGCGTGATGTCCAAGCAATTTGTCGTCCTTGTCAAACTCCGGCCTTAAGTAAAAGGGTATTTGCGAAACGACTACCAAGCCTGTCAGAGCGTGGTGCAGCCTATAAAGAGGCGAGCCGTCTGGAACTTCAATCATTCTGTAACGAGTCGACCATGGCGGGATCATGCTCTTTAGTTTTGGATCAGCGGAATACGTTTTCACCAATTTGCCGGCCGGAGCTGGGCCATGGCTTCCTGCAAGTGCGGGTGACACTGGTGTAGCCGGGCTTGACTTGGCATTTGTTGGTCGCACTCCATGCAAAGCCTCTGGCCTAAAATAGGCAAAAATAGCAACAAGAAAGACCAAGAGAAAAATAAGGGCGATCATTGCCACAATGAGATATGTTCGATCTGCACCCTGGCTGAGGTTCGCAGTAATTCCAAGGATGACTTCCACTACCAACACGACTAGAGTAAAGAAGCCAAGAGGTGTCTGGACTGTTTGGATAATGCTCGAACGTTGTGGCGCAGAGTTATCCCTGTTGTTTTGAGAAGTCATTGTGATCAAGATCTTCTTTCGGAGATACGATCCCGCTCACACACGCGTACCAGCGGTCGAGCTCAGTTGCATGCGCGACCAGGATACCGTGCGCATGGTTTCAGTTCACAGAAACATCGCCAATTGGCCCGTTGATACCATCGCTGGCTGCAAGTATCTCTGCGCTCATATCCGTTGGCAGGGTGGCAACCAATTGCCGTAGGCGGCTGCGGTATAGCCCTCGCGTTGCCTTGAGGAGCCAGGTCTCACGCCGACTACCTGAGTTTTCAAGCAACACGTCGATCGATTCTACTAGCCTAACCATTGCGCGACCTTGAACTATCATCCTACCACGCAGTTGTTGATCATCTTGCATCCTCAGTAGATCACAATGTGCGAGTTGAAAAGGGACGAACTTGAGTTAACATGGGGCTTCACACTCTGCCCAGAGGAGGAGCCCGTGCCCAAGTTCGCCCCGCCCCACTCGGACAAGTTGACCGACCGGAGCACTTTGGATTTTACCATTGCCGTGCTGGAACATTACTTTGATCTGTCCGCCGATGGACGCCTCTGCCAGACATCGGATCTCTGGCGTGTGCTGGTGCAGGCCGCGGCTCGACGCACCACGATTGAAACAGTGTGCAATGACTTGGTGGATGCGCCCGACAGTAACACGGTGCGCGGCTACTTGAAAGCTCAGCTGACCGCCACCAGCATTCGTGGTCTTCAACGCGATTGCAACCGGGCTTTGGCCCATCAATTGCCGGACTGGTTGTGGGACGCGCCACGGGACATTGCGATTGATTTGCATGACGAGCCCTATTACGGCCAAGCGGACCGGGACGATCCGGACGGTTGGGTGTGCCGCGGTGAAGCGTGCGCCGGGACGACGCACTTCTATCGCTGTGCGACCGCGTATGTGATGCATCGCGATGTGCGCTTCACGCTGGCCGTGATGTTCGTTCATCCCGATACTGATTTGCGATGGATCGTGCAGCACCTGTGCCGTCGTGTGAAAACCCTGCAAATCCCGGTCAAATGCTGGTTTCTCGATAAGGGCTTTTGCTCGATTCCGGTGTTGCGCTGGTTCGACACCGAATTCCAAAGCCCGGCATTGATCGCGGCCCCGATTCGCGGCAAGACGGGTGGACTGCGCGCCTTGTGTCACGGCCGGCGGAGTTATCGCACGCCCCATACCTTTCGCAGTGCCGACTATGGTAAACTGACCGTGCCCGTCGCGGTGGCGCGGACTTTTCGTCGTCGGCACAAGGCTACTCGTCAAGCCGAATGGTTGGTCTATGTGTTGATTCGGTTGCCTCAGTTAGCGATTCGCCAAGTCCGCAAACAGTATCGGCGGCGCTTCGGAATCGAATCCAGTTATCGCCTCTTGGAACAAGTACGTGGCCGCACCACGGTGCGCTATCCTGCTTTGCGGTTCTTGTGGATGGCTATTGCGCTCATCTTGGGCAACATCTGGATCGCGCTCCATTGGCGCTACTTGCGACGGCGCGGCTCTGGCCCTCGCCGCGAGGCACGGTGGCTTTTCACCTTGACCCAATTGACCCAATTCTTGCAGCACGCCATTGAACGACTCTATGGCGTGGTTTCAATCATCGACCCACCGGATGTCAAACCAGCCATTCTGGGATCTACTGATCCTATATATTCCTCATCTGGCGATGCGGCCAGCGGCCGCGAGCAACAATTGGTTAGCGCGTCGCCAGGCCTGACAGGCATTTGATAAATGTTGCGATCCTTCCATTTCGCCCCGCAACGAACGTTAAATTGGTTTAAGGCCGTGAAAAGGTCTGGTTGAAATATTGACGTAGGATGTCTATCAGTATAGCGGACAAAAAAGGAACGATGTTTGCTGTCAAAAATCGTCTCAGCGTCGTTACATCCAAAGGCCAAACAGGGAAATTCTTTGTTAGGTCATACAGTTTGTTTAATTCTCCGAATCTTCCGATGGCTGTCTGGTCGACTGCCCCTTGCTGTAAGTTGTTTTGAATCTCTTGGTATATCCTGTTCGCCTCATTAGATATGAGTCTCTGAGCTGATCGCTTGGCCTCACGCATTCCCCTATGAGCAGGTGTCAGTGGAAGGAAGAAGGCTATAGGTGCTAATACCAGATAAGCTGCAGCGGCAAGTGTCATGCTTGGTTCAGTTAAGGGATTGCGCTGCTGGCGAAGGTTGATGACAGTAAGGAGGCTGATGTTCAGAGCGAGGATCGCAATAAAATAAGAACCGCGAAGGGAAAAGCGCCCTATGAATGACAAACCGCCGCATCCGTCTGGATGTAGGGCATGGACCTGTGTTTTGTGTGAGCGGAAGAGTCTGAACAAATCGACAATGACTGTCAAATGCCGCAATAACATCATCCATACCATGTAGATTGGCAGTGTCATCAATGGAAGATTCAACCCGAAGAATATTGCAGGATTGGGGTAGTAAGCTGAAGGTTCAGGACTAGACAATACAGCAGAAGCATGTAGAACTACTGCTGCGGCTGTGAGCATCAGTGCCACTATCGACCAACCTCTCCACGCCAGGCGTTTCTGTAGTTTTCTCAGGAATTCTTGGTATTGGCCTTCTTCAATGATAAGGGTGTCGCTATCGACGAATCCCTGAAAAAGCTCGCGGATCATATCAGGTTGTTCGAAGCAATAGTAACTGTATATCGCAGGTATGGCTATGAGTGCGATGAGAAGGCTGGGCAGATCTTGTAAGGAGCTGACGATCCCAGGGCGAGGAATAAGGAACCCATCAAGCCAAGGAACGACTATAGATGTGAGTACTGCAAGTCCAATTGCTAACAAGAGTGCGCGAAGGCGACTATTCACCTTGAGCTTACGGACAAGTAAGCGTCCTGGCGGGTCTGCGTCAAAGAGAGAGCTGGCTAGATGTTCCGTCATCATGGTGCTTTGTCGTGAAGATGGGGAATATTATGCAATGCGAGCTGGGCGCTTCTTGTACAAGAAGCGCGCATCGCGGTAGGACGGCCAGTTACCCGACCGCCCCCGCACAGATCCCGGCGTGCGGTTTTCTCGCACCGGGCTCTTCAAGAAGACTCGCTTCCGCAATCTGGTTCACGTGCCTAAAGCTATCCTTCTCGGTTTCGGTCGTCCGACGATGTGGGGGCGTTCTATCTGAAAGAATTGGAGCAGTTCTCGAAAGCCTGTCCAATTGTAGCTGCGGCGTTGACTGCGACGGTTTAGCCATTTGAACAGAGTCCGCAAGGCGCTCTTGAAGAACTGGTTCAAGCTGGCATAGTTGCCGTTCACGCCATAGTAGTTGTAGTAACCTCGCAGTTTGGCGTTCAGCTCCTTGAACAAGTCTTCCAAACCATAACGGCACTTTTCTTGACACCAGATAGTGAACTGCTTCAGCGAGTTTCGCAGTTTCTTGCGCGCCGTGCGGCGTTGGACATGTGGCTTACCTGCCCTGTCCTTGCCCCAGCGAAACTCAAAGCCCAGAAAGTCAAAACTGGTTTTGCCAAGCGCCTGATGCGGACTGAACGGGATGACCCGCGTATTGTCCGCTGACAACTCCAGCCCGAACTTGCCGAGCCGTTTCCCCAACTCTTGATAGAACCATTCGGCGTCTGTCTGATATTGGAACGCGCACACAAAATCGTCCGCGAACCGAATCAGACACGCTTCCCCACGACAGCGTGGCTTGACCACCTTGAGAAACCACAGGTCAAGCGCATAGTGCAAGTAC
>OFGY01000018.1_pt1 | contig 12616 bp, 12 predicted proteins | sample 1521901 | NCBI WGS metagenome assembly OFGY01 (sample SAMEA2553414, study PRJEB24118) | soil metagenome | reverse complement strand
ATGCGGCGACGTCCGTGATCTACCCCTCTCTATTCCTCTGCACCGTCAGATGTGTATAAGAGACGTCTTCTGTGCGCGGCCTTCCTGGTCCTGTTCCCGCCTGCCCGGGAACTGGCAGTTCACCCCAGGGCGAGTCTCTTGTGGCTTTTCGCCTGCACGTTTGTGCTTACGATCGGCGAGATCTATCTTTCCCCGATCGGCCTCTCGCTGGTGACCAAGGTCGCTCCCGCCCGGATCGTCTCCCTGATGATGGGCGTCTGGTTCCTCTCGAGTTTTTTCGGCAACTTCCTGTCGGGTTATCTCGGAACATTCTGGGAGCAAATGCCCAAGGAGAATTTTTTCCTCCTGATGTTCGCCCTGTCCTTTGCCACGGGCCTGGCGTTCTTCGCCCTCCTGAAGCCGCTCAAAAAAGCGATCGGTCACGGCGAGCAGGCCAGCGCGGACGTGTGAGTGCGAAGGGCATACACAAAAACAGTACAGAGTTCAGAGCTCGAAGTTCAGCGTGTGGGATGCGGAGTTCGGATTCGGAATGGTGAACGATCAAACGATCGGCTGTTTTAAGCACAAGCGCATCTTCGTTTGACTTTTGAACAGTCCTCTGGTATTTTTCATGTTCATGCCGCATCGCTGTCAACCACTGCTGAAAGAAAGAAGTTATGATGACGAATAAGGACCATATCGTGTTTACCCGTTACCAGAATGATGGCGGGGGAATGTTCAATGACATCTATTCCATTGACCGTGATGGACAAAATGAGACAAGGCTCACGACGAATCCCGGGCCAAACGGAGAGTCCGAGGACAACGCCGCTCCCCGCTACAACAGGGGGAAGACCATGCTGGCATTCGTCAGCACAAAGAATAACCCGAACCGGAAGTTCAATATTTTCTTCCTGGACCTGGCCACGAGGAAAACCGCGCAGGTCACCTCGGGCGACCTCGACGTCACGGGCGTTGATTGGGCGCCCGACGACAGCCGGCTTGTTTTTTCCTGCAGGGATGACAAGGGCCTTTCGCAGGTCCACGTGGTGAATATGGACGGGACGGGATTCACAAAACTGACCGACGGCCCGGCCGAGCATACGACTCCGATGTGGTCGCCCCGGGGAGATCTGATCACGTTCGTGGAGTTCCCGAAGGAGAGCACATCGTCCCATGTCCGGGTCATGGATCCGGAGGGCAGGAATCAGCGGAAGCTGACGACCGACGAAACAGAGCATTCAAACCCCTCTTGGTCGCCGGACGGGTCCTGGATCATTTTCCGCTGCGACCAGGGCATTCCGCACCTTCGCAGGATCAATGTCGACACCGGGGAGCTCGTCCTGTTCGAACCTCCGGCGCGAGGCGCCGACTCCTCTCCCATCTGGTCGGGAACGGAGATCATATTTTCGAGCAACGGCGACCAGGAAGATACGGATCCCGTCTTCAACCTGTACCGGATGTCTTATACCGGCGGGAAAATACAGCGGGTAACAAATAATCAAACATTTGAGTATTGCGGAGACTGGTAAGGCGAGAACAGTTCGGGTCTCCTGAGGCAGCAGGGAGTACCTCACTGAGATCGTGGCGGATAGTCCGTGACGGCGATTCTCTTCAAAAAGGAATCCGGAGAGAGCATTCTCAGCCCTTTTTCAAGGCCAACCTGCAGGTTACATCGACTACCGCGTGGGCTTCTTCCTTGCTCACGTCGTCCGTCTGATAATAGATATAGTCATCAACCATATCACAAAGCTCTTTGGGGGGAATATCCGGCATCAATTCGCGGATTTCCTCTTTAAACAACTTTGCCGCGTCGGCAGCCATTTCTTTGTTCTCTATCCTGTTCATACTTTCTCCCTTCAGACCCGACAAGGTCAACACGAGGCAGCCGAATGCGAACCCCGCTTCTCCTTGAAGAAAAGAAGACTCTTTCTATCTTCATTATATCATATTTCCACCTCTTTTCCGGGGCATAGGCCCACTTCTCTGTTTCGGTTTGCCATCATCTGGTAGTCGCTTGATTAAATTTTTCTACGGTAGTATAGTTACCGTCACAGGCGCCCGGCGCAGGACAGTCCTTGACCCTATCGAAATCAAAAAAGCCGGTTCGCGATTATCGATTTTCATGAACAACAATCTCAAATATAAACCCTTTGACATCAAGCCAGCGGTCCCCGGAGTCATCCCTCCCTGCCCTGTGGGCCTGGACGCCCTCACCGGCATACCGCGTCAACAGACCAATCCTTCCCCCTGGGAGGGTGAGGGCTGGCAGGGTTTCGTGGCCGAGCTTGCGGCCAAGAGCATCGTTATCGACGAGCAGAAGTCCGCGCGAACGCTCTACGTTACCGACGCGGGAGGCATGGCATACGGCCTGCCCCGCGGGGTGCTGATCGCCCGCAACACCGAAATGGTGTCCATGGTCATGGCTTCCGCTCAGAAGCACCAGGTCCCGGTTACCGTGCGCGGCGGCGGGCTCACGACCGAGGGAGAGACCGTCTCGTTCGGCGGGCTGCAGCTTGATATGCGCGGCATGAGCCGCGTGCTCGCGATCGACAAGGACGCAATGACCGTGCGGTGCGAAGCCGGCATCTACTGGCACTCGCTTGCCGAATCGCTCCGGCGGCGTGGTCTCGATTACCTCTCGGCGCCCCTCAACATGACCTCGTCGGTCGGCGGCACCCTCGGCGTCGGCGGCATCGACATCAACTCCCCGCGCCTCGGCTGCAGCGCGGACCAGGCCCTGGCGATCACAATCGTAACCCCCAGGGGCGAGGTCCTGGAATGCTCCGAAACCGAGAATGCCTGGTGGTTCAACCGCGTGCTGCTCGGCTACGGCCAGTTCGGCATCATCACCGAGGCCGTGCTCCGCATCAGGCCCTTTACCCCACTCGCGATGCATTATTTCTATTACGGCGACCTGCGCACGGCAATGGAGGACCTCGTGATGCTGTGCGATGAGGACGCCGCTGACTACACCGGAATCCTCACGATGCTCGATCGGGCGGTGAACCTGCTCGTGGCCTTTGATTCCGATGAACGGGAACAGTCGTTCTTTAAAAAATATCGTTCCCGCCTGAGAGGCTTCGGCGAACTGGGCTTCGCGCTCCGGACGGGTCTCTACTATACCGTAAGACCCTGGAAATTCCGCGAAGCCTTGTACCTTCTGAACCGGAAGCGCACGCTCCTGCCGGCCCTCCAGCCGTCACATCATATGCAGGGCGGAAAGATCATTGACCGTACCGTTGTTTTTTCACAGGCGGTCTGGAAGTTCTGGGGCGGCAGGCAGATGGTGATCCCCGACCTGGCAACGAGCAGGGAGAAGTTCTTCCAGGCCATTCTGCGCGGCAATGAAGTGTGCAAAAAGTATTTTTCCCATTACACGCTCTACTGCGTCGGCATCAAGCTGATCGGGCCGGCCGAGCGCTACGAGCTCTCGTGCATACCGCCTGACGCCGAAGGCATTGCGTACGGGTGCGAGTTCGAGCCCATGCTCGAAGGCAAAACCTACAGCCGCGATTATCTGCAGTCATTCAAGAACGAGATCTACGACATCGGCGTTGACATGGGCACGAGCTATTACCGCTTCGGCGGCATGATGAAAGGCTACATCCGCCGGGTTTTCGGCGACGCCCTCGTGGACAAGCATCTGGCCATGAAGAGGGAAGTGGATCCTGCCATGATCCTGAACAGAGATGTGATATTTTGATACGAGAAAGCGCATTTCATGCGGAGGCGCGGGACGTGAAGGGACCCTTTAACGCCTTGTTGGAAAGCCTAATGATCTGGCCTTTCTCCGTCTTCTCCGCCTGTTCTCCTTAGGATAACAAAAATGATCCGATCTAAACTATATGACAAGGCCTCGACTGACCCCACGCAGTGCAACGGCTGCGGCGTCTGCATGCTCTCCTGCCCGGTCTGGCGACAGCACCATACCAAAGCACTGACCTCTTGCGGCAGAAACCGCGCCTCGATCGGCGGAGCGACGGAAGAAGAACTTGCCCCCTCCGCGCAGGCATGCATTCTCTGCGGGTCCTGTGAGCCTCTCTGCCCCATGGGCATAAGGACACAGCAGATTACCATCGCTTTACGGCATCGTCTGGTACAAAAGGGGCTTCTTCCGAAACCCGCTGCAAAACCAGCTACGCTCACGCCTGAAACGATTGCTGCCTCGCGGATACTCCTTCCGGGAAGAGCTCTCCGGGCTGATGCTAAACTCATGGCATTGGTTCTTCCTCTCTTGGGACGCGGTGCAGCGTGCTCTCCCGATGATGGAGGGGACATCGCGCAGGCTCTTGAATGGGGCTGGGAAATAAGCGACGCTCGCGTGAAGGCATTCATGGGACCCCTGATGAAAGCCGCGGAAATTATCGTTGCTGACGGGCTTTTGTTTAACCTCCTGCGCTCTTTGCTTCCTTCGTCGATCATGCTTCGTCCCCTGGGTCAGGCGCTGCTTATGAACCCAAAGGTGCAGAAAGGCTTAAGACCAACCGACTTCTATATGATCGAAACGCGCGCCTACAACGCCAATTGCCGCGAGTTCGTGGCCGTGTATGACAAGGTGCGGAGCTCAACCGGCTGTTTCATGAATCTGGACCTCCAGCGCGTCGCGACCCCCACGGGCGCGGCGCGCGTTCAGCATCAAGAAGGCCTTAAGGAAACGATATCCATTGAAGCGCAGGTGAGGTGGCTTTTGGAGGGCCGGAAGGCGGAGCGCATCGTTGTCGAGCATCTGGACGACCACGCTGCATTTGCACAGCACACCCGACTGCCGGTCGTGCACCTGGCCGAGGTCGCAACGCCATGACGAAACCGCGCGCCGTAGACGTTATCATCGTCGGTGCAAGCCTCTCCGCGGCAGCGGCTGCCAAGCGGCTTGTTGACGCGGGCTACGAAACCGTCGCTCTCGAACGGTTCTCGCTGCCGCGAACGAAACCCTGCAGCGGCATCATCTCGCCGCGCGGCCACCGTTTTCTGATCGAGAACTTCGGTCCGCTGCCGGGGGAGGTGCTGCATGAACCCGCGTCCTGCAAAGGGGTGACCTTTTACTTCCCCGGCGGCGTTGAGCTTCCCATGGAGTTCGACGGCGGCAAGACCCCGCATTTAAACCGCACCTATTCCGACTATTGGGCGATTAAGCGGAGCAGGGCCACGGTCCATGACAACATGCGCTTTCTGTCGGCCGTGGACCATGGATCGCACGTCGACGTCGTGGCCGGTAACGGCCAGGAGGAAAAACGCTACCGGGCGCGCTATGTGATCGGCGCTGACGGCCCGAACTCAAAAGTCGTGAGCACCCTTTATTCGAGGTACCGCGACAGGATCAAATGGTTCACCGTGAAGCAGCATCTGCACGAGATCATCGACTGCCCGCTCGACCCGGAATTCTTCCACTACTGGTTTCACCCTGGGCTCGGCTACTATACCTGGAGTCATCTGCGGAACGGCCGTCAGATCGTAGGGGTGGGATATGAGGCAGATGACGACTTCTCCGCGCGCCACGCAAAGGCCTTGCGTTATCTGGAAGAGCGCCATAACGTGAAGCTCGGTCCCTGCATTACACGCGAGTCGAGCGTGAACAACTTCGGCCTCTCGCTCATCAACCGCTACGTCTTCGGCAAGGGCAACATCATCGTGACCGGTCAGGCGGCCGGGTTCCTGAACATGATCGCCGAGGGCATGTCCGTGGCGCTGCACTCAGGCGCGATTGCGGGCGAAGCGACCGTAGACGCCTTCAGGCTGAACAAACCCATCCAGGATATCTACCGGACCATGATCCAGAGCGAAGTGCGCCGTTGCTCCGACCAGTGGAACATCCTGAAGATCCTCTTCTCCAGGCCGCACGAAGCCGACTTCATGGGCGCCCTTGCCCAGCGCGGCCTCCGCGACAAGCTCATTGTGCTGAAGGACACGGTCAAGTTCCTTGTTCCCTGGGGAAAATATAACTGGGGCCGTCAGATGCTCTGGCAGGCGATCACGCGGCAGCTCACGGGGGGGTACAATCGCCGCCGATGGCTTTAACTATTAAAGCTCCCGGCAACCTCAGGGAGCCTCAATTCTGGCATGAGCGCATCCGTGCAGATACCTTTACAAAAACCTTCATTGCGCTGTAAGATGTGGAGAAGACCCGGAGCCTGGATTGGAGGGTGGATATGGTTAATAACTCCCCTTCTTCGCGTCTCCACCTGCACCCAGCGGTACGAGTGCCGGAGCATGAACCATTGCGGTTTGCCTCCTTGTGCCGAGTGAGTTATAATAATATCGGAGTTGAGGATGATCACACGTTATCAAAAAACCGTTGATCCGAGTAGTCCGGAAAAAGAGAAAGAAACAACGGCGCGGCATGCGGGTGCGGGCCATGACGACACCTGCAGGTGTAAGGAAGTCTCAAAAATGACGCCGCAGGAGCTTCTTAAACTCATGATAAGCGACCTGGCGTTCTGGAAAAAAGCGAAAAAGAAATGATCCGGATATCTCACTGCGACCTTCAAACGAGATTCCGGTAAAGCAGGCTTTGGAATTCTGGAGTGAGCGTTAAGAATCGAGATTCCCTGTTCCGCCAGGGTGGGGCTGCAGGGAGCTCAACGGAGAAAATGATCAATGGGCGATAAACAGGTATTCCAGCCCCTTACCAGGGAAGATAAGATAACGACCGTTCTCTACCGTGCCGGCATCGTGCTGTCCGCCGTCATCGTGAGCGGTCTGGCGTTTCTCCTGGAGAGAGCATCCTCACCCTCCGGCGCAACATCCGTCAGCCCGTCAGGAGACATTCTTGCTTATGGCTTGTATGCATCCGTGGGTATGTGCGTGTTCTTTATTCATCTATATATAAGCAAGTTCAAAAAATTCCTCATGAACCTGTACTACCTCAGCCTTGGCTGTCTTGTTCTGCTCCTCTACATAGGAAAGGGATCCCCATCCGGCGCGCTCGCGCACGAACCCTACAGCGTGCTGCTTCTGCTGCCGCTTTCCGGCTGTCTGGGATTCGTGACCGCGAAGGAGGCTTTCTGCTTTCAGCTCTTCGAGGGCTATCTCCTTGCCATGATCATGCCGATCTACCTGCTGCTGGTGTCGCGCGGCCTCCTCTCGCAGGCGGGCGCATCCCTTGGTCTGGTCCTGATCGCCGCCATGCTTGTCCTCTTCACGCTGCGAAAAGTCTTCATGCCCATCGCCTACGATATCGGCGACAAATCCGCCTATCAATAAAACCAAGGTTGTTCCGATGAGAACCGAACGCCCTTGGTGCAAGAGCGCTTCAAGTGATCGGTCTCGAAAGCCCGCGAAAAACAGCCCTTCCGAAGTTCTGTAATCCCGCGGCTGCCTCATATTTTCTTGCCGCAGATATAACCAGTTGACATTGACTTTTGTAAAATGTTAATATTCCAACACGTTTAGCCTCAAAGGAGCCTTCGTGGCAGGCGAAAAAATACTGAGCATAGACGACAGCCCGACCGTGCAGCGCCTGATCGAGATGATCCTCGCATCACAGGGCTATCAGGTCCTTCTTGCTTCCGACGGCGAGGAAGGCATAGCCAAAGCCAAGGCTGAAAAGCCCGCGGTCATTCTCGTGGATTTCGTCATGCCCAAGATGAACGGCTTCCAGGTCTGCAAGACCCTGAAGGACGCCCCGGAATTCAAGGACACTCCTATTATTCTCGTGACCTCCAAGGGCGACAAGATCGGCAGCAAGTTCGTCGATACCCTCGGCATCACCGATTTTTTTACCAAGCCCTTTCAGCCCGAAGACCTTCTCGCCAAGATACGGGAAATCATAGATAAAAAAACGGTTGCTGCGCCTTCTGCTCCCGAAAACGGGTTCATTGATCCAGCTTTTTCAACTGCAACGCCATCGACGTTGCAGCCCCCGGGACAGGCGCTTCCGCCCGGGCTTGAGGCCATGGTCCGGCGGCTCGTCGATAAAGAGATCGACGCATTCATGACAAAATCGCTCCCGGAACTGATCCGGCAGGAAATCGCCAAGTCCCTGAAGGCGACCAAGGCCGGCCTCCAGGGCAATCTCTCCAACTTCCGGATCGTCGAGGTGATGCAGATGCTGGGGCTCCAGCGCCAGACCGGCAGGCTCGCCCTGTCTCGAAACGGCGAGCACGCCGATATTTACTTCGGTGACGGCGCCGTTGTCTACGCGGCATCAGCATGCAATGGGGACAAGTCCGGCGTGGAGGGCCTGCTCAAGAGGACGTGCAGGCTCAAAGACGACAGTATCCAGCATGTACTGCACATCGCCGAAATGACCGGGCAGCCGATCGACAGCATCCTCGGCCGGGAAAAGATGGTCGACGCGCGGACGTTCGCGAACAACCTCAGGCGCCACACCGAGTCAGCCGTTTATAAAACCATGGCGTGGAGGGACGGAGATTTCTTTTTCGAAAAGACGGCACCGCCGGTCTTTGCGACACCGCTGCAGATCAAGGTGGACGACCTTCTCCTTGAGGGCGCGCGGCGAGCGGACGAATGGGCCCTGATCGAGCAGAAGATCCCGAACTTCGACATGGTGTTCGAACCCGTGATCGGGAACGACGAGGAGCTTATGACCCGCGGTTTGAGCGACGTTGACCTCAAGGTTTTCTCGCTTATCGACGGCGAACACACGATCCAGAATATTATCGATGATGCGTGCCTGGGCGATTTCGATGTGGCGAAGAGCATATTTATCCTGCTTTCGGTGGATCTGATACGAAAAAAAAAGTAGGACCAATGGAAGTGCCGCGAACCCACAGGAATCAAAAGGAAAACTTGACAGTACAAAAGGAATATGTTAATTTCCGTCTATTCATCGCATCATGAAAAAAGGAGAAAGCAATGGCCAAAATTCTCATCGCGGACGACAGTTTGTCAGAGCTCCAGATTTTCCAGGCAGCTCTGCAACCGACCGGCCATACGCTGGTGGCCGTCATGGACGGAGAAGCCGCGGAAGCGAAGGTCAAGTCCGAGAAAATCGATCTGATCATCCTGGATGTCATCATGCCCAAAAAAAACGGTTTTCAGGTCTGCAGAGACATCAAGAGCAATGACCAGTACAAGAACATACCCGTCATCATGGTAACGTCGAAGGACCAGGAGAGCGACAAGTTCTGGGGCATGAAACAGGGAGCCGATGAGTATTTAACCAAGCCTTTCAAGCCGGAAGACCTGCTGAAGGTCGTTAAAAAGTACATCTGAACCCGGGAGGGGTGCCCGTTTGGCCGAACTTGACAATGACGTCATCGCCGATGTGATCGATGTAGTGCCGGAGGAGGAATTACGGGTATGCCTCTTCAGTATGGGCGAGGACCTCTTTGCTGTTCCGGTCGATACGCTGACCGAAATCATCATATCCCAGAAGATATTTCCCGTCCCGACCACACCGCCCCACGTCCTCGGGGTCATTAACCTGCGAGGCAACATCGTTCCGATCGTTGATATACGCTCCGCGCTTTCCCTGCCGCGGCAGTCAACGCCATCCCAGATTGCAGTCATAAAAGAGGGCGCAATGCTCATCGGCATTGTCGTGGACACTGTTTCCGAAGTGGCTGCTGTGCCCCTGCACCAGGTGCTCGCCGTCCCCGCGGATGCCGGCGGTCAGGCGGGCACGGTCCGCAGTCGTTTTTTAAAGAGCATCATTCAGCGCGAAGGAGGGGTCGCCGCACTCCTTGACGTTAAACGGATTTTAGAAGAGATCGAGCTGGGGTAATCTTTCCGGGTGCTGGTTTGAACGATGCGCTGACCGGCGGGCGCAAAACCATTCCATTATGGTTATGAAGGAGCAGACGCTATGAAGATCAAAAATCCTTTTTATCGCTTAAGCATACGAACGAAGATCGTGATCATGATTGTGAGCATGTCAGCTGTTTTCGGGACCGGCATCCTCATCTTTATTTTTAATCAGATTCAAAATACCCTCCGTGAAGAGGCGATCAACAAGACGCTCATTCTGGCGGACGGCCTCAGCGTGAAGGCGGCGGAGCCCGTGCAGGTCGAAGACCTTAATGCCCTCCAGTTCATTCAGGGCGAGGCCATCAGTCAGCCTGATGTGGCCTACTGCTTCATCAAGGACGGGCGCGGCAGAATCATATCGTCCTCTTTTGAGGGCAACATGGTCCCCGCGGTTCTTAAGACTATAAATCCGCTTACGCCCGGCGTTCCTTTCCGAACGCAGAATGCGGATATTACGTACAAAGACAGCACCATCGAAGTTATCGACATCGCCTCACCGATCGGCGGCGGGACGCTTGGCTCGGTGCACATCGGGCTGAATATGACCACGATCAAGAGCAACATCAGGGGCCTTCTGATCAATATCATGCTGGTCGGCGGCGGGGCGTTGCTCGTGCTGTCTCTCTTTACCATGTGGCTCACCTCGAGGACCGTTGCCCCGGTGAAGGACCTCATGCTCGTTGCCGAGGCCCTCGGCCGCGGCGATCTGACGAAAAAGGCAAACGTGAAGAGGGGAGACGAGCTCGGCCAGTTGAGCGAGACATTCAACCGGACGATTGACCGGCTCCAGGGCCTGATCCAGACCGAGACCGACCGGGACCAGATGCAGCACCAGGTCATGGACCTTCTCTCGATCGTGAGTACCGCCGCAGAAGGAGATCTTACCGTGAAGGCGGAAGTGACGGCCGACGCACTCGGCTCCGTGGCGGACGCCTTCAACCTCATGATCACCGGCCTTACGGCGCTGGTGACCCAGGCGAGCAGTGTGGCGAACGAGATCCAGCGCTCCGCTTCGGGGATTCTCCATTCGGCAGAGCGGATGAGGGTCGGCGCGGAGCAGCAGGCGTCCCAGATCCGGAACGCCTCGGAATCGGTGCATGACATGTCCGTGATGACGCAGCGGATGGCCCAAAACGCGGAGGACGCAACCCAGACGTCGCTCAAGGCCACCCAGGCCGCGATCAAGGGCGGAGCATCCGTGGCTGAAACCATCAAGGGCATGCAGCGCATCCGCGGCACCGTGCAGTCCACCGGGAAAAAGATCAAGGGCCTTGGCGAGCGCTCGCTTGAAATCGGCGCCATCATCGAAGTGATCAATGAAATCGCGACCCAGACGAACCTGCTGGCGCTGAACGCCGCGATCGAGGCTGCCCGCGCCGGAGAGCAGGGCAAGGGTTTTGCCGTGGTCGCCGATGAAGTGCGAAAACTCGCCGAGCGCGCCGCCCGGGCGACGAAGGATATCACCGGCCTCATCAAGGGTATCCAGGTTGAAACGAGCGAGGCCGTCACCATCATGGAAGAGGGCACGCGTGAGGTGGAAGAAGGCACCAAACTGGCCGACCAGGCAGGCGCCGCGCTCCGCGAGATCGAACAGATCGTGAAGCAGACCGCCGGCCTCGTGACGGACATTACCAAGGCGGCGGGAGATCAGGTAAAGGCGACCGAGAGCGTGGTGGGATCCATGGACAGCATTCTGAAGCTGACCAAGGAAACATCGCACGGCGTGCAGGACACCGTGTCGACCATCAGCGGCCTTGCAGATCTTACGAAACGGCTGCATGAGGCCATCGGCAGATTCAAGCTTGGCAAGGAGGCCGCCGTACAACGGCCGGCTCCGGCCGCGAGCGAGCTGCCGACCCTCGAGAGTTTTCCTCCCATGGCTGAGCACGTGACGACGAGCGATGAGGAAATCAAGCTCGGTTTCATTGAATAGACGGTATTATGGCCGCGCCCTTCGACAAATCAGGCATTATCGAATTTTTCCTTATAGAGGCCGGGGAACACATCCAGAACCTCAATAAGGGACTGTTGTCCCTTGAAAAGGACCCCTCCGGCCACGCCATGATCGACGAGTTGTTTCGCGCCGCGCACACCCTCAAGGGGTCCGCTGCCATGATGGGTTTTCAGGGAATCAGCGACGTAGCGCACACTGCCGAGGACATGCTCGGCCAGTTCCGTTCTGGCTCCCTCCCCATCAGGAAAGACACGCTGAATTTTCTCTTTGACAGCGTAGACGCCGCCAAGCTCATGGTGGAGGGTATAGCGTCAAGAAATCCCGAAGACACCCTTGTCGTCGACAGCATTACTCAATCGTACAAAGATATTATCGAAAAAATCCGGACAGCTCCGGCGGAGCCTTCACCGCAGTGGCAGACCGCTGCTCCGATTGCAGAAAAGGTCGCCCCTGCTTCATCCAAAACAATGGTTCCTTCCGTGCCGGCGCCGGCTTCGGCAGAGCCGGGACCACTGCAAGACGATCTTGACAAGGCATGGGACGAGATCTTCGACGTGAACCCGGAGGAACCCATCTTTGTCGAGCCACTGCCGGCGGAGAGCCCGGCAGGAGAAGCGCCCGAGCCCCCGACAACAAGCACGGCCCCGGTCGCAGAAAAGCCTCTTTGTGAGGAGGTCGCTTCCCTCGTATCGCCCCCGGTCGAAACGACTGCGCCGCCTGTTCAAGCAGTTGAGGAACAGGCCGCGCCCTCCCCGGGGCCGGAAATCCCCGCCGCACCGGGCGTGAACCCGGAAGAACTCATCTTTGTCGAGCCGTTGCCGGCGGAGACCTCGGCAGGAGAAGCGCCCGAACCCCTGACAACAAGCATAGCCCCGGTCGCAGAAAAGCCTTTTTATGAGGAGGTCGCTTCCCTCGTATCGCCCCCGGTCGAAACGACTGCGCCGCCTGTTCAAGCAGTTGAGGAACAGGCCG
>OFGY01000017.1_pt1 | contig 13102 bp, 10 predicted proteins | sample 1521901 | NCBI WGS metagenome assembly OFGY01 (sample SAMEA2553414, study PRJEB24118) | soil metagenome | reverse complement strand
ATGGGTTAAGGACGGCGCACAGGCGTTGGATCTGATCTTCGGGCCATCTGACGACCCGGATGGCCCCCTCAATCACCCTCCCCGTGTGGTGCTGCTTGACCTGAAGCTGCCCAAAGTGGACGGGCACGAGGTGCTGCGGCGCTTGAAGGAAGACCCGCGCACCCGGATCATCCCGGTGGTGGTGCTGACGGCCAAGGGGGACGAGGACAACGAGGTCCGCGTCTTCGAGCTGGGCGCGGACGACTTCCTGACCAAGCCGTTCACCAGTGAGGATTTGATCTCGACCATTCGCCGCGTTCACCGCATGGGCCAGACCCGTGCCGTCAATGTGGCGATTCCAGCCCAGGCTCAAGCCCAGGTGGCAAGGCGAGGCGGAATACCAGCAGGTGCGGGAGCAGCTCGCGTTGGCAAGATCATCGTCGTGTTTGGTCCTAAGGGCGGTATCGGCACGACCATGCTGGCCGTCAATCTGGCCGTTGCGCTGCAGCAAATGCCGGAGACCAGCGTTATGCTGCTGGATGCCAGCTTGCAGTTCGGCGATGTTGGCGTCCTGCTCAACTTACAGCCCAGCCGCAACATTACCGATCTTTGCGAGTCAATCGAGGATCTGGATCCGGATTCGTTGCACACCATCGCGGTGGCGCACGCTTCTGGCATCAAGGCCCTGCTTGCACCACCGCGCCCGGAAATGGCTGACCTGGTGCTGCCCGACCATCTGAAACGCATCTTACACGAACTGTGCAACTTGTTTGACTATATCGTCGTCGACACGGCTACCGTAATCAGCGATCTCACGCTGACGGCGCTCGATCTGGCCGATCGCATTGTGCTCGTCGCCACGCCCGACATTCCGTCGATCAAGAATGCCAAACTGTTCTTCGAGATCACCGACGCGTTGAACTATCCGCCCAATAAGATCATGCTGGTGCTCAACAAGGTTGACAAGCGCGGCGGTATTACTGCTCAGATGATCGAAGACAATGTCAGGCATCCGGTTGCGGTCCAAATCCCTATGGACGAGGCGCTTGTCCTCAATTCGATCAATCGCGGCGCGCCCTTCATACTGGATGCGCGTAATAAACCGATCACGCAATCGGTTCAGCAGCTCGCCGAGCGAATCGCTGCCGAATTTCTTGGGCCGCCGGTTGAAGTAGTCGGAGCGCGGAGCGATCAGCCAGAAGACGCCACGCGCCGAAGACCCGGGCTGTTCTTTCGCGGATAAGGTCTGTCGCGCGGCCGGAGGGAGCGCCGTCATCGACGGAGATTCCTCTGGCAGCCTTATCGCTATAGGAGGACTTTGATGTCTCTGCTAAAGCGTATCGAAAAGAGCCAGCAGCAGTCGCCGCAACCGGCTACGCCGAACCATCCAGCTTCGCCAGGTGGGACAGGCAGCGGCGAACAGTCTCGGCTGGCTGAAATGCGCTTACGCCGCGCGCCGGCAACCACCTCGCCAGCGCGAGATGCGTATCTGGACCTCAAGACGCGCGTGCAGAACAAGCTGCTAGCCGAAATGGACCCGTCGATGGATGTCAGCAATACCGACGAGGTGCGCAGCACGATCGAGAATCTGTATGACGCTGTGTTGGGCGAAGAGAATATCATTCTCAGCCGGGTCGAGCGGCAGCGCTTGTTCGAGCAGATCGTCGCCGAGATACTTGGTTTCGGCCCGCTCGAGCCGTACCTGGCCGATGAAACGATTACTGAGATCATGGTTAACGGTCCGAAGAACATCTATATCGAGCGGTACGGCAGGCTGGAACGCACCACAGCCCAGTTTGAAAGCAACGATCACGTGATGCGCATCATTGACCGCATCGTGGCGCCGCTGGGTCGCCGTATCGATGAGGCCTCGCCATACGTCGATGCGCGTTTGCCGGACGGCAGCCGTGTCAATGCCATCATCCCGCCCATCTCGCTTGTCGGACCTACCATTACTATTCGCAAGTTCTTCAAGATCCCGTTGACGATTGAGCAGGTCATCGCCAACGGCACGATCACGCCCGAAGCCATCGAATTCCTCAAGGCCTGTGTTCAGTCCCGACTGAACATATTGGTCTCAGGCGGTACCGGCTCCGGCAAAACGACGTTTCTCAATATCCTGTCCGGGTTTATCCCTGACGACGAGCGTATCGTCACAATCGAGAATGCGGCGGAGCTCCAGCTGAGGCAGGAGCACGTGGTTACGCTGGAGTCGCGGCCACCCAACATTGAGGGCCGCGGTGAAATTACGATACGTGACTTAGTCATCAATTCCCTGCGTATGCGCCCCGACCGCATCATCGTCGGCGAGTGCCGTGGCGCCGAAGCGTTGGATATGCTCCAGGCCATGAATACCGGCCACGACGGCTCGCTGACGACGCTCCACGCCAACTCCGCGCGGGATGCGCTGGCCCGTATGGAGACGATGGTGCTGATGGCCGGCATGGATCTGCCGCACCGGGCGATCCGCGAACAGATCAGCTCGGCGCTGGACGTGATTATTCAACAAGAGCGCATGCGTGACGGCTCACGACACATAGTCGGGGTCTCCGAAGTGCAGGGTATGGAAGGTGAGGTCGTGACCATGTCGGAGATCTTCTCATTCGAGCGGACGGGCATCGAGAACGGCAAGATTGTTGGCCGCCTGTTGCCCACCGGACTGCGGCCCAAGTTCATGGAGAAGATCGAGACGTCGGGTATTCGGTTGCCGCCGAATATCTTTGGCATTGGCGCGCGAACCGGTGGACGATACTAATCTTTGCGAGTCATGGGAGTGGGTGAGCCAGCATGCCAACCTTAGCCATAGTCCTTGGGGTAGCCGCGCTACTGTTCTTCGCCGTGGGCGTTTTCCTATCTGTGCGTACCCGCGACCGGGTCGAGCGGCGGCTCGGACATTTTGCGCGCACTGTTCTACAGGTTGTAGACGAATCGGAAGAAGCGAGGAAACGTGCAACGCCGATTGCCGATTCGCTCAATCGGGCCCTGGCCGGCCGCAGGTCGACTCAGGGGTTGGCGGCCCATCTGGCTCGCGCCGACCTCAAGCTCACCGTCGGCGAGTTCCTGGCGCTGCAGTTGATTTCCGCAATAGGCTTCGGCGTGTTCGGCCAGCTGCTGTCTGGCACCATCGTGCTGGCAATTTTGGCGGCAGTCATTGGTTGGTTCGCCCCGCGTTGGTATGTGTCGTTCCGGCAAGGCCGGCGGCTGCGCGCGTTCAACGATCAGCTGGGTGATGCATTGAATCTCATGGTCAACGGTCTGCGATCCGGCTATAGCGTGCTGCAGGCGATCGAATCCGTCTCGCATGAAATGCCGAAGCCGATCTCGACCGAGTTTGGGCGAGTGGTCCAAGAAGTGCAGCTTGGCCTGGCGGTGGAGCAGGCGCTGGACAACATGCTGCGCCGCGTGACAAGCGAGGACCTGGACCTGGTCGTGACGGCGGTTAACGTACAGCGTGAAGTCGGCGGCAACTTGGCCGAGATCCTCGATGTGATTAGCCACACGATCCGCGAGCGCGTCCGGATCAAGGGCGAGATTCGAACTTTGACGGCGCAGGGCCGCTATTCGGGTTACGTAATCAGCCTGCTGCCCATCGGTTTGGCGCTGGTGCTGTTCTGCGTAAACAAACCGTACGTTTCGCAATTGTTCACTACTGGTTGGTGCGGTTGGGCGATGGTGGTCTGCGGCCTGCTGATGATCGCCAGTGGTTTTATTGCTATTCAAAGGATCGTCGCGATTGAAGTATAATTGTTGATGATGAAGGTGTCTATGGGAGGTTGCTGATGCCTCTTCCGGTGATCATCGCTGCGGTCGGCGTCGTGCTCGCCATCATATTGATTGTCGTCGGCTTGGGTTCGCGCAATCCATCTGATACGTTGCAAGCCCGCCTGGCCGAATACAGCCTGCGCGAGCAGCCGGCCACATTGGAAGAGATCGAACTGTCCATGCCGTTCTCCGAACGTGTCTTGACGCCGATGATCCGTCGCTCGGCTGAGTTCATCGTGCGGTTTACACCGGCTCGCACGTTGGAGGCGACGCGCCATAATCTGGATCTGGCCGGCAATCCGAATAATTGGACGCCATCCGAGTTCTTCGGTATCCGCCTGATCGCTTCGCTCGTGTTAGGAGCCTTGATCTTCGTGCTGCTATCTGTCGCCAAGGCCGAGCCGGTGTTACAGTACGGCATGACCGCGTTGTTTTTCGCCCTGGGCTTCGTCTTACCGGGTTTATGGTTGGGGACCAAGATCCGCAGCCGCAAGGCCTCGATCATCCGATCGCTGCCGGATGCGCTCGACCTGCTGACGATTTGTGTGGAGGCCGGCCTTGGCTTCGATCAGGCGATGCAGAAGGTGGCCGAGAAGTGGGACGATGAGCTCAGCCGGGGCTTTGCGCGCGTGCTGCATGAGATCCGTTTGGGTAAGACCCGTCGCGAAGCGTTGCGTGATGCAGCCCAGCGCATGGACGTCTCGGATATGACGAGCTTTGTCGCCGCGGTGATTCAATCGGAGCAGTTAGGCGTCAGTATGGCAAAGGTGCTGCGCATCCAATCCGACCAGATGCGCGTGCGCCGGCGGCAGCGAGCCGAAGAGAAAGCTCACCAGGCGCCGGTCAAGATGCTGTTTCCGATGGTGTTCCTGATCTTTCCGGCCATTTGGATTGTGCTTCTCGGCCCGGCCATACTGCAGGCGATTGGCACGCCGCTATTTTGACCGCGCGCCGCTGGGCTGCGCCTCAACCTGATGGTTGTCGTGCTGCGGGATGTAATGGCCCCTCGAGCTGATGCACGCAGTGGACTGAGGCCCGAAGCGCGGGGACGGCAAGTCTGGGATAGCCTGATTAACCTGTTGTTTCCCCCGCACTGTGGCGGCTGCAAGGCCAGCGGCAGTTTGTGGTGCAACGCTTGCCAGGCCGGGCTGCGGTCCATTTGCGCCCCGATGTGTGAGAAGTGCGGCAAGCCAAACGTCGCCAGCCGGCTGTGCAATAGTTGCCGTGCGCATCCTCTCCAGATCGACTTCATTCGTTCCGTGGTAATCTTTCAGGGCACTCTGCGTCAGGCAATTCATCGGTTCAAATACCAACGCTTGTCGAGCTTGGCGAGGCCGTTGGGTGACCTGCTGGCTGAATACTGGGTCGCGCACGACTTGAGGGCCGACTGGATCACGCCCGTGCCGTTGCACGCTGCCCGCCAGCGAGACCGCGGCTACAATAAAGCCGGCTTGTTGGCCGCGCGTATCTCCCAACGTGTGGGCGTGCCGATGGCTGCGGCGCTGCTCCGGCGCACGCGCGCGACCGCGGTGCAGATGGAACTCGACGCCGCCCAACGTCGTGCGAATGTTGCCGGCGCGTTTGAGTGTGACGCGCCGCAAGTGTTGAATAAACGTGTCGTTGTCATCGACGACGTATGTACGACCGGCGCTACGCTGGACGCGTGTGCGGCTGCTTTGTTCCAAGCCGGCGCCGCCTCGGTCTTTGGGCTGACATTGGCCCGTACACCTTAGGGGGACATCCCCTGATACCCAAGGAGAACGAAAATGAACATCGTCGTTCGCGGTCGCAATGTGGAAATTACTCCTCGCCTGCAAGATTACGTGGACAAGAAAGTAGGCAAACTCGATCGCTACTTGCCGACCATCGAGGAGGCTCGTATGGAATTGTCGGTCGAGAGTACGCAGAGCGCCCAGCATTCCCAGATTGCGCAACTGACCGTTCGCAATCGGGGGCGCATTCTACGCGCCGAGGAGCGTGACGGGGACATTTTTGTTGCGATTGATGCGGTGATGGATAAGATGCAGCGCCAGATCACGCGCTATAAGGGACGTTTGTACGAGCACGGCCAAACCCGCGCTGCCGAGTTTGGGGCCGAAGACAACATTGGCGAACGCGAGGAACAGGTGGGCGTCATCGTCCGCACCAAGCGCTTTCCAGTTACACCGATGGATCCAGAGGAAGCCATCGAGCAAATGGAAATGCTCGGCCACGATTTCTTCGTCTTCTACAACAGCGTAACCGAATCCATCTGCGTTTTGTATCGCCGCCGCAACGGCGACTACGGCTTGCTTCAACCCGAACTTGTGTAGCTCCACTTCGACATACGCAGCGCGGGAGTCAGACCTGGCTCCCGCGTTTTCTTTGTCCCAGATAGACGAGGCCGATATGTCAAACACTATTCCGTTAATCATGCTGCAGGGTGGTGACGGCGGTGCGCATCCACTGATCGCGGCGATGCGTCAACTTCGACAAGCCTGCGCCCGCGACGAGTTGCAACGCGTGCAGCAATCAGGCGCTTATGGCCCGCTCATCGTGGCGACTGATGACGCCGACTGGGCGCGTTCGCTGGATGATCTGCACGTGACGATCGATCTGGACTCGTCCGATCTGCCGTTTCACTTTGGACGGCGTCTGGCAGAGATTGTTGACCGGCATCAACTCGATCGATTTCTGTATCTCGGTGCGGCCGCCGCGCCGCTGCTTGAGGTCGATCAGTATGGCGCGATCGCAGCAGCGATCCGTGAGGCCGATCGGGTGGTGGTGACCAACAATCTTCACTCCAGCGACTGGGCGGCGGTGACGCCGGCTTCGACGATCGACGCCTGGGCCGAACGGCTCGAGAATGACAACAGTCTGGGTTGGGTATTGTCCCACGAAGCCGGCCTAAGCCCGCTTGCCTGGTCCGCTTCACCGGCCAGCCGCTTGGATATCGACGTGCCGGTCGACGCGCAGATTGCCGCGCTGCACCCAGCCTGCGGTCGGCATTTGCGTGAGGCAGTGCATCGATTGGCTTGGGATGACAATCGCTTGCGCGCTGCGCGCGCGGTGATGTCGAAGATGGCGACGCGCGTGATTTTGGCGGGGCGGGTCCCGTCGTGGGCCTGGGCGCAGATGGAACGATCGACACAGTGCTGGGTTCGCGTGTACAGCGAGGAGCGCGGCATGCGTGCGGCCGGGCGGCTGCAGGCGGGCCAGGTACGTTCGCTTTTAAATGAGCATCTGCATGCCGTAGGCTTGCGCCAGTTCGTCGCCGGCCTGTGCGAGCTGGCCGACACGATCTTGTTTGATACGCGGGTGTTGTGGGCTGCAAACGGTTTGTGGCCGTCGGCCAGCGATCGCTACGCATCCGATCTCGGCCTGGTGAATCTGATCTCCGAGCCGTTCATTCGTGACTTCACGCGAGCGATTGTCGAAGCATCGATCCCCATCGTGACCGGAGGGCACACGTTGGTGTCGGGGGGGTTGTGGGCGCTGCTGGAAGCCAGTCCCGACGGGTTTTCAAAACCCGCCAGGTCTTTTTAGATCTAGATCGCCGGTGAGGCCAGCTTCTCAATCTTCGGCCAGGTATCATGCCACGTGATCGTCGACAAGCCCAGCTTGTGGCGCAACGCCTCCTCGGCCAGCCCCGCCCGGCGAGCCTGCACCGCGCAGGTCCAACGCAGCATCTCGAAGGATAATTGCTTGGGCAAACCAGCTAGTTTGCCGATATCGGCCAATACGTATTCCAGGTTGCGGGCAGTGCATGGGAACAACGTGTTTTCAATCTTATACTGCGCTCGATACTCATCCAGAACCTGCGGCCACTTCGGATCGAGCCGGAGTTTGCGTTCTTTGTGAAAATGGCGTGGATCCTTATAGCGAATCCACAGAGCCGGCTCGTCGGGGTTGGATCGATCGATGTGCTCCAGCTGGAGCGCCATACATTCGCTTTTCTTGATGCCGGTTGTGAGCAGGAGTGTAACCAGCAGATGTGGACGGGCATCAGGTTTCTCGGCGTTGTGACGCAGCTGCGTCGTGGCAGCCAAAACCTGATCGATCTGATCGTTTGTCAGGATGTCGGGTAAGGGCGTCGATACGGGGTGATGGGCAATCGGGGCCGCCGGATCGTCGTCAATAGCTCCCGCTTCGACCAGCCAGCGAAAGAAAGCCTTCAACGTCGTCACGCGGCGCGACAACGACTTTGGCTTGCACGGCACACCGCGGCCGTTCAACAACCAATCAAGAAAGTTCTCCAGATCTTTCTGTGCGATCTGGCCGATCGGCCTGGCCGGTGTGGCAAATTCGGCCAGAATGTTCAGATCGTACATGAAGGATTTGACGGTGTGCGGCGAGAGCTCGCTGCCTTGAATGTGGTCGAGGTAGGCTTCCATCGCGGCCGACAGCGTCGAGCGTGGGGTGAGCTTGACTTCTGACTTGCGGGCTTGGTCGATGGGCGCGACGCCGGCTTGCGCCTGCGTAGGCGACGAAGCGATCGGCTCTACCAGTGCTGGCGATTCCGATTGATCGGTCGAGCTATCGTCGAACAGGGAAAGTTGTGTGCCGGTCGATGTCATGGCGTGCTCCACTCGAACACATGTGCTTGCCCTCAAGGGTACCTGATTGAGTGCTGCGTGTCAAGCAGGCGGGCAGTTGAAGATTTATGCATAGCCGTCGCACGCTCGGCGTGGTGCACTTCAGGTCAAGGTGTTGCGGCAGAAATGCGCTGAAATGTCGCGTGTGCACGCAAAAAGTGTCAGCCGCATCCTGCGCCTGGCGGCCCACCTCAGCCCTGTGGGCTGAGGATATGGGCAGCGGAGTGGCGGGCGTTTTTTGACTTCTCTACGCTTCGCTCAGATTTTGCCCGCCGCCCAGTCGAAGGGGGGGGTGACCAAAAACTCACTGACAAACTTTTCGTGCGCACTAGGCGGTCCACTTCTTGAAGTGCTGCCGCAAGCAGCCCTCATACTTCATGCCAATTTTCTCCATGACGCGACCTGAGGCGGCATTGCGACTGAAGTGTGTTGAACGATCGGCGCGTCTGCCAGCGTGAATGGCCTGAGCCTAAGTCGATCGGTAGTCAATTCTGGCATGGCGCCCATTTGTCCTACGCTCGCTTCATCTCTGGGCCTGCATGAGCGTCCAAGTTTAACTCAGGTCGCCTTGGCCGCTTCTCCAAAACTCCTCGAGGCGCGCGGCCAGGGCCTGGTCGTAGGGCTTGCTCAAATCGGGATCGCCGTCGAGCAGTTTCTCCGCTTCGCGTCGCGCCAGATCGATCAAACGCGCGTCGGTGACGTTCGTCATATGCAAATCAGGCAGGCCGCTCTGCCGCGTGCCAAAGAACTGTCCCGGCCCACGCAGCTGCAGATCCTTCTCGGCCAGGACGAAGCCATCGTTGCTGGCTTCCACGGCCTTCAAGCGCTCGCTGATCTCGGACTCGATCACATCGGTCTGCAGCAGACAGTACGACTTGTGCTCACCGCGTCCCACCCGGCCACGGAACTGGTGCAGCTGCGCCAGGCCAAACCGCTCCGCGCCTTCGATCATGATCACGCTGGCATTGGGCACGTCGATGCCCACTTCGACGACCGAAGTAGAAACGAGTATCTGTGTCGCGTTAGCCGCGAAGGCTCGCATGGCGGCTTCCTTCTCGTCGGCCTTCATGCGACCGTGCATCAGCCCCAACTGAAACTGCGGAAAGACGTCCTTTTGCAAACGTGCGTGCTCTTCAACAGCGGCTTTCGCCTCAATCTTGTCGGACTCTTCGACCAGCGGGCAGATGATGAAGGCTTGCCGGCCTTGCTCGATCTGCGCGCAGATGAAGCGATAGGCACGCTCGCGCTCGGTCGGCAGCACGATGCGGGTGGCGATTGGTTGCCGGCCGGGGGGCAGCTGATCGATCACACACAGATCGAGATCGCCAAACAACGTCAACGCCAGCGAGCGCGGAATCGGCGTGGCCGTCATGACCAGGACGTGCGGGTTGTAGCCCTTCTGTCGCAGCGCCGCGCGTTGACTCACACCAAAGCGATGCTGCTCGTCGACGATCGCCAGGGCCAGGTCGTGAAAAGCAACGCTTTCCTGGATCAACGCGTGTGTGCCTACCACGATGTTGGCCTGACCGTCGGCGATCTCGGCCAGGATCGTTTCACGCTCAGACTGGGGTGTGCTGCCCGTCAGCAAATGAACCTTTAAGGGATGCGGCAGTACCGTCGTATCGACGTTAGCGTATAGAGTCGACAAGCTCTTGTAATGCTGCTCGGCCAGGATCTCAGTCGGAGCCATGATCGCCGCCTGCGCGCCCGACTGCGCCGCTACAAACATCGCGGCCGCAGCAACGACGGTCTTGCCCGATCCAACGTCGCCCTGCAGCAGGCGGCTCATCGGATGATCGCTGCCGATGTCCGACAAGATGGCGTCGAGCGCGCGCTGCTGTGCATCGGTAAGCGGGTAGGGGAGTGATTGAATGAACACGTCGAGCAAGGCGCGATCGACGTTGAGCGCCCGGCCGTCAGTCGATCGCCACTGCTGCTTCTGGCGCAGCATGCCCACTTGCAGTAAGAACAGTTCGTCAAAAGCCAGACGTTTGCGGGCGGCGTCGAGGCTGGCTTGCGAATCCGGAAAGTGCGCTTGAGCCAGCGCCGTCGATAGCGTCAACAGGCCGGCCGATTCACGCACAGACTGTGGTAGATCGTCGGGCACGCGCGACGCCCAGTAATCGATCGCGCGCTTCATGATGTTGCGCAGCCGGCGATTGGTCAGACCTTCAGTCAGCGGATACACCGGCACGATGCGCGCGGTGTGCAGCAGCTCGGTATCGAGCCGTTCCCATTCGGGTGACTGAAAGGTCAAACGCCCCAGGTATTCGTCGACCTTGCCGCTGACGACGATCTGCATGCCGCGCTTGATCTGATTCGACAAGTACGGATTGAACCACGTGCACTGAATAGTGCCCGAGCCGTCGCTCAGAATAGCCTGAAAGATGGTTGCGCCACCGCGCGTACGCTTGTCGCCAGCCTCCCACACACTGCCCATGATCGTGACTTCGTCGCCGTATTGCAGCCGGTTGATCGGCTTGAGGGCGCTGAAGTCGTCGTAGCGGCGCGGCAGCAGATAAACGAGATCACGGATGGTCGTGACGCCCAGACGCTCAAACTTCTCGGCCATGGAAGGGCCGATGCCGGAGATGGTCGTGACCGGCGAGCTCAAGCCCAAGCGATCGCCTTTCTCATCCCGAGGCTCAGGCGCAGACGGTGGCGCGGGCTGAGCGCTTTGCGGCGCAGGGGCGGGAGCCTCATCCGATCGAGCAGGCGCTGTTTGAATGGCTGCTGGTTCGGCTTCAGGCGCGACCGGGGATTGTGTTGCAGCCGCGGGATCGGGCCGGATCGCCGGGCCATAGCCCAACAAACTCACGATCTGGTTGATAGCGATACGTCGCGGATCGACCGGCTTGAGATTGCCGTAGGTGCGGAGTATCTCGGCGATCTGCCTGGCAGGTTCGTCGTCGCCAGCTTCCTGCTGCCAGCGCGAGGCATATTGCGACAATCCGCCAATCATCGCTTTGTCGCGATAACCGGTATCAGCTTCGAGTTTCAGAATCTTATAGAGCTTCTCAAATGCAGAATTTTTGGAATTCATATGGAATTAGGTTTGCTCGGCGACGACAGCCGCGACGCCGATGCCGTTGGGGCCAACGTGTGTGCCGATGGTGGTCGTCGCTTCGGACACCAGAACCGGCTCGCGCAGGTCCGGCATCAGCGCAGCCAACTCGTCGGCCATGGTGCGGGCGGCGTCGAGCGCGCGGGTGTGCAGCACGGCCAAGGCCTGCAAGCGGCCCAGCTCGAGCACCATCTGCTTGAGTCGTTCCCGGCACTTGTTGCGGGTGCGCACACGATCGACCGATAACACTTCGCCGTCACGCACTTCGACGATGGGCTTGATGTGCAGCAACTGGCCGAGCATGGCCTTGGCCCAGCCCACGCGCCCGCTGCGTCGAATGTAGTCAAACGTGTCGAGCGCAGCCAACACCCGCACACGCGGCCGGATGCGTTCCAGCAGCTGCACGATTTGATCCACGGGTTGCCCCTGGCGGGCGGCCCGCGCCGCGAAGATCACGGGCCAGCCGATGCCCATCGTCACCTGATTCGTGTCGAAGAGCGTCACTCTGGCATTGGCAGCCAGCTGCGCGCCGCCATTCGCCGCCGACATGATCGCGCTGAGCTTGGCGGCCAGATGGATCGACACGATCTCGCCGCCCAAGCGTTGGTAGACTTCGGCGAATTCGCCGGCGCTCGGCGCGGAGGTCGTCGGCAGTTCGGCGCTGTCGGCCAGGCGGCGATAGAACTCTTCGCGCGAGAGTGTGATGCCGTCTTCGTAGCTTTGAGTGCCAAACAGAATGTGCGCCGGCACAACGGTGATGTCGAGCTCGCGGGCAACGTCGTCGGGAACGTCGGCGGTGCTGTCGGTGACGATGTGAACCATGAATGACTAATTAGCTTTCCTTTCCCATCCCCTCGTAGATGAAGATGCCCAGGCTGTCCGGTCCGATCTGGCAGGCTAATCCCGGCCCATAGGTCATGACCGGGAAGTATTGACCCGGAAACGTCTGCTCCAGCCGCTCAAGCAGCAAGCGGGTGTCTTCGGTGGGCTGCTGGCCGCTCTGCATGATCGCCACACGCTCGATGGTGGAGAACTCGGATACAAACTCGACCAGCTTGTCGATGGCCTTATCGCGCGTGCGGACTTTTTCCATCGGGATGATCTCGCCTTCTTCGATCGTCAAGAAGGGTTTGATGCCCAGCATGGTGCCCAACGCCGCCTGTGACTTGCTCAAACGCCCATTGCGCTCAAGGTAATCCAGATTCTCGACGAAGAACACGGCGTACATGTGCGTGATCATGCCGCGCACGATGCGGACGACCTCGTCGAGTGCCGCGTTGTTCTGAGCCGCTTCCGCGGCGGCCTCGACCAGCAGACGGTCATCCTGCCGCTCATCGGCCGTCTGAAGATGACCGTGCTCGATCTGGATCTGGTGCCGGGCTCGACGCCCATCGTCGTCGGCGCGGCGGCGCCGGCGCCGCGGCGTCGATCACGAAGGTTCCGGCCGCGGCCGCGAACAGGCGCATGGCGGGGGTGGGGACCAACCGGCGGCGCAGGCGCGCGGCCCGCGCCGTGGCGGCTCCGGAGCCTCGCTGGCGCGCGCTGCACGCGGGCCCGGGCGGCCGCGCCGGCGCTCACACGACGCGCTCGCCGCGCAGGAAGCGCAGCAGGGTCTCGCCGACGGCCGCGAGGGACTCCGCGGCGCAGGCGGCCAAGGTATCGTCCGGGCTGCCGGCGGCCAGGTCGCTCGCCCCGCAGAGGGGCACGGCGGGCAGGCCGCGCT
>OFGY01000016.1_pt1 | contig 13173 bp, 11 predicted proteins | sample 1521901 | NCBI WGS metagenome assembly OFGY01 (sample SAMEA2553414, study PRJEB24118) | soil metagenome | reverse complement strand
AGCCTGAAATCCGCCAAGGAATCATCCAAGGAAACGTCCAAGCCGGCCCGTTCGGGCGCCGCCCGCGCTGCGGAATGAGCGGACATGCGGGACGCACCTCGCCGCATCTGGCTGTGCGCCGACGACTACGGCATTTCGCCGGGCGTGAACGAAGGCATCCGCCAACTGATCGCGCGCCGTCGTCTCAACGCCACCTCGGTGATGGTGGCGTCGCCCTGGATGGGGCGGAACTCCAGGCGCTGCTCGCCGCGCAGCTCGGCCATGGCCTTGGAGCCGTAAACCTTGAGATAGAACGTCGGCGCCGTGGCGGTCCGCGATCGCCTTGACGATGGCGAGGCCCAGTCCGGTGCCGGGCTCGGCCGTTTCCGGGCGCCGATAGAAGCGGTCGAACACGCGCTGCCGCTCGTCCGCGGGAATGCCGGGGCCCGAGTCCGAGAAGTCGACGAATGGGATGCCATCGGCAAGGCCGACGGCGACGTCGATGGTGCCTCCGTGGGCCGTGACGATTCCGTGGACGACCGAGAGCCCGAGGCCCGTGCCTTCGCCGACGTCTTTCGTGGTGAAGAAGGGATCGAGCGCCTGGGCCCTGGTGCTCTCGTCCATGCCCACCCCCGTGTCCGTCACCGACAGGCGCCCGTACGCGCCCGGCTGCACCATGGGGTTCCGCGCCGCGAACGCCGCGTCCAGCCCGGCGTTGGCGGTCGCGATGGTCAGGCGCCCACCGTCCGGCATCGCGTCCCGCGCGTTGACGGCCAGGTTGACCAGGATCGGGCGCAGGCGGTAGTCGTACAGCTCCGCAGCAAGCACCAGCCGCCGCAGCACGCGCTCACCGTCCGGCCGCAGCAGCGGCAAACCGCGCGCGCGGGCGCCCTCGGCGGCGAGCAGAGCGGCGATCCACTGCGTGCACGAGGTCTTGCCGTTGGTTCCGGTCACGCCGCAGACCCACATCGACTCCGACGGCCGGCCGTAGAACTCGTGCGCAAGCTCGCCCGCCTGGCGCTTGAGGCCGCTCACGCCGACGTTGGGCACGCGCCACGCCTCGTCCCAGGCGAAATCCTCGGCCTCCCACACGACCGCGGCCGCGCCGCGCCGGATCGCGTCCGGGATGTAGCGACGGCCGTCCGCCATTTCGCCCGGATAGGCGAAAAACGCCACACCCGGCGCGCAAATGCGGCTGTCCGAAGCGAGCCGCTCGATCATCGCGCCCTGTCTGGCGAGGTGCTCGAACACGTCGACTGTCTCAGCGCCCACCTGTCCGCCCAGCATCCGTTTCGCTGCCAGACCACCGCGACCAAGGCCAGGACCAGATCGCGAATCACGTTCCCTCCCTTGCGTCGTCGCTGCCGCCCGGCTGCTCGAGCGGCTCGAGCGGCGCGTCGTGCGGCACGTTGAGCAGGCGCAGGGCGCCCTGCATCACCTGCGCGAACACCGGCGCCGCCACCAGGCCGCCGTAATACTCGCTGCCCGCGGGCTGATCGATCATCACCGCGATCACCAGGCGCGGCGCCGACGCGGGCGCGAAGCCCACGAACGACGCGATGTACTTGTCCGGCGCGTAGCCGCCGTCTTCCTGCTTGTGCGCGGTGCCGGTCTTGCCGGCGACGCGCCAGCCGACGATGCGCGCGCGCGGCCCGGTGCCTCCCGGCTTCACGGCGAGCTCGAGCATGTCGCGGATCTCGCGCGCGGTGCGGGCCGAAATGACGCGCACGCCCTGCACCGGGGTCCCGGTGCGGACCAGCGTCAGCGGCACGAGCACCCCGTCGCGCGCGAATATCGTGTAGGCATGCGCCAGCTGCAGCAGGCTGACCGAGATGCCGTGGCCATAGGCCATCGTCGCCTGCTCGATCGGGCGCCAGGTCTGCCACGGCCGCACCTTGCCGCTCGCCTCGCCCGGGAATCGAAGCTGCGGCGGCGCGCCGAAGCCCACGCGCTCGAACATCTTCCACATCTGCTCGCGCGGCAGCTCGAGCGCGATCTTCGCAGCCCCGACGTTGGATGAGACCTGGATTACCTGCGCGACGCTCAGCACCGACTCGGGATGCGCGTCGTGAATCGTGTAGCGGCCGATGGTGAGCCTGCCCGGTGCGGTTTGAATCCGGGTCGTCGGCGCGATGCGGTGATGCTCGAGCGCCACCGCGATGGTGAACGGCTTGAGCGTCGAGCCCGGCTCGAAGCCGTCGGTGATCGCCAGGCTTCGAAGCTGCGCCCCGCCCAGGGGCGCGCGGTTGTTCGGCTTGTACGAGGGCACGTTGGCGAGCGCCAGGATTTCGCCCGTGCGCACGTCGATGGCCACGATCGCACCCGCCTTGGCGCCGTGGGCCGCGACCGCGCTCTTCAGCGCGCCATACGCAAGGCTCTGAATCTTGCTGTCGATCGACAAGGTCAGATCGTGGCCGTCCTGCGCGGCGCGGATCGATTCGACGTCCTCGACGATGCGCCCGAGGCGATCCTTGATCACGCGCCGGCTGCCGGGCTGGCCGGCGAGGCTCGATTGATAGGCGAGCTCGACGCCCTCCTGGCCCGCGTCGTCGACCCCGGTGAAGCCGACCAGGTGAGCGGTCACTTCGCCGCCCGGGTAGTAGCGTCTGTACTCGCGCTGTTGATACACGCCGGGAATCCCCAACGCCTCCACTTTTGCCGCCGTATCGGGGGCGATCTGGCGCTTGAGGTAGACGAAATCGCGCGAGGTCTCGGCCAGCCTCTTGTCCAGCTCGCGCGCGTCGAGCCCGAGCAGCCCCGCCAGTCGCTTCTTCTGTGCGCGGCTCGCTTTCACGTCGTCCGGGATCACCCAGATCGACTTGACCGGCGTCGAGACCGCCAGCGCCTCGCCGTTTCGGTCGAGGATGCGCCCGCGGGTGGCCGGCACGTCCATCACGCGCGAGTAGCGCGCCTCGCCCTGCTCCTGCAAAAACCCGGTCTTCATCGCCTGCAGATACACCGAGCGCCCGGTCAGCACCACGAAGGCGAATCCAAACGCGACGAGCACGAACCGCGCGCGCCAAACCGGCAAACGCACCAGCGCCGGGGCCGCCGCGAGGCTCACTGCTTGTCCTCCGCGGGACGCGTGACCACGATGACCCGGCGCGGGTCGGGCACGTGCATGCCGAGCGTGCCGGCGGCAATCTTGCTCACGCGCGCGTGCAGACCCCAGGTGCTCGCCTCGAGCTGCAGCTGGCCGTACACGACGTCGAGCTGGCGTGCTTGCTGCTGCTCCCGGTCTAGATCCGAGAACAGCTGGCGCGCCTTGTGCTGCGAGGTGACGAGCCCGAGCGCGCAGACGACGAGAACCAGGAGGAGGAGAAGGTTCAGCTTCGCCACGCGTCGGGCTCGATTCGGTCAAGGAGCGACGGATCGAAAGGCGCGTCCGTGCGCTCGGCGACGCGCAGCGTTGCGCTGCGCGCGCGCGGATTCGCCGCGATTTCGGCGGCCGAGGCGCGGATGGCACGGCCGACGATTCTCAACGGCATTTGTGGCATTTCTCTGGCGCGCAGGGGTAAATCCCGCGGCAGATCAGCGCGCGAGGCCGCGCGCATGAAGCGCTTGACGATGCGGTCCTCGAGGGAGTGGAAGCTGATCACCGCCAGCCGCCCTCCCGGGGCGAGATGCGCCAGCGCCGAAGGAAGCGTCAGCGACACTTCCTGAAGCTCCCGATTGACGAGAATCCGTAGAGCCTGAAAGGTGCGCGTCGCCGGATTCTGGCCCGGCTCCCGTGTGCGGACCGCCGCACCCACGATATCGGCAAGTTGCCTGGTGCGGACGATGGGCTCGCGTTCGCGAGCAGCAACAATCGCCTTTGCAATCTGTTTAGCAAACCGTTCTTCGCCATAGTCCCCTATCCCCTCCCTGATTTGCCGCTCGGTAGCGGCTGCAAGCCACTGCGCCGCGGTCTGCCCGCGACTGGTGTCCATGCGCATGTCGAGCGGACCGTCGGCGCGGAACGAGAATCCGCGCGCCGGATCCTCGAGTTGCGGCGACGACACGCCGAGGTCGAACAGCATTCCGTCCGCGAGCGCGGTACCTGCCGCTTCGAGCACGGCAGGCAGCTCGCTCATGCGCGCGTGCCAGATGCGAAAGCGCAGATCGGCGATCGCGCCCGCCGCGGCGACCGCCTGAGGATCGCGATCGATCGCGATCAGCCGCCCGCGTGGACCCAGCCGCTCGAGAATCGCGCGGCTGTGACCGCCGCGGCCGAAGGTGCCGTCGACGTAGGTCCCCTCCGGCCTTACAGCGAGTGCCTCGATGGCCTCGGAGAGGAGAACGGCGCGATGCGTGAGCGTCTGGGCGCCCATCGTTCGCTCCCGCCGTCACAGCGAGAAGTTCTCCATGCCGGGGGGCGGCGCGCCGGTGCCGGGCAGGGCGCTGGCGAGCTTGGCGCTCCACACGCCGCTGTCCCAGAGTTCGAAATAGGCGCCCTGGCCGAGCATCATCGCCTCGCGTTCCAGCTTGGCGTGCAGGCGCAGCGCCGCCGGCAGCAGCACGCGGCCGGAGCCGTCGGGCACGACGTGCTCTTCCATGCCGAGCAGCAACCGCTTCCACCAGCTCGCCTGCGGGTTGAAGCTCGGGAAGGTCTCGACCTTGGCGCGCACCGGCTCCCAGGCGGACTCGGGGTAGATCAGCACGCAGCCGTCGGGATGCGCGGTCAGCACGAGCGCGCCGGCGCCCGCGAGCAGTGCCTCACGATGGCGCGTCGGAATGGCCAGGCGGCCCTTCGCGTCCAGCGTGATGACGGTTGCCCCGTGAAATGTCCCACCCATGGCCCGTTTTTCCCCGGCGAGTTGCGAGCGAAGTGTTTCGCCCCGCGTTTCACCACTTTTTTCTACGTTTTCCCACTGTAGGGTAAAGAAATCCTGAGGTCAAGGGCGTGGCAGGGAATTTTTCTTGATGGGACAAAGACTTAGAGCGAAATTACAACACGAATTCTAGAACATAAATTACATTATTATTCATGTATTTATAAATCCGACTAGAAGTGACTTCTTAGGAGTAAGGCGTCGAGCCGGACGAGCCGGCGCCGCCGTGTTACCTTGCGCGGCGACATGCAACCGCCCCTCGCCGTCCTGCTGCGCTATCCGCCGCACGGGTCCACCCTCGGCGGACTGCTCGCCAGCCGCGCGCGCGCCGACGCGGCGCGCACGTTGCTCTGGTTCGAGGGTCGGGAAACGAGCTACGCCGAGTTCGCCCGCCGCGTGCACGCGGCGGCCTGCGCGCTCGCAGCGCGGGGGATCGGCGCAGGCGACCGTGTCGGCGCCATGGCGACCAACAGCGCCGAATACGTGGTGTTGCTGTTTGCGCTTGCGCGCCTGGGCGCGATCCTGGTGCCGGTCAATCCTGAGTTCGGTCCGCAGGAAGCGGGTTACATCCTGCAGCACGCGAGCGTAAGCGCGGTGGCGGCAGTGCCGGCGTCGCTCGAGACCGCACGCGCGGCCGTCGAGCACCTCGCGCAGCCGGCCTGGTTCTTCATGCTCGAAGGCGAATGCGAGGGCGTGCCGCGCCTGGACGAGCTCATCGAAGCGACCCCGCTGTGCGCGCTGCCGCCCGAACCGGCGCCCGAGGCGACCTGCCTCATGCTCTACACCTCGGGCACGACCGGCTTTCCCAAGGGCGTGATGCACAGCCAGCGCAGCTTCATCATGGCGGGCGAAGGCTTCGTCGCGCGCATGTGGCTGCAGCCCGAAGACCGCCTGATGTGCGTCCTGCCGATGTTCCACATCAACGCGCTGTTCTACACCATCGCCGGCACCTTCGCCGCCGGAGCGAGCGTGGCGCTGGTGCCGAAGTTCTCGGCCTCGCAGTTCTGGGTCACCGCGGCCGAAAGCGGCGCGACCCAGGTCAACATCATCGCCGCGGTGGGCAACATCCTGGCGCGCCGGCCGCGCAGCGAGTTCGACCCCGGGCACCGGCTGCGCGTCGTGTATGGCGCGCCGATCACCCCGGATCTGGAACGCACTTTCCGCGAGGAGTTCGGCGTGCCGATGCTGATCGAGGGCTACGGCATGACCGAGATTCCCGCCGCGTGCAACAACCCCTTCGACGGCGAAAAGCGGCCGCTCAGCATGGGCAAGGCGGCGACGCATCCCGATCCGACGGTGAAGTTCGCCGAGCTGCGCGTAGTCGACGACGAGGGCCGCGACCTGCCCGACGGGGCGGAAGGCGAGCTGTGGGTGCGAACGCCGATCCTGATGCAGGGCTACTACAACGATCCCGAGCAAACCGCCGCCGCGATGCACGACGGCTGGTTCGCCAGCGGAGACCTCGTGCGCCGCGATGCGGACGGCTACTACTACTTCGTCGCGCGCAAGAAGGACATCATCCGCCGGCGCGGCGAGAACATCTCCGGCGCCGAAATCGACCGCGTCGCGGGCGACCACCCGGCGGTGGTGCAGTGCGCCGCGATCCCGGTGCCCTCCGAGCTGGGCGAAGACGAGATCCTGCTGGCGGGGGGGCGCAAGCCCCGCGCCGAGCTGGGCCCGCGGGAGATCGCGGACTGGTGCGCCCGGCGCCTGGCGCCGATCAAGGTGCCGCGCTACGTCGCGTTCGTCGACTCATTGCCGCAGACGGCCACCCATCGCGTGGCGAAGTTCAAGCTGCGCGGCGACAAGACCCTGCTCGCGCGCGCAACCGACCTCGCCCAAGGCTAGCCGCGCGCGGCGCGCTCGGTTTGCGCGGCCGCCAGGCCGACCTTCTCGCCGGCGGCCAGGATGTCCCTCCAGGTGGTCGCGTCGACCTCGATGCCGTCGCGGGCGCGCTTGACACGCGTTTCGCGCTCGGGGTCGCCCGCGATGCGCACCTTGTCGAAGCCGGGCGCGGGCGGGGATTGCTTGACCCAGTCGATGAACGCCGCCGCCTCGCTGCCGAAGAAATCCCCGGTGCCGAGCCGGGAGGGATCGATCAGAATGGACAGCATGCCGTTCAAGACGCGCTTCTTGGTGCGCTCGCCGGTGCGCTGCGTGCCGCCGCCCGAGAGCGCCCCGCCCAGCAACTCGCACGCGACCGCAAGGCCGTAGCCCTTGTGCAACCCCATGGTGGTGAGCGCGCCGAGCGGCTCGATCACGCCGTAGCGCGGATCGACGGTGGGGTTGCCCTGGTCGTCGATCAACAGGCCGGGCGCGACCTTCTCGCCCTTGTTGTGCGCGACGCGGATCTTGCCCTGCGCCACCGCGCTGGTCGCCATGTCGAGGATCATCGGCGGCTGGCCGACGAGCGGAATTCCGATGGTGCAGGGATTGGTGCCGAAGCGGGCGTCCCTGCCGCCGTACGGTGCGACGATCGGGCGCGAAATCACGTTGACGAAGCTGATCGAGACCAGCCCCTGCGCCACCGCCTGCTCGGCCCACTGCCCGATGCGGCACAGGTGGTGCGCATTGGCGAGCGTCATCACGCACACGCCGTGCTGCTTCGCGCGCGCGATCGCCATATCGGTTGCCTCGAGCCCGATCACCTGCCCGTAGCCCGCCTGCCCGTCGAGCGCCAGCAGCGCGCCGCCGTCGAACTTGAGTTGCGGATGGCGGTTGGGCTGCAACCCGCCGTCCCTCAGCGACTCCATGTAGCGCGGGATCATGCCCACGCCGTGCGAGTCGTGCCCGCTCAGGTTCGCCATTACCAGGTTGGAGGAGACGAGCTGCGCTTCGCGCGGCTCGCTGCCGCCGGCGGCGACGATCGCGGCGACCGCGCGCTCGAGCGCCTGGGATTGGAAGACGTGGGATTCGGCCATGATGTCAGGGTGAATTGAAACGCGGGGCGCAAAGTGTACCGCGGCGCCACCCGGCCCGGAGGGCATGTTTAAAATGCCGAACGCAAGGAGGCACCGCCATGAAGAAGAAGCCCGAGGACCTGCGCAGCCATCGCTGGTTCGGCGTCAAGGACCTGCGCTCGTTCGGCCACCGTTCGCGCACCGCGCAGATGGGCTACGACCGCAGCGACTACCAGGGCAAGCCGGTGATCGCGATCATCAACACCTGGTCCGACATCAACCACTGCCACACCCATTTCAAGCAGCGCGTCGAGGAGGTGAAGCGCGGCGTGTGGCAGGCAGGGGGGTTTCCGCTCGAAATGCCGGCCATGGCGCTGGCCGAGACGATGCAAAAGCCGACCACGATGATGTACCGCAACTTCCTCGCCATGGAGACCGAGGAGCTGCTGCGCTCCTACCCCGCGGACGGGGCGGTGCTGATGGGCGGCTGCGACAAGACCACCCCGGCGCTGATCATGGGCGCGACCAGCATGAACCTGCCGGCGATCTACCTGCCTGCCGGGCCGATGCTGAACAGCCATTGGCGCGACCAGACGCTCGGCTCGGGCTCGGACACCTGGAAATACTGGGACGAGCTGCGCGCCGGCCGCATCACCGAGGGCGACTGGAAGGAGATCGAGGACACGATCGCGCGCTCGCCCGGCACCTGCATGACGATGGGCACGGCGGCCACGATGATGTCGCTCGCCGAGGCGCTCGGCTTCACGCTTCCGGGCTATTCCTCGATCCCGGCGCCGGACTCCAACCACGCGAGGATGGCGACGCTCACCGGCAAGCGCATCGTCGAGATGGTGTGGGAGGACCTGAAGCCGCGAGATTTCCTGTCGCGCGGGTCGTTCGACAACGCGATCACGACGCTGATGGCGATGGGCGGCTCGACCAACGCGATCGTGCACCTCGTCGCCATGGCGGGGCGCGCCGGACTGCCCTTCCCGCTCGAGCGCTACAACGAGATCAGCGCGCGCACGCCGGGGATCGCCAACCTCCCCCCCTCCGGCAAGCAGTACCTGATGGAGGACTTCTACTACGCCGGCGGCCTGCGCGCGCTGCTCGCGGAGCTCAAGGACCTGCTCGACCTGTCGGCGAAGACCGTGAACGGCCGCACGCTCGGCGAGAACCTGGAAGGCGCGAAGGTCTGGAACCGCGACGTCATCCTGCCGCGCGACAAGGCGCTGCTCGCCTCGGGCGGGATCGTCATGCTGCGCGGTACGCTCGCGCCCGACGGCGCGGTGATCAAGGCGAGCGCGGCGACGCCTCGGCTCATGAAGCACACCGGCCGCGCGGTGGTGTTCGAGGACTACAACGACATGACGGCGCGCATCGACCGCGACGACCTCGACGTCGACGCCGACTGCGTCCTGGTGCTCAAGAACGCAGGGCCGCTGGGCGGCCCCGGCTTCCCCGAGTGGGGCATGCTGCCGATCCCGAAGAAGCTCGTGAAGCAGGGCGTGAAGGACATGGTGCGCCTGTCCGACGGACGCATGAGCGGCACCAGCTACGGCACCTGCATCCTGCACGTCGCGCCCGAGGCCTACGTCGGCGGGCCGCTCGCGCTGGTGCGCAACGGCGACCCGATCGAGCTCGACGTCGAGAAGAAGCTGCTCAACCTGAGGATTCCCGACGCCGAGCTGGCAAGGCGCAAGGCCGCCTGGACGCGGCCGGCGCCCCGCTCCGAGCGCGGCTACGGCGCGATCTTCTCGCGCCACGTGAAGCAGGCGAACGAGGGCTGCGACTTCGACTTCCTCGAGGGTACGGCGCCGACGCGCGAACCTGAAATCCACTGAGTGCCGCAGTTGCCGGATAATCGGGCCTTTTCGCCACGGGGATGAGCATGGACCTGCCGCAAAACGCATTCAAACGCGCGCTCAAGGCCGGCAAGACGCAGATCGGCCTGTGGTCGAGCCTGTCGTCGAGCTACAGCGTGGAAGTGATCGCCGGCGCCGGCTTCGACTGGATCCTGCTCGACTGCGAGCATTCGCCCAACGACCTGGAGAGCCTGCTCACGCAGCTGCAGGCGGCCGCGTCTTATCCGACCACGCCGATCGTGCGCGTGCCCTGGAACGACATGGTCACCATCAAGCGTGTGCTCGACGCGGGCGCCCAGTCGCTGCTCGTGCCTTACGTGTGCAGCGCCGAGGAAGCGAAGGCCGCAGTCGCCGCGATGCGCTACCCGCCTGCGGGCGTGCGCGGCGTCGCCGGCACGACGCGCGCTTCGCGCTTCGGGCGGGTCAAGGACTACGCCAGGCGCGCGCAGGAGGAGCTTTGCCTGCTGGTGCAGGTCGAGACCAAGCCCGCGCTGGACCAGCTCGAGGCGATCTGCGCGGTGGACGGCGTGGACGGCGTGTTCATCGGCCCGGCCGACCTGCACGCTTCGATGGGCTACACGGGCGAGACCGCGAACCCGGCGGTCATGCCGCTGATCGAGGAGGCCATGCGCCGCATCCGCAAGGCCGGCAAGGCGCCCGGCTACCTGTCGCCTGTCGAGGCCGACGCCAAGCGCATGATCGCCGCCGGCTGCCAGTTCTGCGCCGTGGGCGCCGACGTCGGCATCCTCGCGCACGGCGCGGATGCGCTGGCCGCGAAATTCAAGAACTGAGAAGAAGCGCTTATGAAGCCCGATATCATACTGACCACGAGAATCTTTCCACCGACGCAGGCGATCCTCGAGAAGGAGTTCGCCTGCCACATGCTTTACGAGGCAACCGATCGCGACGCGTTCCTCAAGCAGCTCGCCGCCAAGGTGCGCGCGCTCGCGACCTTCGGCCCCGCGGGGGCCGACGCGAGGCTGATGGACGCGCTTCCCAAGCTCGAACTGATCTCCAACTTCGGCGTCGGCGTCGATGCGATCGATCTCGAGGCGGCCAAGAAGCGCAGCATCATCGTCACCAACACGCCCGACGTGCTGAACGACTGCGTGGCCGACACGGCGATGGCGCTGACGCTCAACGTGATGCGCAAGTTTCCGCAGTCGGAGGCCTATCTTCGCTCGGGCTACTGGGGGACGCGCGGCGACTACGAGAAGACGACCTCGCTGGGAGGCAAGACCATGGGTGTGCTGGGCCTTGGCCGCATCGGCGAAGCGATCGCCAGCCGGGCGCTCGCCTTCGGCATGAAGATCCGCTACCACAACCGCAGCAAGAAGGACGTTGCCTACCCCTACGACGGCGACGCGGTGGCGCTGGCGCGCAACTCCGACGTGCTGATGATCGCCACGCCGGGCGGCGACGGCACCAAGGCGCTGGTCGGCGCCAAGGTGCTGGACGCACTGGGGCCGAAGGGCTACGTGGTCAACATCGCGCGCGGGTCGGTGGTCGATGAACCGGTGCTGCTCGACTACCTGAAGCGCGGCAAGATCGCCGGCGCGGGCCTCGACGTGTTCGCCAACGAACCGAAAATCTCGCCCGAGTTCTTCGCGCTCGACAACGCGGTGATCCTGCCGCACGTGGGCAGCGCGACCAACGAGACGCGCGGCGCGATGGGCGACCTGCAGGTGGAGAACCTGCGCCTTCATTTCGCAGGCATGCCGGTGCGCACCCGGGTGGTCTGAGCGCCGATTCCTGACGGAACCTTGTCGCGCCTGTAAGCCGCCGGTATGATCTGCGCAGGCCGAACCGCAAGAGTCGGCGCACCAGTCACATAACCGGAGGATCCGACATGCGTATTTCACGGCTGATCGCCGCTGCTTGCATCGGCGCTGCGTTCGCCCTGCCCGCCCAGGCGCAGCAGGTAACGTTCATGACCGGCCCCCAGGGCGGATCGTGGATCCCGCTCGGCGGCGCGCTGAAAGGCCTGTGGGAGAAGGAGATTTCCGGCCTTCAGATCCAGATGACCCCGGGCGCAGGCATCGCCAACGTGCGCGGCGTGGACGAGGGCAAGGCGCAGATCGGCATCGCCAACTCGGCCACCACGGTCGACGGCATCGAAGGCCGCAAGCCTTACCCGCACAAGGCCACCCACGTGTGCCAGGTCGCGAACCTCTACCCGCAGTACTTCCAGGTCGTCGCGCTGGCCGACTCCAAGATCAACTCGTTCAAGGACCTCAAGGGCAAAGTGCTGGTCACCCAGCCCAAGGGCAACACGGCCGAGATCCTCACCTCGATCGTGCTGCAACTCAACGGCATGAGCTACGAGTCCCTGTCAAAGGTCAATTTCCAGGCGGGCTACACGGACGCCGTTTCGCTCATGAAGGACGGCCACGCGCAGGTCTTCACGCTCGGCACCACGGCGCCGGCTTCGGCGGTCATGGACCTGGCCAGTGCGCGCGACGTGCACCTGGTGCCGGTGGACGACCACACCATGGGCGCGCTTAAGAAGATGAACCCGGGTTACAACCGGCTCATCATCAAGGCCGGCACCTATCCCAAGCAGGACAAGGACGTGGCGGTGATCGGCTACTCGACCCACATCGTCGCGCGCTGCGACTTGCCGGAAGACGTGGTCTACAAGATGACCAAGACGATGGCAACGCACGTGAGCGACATGGCGGCAGTCGTGAAGGCGATCAACGGCGTCACGACGAAGGACATGGCGATCGACATCGGCGTTCCTTTCCACAAGGGCGCCGCCAAGTACTACAGGGAAGCGGGCGCGCTATAAAGCCAGCCTAGCCCACGGCAAGACCAAGCGGGGCGGCCCGGCCGCCCCGTTTTTTCGTTCTCACCGGCACGCGAAGAAAGCCTAGGAGGAGCGCGTGGAGGAAAAACCGGCAATCACCCCCGCGCAGACTGCGCTGCGATGGCTCGCGCTGATCATCGCGGTGGCGATGTCCCTCTACCACATGTACGTCGCCGCCTTCGGCCCGCCCGAGGCGGTGATCTTCCGCGGCACGCACCTGCTGTTCACGCTGACGCTGGTTTTCATCCTGTACCCGCTGCGCCCGCAAGGCGGCGCGTGGCGAATCCTCGATCTGGTCTTCCTCGCAGGCGGCTGGGGGCTGGTGCTGCACATCTTCCTCAACTACAGCTACTTCGAAAACCGCATCATCTACATCGACGATCTCACGTTCTGGGACAAGTTCTACGCCGTGGTGGCGGTGATCGTAGTGCTGGACGCCACGCGCCGGGTGATCGGCTGGGCGCTGCCGCTTACGGCGATCTGCTTCCTCATTTACGCCGGTGGCTTCACGCACGTCACGCCGCAGGTGCTCATGGAGCAGATCTATCTCTCGACCGAAGGCATTTTCGGCTCGACGCTCGGCGTATCGGCCTCGTACGTGATGCTGTTCGTGCTGTTCGGCGCGTTCATGGAGCGCAGCGGCACGGGGCAGCTGTTCATGGACTTCGCGCTCTCGATCACCGGCCGATACGCCGGCGGACCGGGCAAGGTCGCGGTCGGGAGCTCGATCCTGTTCGGCCCGGTGTCGGGCGGCGCGGTCGCGAACGTGCTGGTAGACGGCCCGATCACCATCCCGCTCATTACGGGAC
>OFGY01000014.1_pt1 | contig 13388 bp, 11 predicted proteins | sample 1521901 | NCBI WGS metagenome assembly OFGY01 (sample SAMEA2553414, study PRJEB24118) | soil metagenome | reverse complement strand
TTTTCGACGACTGGCGAAGCCGAGAACGTGTCGTGTGCATGGTACTGCTGGCAAAAAAGAGTAGGGCGCTTTGCGGGTTGATTTGGGAATCTCAGGTTGAAAGGGACAAGCAAGTCGACATGAGCTTTCACGTAATAAGATATGGCCATGCGGCTTTGATTGATTTTTGAGCCAACAGCCATCTGTACCATTCTTATGCCGTATGCCGTGATCCGGCGAATTATGAAGCAAGAAAGCCGAAAGAAGTAGGAAGTGCCGTCGCCTTATGTCTGCCTCAAAATTTCCCTTGCCCCTTTCGGTTAAAAATAGTATTCTCGCCCTATTGGGAGAACACCCAGAGAAATTTTTCCATCTTGCCGAAAAACTCCCGGAGAATCGTTCTGATATTTCGTATTTTCACTGTATCAAATAACAACAACGTCCTCTAAGACCTGCAACCCGGACCCGTTTCCGGCATCTCATGATCATAACTGGAGGTCTCATTATGAAAGACCGTTTACTGAGTCATTCGTTCCGGATCGCAATGCTGTCAGCGCTCCTCGTAGCTGCGGGCATGATGCTGTCTGTGCAGGGGTGCGTGTTGCCCCCGCCCGGAAGCGTCATTATCCGTCCCGTTGCGCAGGTTCCGCCCGCTCCACCGGACCTGTACGTAATTCCCGGTACCTACGTGTATTACGTGGCGGACGCGGACACAGACACCTTCTTCTATCAGGGCTACTGGTATCGTCCGCACGGCGGCCGTTGGTACCGGGCTCCTGAATATAACGGCCCCTGGACCTTCATCATCATAAACCAGGTGCCGCCCGTTCTCCGGAACATACCTCCCACGTACCGGCGCGTTTCACCGCCCACCGGCCGTTTGTCGTACAGCGATGTCCGGAACAATTGGCGGACCTGGGAGCGCGATCGTCATTGGGACAGGCATGACGAGAGGAAGCGCGATCGATACGAGGAAGAGAACCGGGGACGGGATAACAGAAGATATACCGAACCTCAGCGCCTGCCGTTGGGGCAGGAACAACGGCAGGATCGGTATCAGGATCATCGACAGCGTGAAGAGCGTTCCTATCGGGACAGAGTCAAAGACAAAAACAAGGACAAAGATAAGGACAGAGACAGGGGCCGGGATGAGTACCGGGACAACAGGAAAGATGCAGGACCTCAGAACCAGCCGCCGCAACCGCGGGAAAAGCGGCAGGACCGGTATCAGAATCATCGGCAGCGTGAAGAGCAGCCGCAGGTGCAGCATCAGGCGTCGCAGCAGCGAGAAGAACGTCCAGGCCAGACCAGGAACGAAGATCTGAGCGGCGGAAACGGCAGGAGACAAAACGTACGCCCAGGGCAGGAAGGCGCTTCCAAACCCGCTCGCCAAGCAACGCAGCCGCAGGTGCAGCAGCAGACGCCGCCGCAGCGGGAGGAACGTCCAGGCCAGACCAGGAATGCAGATCTGAGCGGCGGAAACGGCAGGGGACAAAACGTACGCCCAGGGCAGGAAGGCGCTTCCAAACCCGCTCGCCAAGTAACGCAGCCGCAGGTGCAACAGCAGGAAAAGAAAGAGGCTCCTCAGAAAAAACAGCAGAACCAAAAGAAGGACAAAGACCAAGAAAAGAAAAAGAATAAGGATAAGGAGAAGGAAAGCGCCGTCTCTCAAGACGGGAACGATACGCAGGGACAAGGAACAACGAAGAACAGATAGTTCGCTGGTCGAGTATTGACCCAGCCACAAGCAGGCCGCCACCTCAAGGCGGCCTTTTTTTGCTATACGGGGTCGAGGTGAAGTTCTATTCCGCGCGGTTGAACTTGATGCCGGCTCTTGAGACCGAGGTCAGGAATTTTTTTGCCGCTGTCGACGGCGCAGGTGTTACCCAAGGCTTGATCCAGGCTTCTATTTCAAGCGTTGTGACCGCGCGGGAAGTGCTGAAGAGGTTTGAAGGGTAATCCCGAAGATGTAATCGAAAACGGCAATTCACAATTACGGTCGAATTGCAGCGCGGATCTTAATTCCAAATTCTCAATGGTCGTTCTTCTTTTCCTTCGGCAAAAGCGGTGAAACGATATCCACCGGCAGTTTTATGATGTTCTCCAGAATTTTCAATATTCGGGAACCCACGGCCGTGGGCGAGAGGAATACAACGTCCGGGTTCGCGATATCGCCCGACACCCGGACCGGCACCGAGATCAGGGTGCCGCCCATGATCTTCCCGATGAGCGGAGTGTGCCGGATGATCCAGTTGATCGTTGAAAAGGGCGCAACGAGGACGACAAGGTCCATTTTTCCTCCGGCAATATCGACCTCGCCCTGGGCAATGATATCGAGCGACTTCCCTCCGATGTAGGCTTTCTCGACCGTGAACCTGCCCTGATGAATCTCTCCCTGTATTGCCATCGCGCGATACGGGAAACCGCTGCCCCCGATCTCCGGGACCCTTCCCCGGAACACTTCGAGGACGCTCAAAACGGAAAATATTTTCTGGAGCAGAGGATATCGGTAGATCTTGCCGTTCCGCGCCTTGAAGTCTACTCTGCCCTCCAGGGTGGAGAGCAGTTCCCTGCCCTTTCCCTGCGCCTTGATGAGAGCGCTCAGGTCATACTCGCCGCTCATGTGAACTTCCTTGCCTGCAAGACAGTCCATGGTCGGGCCCAGGGTTTCTTTCTTTGCGCGTGGAGCGAAGGAAAAGGAAACGCTCTCACGGGAGATGAGGACGGCGCCCGGGATCGAGATTCCGCAGGTCCTGGTATCGTAAAATTCCATATTCACCCGGTCCGGTTCCACGGATATGACCGCATGGGCAGGAGCAAAGGTAAAGCGCCCGAATTTGACGTATGCCGAGTCGGCACGAAGGTCTCCCCGTATGGGCGGCAGGGGAAAAGCCCGGGCTTTATTCTCCGTGCTTTTACCGCTTTGTTCCAGGGCCTGCTGGATGGTCTGTATATCAATGCCGTCGGCTTTCAGCGTCATGCTGAAGGCGATTCCCGCGTCCGAGGTTGTTGCCGCGCCCGTCATGGAGTAATGATTCCTGCCCCAGGTGACATCAGCAGTGTCCACGGTCAGGACATCGTTATCAGCCTGAAGTTTGAACTTGTCGATCGTGGTCGGGACCGGCATTCCCCAGGGAATGAACATATCATCGCCCGCAAGGCTGCCTTTGATACGGGATTTGAGCGGCTGGTCCGTGCGGATCACTGCATGGATGTCGCCGTGCATTGAGCCGCTGCCGAAATTTCCCCGTTCGAATATTCTGCTCAGGGTGGACTGGGCCATGACACCCGAGTAGACAATATCAGCTTCCTGCTTCTGCCAGTCGAGCGTGATGGCCGCATTCGTCTCCCGGTCTTTGATCACAAGGCGCCGGACGTTGAGATCAGTACCATGCTGAGAAAGATCGACGCTGAGCGCAAGTCCCTCCGCCACAAATATCGATCCGGCGAAGGTAAGCCCTTTTGTTCTTTCCCAGTCGAGACGGGCATGCGTGACGGCAATGGGGGTCTTGATCATGAGCTCGGGTGGCAGTTCGAGGCTCCCGAAAATCCATTCAAGCGTCTTTCTGCTGGAGCCCCCCTTCAGGGTCAGGTCGACGCTGCGCAGGGTGCTTGTACTGCCGCTGATAACGGCCGTGCCGGTCAAAGACGAATCCAGGATCGTGGCTTCGTGCAGGCCGAAGGACAGGTTGTTGGGAACGAACCTGAAATCACCGCTTTTCAAACCGACCGGTCCCGGCAGAATTGATGCGTTGATAATGACATGGTCGAGACCGCCGGCGGCAGTGATCCTTCCGGTCTCGGGATGAAGCAGTGGTCCTTTAAAGGTGAGTGAGGATATGGTCAGATTTCCCTTCAGATCATGAACGCCGCTCAGGGCCTCGTTTAATGCCGGGTACCTGCTCCGCCACCCGAAAAGTTCTTCCGCATGAATGAGCGCATTGGCGCTTTCGATCTCGAGCCGGGGTTTATCGCGGCCGATGATGCTCGCGGAGACGTGGGACAGAGATGACGTGCCGAGGCGGACAGACGTGTCGGAGATCGCTATCTTGTTCTCCTCCAGAATGAACCGTCCGCTTACGCTCATTGGCGCGGGCAGCCAGTGCGATTCCGCTAGCACGTCCCTCATTGCGCCGGTTATGTTCAGGCTCCATTTCTCGGGATGATCGATCGGCCCGCCGCCCTTGAGAGAGGAGATGATAAGCACGCCGCGCTGCAGCCGCACATGCTGGAGAAACGGCGTCAGGCTTTCCGAGGACGACAGCCAGGAATAGATCTCGTCGAGCGCGACCACTGCGCTGCCGGAAAGTACGTCCACCCGGGGTATCTGGTCCCAATACAGGTCCGCGGAAAAACCGGTAAGAGACGAGCGCCCCATGGATATCGCCATGTCCCTTACTTCGGACTTCTTCTCGCTGAAGGAATAGGTCCCGCGTAAGGCAAAGTCTCCCCAACGCTCCGTGGAAGCCTTGACCAGGATCTTCATATCGCCGGGAGGGGCGTTGAAGTGCACGGTCACGTTCCTCAGCAAGAGAAAGTCCCGGTGGCTCCTGCTGAACAGGAATTTACCGTTGTCCATCTCCGTAACAAGGCCGGCGCCGATGGACTCCAGATAACGGAGAACGAAGCGGATGTCCTGCTTGGCTTCTTCAACAGAGGGCTCCTCTGCCGTCGATTGAGAGACCGTTGCAGGCAGTCTGATCCTGAAGTCGGGCCCCAGGATCTGGATCTTCGCAAAGCGCAGTTTGCCAAAAAGCATCGGCAATAGTTGAGGATAAATATTGAGCGACTGAAGCGTTCCGCGGAACGTCCGGGGATAGCGAAGGTTCAGCTTCGTGAGCGAAATATAGGGACGGGGAAAGAGCGAAAGATCGAGCTTCTCGTACGACATGGTTCCGCCGAGTCTTTTCGATGCAGCGGCCTCGATGCGGCCTTTCATCGGTGCGGAATTCAGATAAAACGGCGCCAGGAAGATCACGGCAGCGAGAAACACGGTCATGCTGCCCGCAAGCCAGAGAAGTATTTTCTTTCGCAAGGTCATATTTAAACCAATTAAGAATTAGATGTAGACAATGAATAATTACGAATTATGAATTGGCTTGTAAATATTTTTGTGTAAATGGTTTATCGGTTTAAAGTACAGGTATCCTGCCTTCGAATAAGATCGTAAACCGATTCATTGCCGACTTCCAGTCTCGGATCGGCAGGGTCCATTTCTTCGAGATGTTCTTCATGGCCAAGTATAGCAGTTTCGTCATGGCCTCGTCATTCGGGAAGGAGCCCCGGTTCTTTTCACTTTCCGAAGCGACATGTTAAGAGATCGATGGCATTGGTCGCGTAGACGGCCTTCCGAATCTCAGGCGGATAAGGAAACAGCGAAATGATCCGCTCCCAGTTGTTCCGCCAGGACTCGGAGATCGTCGGATGGCTGGCCTCCCATTTCTTCGCGAACGATGTCAGGTCGGCCTCGGCCTGACCGACCAGGGTTTCCCGTTTGGGAACCATCACCGGGTCGAACGTTGAGTTTCGGTCCCGAGGAACGGCAATTTCTAGGTTGCCGAACTCGCCTTTGATGGTTTTCTTTGAGTTGCCATTTTCGACTCCTCCAGTTCGGTTTATTATACCGACTTTGGCCACTTACACAATTTATTTTACAGGCTCGCCATCGGTATGCAAGTCGTCCGGAGCTCGATAGAATATTCACGGAATCGATTGTCGCAGACAAGCGCAGACGCAACAAGAAGATCATTGATGTCGTTCAGAAATACGGGTATACTCAGCAGCAGATAGCCGGTCACCTGAAGATGCACTATTCAACGATCAGCAATCTGGTGCGAGGGAAGGCGAAATGCCAAAATAAAAGACCGACACTCAACGTGCTCAACGTGGACACTCAACATGTTTCACAATACACAGAATGGGGGAAGATCATGAGAAAGTCTATTGTTCTGGCTGTGGCGGGGATGGCGGTCCTGGGATTATTGACGGGCGGGTGCGAACAGAAGAAGGCGGAAGAGAAGCCCGCGACCGAACAGGCGCCGGCGAATAATGCGCACCAAGGATGTTAGTCTTAACGATGCCGGCATGCTAGACCTGGCTATAAAGCGCTCATGTCTTGATGCGCGGAGGAGCGGTCCGTGAGCGAAGAGAGAAATTCTGTCATCGCACTACTGCTGTCATTTGTCGTCTTTGCGGGCCTTGGCCCTGTGCCGTGTTCCGCGGAGGAGTTCACGCTGCGAAAGCATCCGGTGCGCCTTATCGAAGCCCGGCAGGATGACAAGCGATTGGTATGATGACCGTATCGCGGGTGGGGAGGCAAAGGACCTTTTGGCGTATTTCTGCAGGAAGGTGGCGACATACCCAAATCCTGCGGGACGTCGGGCTCTACGGTGCTTTGCGGGGTTGAGCGCCACTTAATCCATAGCAAAGGGGTGGCCAAACAGCGTTCTTAGACGCAGCCGGTTGATCCGGGAAGGCCGGCGATCTTACACGCCTGTTTGGCCGGGCCGCACGGATAGAGCTGGTAGAGATACTTGGTGCTGCCCATTCTTGAGCCGTACTTATTGCCGATTTCCTTGGCGAGGATCTTGACCAGCGGGGCCTTCCGGTACTGGTGGTAATAGCTTCGAAGGAAAGTCACGACCTCCCAGTGGTGCTCGGTCATATTAATCCCCTCGATCGCGGCGATATAGGCGGCCACATCACGGTTCCATTCGTCAGGATTCGTCAGAAAACCGTTCTCATCCAATGCCAGGGTCTTTCCGTTCACCGTAATTGCATCCATTGTGTCTGCCTCCGTCAGCTCCGGGTTGCTTTACCGGGCTTGCTGGATACAACAATAAATTATTTAAGGGTTGAAGTAAATACCCCTGGCGGGGTATTGTTGGGGTATGCCGTTTTTGGGAAACACAAGTATTATTTGCGAGGGGACCATTTAGTACCCAGTCAGTATTTATTTCAGTATTTATTGTGGTATAATACTATTGTAGTATAATCAGAAGAACATCTTTTGTCCAAAAAAGGCCTGATTGTTAACGATGAAGCGGAACAGCAGCTCCGTTGTTGCCGGCTCTGGCCCGCAGATGGGAGGCAAATGATGAAGGATGCATTGAGAAATGTGAACCGGGCGGTGGGCATCATACTGTTTTTGGCCGGGCTCGGGTCGCTGGCGGGCTGCGCGACCCACCACAAGCCCTTCGAGCTCTTTGACGAGACGACCGTGATCAAAAGCAGTACGATCGCGGTCATCAGCGCCAACAGCTCCGAGTCGACGGTGTGGCTGGCGGATGCGCTAACCAGGGAGCTCAGGGCGCGGAGCACCTTCAAGGTCTTTAGCCAGGCTAAGGTAGGCCTCCGCCTCGGGAAGTATCCTGTTACCATCAAGAAAGGGCAACCCGCGACTCCGGACAAGCCGGTCTGGTTCGGCAAGGGAGGGAAGGCCAAAGTGGACGCCATGGAGAAGCAGCTTAAGGCGAAGTATCTCTTCGTGGTCTGGACCGAACTCTCCCGGACCGGCACATCGGCATCCTACAACGTGAGGGTGGACGCCAACGTGGTGGAATATCCGAAGCGCCGGGTGATCGGCTACTCGTTTCTCTCCGGCAGAGGGTCGGAAGGCGACGCCATCAACAAGATGTTAAAGGATTCGGCGGCTATGATTGCAGACAGGTTCATCCGGGCAGCGAAGGCTGAGACGCGTGGCAAGTAGGACCAGGGGTCTCACGGAGGGTTACTTCTTTACTGCGCAATGATAAAGAAAAGCGCCTTCATTAGAAGGCGCTTTTGTATTTACCGCAGTGTTCGCGAACGTGCTCCCGTTCAGACCCCTATATCTTCAGGAACAGATCGCCTCTTCGTCCTATGATTTATCAGATCTTTAAAGCGGATATGTCATGCCTACTGCCTCATGACCAATTATTACCGCCTCCTCATCGTATGAGCCGGCTTTACTCTGCAAAAAAAACGTGGTGGACACATATTCTTCTCATCATCGCTCTAAATTCGTTTGACACTTTCCGCCCTTCTGATATAGTTAATCCAGGGCTTGTAATCCTTTTGTCGTAATGCTGAGTGGATTTGATGAAGGAGTGAGGTCTGCATGGCCGCAGAAAATAAATCGTACAGCAAACTATTTTTTCGTAACGCGCTTATTGTCCTGCTTGTTCTCATGGGGCTTTCCCTGCTGTCGGTGTGGACTGACAGAAAGTCTTCAGAAGTTGAAGGACCGTCGCGCCTGGTCAGGGGGCCGCACGATACCATCTATGTTCAGATTGACCGGAGTATAGCGAAAGTTTCTTCCGAGGGAGAACTGCTTTCCGTGCTCGACCTCGACACGGATGCATCTGTACCCGATGTTGCCGATTTTTTCGTTGAAGAAGACGGACGGTTGCTATTCGCCCGGCGGTATTCACAGCTGCTGCAGTATTATTCCCCGGAGGGGAAGCTGCTTACTACGTGTTTGCGCATGCCGTCCCCGCGCGTAGGGAAAAATCCTTCCTGCAACCTGACCAAGGACCCATCCACGGGAATTCTTTATTTCGCGGATACGTCCCGTCATCGTATCCGGATATTCGGGCCGGATGAGAAAGAAATAAAGACGATTACCGTTCCTTCCGGCGCTCCGGCGTCTTCGCTCACGGGCGCCGGGAGGAAAGAGTCGCGCCTGGAAAGGGTCTTTTCACCGGAGACCCCGCTTCAATTCCCGCAGGGACTGTCCTTTGCAGGCGACAGGCTGATCGTTGCAGATACCGGCAATTCGCGCATTGCTCTTTTCTATCCCGACGGGACACTCGATAAAATTATTCCTGTTTTCCCGCCGGAATCATCATACTTTATCAATCCCGTTAAAGTTGACCGGTTCGGCGATGCAATATACGTCGTTGTTCGCGGCCCGGGTTTTATCAACGGCAAAGTGCAGTCATTTGAATTTAACACCGGCCTTCCGAGAAATTTCAGATATTCAGGATCGAGCGACCCCTGGGATGTTTTAGCCCGTCGCGATGATGTTCTTGTGGCTGACCGCGCCTCTCTGACCGTCATGCGATATGCGCACAGCGGACGTTTCCTGGGTACATTCGGGAAGCCCGGCTTACAGGGCCTCTACGCGGTCAGCCAGCTCAAAAGGAAAACGTATGAATGGATCAGGAAAGGATCGCTTGCAGGCATGGCCGCCGTTTTTGGCTGGCTCCTCTTTACCGCAACCAGCCGGCTCTCTTCTCTCCAGAACGTTCTCGGGCCATCGCGCAGCGCCCGAAGGAAGATGCTTCTTCTGATCCCGGGTCTGGGCCAGGCTGCTGCGGGAAGACCGTTGCGGGCATGGATCCTGCTGCTCATTTTGCTGTATTTTGCTTCACTCCTCATTTACTCCTGGCTCCGGTATCGGTCCCCGGCTGGTACGTCGCTGACGCTGCCGGTGCTGTTCACGGCAGGACTCATGGCTTATTCCGTCTGGATCTCTATTGTTCTTGATGGCATACGCCTGACAGGCAAGCGGACTGATAACGAAGACCCATCCGTTGCAAAACGCTGCCGCCAGGCGGCTTTTGCCCTGCTGATCACGCTCTGTTCTGCAACGGCCGCGCAGCTGGCGAGAGAATTCATCGTGCATGACTATCCTGGCGCTCCTCCGGTGATTCAGCAGCTATTTTATTTCCAGACCACGTTGACCAACGGCCATTCTTCCCTTTTTGCGGCGGCGCTTCCCGCTTCAGTAATGTTCGGCTGGGGAGGCGCAGCTGCGGCTCTCTTTGGAACACTTGCCTGGGAGGCGAAAGCGCGAAGGTCGGAAATTGCGACCGGCATCGTCGCCGGGTTTCTGGCGGGCATTTACAGCTGGCTGTTCACCGTAGTGCTTACGGGTAACCGGCCGGGCTGGATGTTTTATGCTCCGCCGTTTCAGGGCCTCTTGCTGAGTTTATTCACCTATCTTTATTTTCGCAAAAAGGGGATGCCCGCGCTCATCATGCCCGTCGCCGTTGCCGGAGCATGGGTGGGATATTTTTTCAAATTCTTTTTCGGCGTTCTTTCCGTCCCGATCGGAAAAATATTGTCAGAGGGCGATGCCGGGGGGCTCTGGACAGGAGCAATTGCCCGCCTGGAATTGATCCTCATGCCGGCTTTTTTCATCCACCTTGCGATCTGGACGACACGGAACATTGCGTCAGACAGACCGGCAGGTAATGTTGACGCGGTCAGCCCGAAAGAAGACGGATTTTTAGTCTCTTCCTGACGAAAGAGACAAACTTCATGGCCACCATCTCGGGGCAACGCTTTAAAGGGCACCGTCAAGCAAAAAAAACTTCTATCGAGAAACGAAACGTTTCTCGGCGCCCCCTTTCGTTATCCTCATCTTTACCCTTGCCGCAGTTTTATTTACTTCGGCGTCAGCTCTTTTGCACCAGTCACCCTCGATCTAATTAAGCCGCCCGCCTTGACCCGGCAGGTTTTAAGTTTAATTTTTCCCTGATCGCTCTTGCCGGGGCGCTTGTTGCATACACCGCTGTTCCCACATCGAACAATTTTGACGTGTTCAGGCCTCCTACGACAACAGGGTCAAGACCCGCATGCTCCACCAGCTCGACGACAGCGTTCAATCCTTCCCGGTCGTCACCCGCTATCGGGATCCCGATTTTTTCGCCCCTGTTATTCATTGTTTTTTTCAGGTCTTCAAAATACACCGTATTGAACGCCCTTACTATCCTTGCGCCAGGAAGAAGACGGGCTACAAAGACGCCCATGCCGCCCGGTTCTTTTCTGGCTTCTTCCGCGATCACCCCATCCCGTTCGGGATAAGGATTCGACGTGTCGATCACGATCTTGCCCTTCAGGGTCTCCCTGGTTTTCGCGTCAAGCTCCGGCAAAGCCTTCAAGGGAAGCGACAGCACGATCACATCTCCAAAGGCGATCGCTTCCGCGACGGTCCCGGCGCGCGCTTTGGGTCCGGTGGTCCTGACAAGATCTTTGAGCGTATCAGGATGTCTTGAACTGTAGAAGATCTCGTATCCTGCGTTTGCGAACAGGATTCCAAGAGTTCCCCCGATATGGCCAGATCCGACGATGCCTATTTTATTTATTTTCATATGTCTTCATCTCCTTTTTAAAAGATAGCGCGAAGCGCTCTTGATGCTCAACCTCCATTTCATGGCGTTGACTGACACTTCGATCGCTCTTTTCCATTATGAAACAGTTGCCTCTAATAAAAATGTATCTCTTCTTCAGGCATTCTGTCAAATTTGAAAACCCGCGCTACGCATACATGGGAGCGTAATTGCCCCAATATCTCGCATAATAAGAACAGCAGTACTTTATTCTTATAATTAAACTTCCTGAGGGGCGGTCTTTCCTGTTTGAAGTTACTTTTTTCTTTGCTGATCTCTTCTCTTGACTTCTCGCGTGCCGCTTCGGTATCATAGGCAAGTCCATACAGCGGACAAACAGGGAGGCATCGTCATGACACTCTCGATTATTGCAGCAGTTCTGGCCGGAGTCTATCTCTTCGCAGTCATCAAGAACTGGCCCCCGATGTGAGGGAGCCCCACGTCGCCGGCGGCGCCGGCGAAAGGACAACAGCGGCTCACGTTCACGGGCGCCACTAGGCCCGGGCCAATAAGCGGCGAGCGGGAATCCGAACGTAACCAGGACGCATCTTAGCGCATCTCAGGGTCGGGCCTATACTGTTTGACGTTGCCCTTTTCCTCTTTATCTTTTCTCTCACTCTAGACATCTCAGGCTATAATGTCTGACTTTGCCCTTTTCTTAGATAATCACTCCGCATGATTCGTTTGGCATGACCCTTAGGCTTCCGAACGCGTCCGCAAATCATTCCTTGACTCCCACCGTTTTTTGCGATAGACTTCGTCAGTTCCGGCACGTGGAAAAGTAAAAAAGGGGGGTTGCAATGACGAACAACACCATAAGCGTTGTCATTCTCGTCGTCGGGATCGTTCTGCTGGTACTGGGATTCAATGAGTACGGAACCTTCGGGTCTCGTGCAGCCAGAATGCTGGGCGCCGGCGTTTCGAACAAGGTTCTGTTTTTGTTCGTCGCGGGCTCTGCATGTACTGTCTTAGGGCTCATGAAGACGCTGAAGAAATAAAAAAAGACCTGACACGTAACAGTTCTGAGGGCGCAGGTTGCGTCAATCAAGCATACGAACAAAATTCACTTTTATTTTTTATCGTTCCTGATGTATAATGCCCGAGTTTTGCAGGCCATTATCCGGAGTCAAATTGAAAAAAACGCTCTATTACATGTTGTTCGCAGTCCTGATTCTGTCCGTGTCGCAGTCCGCTTTTGCCTCGTCGACTATTAGGGCTAAGGCGTGGATCCTGATCGACGAGAACGACTCGGTCCTTATCTCGAAAAACTCCTCAGCCAAGCTTCCTCCTGCAAGCACGGTAAAGCTGGTGACTGCAATGGTGGCCCTCGACCGTCTAGAGCCGACTACGACCGTGACGGTGAGCAAAAAGGCCAAGTCAGCCCGTTCAGGCAGACCCAGGCTTCAGACGGGCGAAGAGCTGACGGTCAAGGACCTTCTCCATTTGGCCCTCATGAAGTCCAATAACTCCGCGGCAGTGGCCCTGGCCGAAGCAGCAGGAGGTTCCGAGGACGCTTTTGTCGGATTGATGAACCAGAAGGTAAATGAGATCGGGGCCAATGACACCCATTTCGTCACCGCCTCAGGCCTGCCCAAAGGCAAACAGTATACAACAGCGCGCGATCTGACGACCATCCTGAGAAAGGCACTCACCTACCCGCTGATCAGGGACATCCTCGGCAAAAAAGTATGGATGGTCAAAACAGCGGCTGGCAGGGAATTATTCCTGTCAAATACGGACAATCTGCTGTGGCGTCGGAGCGACATGATAGGCGGCAAGACCGGCTTTACCTGTAACGCGAGACACTGCTTCGTGGGAGCCGTGGATACAGGAAAGGGTCTTCTGTACGCGGCCGTTCTCGGCGCTCCGTCGCGTTACCGGTTATGGCAAGACACGTCGAAGCTCGCTGATATGGGAGAGCACTTGCAGCTGGACGGTTCATTGGATTACTTCGGGCTTTTTGCCCGTTTCGGAAGCTCCGCGCTCACATGGAAATCGGACCGCACCGTGTATCAGTGCATTCTGGGCAGTGATGCCGGTTTTGAAGACCGGCCCGCAAACTCCCTTCTTCCATTCGGATATTCTTTATCTCCCGCCGCGGAAAACTTTCGGCTCACCCCTTAGTCCCTCCTTCATCAGCCCTTTTTTGTGCAAATTAATAAAAATACCCTAAAAATACCCCGAGCGGGTTCTTGCTTTATTCTTAATCCCTGCTATATTCTAATTCAACGTCCTTTACTGTGTTATTTTTTCAATCGTTGAGACTCATTTTACTTGCAGAATATTTAACTTCACTGCACCTTCTTCGGGTTT
>OFGY01000013.1_pt1 | contig 13676 bp, 18 predicted proteins | sample 1521901 | NCBI WGS metagenome assembly OFGY01 (sample SAMEA2553414, study PRJEB24118) | soil metagenome | reverse complement strand
GGCTTTACGGCCTCGGCCATGGTATCTTTCAAGAGCACGTACCCGAGCGGGCTTTCCTCCTTGATCGTGTCTCCGTCTTCCGTGATCCAGGAAAAGGCTTCCATGCCCTGGGAAGTTTCTTTTAATTTATAGACGGCCTGCTCCGTGTCGCCGACCTTGATGCGTTCCTTTGCTTCAACGGATATGGAGACATCCTCCGTGCTCATCGTAGCGGGATTAAACAGGGAAAATCGGTATTTTTTGCCCGGCTCCAGGCCCAGGAGAACGAGGGCGGGCTTGATGTTCAGAGCGAGGTAGGGAGGCACTTTCAGGGGAATACGTTTTTTTCGCATCTGCCCTGCCGTAAGAAGGTCAAGGACAAGCTTGTTGCCGACCACCGCGCCCTTGATCTCCATGGAACTCGTCGCGGACTTCATGATGAAGTTGAAGTACTTCAACAGAAAGTTTTTAGTCGTGTAGCTGTTGGTAACGGTCTTGACATGCTGCACCTGGCCCAGGACGAGGAGGTTGAGTTCGGCCTCTTCAAGCAGGTGGTAGGTGTCCGCTTCGCGCATCACGCTGGTGTGCGCGTACCCGATCTTCCGGCCCTGCTGATAGATGCCGGCCCACTCGTCCCCCGTGCGCACGCCTTCTTCCGTAATCGCGTCGAGCGCGATGACCGTTGAGGGCCTCAGGTAGGTTCGCTCGATCAGCAGGCCGAGCATCACGAGCCATACGATAAGAATCGTCAGTTTAACCAGCTTTTGTATCATACCAGATGTACTACGAAGACGTTATCTCCGAACTCTTCCTGCAATCGTAAAGTCACGTAAAATTATTTCGTAATGTTAACCGTAATGCGGGCTCTTGTCAAATACGCACTTTAGATTATCATCACTGGTTCTCGATATATATCATCGTGATTTCAGGGTCATAGAAGAAATTTGCCTTGACATTTGAAATGCTTATGCATATAGTATGCACCGTAGAGGAGGTGTCTATGACTAAGGCAGATATCATCTCGGAGGTTTTTGACAAAGTCGGCCTTCCGAAGCAGGACGCAGAAGAGCTGGTAGAGATGATTCTGGATTTAATCAAGGAGACACTGAAGCAGGGTGAAACCGTGAAGCTTTCCGGTTTCGGAAACTTCGTGGTCAGGAAAAAGAACTCGAGAAAAGGCCGCAATCCCAAGACAGGCCAGGAAATAGAAATCACCCCGAGGAAAGTCGTCAGTTTCAGGCCCAGCATGATTTTCAAAGAGCATGTCATTGAAGCCCCCACAACCGCCGAGTAAGCTTTTTTACCGGATCGGTGAAGTAAGCCGGCTCACGGGGTTGGAGCCTTATGTGCTTCGCTATTGGGAAACCGAATTCCCGCAGCTCAGACCGGACAAGGGCAGGTCGGGACAGCGCCTTTACAAAAAAAAAGATTTACAGCACATTCTCCAAATAAAGGACCTGCTTTACAAGGAAGGATATACGATATCCGGGGCCCGAAAGAAGCTGAACGGAAAAGGGGATCAGGATATCGCGGTCATAATAGAATCGGCAAAAAAGGAACTCAGGGAAATACTGCAGATGCTTAAGTAAATTTTAAATGTCAATGCTCGAAGTTCAAATTGAATTTTGAAGTTTTGGGATTTATTTGAAATTTGGCTTTTGGAATTTGGGATTTGTTGTTCATAATCGGGGCGTGGCGCAGTCTGGTAGCGTACTCGCTTGGGGTGCGAGTGGTCGGCCGTTCAAATCGGCTCGCCCCGACCATTTTTCACAGGCCCGGACACCCTCCGGGCTTGTTTTTTTGACGTACCCGTAATTATTTCATGATAAGGAGGAACATCGTTTGAGAAAAGGCATGATAAAAGCAATTGCGGCCCTCTTTTTGTTAGCCCTTGTTATTCCCCGGACGGCACCCGCTGAAATAGAGTGGACCCTGAAGAAACAGTTGAACCTCGAAGCTGCACCCCGGGACATTGCTTCGTCGGTCGACGGGAAATGGCTTTTTGTACTTACCGAGGGGGAAATCCTTGTCTATTCCCAGGATGACCAGTTAATAAGACATATCCCCATTGATAAGGCGTTTGACCATTTGACGTATTCGGTGCCGGAACGCACCCTGATCGCGTCCAGCAGCACGAAAAAAACCATCAAGATCATTCAACTGGATGTTATTCAGCATTTCTCCTTCGAGGGCCTGCCGTTTGAAGGCGCTAAGAACGCGCCGGTCACGCTGGCGGTGTTCAGCGACTACCAATGACCATACTGCGCCCGGATTGAGCCGGTACTCCAGCAGTTGCTGGAGAAATACAAAAAAGACATCAAAATCGTATTCAAGAACTTTCCGCTTCAGATGCATCCTTTTGCCGACAAAGCCGCGATGGCAGCCCTGGCGGCAAACCGGCAGGGAAAATTCTGGGAGTTCCATCATAAGCTGTTTGAATCACAAAGCAGTCTGAGTGATGCAACGATACAAAATATCGCCAAAGACCTGAAACTCAATATGGATACCTTCAACCGGGACATGAACGATCCGGCATTGCAGGGTCTTATTAACAGAGACATGAATGAAGGAGCGAGGGCCGAGGTTCGGGGAACGCCGACGCTCTTTATAAACGGGAAAATCATGCAGGTTCGGAGCTTCCCGGAGCTTGAGCAGACAATCGAGGCCGAGCTGAAAAAGAAAAAGTAGGTTCCGTCCGGAGGGGCTATTTTTTAGCCTTGCACGGCGTATTCCGTATGATTCTCGTAACCAACGACGACGGGGTTTATTCCCCTGGTATTCAAACACTCGCCAAACGGCTTCGCGAGCTCGATGAGGTCGTGATTGTGGCCCCTGACAGAGAACGGAGCGCTGCAGGCCATTCCATGACCCTTCACCGCCCGCTCCTCATCGAGGAAATAAAGGAATCCGTGTACAGTGTCAACGGCACGCCCACGGACTGCGTGAATATCGCCGTGAAGGGGCTGCTTAAGGAAGCGCCGAGACTTGTGGTCTCGGGCATCAATAAGGGACCAAACCTGGGGGACGATGTAACCTATTCAGGGACCGTGGCAGGAGCTATCGAGGGCACCTTGCTCGGGATCCCGTCCTTCGCTGTTTCGCTAGCGGCCCGCGAGGATTTCCGGTTTGCCGAAGCCGCCGAGGTGGCATTTTGTACAGCAGCCCGGATATTCGGAGAGGGGATGCCGCAAGGAACCCTCCTTAATATCAATGTTCCGAACCTTTCGCTGTCCGAGATTCAAGGCACACTCATCACCCGGCTGGGCAAACGCATTTACCATCAAATGACGGTGGAGCGCGTCGACCCCCGCGGCAAGAAATACTACTGGATCGGCGGGGGAGAGCCCGACTGGGAGCGGGGAGAAGGGACCGACCTCGATGCCGTCGACCGCAAGATGGTCTCCGTTACACCTCTCCATCTCGATTTTACCGATTATGCTTCTTTCGATAAACTGAAACCGCTTGAAAAGATGTCCTATATGCCATCGACCGTACGCAGGAGCGGGGAGTGACGAACTATGAGGCGGAATGCCGCCGCATGGTGGATGAGCAGATCGTCGGGCGCGGCGTAAGAGATGAGCGCGTGCTTGCTGCTATGCGCAAGGTGCCGCGCCATGAGTTCCTGCCCGAGGCCATCCGCGGTATAGCCTATGCCGACAATGCCCTCCCGATCGGCGAGGGCCAGACCATGTCCCAGCCCTACATGGTCGCGCTCATGACCGAGCTTCTTGGACTCACGGGCGCCGAGCGAGTGCTCGAGATCGGCACGGGGTCGGGCTACCAGGCGGCTGTCCTTGCCGAGTTGTGCAGCAAGGTCTATACCGTGGAACGCATCAAGACGATCGCGGAAAAGGCCAGGTCCACACTTGACCGGCTGGGATACCGGAACGTGGCGATCAAGGTTTACGACGGCACCTACGGCTGGAAGGAAATGGCGCCTTTTGACGCCGTCATGGTCACGGCCGGAGCGCCCGAAATACCGGCGCCGCTCGTAGAGCAGTTGAAGGACGGCGGCAGGATGGTGATTCCCGTGGGAGAGCGGTTCGGGCAGTCGCTGCTGAAGGTGATCAAGACCGCTGAAGGAACCGTAACACAGAGAAGCATCCCGTGTGTGTTCGTGCCGCTCATCGGCAACCACGGATGGAAAGAATAGTTTCGAGTGCGGAATTCGGAGTGCGGAGTGCGGAATGAAATCGTAAAGTCAGGAGTCACTTCTTCCGCATCATGATCTCTTCTGCTCTTATCATCTGATACAAGGCCGACAGTGCCAGCCCGATGGCAGATCCCATAATCCCCCCAACCACCACATCGCTGGGATAGTGCACTCCGAGATATATTCTCGAAAAGGCGATGAGCGACGCCAGGACCAGCGGATACAGACGCCAGGTCAGCGCAATATACTCCCGCGTCAGAAAAAAGAGCGGCATGGCAAAAGCAAATGAGCTTATGGCGTGGCCCGAAGGCATGGAGTATGATGAGGGACAGGCCGTTATGAGCCGGAGTCCTTCAATTGTCTGGCAGGGTCGTATCCGTGCGATGGCATGTTTCAGAAAATATTCCGCCCATTCAGCAAAGAGCACGGCACAGCAGGCGATGAGAAGCGTCCAGACCGCGGCAGCGAAGAACGTTTCCCCCTTTTTGTCCTGTTGACGCGCTCCCCTCAGGATCATGGCGAGTAAAAAGGGGATCGCCAGGAGATACCCGCGCCCGGAGAGAGCAGGCATAAGAATATCCAACAGAGTGTTAGCAGTGCCGCTATTGATGAGGAGAAGCAGTTGAGTGTCCAAAAATCGAATGCTCATGCAGAGCTCGTGACTACGTGCTTCTTAAGCAGCACTTGATGACATTCGTGTCGCTCACGTCAATGAGCCCTTTTTCGACGATCGAAGTGACATCTTCCAAAACATCGTTGATCATTTCTTCAGAATCCACGACCTCGATCTTGACCGGGAGCGAGGTCGAGAGTTCCAGCATTTTCTCGTTATGAAATACGCCGTCGCTTCCATACCCCTCGATGCCGCGGAAAACGCTCGCTCCGGCAATCTTCTTTTTATAAAAGATATCCAGCAGGACCTCATAGACCGGTTTGGCGTGGAATTTGTCCGCCTCGTCAACATAGATGGTAAGCTTTTTTGCCGGGCCGCTTTTGACCATGACTATCTCCTCTAAATGCTCTTCGCGATGATTTCTCCGAGTTTGAGCGCTATAAAACCGACGAACACGCTCCCGATCACATTAATGCTGGCGAAGAGCCACTCGCCATCCTTTAGGAGCGCTCCGGTCTCGTACTCGAAAGAAGAGAACGTCGTATATGCTCCGAGGAAACCAACGACGAGCAATAAGCGCCACTGGGGGTTTTCCGTGAACCGTTCCGCCATCAAGGTCATGAGCAATCCGATGAGGAAACTGCCGGTTACGTTAATGATAAAAGTGCCGAGCGGAAAACTTCTGCCCCAGCGCTCGCCGATCCAGACTGCCAAAATATACCGGGTGATCGCGCCCACAAACCCACCGGCGCCGATAATCAAATAATTCATCGTTCCAAAACCTCGGGAAGTAATTTAGCAGATATTGTCCTTAGTGACAACAGAAAATATAGGCTCTTAGAACCGCAAGGTTGCCTTGCTTCTCTATGGGGCGGTTTACCCTGTTAGAGATTGTTATCAACAATAAAGAAGACCGGCGCGCCCGTTACTCCGACGCTCATGCCCGCAAGGAATCTCGATTATGACCCCTATCAGAGAAAAAAACTGTAAAAAGGAGTAAAAAGGGTGTATAATAAACCATTAAAAATTCCCGAGTCAGGAGAAGACAACATGAAAGAACAAGTTATAGAGGCACTTAAAAAGGTACGGCCGGCCCTCCAGAGGGACGGTGGTGACATTGAGTTGGTGAGTGTTGAAGAGAACGGGGTCGTAAAAGTGAGGCTCAAAGGCGCTTGCGGGTCCTGCCCCATGTCCACCATGACGCTCAAGATGGGTGTTGAAAAAATGTTGAAGCAGGAAGTCCCTGCGGTAAAGGAAGTGGTCCAGGTAGCATAAGCCGGACTTTCCGTATTTCATCAACGACATCTTTCCCAGTTGGCCTAGCAAAGAAAAGCCCACGAAGAAGGGGGAGAAAGCAGACATCTTCCGCTCTCTCCCCTTTCCGCATCAGACACGATCGAACAACCATGAACTGTATAGTAATCGGCGGTGAAGCGCTGAGATAATAGCACATGTTGCGAAATTGAAACGCCAAGATACATACACGTAGAGTTGTTGACAAAAAATTGCTTGACACTTTTGCGTCATTCTGCTATAAACTTTGCGGCTTTTAGAAATTCTCAAGTTATAATTACGATGTTTATAACATATGGCAGGTGAGACAGAATGGAAGCCACAACAATAAAGGCGCACGATACGTTCAGCGGGGGTGTGCATCCCGCCGGCAACAAGAATCTCTCAGCACACAAACCGACCGTCCTCGCTGCAATCCCCAAGAGAGTTGTCATCCCCTTAAGTCAGCATATCGGAGCACCCACCAAACCGCTTGTCGTCATAGGACAGGAAGTTAAAAAAGGAGAGAAGATCGGTGAAACCACCGGCTTTGTTTCCGCGCCGGTCCATGCCTCGATCTCCGGCAAGGTGGTCGCTTTAGGGAGTTTTCCGCATTCGCTCGGCGTGAATATCCCGGCTGTTGTGATCGAGAGCGACGGCAAGGATGAGTGGGTAACGGGTCTGAAGGAAAATCCCGACTACAATCTCCTGAGCCCCGATGAACTAAAGAAGATCATCCAGGACGCAGGCATCGTGGGCATGGGAGGGGCACCGTTCCCCACGCACGTGACGCTCTCCCCGCCGAAAGAGAAGCCGATCGACGTGGTGATACTGAACGGTGCCGAGTGCGAGCCCTACCTGACTTCGGACCATCGCCTCATGCTTGAACGGCCGAAGGAGATAATCAACGGACTTAAGATTCTTATGAGGATCCTCGGGGTTGAGAAAGGCTATATCGGTATAGAAGCCAACAAGCCCGATGCTATTGAAACCATGACCAAGGCGGCAGCCGGATCCCCTGAAGTCAAGGTATGGCCGGTCAAGGTGAAGTACCCGCAGGGCGCGGAAAAAATGCTTATTAAAGCCATTGCCGGCAGGACCGTCCCCGCGGGCTCTCTGCCCATGGATGTGCGCGTGGTGGTCCAGAACGTGGGTACGGCCGAAGCGATCTATAATGCGGTCCGCTACGGCAGGCCGCTCGTCGAGCGCTATGTAACGGTGACCGGGAGGGGCGTCAAGGAGCCGAAGAATTTTTTGGCCAGAATCGGGACGCCTTTTTCCGAGCTTATCGAGGCAGCGGGCGGGCTCACCGATGCGGCAGCCAAGGTGATTGCAGGCGGGCCCATGATGGGCATGAGCCAGTATACGCTTGACGTACCGGTCATCAAGGGCACCTCAGGCATTACCGTCCTGCCGAAGAGCGAGGTGAGCACCAAGCCCTATGGGCCCTGCATTCGCTGCGGCAGGTGCATCGACGCCTGTCCCATGAAACTCCAGCCCTCCTACATCGGGCTGTACATCGAGAAGGGCCATTACCAGGACGCGAAAGACTACAACCTGATGGACTGCTTCGAGTGCGGTTCCTGCACCTTTGTTTGCCCTGCCAACAGGCCCATGGTTCAATGGGTGAAAAAAGCGAAGAAAGAACTGTTGAAAAAGAAAAATTAAATTCAAAGTGCAAAGTTCAGAGTACAAGTAGAGCAAATTCTGAACGGCTGACATCCCAATATCTGACTATCGAGGGTTAAACGAATGGAAGCATCCGTACAGGCACAGCCAAAAGAACCGCCGAAACTGATTGTTTCGATCGGGCCCCACATGCACGACGTAGAGAGCACGGCCAAGATCATGTGGACCGTGAGCGGCGCGCTTTTGCCGGCAACGCTCATGTCAGTGTATTACTTCGGTATGCCGGCCATCAGCGTCATTCTTGTCTGTCTGATAACGTCTCTCCTGGCGGAGGCCGGGATGCAGCGGCTGCTCAGGAAACCCGTGACGCTTTCGGACGGGAGCGCGTTCCTGACGGGCCTTCTCCTCGCCATGAATCTTCCCGCCAATGCGCCGTTGTACATTCCATTCATCGGCTCCATCGTTGCCATCATGATCGCCAAACACCTCTTCGGAGGACTCGGCTACAACATCTTCAACCCGGCCCTCGTAGGACGCGCATTTGTCCTCGTGAGCTTCGCAAAGATCATGACCACCTTTGTTGCGCCGGTGACATCGTTCATGGCAATCGACGCCAAGACCACGGCAACGCCGCTTGTCATCCTGAAGGAGGAAGGGATGTCCAGGCTCCTGGAAATATACCATACCCAGGGAGCGTTGTACCGGGACCTGCTCCTTGGGAACCGGGCGGGGTCCCTCGGCGAGACCTCGGTCATCGCGCTACTGCTCGGCGCGGCGTTCCTCCTGATGAAGCGGTACATTACGTGGCACATTCCTATCCCGTTCATCGCCACGGTCGGCATTCTCACCTGGGTCTTCGGCGGCAAAGATGGCCTCATGACCGGCGATCCTGTTCTCCATATGATGTCGGGCGGACTGATCCTCGGGGCCTTTTTCATGGCCACCGATTACGTCACCGGCCCATCGATAAGGAACGCACAGATCGTGTTCGGCATCTGCGCCGGCGCGCTGACGGCTCTGATACGGTTGAAGGGGGGCTATCCCGAGGGCGTAATGTTCGCGATCCTCCTCATGAACTGCTTCGCGCCGCTTCTTGACCGGGCGATGAAAAGCCCCGTGTTCGGGAAGGCCGAGGCAAAGGCGGTGAAGAAATGAAGGATATCTTCAAGATAACCATGCCCCTTGTAGTGATTTTCGTTGCGGCTGGCGTCGTCATGGGCCTTACCTACCGACAGGCCAATCCCGTCCGGTTTCAGGCGGAGAAGAAGGAAAAGGAAGAGGCCCTGAAAGAGATGGCGCCCGATGCCACGGATCCCATCAAGGTGGCGGGTACTTGGACCATCAACAACAAACCCTACGAGTATTATCAGGCGACCGCGAGCGGGAAAACGGTTGCATCCATCGCGGAAACCGCTGGCAAGGGCTATTCAAGTTTCATAAAAATGCTCGTTTCGCTTTCTCCCGACATGAAGATCAGGGACGTCAAGGTCCTGGCCATGAATGAGACACCCGGTCTCGGCGACCAGGTCCTGGAAAAAAGCTTTCTCGACCAGTTTAAGGGTAAGGCGCTTTCCCAGATCGTTCTGGTCAAGGGTGAGACCAAGGAAAACATTCAGGCCGTATCCGGCGCCACCTATTCCAGCCGCGGCGTGACGAACGGCGTCAAAGACGCCGTACAGATGCTCATTGACAAGTACGGAGCCGGCGTAAGAAAAGCCGCGCAGGAGGTGACGAAGTGAGCAATAACGTCAGTTTGGTGACGCTTTTCAAAAACGGCATCTTTGGCGAGAACCCGGTCTTCAGGCTTGCGCTCTCCCTCTGCCCGGCGGTGGCCGTTACCAGCGGGGTGAAAAACGGGTTTCTCATGGGTGTCGCGGTACTGTTCGTCATGACCATGACGAACGTGACGGTTTCCCTTCTCAGGAACTTTATCCATCCAAGGGTCCGCATTCCCTCATATGTGTTCATCACCGCCACCTGGGTCACGGTGACCGACCAGGTAATGTCTGCGTATCAAAGAGCGGTATACAAGGAAATGGGTCTCTACATCATGCTCATCGTCGCCTTTGCCATTATCCTTTCCCGGGCGGAGATGTTCGCGAGCAAGAACAAACTCCTGCCGTCCTTTGTGGACGGGGTGGGAATGGGGATGGGTTTTCTCCTTGCTCTGGTGATGCTGGGCGTATTCAGGGAGTTCCTCGGCAAGGGATCTCTGTGGGGCCACCAGTTCCTGATGGCGGACGGCAAGGCGGTCAAACCGATCCTCATCATGATTATGCCGACGGGCGGATTCTTTGCCGTGGGACTTATGATGGGCTGGCTTAACTGGATCGACAGGAAATTTTTCGGCGGTACGGGAGCAAGCAGCGGGGGGCATTAAAAAAAACCTAATATCGAATCTCGAAATTCTCATTCTTTCGGATTTCGCTATTAGATTCTCGTTTTTACCCGGGAGGATTTCATGTGGCAGCATGTCCTGACCATCTTTATCGCATCGGCACTCATTAACAATTTTGTGTTTTCCCGGTACCTCGGGCTCTGCATATTCTTCGGCGTGACAAAAAGAATGGAGACCGCGATCGGGATGAGCTTTACTTTTACGGCGGTCATGTTCATCCAGGCGGTCCTCAACTGGGTCATCTATACCTATGTTTTAATCCCATTTCATCTCGATTTTCTGAAGATTGTGGTCTTCATCGGGACGGTCGCTGCTTTTGTCCAGGGTGCGGATACGATCATGAAGAAAATCGCACCTGCGTTGTATTATAAACTAGGCATTTACCTGGCATTGATCGTGACGAATTGTATCATCCTGGCTGTGCCAGTCATAAGCGCGTATAAAAATTACAGCCTGTTCGCAATCCTGGCTCTTGGCCTTGGCTCCGGCCTGGGCTTCAGTCTTGCGCTTATCATTATGGCCAGCATCCGGGAAAAACTCGAACTTGCCGAAGTGCCCAAGTCATTCCAAGGGCTTCCCATTTCATTTGTCCTGACGGGACTGATCGCCTTGGCGTTTTTGGGATTCTCGGGAATGATTACGCTGTAAAGTATAATTCTAGCCACGAAGGCACGAAGGCACGAAGATGAAGTGGTTGATTCCAGTGTCTTGGCGGTTCAGTGGCGAATAAATCATGAAGGTACAAAACCATGTATGAACAAATGACGAATATCCTTGCACAGATTTTCTCCCATGCGATGCACTTGATCGCAAACAAGCTGGTCCTGCTTGCCGAAGCGGGCGGAGCGGCGGAGGCAACCGGGTATGTCCCCCTGTCCACCGTGTATACGACGCTGATCGTGCTGGCCGCTCTCGGTATCGCCTTCGGGATCGCGCTCGCCATTGTGGCGGCCCGCTTCGTGGTCAAAGTAGACCCGAAGGTCGAGCAGGTGCGCGAAACCCTGCCCGGCGCCAACTGCGGGGCCTGCGGATTCGCGGGCTGCATGGGGTACGCCGAGGCGGTCGTGGGAAACCCCGACGTGGCGGTGAGCATGTGCGCTCCCGGCAAAGCCCCCGTTGCTGAGAAGATCGCCGTTATTACGGGTAAGAAGGCCGAGAAGGTGGACCCGAAGATCGCCAGGGTCTTCTGCCAGGGCGGGACGTCGCTCTCCCAGAGGAAATTCATCTATACCGGAGTGCAGGACTGCGCCGCTGCGGTGCTGGCGGCCGGCGGAGACAAATCCTGCGAATACGGCTGTCTGGGATACGGGACCTGCATGCGCGCCTGCCCCTTTGATGCGATTACTATGAGCGCGGACAACCTGCCGCTCATTAATCCGGAAAAATGCACGGCCTGCGGCAAGTGTGTGGCTGCCTGCCCCAAGCAGGTGATCGAACTCGCACCGACGGCCAAAGCGGTCGTCATCAGTTGTCACAGCAGGGACAAGGGGGTTGACGTCAAGAAAAAATGCCAGGTGGGCTGCATTGCCTGCGGCATCTGCGTGCGGACCTGTCCGGTGAACGCCATTGCGATTGACAATAATCTTGCGCGGATTGACCACAGCAAGTGCATCGTGTGCGGCCTATGCGTCAAAAAGTGCCCAACAAACGCCATCAAAGATTATATTCCGGCGCGCCTCAAAGCATACATCGATCCGGCGAAGTGCGCGGGAATCGACGTCTGCGAAAAGGTCTGTCCGGTGAGCGCTATCTCCGGCGAAGTGAGGTCAGTGCATGTCGTCGACCAGAATAAATGTATCGGCTGCCGGATGTGCGAAGCACGATGCCCGAAGAAAGCGATAGAGATGGTGCAGATAGCCTCCGGTATCAAGAAACAGACTTCCGGAAAAGTCCGGGAAACGGTTGGAGCTTAGCAACACGCGCGGTTGAATTTGCCCATAATCTATCTTGCTTGGCGCCAGTGCTTGAATAGTAATTCATGAAGGGATGCGATTTCTGCATCCCTTTTTTATGCTCACGGTCGTATTAATTTTTTTGCTTGACAAAATACTGCGCTTAAGCTAAAAACAAATTCACTCTTTAACATATCGACATGATGAACTTGGTATATTATTATTGGAGGTGACACACACATGAATCCTGATGACATAAAGTATCATAGAGAACATGCATGGGTGCGCGTAGAAGGAAAGAGAGCGACGATCGGCATCAGCGATTATGCGCAGCAACAGCTTGGGGATATCGTCTATGTAGACCTCCCGGAGATCGATACGGAAGTCGATGCCGATTCCGAATTGTCCGAAATCGAGTCCACCAAGGCGACCTCTCCCGTGGTCAGCCCGGTATCAGGTACGATTGTCGAGGTGAACGAGGACCTTGCTGATTCCCCTGAAATTATAAATGAAGACCCGTATGGAAACGGATGGCTTGTTGCGCTTGACATGAACGATCCCTCTGAGTTGAATGACCTCATGAGCAAGGCGGAATATGAAAAGTTTTTGAAAGAAGAAGAGGGAAAGTAGCCAGAATATAATTGAAGATGCGGCCCAAGATGCAATGCATAGACAACGTCCGCGTGAGGGAGAGCAACTGACTCTCCCTTTTTATTTCAGAAAAAGCCGCGTTCTTCGCCTCGGAGATCCTGCTGTCAAAGATCATTGAAGGGAAAAAACCGAACAGGATGTGTCCCTTTATCCATGAAGAACCTCCTGGTCCCTTCCCACTACCGGTACGCTGGCTACTCGGAGATCAATAACGTCATTTCTTAAGGAGCATGGTATGGCTGTAAAACTTACAATCATAGGCGCAGGACCAGGAGGGTACGTGGCGGCGATTCGCGCGGCTCAGAAAGGAGCCCAGGTGACTGTCGTGGAAAACGCTGAAGTGGGCGGCACCTGCCTGAATCGTGGCTGTATCCCAACCAAGACCCTGATCGCCTCGGCGGAGGCGCTCGTGCACGCACGACGGGCTGCGGAATTCGGACTTGAGGTCGCCGGCGTTGTTTCGTACAACCTTTCGAGGATCAGGGAGCGCAAGGACAAGGTCGTTTCAACCCAGGTGAAGGGAATCAAGGGCCTGTTCAAAAGCTGGGGGGTCTCCTTGATAGAGGGTCGCGGCTCGCTGCTCTCGCCGGACATGGTCCGGGTCGTCCAGCAGGACGGCACGACGATGGATGTGAAATCAGACAGGGTCATTATCGCTACCGGGTCGAGACCGGCGAAAATACCCGGAATCCCATTTGACGGGGAGAGTGTTATGACGAGCGATGATGCTGTGCAGCTCAAGAGGGTTCCGAAGAGCCTCCTCATCATCGGTGCGGGAGTGATCGGCTCTGAATTCGCGTTTATTTATCGAACCTTCGGCGTTGAAGTGACAATGGTCGAGATGATGCCACGTGCGTTGTCGACCGAAGACGAGGAGATGTCCGGCCTGATCGAGCGTGAGTTCAAGAAAGCCGGGATCAAGCTTATGGCGAACGTAAAAGTCGAGAGGGTGGAGTAGGACGCAGAGGACATGATGGCCGAGTCCCTCAGCAACGGAAACAGGAGCAGGACCGATGTAATCCACGAGTACATCGACCGCAGTATGAACACAGAACACATCAGTTTCCGATCGGTCCGCCTCACAAGGTG
>OFGY01000012.1_pt1 | contig 13701 bp, 13 predicted proteins | sample 1521901 | NCBI WGS metagenome assembly OFGY01 (sample SAMEA2553414, study PRJEB24118) | soil metagenome | reverse complement strand
GCGCGCCGTGTGCGGAAGCGAATCGCGATCCCGCGTCTTCCGCGCCCTGTACCGGGCGACGAACGCCGATTTCCCCCTGCGCGGGCTCGCGCAGGCCGCCGGCGTCGACCCGGCACAGGTCGCGCGGCTGCTGCCGCGGCTCGTCGCCGCCGGGCTTTGCGAGCGCATCGAAGCCAGGCCCAACGCGAGGGACCGCGCGAGCACGCGGCATCCGATGTACGCCGCATTGAGCCGCCTATTTGCCGATGGCGGCGCGCCGGCGGCCGTCCCCGGCGCGCACGTCACGTGTGATCCAGATCACGCCGTGTTGTGACGCTGGACCCGTGCCGAGGCATTGCCCCAGACCACCTTTGCGCGGCGAATTCCGCATTCCGGCGGGACTCGCCGCGTCTCCAGCAGGCGACCCGAAGCCGCGCACGGTTCGCGGGGAGCTACCGTCCGACGTATGGCCCAGACACCGCGCCGAGCGACGCTCCTCGTCCCCTTGGGTCTTGCGGCCGCGCTCGCCGTACTCAGCTGCTTCGAGAACACGGGCCCCATCCTGCTGGTGGGCGCGAACGCCCGCGGCGTGCGCATCGTCACCGCCGCGTGTGATCTGTATCACAGGACCCAACTTCCCGCTTGCTCGCCGCACCGGCATTGCTCACATTTGGCGAGTTTCTACGTCACCAGGTGTATACCGGAACGTCCATGGCGGTCGAGCCGGTGACCGGCTCGACGCGGTTGCAGCACCACACCCCAGGAGGAGTCTCGATGCGATTGACCCGCGTTTTCCCGTTGGGCGCGGCCGCGGTGGCGCCCGGGCTGGGCGTGCCGGTCGCCGAGGTGGCCGAGCGACTGGCCACGCTGCCCCAGGTGCCGGGCCGGCTGGAGAAGTTGACGGAGGAACCCTGCCCCGTGTTCGCCGACTATGCCCACACCCCGGACGCGCTCGAGCGCGCGCTGGCGGCGGGGCGTCCCGCGCTGCTCAACATCCGCGTGCAGAGCCAGATCAGCATGCGCGCGCAGGGCATCGTCGACAGCCGCAAGAAGGGCGGGGCGTTCTGAGATGGCCGGCCGGATCATCGTCTACGGCATAGGCGCGATCGGCGCCCAGGCCGCCGGGCGGCTGCACAGCGCGGGCCACGACGTGATCGCGGTCGAGCCCTGGGCCGCGCAGCGCGAGGCGGTGGTGCGCGACGGGCTTCGCATCGCCAACCTGGACGGCAGCATCGAGCGCCACCGCCCGCCGGTCGTCGCGCCCGATGAGCTGAGCGGTCAGGCGGAACTTTGCCTGCTGGCGGTGAAATCCTACGATACCGAAGCAGCGCTCGAGCGCGTGCTGCCGCACCTGGCGGCGGACACGCCGCTCGAGAGCCTGCAGAACCCGATCAACGAGGAGTGGATCGCCCCGCGCGCCGGCGCCGCCAGGGCGCCCGGCGGCGTGGGGCCGGTCAATGCCGTGCTGCTCGAGCCCGGGCGGGTGACCGCGACCGCCTCGGTGAGCCGCGCGGCGGCGGGCGTGCGCCTGCCGGGCCTGTACGTGGGCGAGTACCTGCGCCCGCCCGGGGCGCAGGCGCGGCGCCTGGCGGCGCTGCTCGAGGCGGTGTGGCCGGCCGAGGTGATCGGCGACCTCATGCGCGAGCGCTGGACCAAGCTGCTCACCAACACCGCGCTAAACCCGGTCTCGGGCATCGGCGGCCTGCACTCGGCCGCGATGCTCGCCGACGCCGCGGCGCGCCGCGCGATCGTGCAGATCGCGGCCGAGGTGCTGCGGGTCGCGGCGGCGGAGGGCCATCCGTTCGAGCGCGTCATGGGGGACTTCAGCGCGAGCGAGGTGCTCGAGGGCGCGGCGAGGCGCTCGGATGCATTCGAGCGCGGGCTGGCCGGGCGCGCCGCGCGCGTCAGCTCCGATGCGGCCACTTCGCTGTTGCAGGATGTGCTGCGGGGACGCCGGACCGAAGTCGACTATTTCAGCGGCCTGGTGGCGGACAAGGGACGCGCGCACGGCGTTGCGACGCCCTGGTGCGCGGCCGCCACGTCGCTCGTGCACGAGATCGAGCAAGGCCGGCGCCGTCCGGCAATATCTAACCTGCGGGAGCTCGAGCGGCGCGCGCTCAGCGCGGCGTAGCCGCAGGCTGAGCCGGCGCCTCCGTACGGGGGTCCATCTGCAGCAGCGCCTGCGAGCTGCCGGCCATCGGCACGTAGCCGTGAGCCTCCCCCGGGGTCGGCCGCGCCACCAGCTTGTAGCGGTACAGCGCGTAGCCGGCCAGCATGGCCAGCACCAGCGCGAAATAGACCAGCAGGCTGCCCGGCCCGAGCTGCTGCATGAGAAATCCCGCAGCCGCGGGCCCGATCACGGCCCCGATGCCGTGCAGCAGGAGCAGGCTGCCGGTCGCCTCCAGGATACGCGCCGGCTCGAGCAGGTCGTTGACGTGCGCTACGCTGATGCCGTACACGGTGAACGCCAGCCCGCCGTAGAAGAACGCGACGGTTGCCAGCAGGGGCGCGGAATAGCCCTCGGCGACGAACGCGAGCGCGGCGAGCAGGGCGGCGCAGGCGCACACCGCGGCGAGCACCAGGCGCCGGTCGCGCCGGTCCGAGAGCTGGCCTACCGGCCACTGAAGCATCGCTCCGCCGACGATGGTCGCGCTCATGAAGGTCGCGACGCCGGCTTCGCTCATGCCGACCCGCTGCGCGAACACCGCGCCCATGCCGAAGAAGGCGCCGTTCAGCAGCCCGGAGGCGAGGGCGCCGACGAAGCCGACCGGCGCGATGGCGAACAGCCGTCGCAGCGCCGGCCGCGGCGCGGCCACCGGCGGCGGCTCGGGCACGCGCGTGAGCGCGACCGGCACCAGCGCGAGCGAGAGCAGGATCGACACCAGAGCGAAAGGCGTAAAGCCGAGCACGTCGCCGACCAGGATCAGGAACTGGCCGAACGCGAGCGCGCCGAGCGTGGTCGCCATGTAGGCGGCGAAGATCGTGCCGCGCTTGGAGTTGGGCGCGAGCGCGTTCAGCCAGCTCTCGATCACCATGTACAGGCCGACGATGCACACGCCGGTGACCAGGCGCAGCGCGCCCCAGGCCCAGGGCGAGAGCACGAGCGCATGCAGGATCGGCATGGTCGAGGCGACCGACGCCATGGCGGCGAAGGCGCGGATATGCCCGGCGCGACGGATGATCGCGGGGCACACATAGGTGCCGAGGATGAAGCCTGCGAAGTAGGCCGACATCACCAGACCGGTGACGGTGACCGGAAAATCCATCAGCCCGGCGCGCAGGCCGAGCGCGGTGAACAGGAGCCCGATCCCCACCACCAGGATCGCGATGCCGGCGAACAGCGATAGAACGGGTCTTAGCAGGGGTGCCTTGCGCGGCTGCGCGTCGCGTTATATCCCCAGATAGTACTGCTTGATCATGTCGTTGTTCTGCAGCGCGAGCGCGCTCTCGCCCTCGAACTCGATCTGACCGTGGACGATGATGTACCCGCGATCGGCCATTCTGATCGCCTGGTTGAAGTTCTGCTCGGCCATCAGCACGGTGAGATGGCGCAGCTCCTTCAGCTCCTTGATCTTGGTGATCATCTGGTGCACCAGCAGCGGCGACAGGCCGACCGAAGGCTCGTCCACCAGCAGCATGTGGGGCTCGGACATCAACGCGCGCGCCACCGCGACCATCTGCTGCTCCCCGCCGCTCATGCTGCCCGCGGTCTGCGTCCGCCGCTGCTTGAGCCGGGGGAAAACCTCGTAGACGAACTCGAGGTTGTTCGACAGCTTCGCCCGCGCGCCCTGGCGGTACGCGCCGAGGATCAGGTTCTCCTCCACCGTAAGCGTCGGGAACAGGCGCCGTCCCTCCGGCACCAGGGCAATGCCGAGGTCGACCACCTGCTGCGGGCTCCTGCCGACCAGGTCGATGCGCTCGCCGTCGCGCTCCAGGTAGATCGCGCCGGCGGTCGGCCGCACGATGCCCATGATGCACTTGATGAGCGTGCTCTTGCCGTTGCCGTTCGAGCCCAGCAGCACCACGCCCTCGCCTTGTTCGACGCGGATCGACAGCCCGTGCAGCACCCGCACCGCGCCGTAGCCGGCCTCGATCCCGCTCGCGATGAGCCTATTCGCCAAGGTAGGCCCGCTCCACCTGCGGATTGCGCACGATCTCCTCGGGCGTGCCCTCGGCGATCTTGTGCCCTGCATCCAGCACCACGACGCGCTCGGAGAAGCGCATCACGGCGCGCATGATGTGCTCGATCATGATGACCGCGACCCCGCGCCGGTTGAGCGCGAGCAGGATCTCGAGAATCTCGTCCACCTCCGAGCTCGACAGCCCCGCCATCGCCTCGTCGGACACGAGCAGCCTGGGCTTGGCCGCGAGCGCGCGCGCGAGCTCGAGCTTGCGCATGTCGACCTGGGTCAGCCCGGCGGAATTTTCGTGCGCCCGCCCTTTGAGGCCGATCTGCTCCAGCACGTCCATCGCCTCGTCGGTGATGTGCCGGTGCTCGGCGCGCGACCAGGCCGCGTATTCGAGCGGCACCCTCAAGTTCTCGAGCACCGACATGCTGCGGAACGGCTTCGGGATCTGAAAGCTGCGCGCCACGCCCAGGCGCGCGCGCTGGTGCGCCGGCATGCGCGTGATGTCGCGGCCCTCGAAAACGATCGAGCCCTCGTCGTTGAACAGCGCGCCCGAGATGCAGTTGATGAGCGTGGTCTTGCCCGAGCCGTTCGGCCCGATCAGGCCCAGGCGCTCTCCGGCGTTTACGTGCACGTCCACGCCCTGCAGCGCGACGAAGCCGCCGAAGCGCTTGGTGACGCCGCTGACGGTGAGCACCTGGTCGCTCATCGCGCGCGCCTCGCGCGGAACTTCTGCACCAGGCCGACGATGCCCTGGGGCGCCATGCTGATGAACACGACCAGCATGATGCCGACGAACAGCACGTTGAGCTCGGAAGACACGGTCACGGTGATGATCTGCTGCGCCGTGCCGACCAGCAGGGCGCCGATCACCGGGCCGATCCAGTGCGCGGTGCCGCCGATCATCGGCATCGCGATCGCGTTCACCGCGACGAACAGGCTGAAGGCCGAAGCCGGGTCGACGAACGTCACGAAGTAGGGGTAGGGCGCGCCCGCCACGCCCATCATCGCGCCCATGATGGTGGCCGAGATCAGCTTGAGCTTGAGCGTCGGCACGCCCGCGCACTCCGCGGCGATTTCGTCGTCGCGGATCGCGGCGAGGCCCCGTCCGAGGCGCGAGGCGTTTAGCGCGCGCGAGACCGCGATCGAGCCGAGCGTCAGCAGCAGCATCACCATGAAGAGCATCTGGATGTAGCTGTTGAACCACAGGTGGCTGTCGGGGGTGAGGATGTAGGCCCCGCGCGCGCCGCCCACGTAGGACCAGTTGTTCATCAGCGTCTCGAATACGATCGCCATCGCCAGGGTCGCGATCGAGAAATACACGCCCTTCAGGCGCAGCGTGAGGTAGCCCAGCGACAGGCCGATCAGCCCGCAGACGAGCGCCGCGGCCGCGATCATGAACGGCAGTGGCAGGTCCTGGCCGAAGGCCTTGCCGAGCGCGATGCTGGTGTAGGCGCCGATCGCGAAAAACCCGGCGCTGCCGAAGTTCACGTAACCGGTGAAGCCGCCGAGGATGTTCCACGCCACCGCCATGATGGTGGCCTGCAGGATCACGTACAGCGCGTTGAAGTAGTACTCGTTGGCGACGAAGTGCGTCAGAAGCAGCCCGGCGACGAGCGCGGCGACCATCGAGCCCCAGAAGGCGCGACCCTTCATCTACTTTCTTCCGAACAGCCCGGACGGGCGCAGCGCGAGCGTGAGCAGCAGCACGCCGAAGGACACCGCCGGCGACCACGAGGGGCCCATGAAGGTGCCGACCATCGTCTCGACCACCCCGAGCAGCAATGCGGCGATCGCCATTCCCGGAATGCTGCCCATGCCGCCCAGCACCACGATGGCGAACACCCGCCCGATATATTGCCTGCCCACCGACGGCTCGACCGGGCCGATGATGATCAGCAGCGCGCCCGCGACGGCGGTGGTGGCGATCGCCAGGCCGAAGGCGAACTGCTTGATCTTCACCGGGTCGGCGCCCATCAGCTGCAGCGCGAGCCGGTCCTGCGCGACGGCGAGGATCGCGCGGCCCATGAAGGTACGCGAGAGGTAGAGGTAGACCCCGCCCGTGAGCACGGCGGCGACGCCGAACGGGACCAGCATGCGGTACGGCACGCCGACGAAGCCGATGTTGATGCTCTGGCCGATGTAGGGCGCGCTCACCAGGCGGTAATCGACGCCGTACGCCATGTTGAGCAGCACCTCGATGATGAACATCATGCCGAAGAAGAACGCCAGTCCCGAGAGCGATTCCTGTCCGGTGCGCTCGAACGCGGCGTAGTAGACGCGGTAGATGCCCGCGCCGACGAAGAAGAACACCGGCGTCGCCAGCAGGCCGATCAGCACCGGGTCGATGCCGAACCTGCTGTTGAGGATGTAGGCCGTGTACGAGCCTACGATGACGAACGCCGGATGGGCGATATTGACGATGTCGAGCTGGCCGAAGGTGATGGCCAGCCCGATCGCCACGGCGGCGTAGAAGCCGCCTAGCAGGAGCCCCGCGACGACGGCGTTGGCGAAGAGGTCAACGGACAGCACCGTCGCGCGGGCTCGTGCGGGCGCGGCTTACTTCTTGTACGGGTAGACGATGTCGCCCGATTTCCAGGCCTTCGGATACAGCACGACGCGCTTGCCGGGCCCGGCGAACTGCTCCAGGTTGTTCGGCTGCACGTCGCGGAACTGGACCATCAGCACGCGGCTCTTGGCCCACTCGCCGTTCTTGCCGAACTTCACCTTGCCCACCACGGTGTCGAAGGTGTGCTGGTGCATGTAGGCGGCGAGCTTCGCCTGGTCGAGGCTCTTCACCGCCTCCACCGACTGCGCGAGCACCTGCATGTAGGCGTAGGCGTACGGCGGCAGGTAGTGCCCGAGCGGGTCGACGCCCTTGCCCTTGGCCGCTTCCTGGTAGCGCGCGAGGAACTCCTTCACGCCCGGGAAGTTGAGCGTGGGCTCCGGCACCCAGAAGTCGTAGTTGATGATGTTGTCGAGCAGCGGGCCGAGGTTCTTCTGGATCGCCGCGAACTGCAGCCCGACCATGCCGCCGCCGAACATCTTCACCTTCAGTCCGACTTCATGGGCGGCCTTCACCATGCCCACCGAGTCGGGCGGATAGGAGGCCACGTACACGATGTCGGGGCTGGTGGCCTCGATCGCGCGCACGATCGGCGTGTAGTTCTCGGTCGGCGGCGGATAATTCATAAAGAAAACGATCTTGAAGCCCTTCGCCAGCGCGTTCTTGCGCGCGCCCGCGGCGGCATTGAGCGGGAATTCCGCGTCGGCTGCCACGATGGCGACCGTCTGCGGCTTGGGCTTCTGCTCGGCGGCCAGCTCGAAGAAGCCGCGCGACCAGTCGACTTTCGGCTCGGGCCCCGCCGGCATGATCTGGAAGTAGCGGTTGTAGTTGAACTGGTCGTTCACCGCCAGGCCGAACAGCGAGGGGAACACCAGCTTCTTGCGCATCACGATCGGCATCGCGGGCGCGATCTCGTTCGTGCCGTAGCTGGATACGACCAGGTCGACCTTGTCGACGTTCAGCAGCTTGGTGTAGATGCCGGGCACCGTGGCCGGGTTGGTGGCGTCGTCGTAGTAGACGAACTCGACCGGGCGGCCGAGCAGCCCGCCCTTCTTGTTGACGTCGTCGCGCCAGATCTCCATCGCGATGAGCGCCGCCTTGCCGGCGCCGGCAAGGCCGCCGGTGAGCGCCATGCTGAAGCCGATCTTGATCGGCTGCGCGGCCTGGGCTCCGAACGAAACGAGCGAGCCGGATGCAAGCGCAAGGGCGGTAATGCCCGAGGCCAGCGAGGCGCGCATGAATGAACGACGCTTGAGCATTTCCGAACCCTCCTCTCCTAATGGGTGACTTCCGAAGTGTCCTCTATTACTGCAAACGGGACTTGACTAAAAGTGTATCAGCAATTCACGAGACTTGTGTCAGGTACCAGTCAAGGATCTGCTCCCCGGTCCAGAGCACGACGCCGGGCCTGGCCTGGATGTGCTGGTAGAGCTTTTCCAGCCAGCCGATGCGGTGCGGCACGCCGGTGATGTACGGATGCACGCTGATCGCCATCACGCGCGTGATCGTCTCGCTTTCCTCGTACAGCCGGTCGAACTGCGCCGCGCCGCGCCTGAACATCTCGTCCGCGCCGTGGTGCTGCAGCGCCATCATCGGGATGTCGTTCACCTCGAGCGTGTAGGGCACCGACACGATGTGGCCCCTGGAGGTGCGGATCTTCACCGGCTGGTCGTCGAGCACCCAGTCGGCGACGTACTCGAGGCCTTCCTCGTGCAGGATGTCGATCGTGTCGTAGGTCTCGGTCAGGCCCGGGCTTTCCCAGCCGCGCGGCGGCTTGCCGGTGAACGAGCGGATCACCTCGATCGTGTCGCGGATCGCCTTGCGCTGGTCTGTCACGTTGTGCATCGGGCCCTGCAGGTAGCCGTGCCCCATGAATTCCCAATTCGCGTTGCGCGCGGCTTCGGCGATGCGCGGGTAGCTCTTGAGCACCGAGCCGTTGACGGCCAGGGTGGGAGTCACCTTGCAGCGCGCCAGCGTCTCGAGGAAGCGCCAGAAGCCGACGCGCATGCCGTACTCGTGCCAGGCCCAGTTCGGCAGGTCGGGCTGCAGCGGCTGGCCCATCGGCGGCGGCAGCACGGTGCGCGGCATGTTGCGCTCGATCGACCACTCCTCGACATTCACAATGGTCCACACCGCCATGCGCGCCCCGCCCGGCAGCCTGAGCGGCGGGCGATCGACGATCGCCGAGTACGGCACCCGGTCGCGCGGCAGCTTGCCTTGCGCCATCGTCATCCTCCCGTGGCGCGGTTGACCGCGGGCATCACGTTCTCCGCCATCAGCTCCATCGAGCGGCGCGCGAGCTTCGCGTCGACCCAGTCGATGCCGCAGTACAGCAGGGTGCCGAAATCGCCCGTCGTCGCGCGAAAGGCGAGTAGTTGCTCCGCCACCTGGTCGGGCGTGCCCGCGATCACCAGGCGCTCGACCACCGTATCGAGCGTCACCTGCTCGTCGGGGGTGTCCCTGGAAGGCTTGAACAGGTTGATGCGCCCGGCGCGCTTGAGCTTGAAGAACAGCTGCTGGTAATAGAAGCGGTAGGGGCTGCCCGGGCCGAGGCCGTACTCGCGCGCGGTCGCCGCGTCGTCGGCGACGAACACGGTCTTCGCCACGCGCCAGTTGGCCGGGTCCGCCCGGCGCCCCGCGGCGGCGCAGCCCTCGGCGTACTTCGGCCAGTGCGACTTGACCCACTGCGGCAGGAGGAAGTTGGCCGAGATCGGGTCCCAGCCGCGCTTCGCCGCCTCGGCGACGCCCTTCGAGAAGGGCTCGACCGCGGTGACGACGATGGGCGGATGCGGCTTCTGGTAGGGCTTCGGGATGATCCCCTGGCCGATCTCGGGAATCATGGTCTTCTCGGTCGAGATGTTCCAGAACCGGCCCTTGAGATCGTAGGGCGGCGAGCCGGTCCAGATGCCGATCATGTGGTCGATGCACTCGACGAACATGGCGCTGCGGTCCGCGCCCATGTTGCCGAACACCTCCCAGTCCGAGGGCAGCCCGCCGGGGCTGATGCCGACGATGAAGCGGCCTTGCAGCATGTTGTCGAGCATCGACACGGTGGCCGCGAGCTGGGCCGGGTGGCCGTTGGGCAGGTTGAGGGTGCCGGTGCCGAGCCTGATCTGGCGCGTGTCGTGCACCAGGCTGGCGAGAAAGGTGGCGCAGCTGGTGACCGACTCGGCGATGTCGGTGACGTGCTCGCCGACGAAGGCCTCGCAGTAGCCGAGCCGGTCGGCGAGCAGGATCGCTTCGCGGTCCTCCTTCAGCGTCTCGACGTAACTGCGCTGCGGCGGATGCAGCGGCATGGTGAAATAACCGAGTTTCATCTATCTGCTCATTCGCATGTTCGCGGTGCGCCGCTGGTGATCAGGCGATAATCTACACGCATGGGCACGAAACGCGCAAAGCGCAAGCCCCCCTCCCGTCGGCTGCTGCCGGGCGAGCGGGAGAAGCAGATCGTGAGCGAAGCGATCCGCTTCTTCTCGGAAGTCGGCTTCTCCGGCCAGACGCGCGAGCTGTCGCGCCGCCTGGGCATCACGCAGCCGCTCTTGTACCGCTACTTCCCCTCCAAGCGCGCCCTGCTCGAGCGCGTTTACCGCGAGGTGTTTCTCGGCCGCTGGGACCCGGCCTGGCGCGCGCTGCTGGAGGACCGCTCGCGTCCGCTGCGCGCGCGCCTGATCGAGTTCTACCGGCGCTACACCGCGGTCGTGTTCCGCCCGGAGTGGATCCGCCTGTACATGTACGCCGGGCTGGCCGGCACGGGCTTCAACCGGCGCTACATCGACATGCTGGAGAAGCAGCTGCTGCGGCGCATCTGCGCCGAGCTGCGGATCGAGCTCGGCCTGCCCGACAGCCGGCGGGCCCCGATCTCGCCGTTCGAGATGGAGCTCGCGTGGGATCTGCACGGCGGGATCTTCTACTACTGCGTGCGCAAGTTCATCTACCGCAGTCGGGTGCACGAGGACCTTCCGGCACTGATCGAGCACGCTGTCGACAGCCTGCTGCAGGGTGCGCCGACAGTACTCGGCCGACTGCTCGGCAAAAAGCGACCCCCAACATCATGAGGAGGTGAAACACATGCAATACCGTGAACAGCTGCGCAGGACGCGCGTTTCGCGCAAGGACATGCTCAAGCGCGTGGCGCGCTTCGACAAGCTCAAGGGATTCGACGGCGGCTTGCCCGACAGCCGCTATCCTGGCTGCGAGCGAATTCTGTACAACGTGATCGGCTTCCAGCCGCCGAAGGGTGAAAATCAGGGCGCGGTCACCTCGCCGGTGGGCGACAAGGCCTCGCGCCTGGCGGCGATCAAGATTTCCGAAGGCTTCAACCTGGGATATTGCCGCGCCCTGCCCGGACACGGGCCGATGTTCCACAACCACGACACCAACGAGACCTTTGTCGCCATGACCGGCACCTGGCGCGCGAGCTGGGAGAACAGGAAGGGGCGCATCGAGCACGTCGACTTGAAGCCGCTGGACGTGATCTCGTTCCCTGCCGGCGTCTCGCGCCGCTTCATGAACGTCACCCGCGGCAGCAAGCGCAAGTATTCGGTGCTGATGTTCGTCATCGGCGGCGACGCGCCGCGCGCCGAGTTCACGCGCGAGTCGATGCAGGAGCTGGCGGCGGAGGGGTACCTCAAGAGCCGGTGAGGTTTGCTGTAAAATCAAGCACTTTTGCCTAGCGCCGGGATCATGAAATCAAGCCAGATCCGCTCGAGCTTCCTCGAGTACTTCAAGTCCAAGGGCCACGCCGTCGTGGCCTCGAGCCCGCTCGTGCCGGGCAACGACCCGACGCTGTTGTTCACCAACTCCGGCATGGTGCAGTTCAAGGACGTCTTTCTCGGCAAGGAGCGGCGCCCTTACAGCCGCGCCACGACCTCGCAGCGCTGCGTGCGCGCGGGCGGCAAGCACAACGACCTCGAGAACGTCGGCTACACCGCGCGCCACCACACCTTCTTCGAGATGCTGGGAAACTTCTCCTTCGGCGACTACTTCAAGAAGGACGCGATCCACTTCGCCTGGGAGCTGCTGACCAAGGTCTACAAGCTGCCGGCCGACAAGCTCTGGACCACGGTCTATCACACCGACGACGAGGCCTACGAGCTGTGGACGCGCGAGATCGGGGTGCCGAAGGAGCGCTGCGTGCGCATCGGCGACAAGCCCGGCGGGCAGAAATACCAGTCGGACAACTTCTGGCAGATGGCCGAGACCGGTCCCTGCGGCCCCTGCAGCGAGATCTTCTACGACCACGGCGAGGGTATCCCCGGAGGGCCGCCGGGATCGCCCGACGCCGACGGCGACCGCTACATCGAGATCTGGAACCTGGTGTTCATGCAGTTCAACCGCGACGACGCGGGCGTGATGCATCCGCTGCCCAAGCCGTCGGTCGACACCGGCATGGGGCTTGAGCGGATCGCCGCGGTGCTGCAGGGTGTGCACTCGAACTACCAGATCGACCTGTTCCAGGACCTGATCCGTGCGGCGGCGCGCGAGACCGGCGCCAAGGACTTCAACAGCCCGTCGCTCAACGTGATCGCGGATCACATCCGTGCCTGCAGCTTCCTGATCGTCGACGGCGTCATTCCGGGCAACGAAGGCCGCGGCTACGTGCTGCGCCGGATCATCCGGCGCGCGATCCGGCACGGCTACAAGCTTGGCCAGCAGCAGCCGTTCTTCTACCGCCTGGTCGAGGACCTGGACAGGGCGATGGGAGAGGCCTATCCGGAGCTCAGCGCGGCCAAGTCGCGCGTGGCGCAGGTGCTCAAGCAGGAGGAGGAGCGTTTCGCCGAGACGCTGCACCACGGCATGCAGGTGCTCGAGGCGGCGCTGGCGGGCGAGGGCCCGATGCTCGACGGCGAAACCGTGTTCAAGCTCTACGACACCTTCGGCTTCCCGGTCGACCTCACGGCCGACATCTGCCGCGAGCGCGGGGTGCAGATCGACATCGCCGGCTTCGAGGCGGCGATGGCGCAGCAGCGCGAGCGCGCGCGAGCCGCGAGCCGCTTCTCGATGGCGGCGGGCATGAGCGCGGATTCAGATCCGGAACGCTCAACGTGCCGGGGATTGTGGGCCTCGGCCAAGCGTGCGAAATCTGCCAGCAGGAATTTCCGCGTGAGCCGGAGCGCCTGCGCGTTCTGCGCGGTGGCAAGAGCGATTTCGGCGAGCTGCGGCGGCGTGGGTTGGGGCACCACGGCGCAATCGGCGAACAGGCACGCGCCTTCGGCGCCCAGGTTTTTGTTGGGCGAAACCATCAGGAAGAAACTGGAGACGAGCGTGAGTCCCGGCGCGGTGCCAATCGTCCACAGCGCCGCACGCACCGTGTCTGCGGTGGTCGAGAGCGCGCCGCCCACCGACCCCAGGTCGGTGAAGCCCTGCGGGTAGTTGGCCATGACCGCGTCGGCGACGCCGAGGTCGGCCAGCGACGTGAGCTTCTTCTCACCGACGAACTGCTTGAACAGGCCGACCTCCGCGGGGATCGCGATGTCCGGCGCGTTGTTGCCCTCGACGCGCGTGGTGAGCACGGCGGCCGTGCCGGCGCCGCCGCCGATCAGCGCGTGACGGCCGCCATCGCCTACCTCGCCGCCGACTCCCGGGAAGGCCGGGGTGTCGGTACCAAGGGGCTCGATTCCGCCGCCGCCTGGCTGGCGCGGGCGTTTCAATCGGCGGGGCTCAAGCCCGGCGCCAACAGGCGGCTCGCCGGCGAGGATGCGCGCAAGGGCTCGACCGTGCTGCCTGCCGGGCGGCGGCTTGCCGCACAGGACGTGGCGCTCGCGGCCGCGGTCGGACTGACCATGCTCGACGTGCGCCGGCGCGTCCGCGTCGCGCTGTTTTCGACCGGCGACGAGATCGTCATGCCGGGCGATCCGATCGGGCCGCACCAGATCGTCAGTTCGAACGCGCTGGCGCTCGCCGCTTTCGTCACCGCGTGCGGCGGTGTGCCGGTCCTGGTCGGCAACGCGCCGGACGATCCCGATTCGCTGCGTCGGCTCGCGGCGGCGGCGCATGGCGTCGACCTGTTTGTGCCGCCCGGCCGCGCTT
>OFGY01000009.1_pt1 | contig 14390 bp, 12 predicted proteins | sample 1521901 | NCBI WGS metagenome assembly OFGY01 (sample SAMEA2553414, study PRJEB24118) | soil metagenome | reverse complement strand
ATAATATTGAGATCGGCTCCAGCGGCTTCGAATTCCCGACCAAAACATTTTCCGGAAACCGAACGTGCCAAAAATTCTATTTGTTGTGAGCGAGGCCCATCCGCTGATCAAAACCGGCGGCCTGGCGGACGTCGCCGGCAGTCTGACCGCGGCGCTGGCCACGCTGCGCGGCAAGCTGGGCATGTGGGTGAAGTTGATCGCGCCAGGGCTGGTCGATCGCGTGGCGCGCAACGCAATCGAAGTCGGTCGTTGAACCTCGTCCGTGGTTCAATCAAGGTGAGTTCAGAGCCGTGTCGCTAAGGGAATACCTGAAACGGCTGGAAGATCGCGGAGATCTGGCCAAGGTTACCGTGCCGATCTCAAAGACCTACGAAGTGGCCGGCGTGCTCAAGCAGCTGGAGCCTCGCCCGGCGCTGTTTGAGAACGCGATCGAATCCGGCTTTAGAGTAGCTGGAAATCTGTTTTGCTCCAAAGCAGCTTTTGCCGATTATTTCGGCATTCAAGTCGCGGCGATTATCCCGACGCTCGCTCGTGCGATCGATCATCGCTCGCCGTGCGAGGTGGTGGATGAGGCCCCATGCCAGGAAGTCGTCTGCACTGAACCCGATCTCGATACGCTGCCGATCCTGCGCCACTGCGAAGGAGACGGCGGCAATTACATCAGTTCGGGGGTTGTGATCGCCAAACATCCACGATACGGCCAGAACGTCGACATCCACCGCTGCATGCAGTTCTCCAAGACCGAGATGGCCGTGCGCGTCGTTCGATCGCGTCACTTCGACACGTTCTTGCAGGATCTCAAACAAGTGGATGTGGCGATCTGCATTGGCAACTCACCCAACGTGCTGGCCGCCGCCGCGACCTCGGTGGCGATCGGCATCGACGAATTGGAGATCGCCAACGCTTTGGAGCCGGTCAAGGTCGTTCGCGCGAAAACGGTGGACGTCTACGTGCCGGCCGAAGCCGAGTTCGTGTTGGAGGGCACGGTCTACCTCGATCGGAAACATGCCGAAGGCCCCTTCATCGATCTGACGGAAACGCAAGACGTGATACGCCAGGAGCCGGTGTTGGTCGTGAAGGCGATGACGCATCGCAGGGATGCGATCTGGCAAGCCCTGCTGCCGGGCGCGCTTGAGCACAAGCTGTTAATGGGCATGCCTCGCGAGCCGACCATCTTCAAGAAAGTGAATGAAGTGGTCGAATGTCTGGATGTGAACGTCGATCCGGGCGGCGCTTCGTGGCTGCACGCCATTATCCAGATCGATAAACACGCGGAGGACGATGGCAGGCGCGCGATCGAAGCGGCCTTTGCGGGTCACCGATCGTGCAAGCACGTCTTCGTCGTCGACAAGGACATCGACATCTACAACCCGTTCGAAGTTGAATGGGCCATGGCGACGCGCTTTCAGGGCGACCGGCAGCTCGTCGTTAAAGACAAGGAACCCGGTTCGAGCCTCGATCCGAGCGCCGAGCCGGGCACGCACCTGACGACGAAGATCGGTTTTGATCTGACAAAGCCGCTGGTCGCCAAGGGCAAGACCTTCGAGCGCGCGCCGTTCCCGACCGTCGATCTGAATCGGTTCTTGAAAAGTTGATCTGCGAATCATCATGAAGGTACACGAGCAATAACTTCCGTGAAGATCCACGGATAATAATGGCGCATGATGAAACTTACCCCAGACGAACAACGTATGCTCGACGGCAATGAGGGCAGGGCCACGCGCAAGGCGATGGAGATCCTGGTCGCGTTGGGCGCCATCTATGGTGCGGAACGGATGACGCCCGTCGCATCCGTCCAAATTGCGGGCGTTAGCTACGACAATCTTGGCGAAGCAGGCTTGCACTTTTTGTCCCAGATGGCAAATGGTGGTGGCCGTGCACGTGTGCTGACCACGCTCAACCCGGCCGGTATGGACCTTGAGAATTGGCGAGCGCTGGGCATCGACCCTGAATTTGCAGAGAACCAAAAACGAGTGCTCGACGCCTTCGCTCGCATGAACGTCATTACGACTTGTACCTGCACGCCCTACTTATCTGGCAATGTGCCGCACTTTGGCGAGCATATCGCCTGGGCCGAGAGCAGCGCGGTGTGTTATGCGAACTCAGTCATCGGCGCGCGGACCAATCGGGAGGGCGGCCCGAGCGCGCTCGCCGCTGCATTGGCCGGCGTCACACCGGAATACGGCTATCATCTGGCCGAGAATCGCCGGCCGGCTATCACGGTCGAAGTGCAGACACGCTTGACCGACAACGACGATTTCGGCGCGCTGGGCTTCGTCATCGGAAAACACATCGAGGCGACCGGCCAAAGACCTGCGCCTTTCATCAAGGGCATTGGCTGCGCCTCGGTTGAGAATCTGAAATCGTTTTGCGCCAGCATTGCGACCTATGGCGGCGTGGCGATGTTCCACATGGAAGGTATTACGCCTGAAGCGGCTCAAGTCACACAGCCCGACGAGTCGATCGTGGTGGGGGCGCCGGATATCGATCGAGCCAAGCAGGCAATGACCTCAACCGACCACGGCCAGGTCGATTTCGTCAGCCTGGGTTATCCGCATCTCTCGATCAAGGAAATCGCGCGCATCGCAGAACTGCTCAAAGGCAAACGAGTCACCAAGGAATTCTGGATCACGACGGCGCGCCCGACAAAGCAGATGGCAGACCTGCTGGGCTACACCTGCATCATCGAAGCGAGCGGCGCGAAGTTCGCAGCGGATACGTGTTGTGTCGTCGCGCCGATCAAGGGCCGCTTTCACGTGCTGGCTACCGACAGCGCCAAGGCTTGCTACTATGCCTATGCCAAGAACAGCTTTCGAACGGTGCTGCTGCCCTTTGATGACGTCGTTGCGGAGGCGTTGACATGAAGCTGCACGGGCGCACCATTTATTCGGGCCGGGCGGAAGGTGAGGCGTTGGTCACGTCGATGGGCATCTCGTTCTTCGGCGGCGTCGATCCGGAGACGGGCCTCGTTGTGGAGAAGGGCCACGAGCTGGAGGGCCAATCCATCAGCCACAAAGTGCTGGTGTTCCCGACGGGCAAAGGATCGACGGTCGGGTCCTACACGCTCTATCGCTTGAAGCTGGGGGGACTTGCCCCGGCGGCGATCGTCAATGCCGAGTGTGAGACGATCACAGCAGTCGGCTGTATCATCTCGGAAATTCCGTGCGTCGATCAAATTCCGATCGATCAGATCAAGACCGGCGCGCGCGTTGCCGTCGATGGCGGGCAAGCTGTCGTCGAGATCAGCGACTGAGGATTGCAGAGTGCAGATGCACAGCTTGACGTTGCTAAACAATACGAACTGAGGATGCGATAGACATGACTACCTACTCGCCTCCGGTCGATCAACTGCTGTCCTACGGCGATGCGCGTCCGTCGACGGAATGGCCCGATTATCTCAAACTTGGGCTTAACCAGGAGCACGTCTCTGATCTCATTCGCATGGCAACTGACGAGGATCTCCACTGGGCCGACTCGGAATCGAGCGAGGTATGGGCGCTGATCCATGCCTGGCGGGCGCTGGGGCAGATGCATGCTGAAGCTGCCATCGAACCGTTGATCGGTTTGCTGCATCGCATCGACGAGGATGAAGACGATTGGGTCGGCGAAGAACTGCCTGAAGTGTTTGGCATGCTTGGCTCGGCAGCCATTGCACCTTTAACCGCTTATCTGGCCGATGCGACTCAGCCTTTGTATGCCCGCATCGCGGCGGCTTCCGGGTTTGAGAAAATCGGCGGGGCGCGCCCCGAGGTGCGAGCTGAGTGTGTCGCAGCGCTGAGCCATCAGCTGGAACAGCTCGAGGTGAACGATCCGACGCTGAACGCCTTTCTCGTCAGCCCGCTGATCGATTTGAGAGCCGTTGAAGCCGAGGCCGTTATTGAGCGCGCCTTTGCGGCCCATTGCGTCGATGTCTCCATCGCGGGCGACTGGGAGGACGTACAGATCGCACTGGGGCTCAAGACGACTCGTGAGCATCCCCGACCGCGCCTGAATCCTTTTCGCTACCTGATACCTGACTCGCCGGCTGATCTTCCAGCTGATCGATTGGCGTTTCCCCCGCTGGCGGGATCGGATGGTCCGAAGGCCGATTGGCGGGCCAGACGTCAACAAGAGGCCAAGGCCAAAGCCAAATGCAAGCAGGCAAAGAAGGCGCGTAAGAAGAAACACAAAAAGTGAGGAGCCTGTTTACTTGTCTACTGACTTGCCTACCGCGCTCGATAGCCCCTTCCCGCTGCAGCGCTACACATTGGCGAACGGCCTGCGCGTGTGGGTGCAGCCTCGGCCCGATAGTGAATCGGTCGCGGCCTTTGTGGTGATTCGCGCCGGTTCGCGCTACGAGAATCGCGCTAACAACGGTGTGTCGCATTTCGTCGAGCATATGTTGTTTACCGGCACCGAGCGTTGGAGCGAAGACGAGATCGACGAGGTCATCACGCAGCGCGGCGGAAACTTCAACGGTTGGACCGGTGCGGAGACGACCACGTACTTCGCGCAGGTGCTGGCGTGCGACTTCGACATCGCGCTCGACTGGTTGGCCGAGGTCGTGTTCCGTCCGACTTTCCCGGCAGACAAGGTCGACAAAGAGCGCTAGGTGATCGGTGAAGAACGCTGCGGTCGTTGTGGCCGGCTGGTCAACGCTCTGGATGCGTTGGGTGTTGGGTACGATCTGCATCGCGATGTGCGACGGGCACTGTTCCCCGGCTCGACCATCAGTCTGCGGATTGCCGGCGAAGATGACTCGCTTGAGCATCTGGAGCGGGCTGACTTGCTGGAGCACTATTACGCGCATTACACGATCGATAACGCCGTCTTGGTGATTGCCGGTAACGTCGAGCCGCAAGCAGCGCTCGATCGCGCGACGGCTTATTTTGGCAATCTGGAGCGTCGGGGCCGTGTGCCTGTGCCGGCTACACCGCCGTATCCCAAACACGGTCCTCACAAGGTCGTCGTGCGCGGACCACTGATCACCGATCAAGCAGGTGTGATGATCGGCGCACGTACCGTCGGGCGACTGCATCCTGATCGATGGCCGTTGCTTGTCCTGGCCGAGCTGCTGAGTCAGGACCTGACCAAGGAAATTCGCTACCGGCAGGGCCTGGTCTACGGGCTGGATGTCTACAACGATCAGTATGCGGATGCAGGTTATTTCGTCATTGGGACGACCTCGGCTTCAAACAAGCGCGCAGCAATTCTGGCCGAGATCGAGAAGCATTTGCTGGCAGTGCGGCGTAATGAGATCAAGTCGGAGCGCGTCGCTGAGGTGCAGGCTGGTTTGCTAGGCAATTGGGCACTCTCGATGGAGGACAATGTCTCGCGCGCGGACTGGTTGACGCAATGGGCTTTAGCGCTGGCCGACGATCAACCCGTGCCGGATTATCGAAACGTCGTCGGCGCGGTGACCGCCGCCGATCTGGCGCGTGTCGTCGAGACCTACTTCAAACCGCAGTGGCGCTACCTGGGTCTGCATCAACCGATCTTGACTGTAGCGCGTGGGGCGCGCGCCACTGGCGTCGCAGCCGGCCTGGGTCTGAGCATGTGGCTGGCGCGCACGTGGCTGCGCGGGCGAAAGCGATAACTGATATGCCTCAGCGAAGACATGTATGGATGAACTTGGGTGTCATGGCCGGCGCAGTCGTCGGCGCAACGGCCTGGCTTGGCCGGCGGGGTCGAGCCAGGCGGGCTGCATTGGCCAGTCGGGTAGACGATGTAACCCAACGAGCGATCGATCGATTGGGCGTCCCGGCAGAATCGCGTCGCGTGGAAGTAAATGGTTTTCACCTGCACACCGTCGTTGCCGGACCGGACGATGGTCCGCTCGTCGTTTTGCTGCACGGCTTTCCCGAATGTTGGTATGCCTGGCATAAACAGATCGCGCCGCTGGCTCAGGCCGGATACCGCGTGATCGCGCCGGATCAATTGGGTTACAACCTCAGCGACCGGCCGTCGGGTGTGACGAACTATCGGCTCGATCCCTTGGCGGCCGATGTGCGCGAGTTGATCCACGCCTTCGATCGAGAGCATGCGATTGTGATAGGCCACGATTGGGGTGGCGTAGTGGCCTGGCACTTTGCGAGGCTGTATCCCGAATGGCTTGATAAGCTGATCGTGCTAAATGCCCCTTATCCCTCGGCTATGGCCCGCGCGCTGCGCCGTAATCCTCGACAGCGCCGCAAGTCGTGGTACATGTTCTTCTTTCAGCTGCCGTGGTTGCCCGAAACGTTGATGGGCCTTGCGCCTTACGCGACTGCGCGACGCTTGTTTCGCGGCGCGGCCGTGCGCAAAAATGCTTTTGACGATGACGACTTGGAAGTGTTGGCGACCTCAATCGGGCAACCGGGCGCACCACAGGCGATGATCAACTGGTATCGGGCGGCGTTCCGCTATCGATCGGCGGTGCGTGCCCGTTCACCGATCGAAACACCCACATTGTTGATCTGGGCTGAGGAGGATGGGGCGTTGGATAAGTCACTGACGCCTGGCCTGGAGAAATGGGGGCCCCGGCTGCAAGTGCAGTACATGCCCCAATGCGGGCACTGGGTGCAGAACGAAGCAGCCGATGAGGTTAACGCGCAGCTGTTGGCCTTTATGCCGCCGGCACGCTGAAGCGCGGCGCGTGGTAGTCCATCTGCCTGGCGATGCGCTCGCGCGCAGCTTGTCCCGCAATCTTTTCCACCAGGTAGAGTCCCAAATCGATCCCGGCCGTAACGCCGCGTGACGTGATCACATCACCTTCGTCGACCACACGCTGATCGACAACAACGCTGGCGCAGAACGGCCGCAGCTCCTCGAATGCAGTCGGATGTGTTGTCGCGCGCTTACCCTTTAGAAAACCGGCTGCCCCCAACAGTAACGCGCCGGTGCAGACCGATGCCTTCACCGGACAGCCTGCAGCCGTTTGCAGCCACTTCACAAATGCCTCGTCGTGCATCAAGGCGCGTGTGCCAAACCCACCAGGAACGATGAGTGCATCGTAGTCATCGAGCGCCTGGGCCACGCGTGTCGGGATAAAGTGCAGACCACGATCGTCTTGCACCTGCTCGCGGACGGCGCAGACCTGCCAGCACAAGTCCGGCAGGATGTTCATCGACCTGAGCCGCGTAACCGGATCGTACACGCCGACAAGATCGAGCGCGGTCATGTGATCGAAGAGGATAAAGGCAATGTTCATGGCCTGCGGGTGTAATGGATATGCCACAAGGTGTTCCAGGTTCGGCCCTGGTCGTCTGAACGTTCCCAGTTCCAATCGAGCTCGTCTGGGGCGATGTTATACCACACCATGCGCTGCATCACCGCCTGACCTTCGATAGTGGCGTGACGCTGTAAGATCATGCGTCCGTCATTGAATTCGCCGACAAAGTCCAGATAGCCGCCCTGGTTGTCTACCCACGTCTGCTGCCATTTCCCCAGCGCTTGATTGTAAACCGACACGCTCATCCCCACGAGCGGTGTGCCTGGCTGGCCGTTGAAGTTTTCCAGGATGACGGCGTCGTCGAGCACGGCGGTGATGTTATTTGCGCCGTGGCGATCGTCGCCCCCGGCCACGTCCCATTCGCCCATCCAAAAATCTAATTGGCGTGCTTCGGGTGGCAGGGGCTGTGTACTCATGTCTCCTCGCTCTCAGTGTTGGGTGTGCCAGGCGCGCAATAGCTCCGCCTCGCGTTCGGGCTTGAGCCCGGCGCGCCGTTCCAGATCGGGTGGACGCGTGGCATCCCAGGCTAAAGTATCTTGCGCTGTCGCTGCCAGCGTCCGAAAAGTCAGCCCGGCCGCGATGGCTTTGCCGGTGTTGACGGTGTGCACGTTTTGCTCGGCTTCCGGCACCCATACCGGAATCTCGCTCCAGGGGGCAGCGCCGGCGTCAAGCAGAAATGATTCGCTAACCCAGGTAAAATGCGCGTCGCTGCCAATGGCCGACCTGCACTCGTCAAGCATCTGCTGCAGTGAAAGCCGGTAATCTGGTCCAGCCGCGTTGTAGACGCCGGTTCGCTTCGACTCGACCAGCCGGATCACCCAGGCGGCCAGATCACGCGCGTCAATGAACTGCACAGGTTGATCGGGCTTGCCGGGCGCGAGCACTTCGCCGCCCTTGGCAACGCGAACCGGCCAATATGTGAAGCGATCGGTCGGATCGTATGGCCCGACGATCAGGCCGGGGCGAATGATCAAGGCCCGATCGGGATACGCGCGCTCGACGGCGCGTTCGCACAATACCTTCAATGGGCCATAGGTTTCTCCCGTGACTTCCTCGACCGTTTCGTCGTCGAGTGCGCCGACCGCCGAGCTTTCATCCAGGTTGGAAGGGCTGTCGCCGGAGTACACGGAGATGGTTGAGATGAAGGTGTAATGATCAACTGCGCCAGCCAACAACTCGGCCGAAGCGCGCACGATGCGTGGCACGTAGCCGCAGGTATCGATCACGGCCTCCCAATGCCGGTTTTGCAGTGCGGCTAAGTTGCCATCTCGATCACCCCGCAGTTGCTCGACGTCTGGAAATAGATCAGGGTGTGTGCCGCGATTGAAAAGCGTCACAGCGTGGCCGCGGGCTATTGCCGCTTCGACCAGATGCCGCCCGACGAACTGCGTGCCGCCCAAAATCAGCAGCTGCATGTGGTTCACCTTGTCATACAGGGCAGAAACGCTTACAGATTACCACATGTCGGCCGGTCTGAAAACAAACCACGCTCGGGTGCGCTTAACTGGGTCGCACGCGCGGATCGGTGACCTCCCGGCCGAATAACCAATTGGCATACTGCACGATACCGCGAACGAATGGGCTGTCTTACTTGCCCGCGTGAACGGCGCCACTTTGAAGGGAGCCGGGTCCGCAGACCCGGCTCCCTGACGTCGGCTGTTGTGTTGTGTGTGAGCGCCTCCTGTCTACTTCGAGAGTGAATACGGGAAGAAGTTGGCATAGCCGCTGCTGAGCAACGGATTCTGATTGACGCTGCCAAGCCAGCCTTTCAGATACAGCGGTTCGTAGTGCGTGCCCGTTGCGATCGCCAGAATGATCTGGGGCGCATCTTCATAAACCAACTGGTTCAGCTGACTGTAGGTTGTGGCCCGCTTCGCCTGATCGGTTTCCAGCACGCCCTGGCTGATCAGATCGGCATACTTGGCCTTGAGATCATCCGGTAGGTTCTGGCGGATGGCATAGGTCCCGATCAGGTACGGCACGTACCAGTTGTGCGGGTCGTGGATGTCTTCACCCCAGCCCACTGAAACGATCGGGAACTGCTGGGCGCGCTGTGTGCGCAGGAACGTCGGCCAGGGCAGCGACACCGGCGCGATGAAGAAGTTGGGGTTCGCCTGGGCTACGCCTGTCGCCAGGATTTCGGCGATGGACTGCCGGGCCGTGTTGCCGGCGTTGTAACCCAGCTGCATATAGAAGCCCGTATCCCACAGCGAATTGCCAGTTTCGCTCTGCAGGGTCGAGGCCTTGAACTCCTCCGCGCACTTTTGCAGATCATAGCTGTAGTGCGGTGCGCCATCGTAGCCGGGCTGGCCGGGCAGTGTGAGCGCCTGCGATTGCATGCCGTCGCCGAGCAGTACGTCCTGGATGTACGTGTCCCAGTCAAAGCAGTAGTTGAAGGCGCGGCGTACGTGCACGTCGCTGAAAAAGTCCAACGGGATGCCTTCGCCGTCCAGCTTGCCGCTGCCGACGTAAGTGCTGCCCTCCGCTATGCTAAAGGTAAACAGCACGTCGGTGCGGTTGGTCGTGGGCAGACCCTTGTACGAGCGCAGGATGCCGTTCGGGTTGACGGTCTGGCATTGACCGTTGACGTCGCACGTATCGCGTACGAGTGTGTCCATCTGCGTCTCGTCGGCCTTGGACCCAAGGCTGATCTCGTCGGCGTCGCCGGTCTGTAGTGTGGCAAAGCGCGTGCCGAACTCGGTCACATTGTTGATTACATAGCGCTGGATGCCGACCGCGCCCCCGTGATAGTTGGGATTGGCGGTCAGCACGATTTCTTCCTGCGGCGTCCAGTGGTCGAGCACGTACGGGCCGGTGCCGTTGGCCTTGTCGCGGATGAGGCCCGACTCGGATGGAATGCCGTAGAAGTTCTGCCAGGTCTGGCAGTCGCCGTCCCAATCGCCCTGATCAGCGACCCACTGCTTATCCACCACATAAGCCCAGTTGCCGCCGCCCAACGTGGACAAGAACGGCCCCCAGGGATGCACCAGCGTCATCGTCACGGTGCGGCTGGCCTCGTCAAACGTCACAGCGTCCTTGACTTTCTGGCAAGTCTCGGCCAGTTTGGCGGCAGGCTGATTCTTGATCTCGTCCGGGTTGCCGGACAAGCTGCCGTCCGGCTGCAACACGATTTGCGACGAGTCGTCGACGTTGAAGAAGGCTTCCAGCAGCAGGAAGGCCGGCGTGTTCGGATCGCCGATCAGCATCGTGCGCCAGAACGAGTATGCGACATCTTCGGCCGTCAATGCGTCGCCATTGTGGAACTGGATGCCGTCTTTGATCTTCCAGGTGTACTGCACGCCACCGTCGGACGTCGGCGCCGGATCCGGGATCGATTCGGCGAGCACCGGCTGGAATGTCAGTGGCTCGGACCCGGCAAAGCCGATCAAGCCCTCGTAGATGTTCCCCAGCACGTTCACACCGGCGCTCTCGTAGTCGACGGCCGGATCGAGCGTTTCTGGATCGCCGAAGGTGACGAGCGTGAAAGTGTTCTTGTCCTTGGGCTGGGGTTCTGTCATCGCCGGCGTTTCGGTTGCTGCCGGTTGAGTTGGCGCCTCCGTCGGCTTAATCGTTTCTGCTGTAGGCGGTGGCGCAGCGGTATTCGGCGCCTGGGTAGGTGTGGCGGCCGGCGCGCAAGCCGAAAGAATAAAACTTGCGACGGCCAACAACGTTAGCCAATGCTTGTTACGGAACATGGGGTTCTCCTCCAAAGTGTTGTCAGGTATGACGTTGCCTCAACAGTCGTCCGGACTGTGATCCGGGCGTAGACGTTGATCCTACGCGGGCACTCACCTCCTTCCTTACTCTGACCGGCAGACCTGTGACGTTCGGGCGAAACGGCCAGATCGATCCCCGGTCGGCGTCTTCGTAGCGTCGCAGTCAGGCGGCGGATGGATTCGTCTGTCCGCCGCTATGATTGCAATCGGGGCAGAGTATCCTTGCGCTACCTCACCCAAGCAACGCGACTCCGCCCCGAAGAGGAGAAACGCGGGAGTGCAACAATCATTGGCGAGCAACCGATCACCTAATGATCTCCCCGTTTGCGAGGAGTGTATCAGTTAGTCGGGTGGGGTGTCACCCATCGAAAGTTGGGTTGCGGAGATGGGGTGTCAAATGCAAAAGTGAGGAGGCGGGGCTGGACACGCAAGCAAAATACCCAACCCATTGGAGCGAAAGAATGGGGTGGGGCAATCGCGCATCTTCAATTGCGAGATGATTAAGCTCTCAGGCGTAGTCGATTACGATAGACGTTCTCCGGGTAAGCGTGATTGCGAATTGATTGAGTCTATAGACCTGATGCCAGGCTTATGCAGTTGTATGGGCGGTCTGATGTATATACTCGCCAGACGGTCGTGAGGTTCAGGCGCGGAGACTGCGTTGATGTGACGGCAATTGAGATAACAAACCCAATCCTTGGGCGCGCGCGACAGCGCGTGTACGATTGCGCACATCCAGCTTGGCGTAGATGTTGTTGAGATGCCACTTGACGGTGCTGACAGCCACGACCATTTTCTGCGCAACCTCTTGATTTGACAAACCTGTCGCGATGAGCTGCAGCACTTGCAGCTCGCGTTGGCTCAACGGCTCGATCAATGCCGGCGAGGCGGTTGGCGCGATCAGCGGGTTGCTTTTGGCCGGTCGCATCACACTCAGCAGCTTCTCAACGTAGGTTTTCAAATTTCCGCGCTCGTGCCCGATGCGATCGAGCAACTGAGCCAGATGCTCGCCTTCATCCGCGAACGTGCGGACGTAACGTTCCGGTTCTGCCAGCGACAGCGCCTGCCTCAAGGCCGCCAACGCGTTCTCGACATCACCCTGGGCTTGCAAGGCCAACGCTTGCAGTGCCAGCACCTCGATTTCGCTGCCGGTCTGCTCAACCGCTTGCAGGGCGTGTAACATGCGATCGAGCAATCGCCCGGCGTCCCTCACAGCCGGACCGGCCGGATGATGCCGGCCCTGTGCGATCAACACGCGCGCCAGCGTTGCGTAGCCGAAGCAGTTCGAGCGCAAGCACTCGGCCTTGGCGTCCGGGCGCAAGTCGCTGGCCTCGACCCAGCGCGCGGCGGCTTCGATGTCGCCGCGCATCACCTGCAGCCGCGCCCGCATCGCCTGCAGGTCTCCGGTGGTTACCCAGTGCTGACTGCACGTTTCGGCGAATTGCCTGCCCCGTTCGACAGTTTCGAGCGCGCCGGCCAGGTCGCCCTGCGCTTGCTGCAAGCGCGATCGGATGAGGTAGCCGGCCAGCTGCGTCTGCTCGTCAGTGGCCTGCGCCGAATATTGGCACAGCGCCATGCCCAGCTGCGCTTCGCGTTCGGCTGTCTCCAGGTCGTTCCACTCGTAGGCCAGCTCGCTCAACCCGATGTGGATCATCCCGGCTATGGCGACCGGCCGATCGTTTGTGTCGGTCCGACCGGCCGTTGCGTGCAACGCCCGCCGATAGGTCTGAGCTGCGGCGTGGAGTTTTCCGCCCAGTACTTGCATCACCGCCAGATTGTTGAGGGCTTTCAGCGTAGCATGTTGATTGCCGGCGGCTTGACTCAACTCGGCCCCGCGCTGGAAGTATTGCCCGGCAGTGTGAGCATTGCCGCTCAGCATATGAGCGATGCCAAGGTTGACGTCGCTGATGCCCCGTGAAAACAGATCATCTTCCGGCAGTTGTTCGAGCGCTTTCCGGGACAGCTCGATGGTCCGATCGGGGTCGCCGCTGCGGGCGGCAAGGGTGGCGCGAATGGCAGCCACTTCGCCCGCTACCCGCGACGGGTCCTCGCCCGGGGCCGCGTGCTCAAGAGCCTGCAGGCGATGTTCCAATCTCTCCGGCTGTGTGTCGGAGGCCAGCGACCAGGCATGAGCCAGGCACAACGCCGATCGAGCCAGCACGACTTCATCGGGCAGGGCGTCCAACCAACTTAAGAGCGTCTTGACTTCACCTCGTGCCAGCAGCGAACGCGCCATCGGTTCGATCAGATCGGCGGCCGCCTCGAAGTCCTGCGCAGCCAGAGCGTGCACGATGGCTTGGCTGATCAACTGCTGGCGCTCATACCAGCGGCTCGCGCGCCGATGGAGCTCGCACACACGCTCGGGCTGCCAGCGCTGCAAGCGATCGCGCAGCAACTCGGTAAACAAATGATGGTAACGATACCAGCGGCGCTCGTTGTCCAGTGGAACGATGAACAGGTTGGCTCGATCGAGCCTCTCCAGCATTGTCTGCGAGTCGGTTCGATCCATTACGGCGTCACACAATCCGGCGCACAATCGATCGAGGATCGACGTTTGCAGCAGAAACGTCTGCATGTCTTCCGTTTGTCGGTGCAAGACCTCTTCGGCCAGGTAGTCGAAGATGAAGCGATCTCGGCCGGAGAAGCCCGCCACGAGCTCGGCGATGTTGGGTTGGCCCCGCAACGACAAGGCTGCCAGTTGCAAGCCGGCTACCCAGCCCTCGGTGTAAGTATCGAGTGTGGCGATGTCGTCCGGCGACAGGCCCAGCCCCATCACCTGGTTGAGGAAGGTAGAGGTCTCGGCCGGGGTGAGCCGGAGATCAGCGGCGTGCAGCTCGGCGAGCTCGTTGCGACCACGCAGGCGTGGCAGTGCGAGCGGTGGTTCGGCCCGGCTGGCGATGACCAGATGGATGTGCGGCGGCAGGTGCTCAATGAGAAACTCGATCGCGCTGTGCGCTGGCGGCGATTCGATGACGTGGTAATCGTCAAGGATCAGCGCGCACTCTTCCGGAACCTGCGCCAGCTCGTTGATCAGGTTGGTCAGGATCGATTCGGGCGAGGGCATGTGCCGCGAATAGAGCGAACTCAGCGAGGTCCGGCCCACGTCTGCGCGAATGGTCTGCAGCGCGCCGATGAGATACATCAGAAGACGCGCCAGATCGTTATCGCCGTCGTCCAGCGACAGCCAGGCCACGGCCACTCGGCGCTGCATCAAAGCTTCGCGCCATTCGCCCAGCAAAGTCGTCTTGCCGAAACCGGCCGGAGCCGATACCAGTATGACTTTGTGTTGCAAGCCTTGGTCGAGCCGGTCAGTCAGACGGGGGCGCGGCACTCGATCGGGACGCACACGCGGAGCGAACAGCTTGGTCGTAAGCAGCTGATCCGGGTGAACCGCAAAGGTCGGCATATTGGTGACGGTGAGCATGTCGGCCATCATACGTTCCGTCGATCGTGCGTAAGTCGAGCCGCATCGCAGTCAAGGGAGT
>OFGY01000008.1_pt1 | contig 14426 bp, 12 predicted proteins | sample 1521901 | NCBI WGS metagenome assembly OFGY01 (sample SAMEA2553414, study PRJEB24118) | soil metagenome | reverse complement strand
GGAGGAGACCCGCGCCGCGCTCTCGGGTATGTCCCTTGGCTCGCCCACAAAATCCGTGTTTGTGCTAAATCCCCCCGCGCTCGACGCCCGCCTCGCCTGCCACGGCCCCCTTCTCTTCCGTCGATACCGTCCCGATTACCGTGGCGCCGAGGTGTTTGGCCCATTGAACCAGAAGGAGCCCCACTCCCCCTGCCGCGGCATGGACCAGGACCGTGTCCCCGGGCCCCGGCTTGCGAAAGTCATGGATAAGGAAATGCGCAGCCATTCCCTGGAGCAGGAATGCGGCCCCCTGCTCAAAGGAGAGTGCCCTCGGCAGCTTGATCAGCCTTTCCGCGTCGATCGCCGCGTACTCGCTGTAGCTTCCCAAGTGCCCGGTATAGGCGACCCGGTCTCCAACGCGGAAGTCCAGGACCTTTTCACCGATAGCCTCGATAACACCCGAAGCCTCCAGTCCGGGAATGAATGGGAGCTTCAGCGGATACGTCCCGCGACGATGGTAAATGTCCACGAAATTCACGCCTGCTGCGCGGATTCTCACGAGGACCTGCCCTTCGCCGGGCGTTGGCTTCGGCTCCGTATCGGTGAGTTTCAGCACACTCGCATCGCCAAAGCTTGATATTTTGATGGCTTTCATGGTCGTACCTCAATTGTTGAGCCACTCTCCGGAACTCAGCCGGTGGCGATGTCTTCGCGGTTAACAAAGAGCCGGCGTTCTAAGCCGCCTTCTTCGTCTCCGAGCGGTGCCTCGTAGAAACCGGTTTTCCCGCATAGACGATAACACATGGCTTTCTGCTTTCCCGCATCTTTCCAGACCGAAGCAGACGACTAAAGTCGTATACGAGAATTGACTTATATTCTAAAAATTAGGATAGCATATATTTTGCAAAATATGTTTCATTGCCGCATTGTTCGGCTGGGGAAGCTCTTTTCCGGATATTATCCCGCTTTTTTCCACATACCCTAAAAATACCCCGTCGAACTTCTTGCAATTGCCTATCGCTTGTAGTAGTCTTCTCTGCACCAGATTTACGTCTTCGAGTTCGAGATACGGTTCATCACCCCGCAATAACCAGAGGTCGAACAATGGCTGGAAGGAATCAGGACAGGTCTCGCAGCAGCAAGACAGCGGCCGTGAAAAAGAATCCGTTCGCGGGAAAGGCGCCCGCAAAGGCATCACGCAGGCTTGAGCGCACACCGGACAACGGCGGTGAGCTGAAGGCGCGGGTCGTTGATACCAATGCGCTGGCCATCATCGTGGCTGACACCAAGTTGAACATGATTTACGTCAACGAAGCGTTTCAGAAGATGTCGGGCTATTGCCGCGATGAAGTGCTCGGCAAAAATCCACGGATGCTCTACTCCGAGCGCAATGACCCTGATCTGTTCAAGACGCTGAAGAAAGATCTTCAGAACGACTACTGGCAGGGCGAAGTATGGGGCGTACGAAAAGGGGGAGAGGAATGTCCGGCATGGACTTACATCCACGCGATCAAAGACAATGCGGGGAAGGTCACGCATTACGCGGCCACGTTATTCGACCTCACGCTCTTCAAACAGAACGAGCAGCGCCTGGAACACATGGCCCACTACGATATTCTCACGAACCTCCCGAACCGCAGCCTTATGTTTGACCGCCTGAACCAGGCCATCAGGAGTGCAAAGAGGCACCGCAACACGGTGGCCGTCATGCTCCTTGACGTCGATCGCTTCAAAGAGGTAAACGACACTCTGGGGCACCATATCGGGGACCAGTTGCTGGTGCAGACGGCCGCCAGGCTTATCGGCTGCGTGCGCGAGACCGATACCGTGGCGCGGATGGGAGGCGATGAATTTCTGGCAATACTGCCCGAGATAGGATCCGCGAGCAACGTGGTGCATATGGCGGAGAAATTCATTGAGGCCCTCTCGACGCCGTTCAAAATAGAAGAGCATGAGGTTTTTGTGTCGGGCAGCGTCGGCATGACCATGTATCCCAACGACAGCGAGGACGCGCACATGCTGGTCAAAAACGCGGACACGGCCATGTACCATGCAAAGGCCCAGGGAAAGAACAACTTCAAGTTCTTTACCGAGGAGATCAACAAGAGCACCATCGAGCGGTTCAGGCTCGAGTCCCGCTTCAGGCGCGCCCTGGAGAAGCTGGAATTCCAGCTCAACTACCAGCCCAAGGTGGACATCAGGTCCGGAAAAATCGCGGGCATGGAGGCCCTCCTCCGATGGTTTCACCCCGACCAGGGCCATGTGAACCCGGCGCTCTTCATCCCCCTGGCCGAGGAGACCGGCCTCGAGGTGCAGCTCGGCGAGTGGGCGCTGAAAGAGGCCTGCAGGCAGAACAAGGAGTGGCAGGAGGAAGGTCTCCCCCCGCTGAGGGTATCGGTAAACCTGTCCGCGCGGCATTTTCACAAAAAGGACCTCCCGGACATCGTCGGCGGCATACTTGAAGAAACCGGTCTTGCACCGGAGCATCTGATGCTCGAGATTACGGAGGGGACGATCATAGAAAAGGTGGAAGAGACGGTCGAGACGCTGAAAAAGTTCAAAACAATGCGGATCGGCGTCTCCATCGACGATTTCGGCACGGGCTACTCCTCGCTCAACTACCTCAACCGCTTCTCGATCGATGAACTGAAGATAGACAAGACCTTTGTCTCGGACATCCTGAATGAACACGACAGCAGGAAGGTGATTACCGCAATAATCGCACTTGCCCACAACCTGAACCTCAGAGTGGTTGCCGAAGGGGTCGAGACCAAGGAACAGTTCGATTTTTTGAAGGGCCGCGACTGCGACGAGATACAGGGATACTACTTAAGCAGACCGTTGCGCAGCGAGGCATTCAGGAGCTTGATCGCCCGGGGACTGACGATCCAGGAGCCTGCTGCCTGAAAAAAAATAACCCGCGGCGCCGTGAAATTCCGTCACACATGCGGACCGCACGAAACGCGCATGCTCCTGTTTCGCCGGCATTCTCGCAAAGCGCTCCTCAACCCCTCTTCCGAAGCAACAGCCCCGAGGTGCCCCTTCCCTCCGCAGCCACGCAGCATGGCATCCGGCGGTTAGATCAGTCTTAATACGGCCTATTCCCCCGCTAAAAGGCACTTTGTCCGGAACGCCGTCAGGATGGCCCCGGCCGAATCTTACTTCCGAACTCGCTTAGTTCACCGTTACCGTTAAAACCGGTTGTCCCCTATGGTCCGGCTGATATGCCGCTTTAGCGCCGAAATACCGCTGATGTGCAGACAGCGCGTTTCACGGGGTGGATCAGGCGTTCTTATTTGTTGACCGGGTAAGGTCCGTGCGTTACTATGTAACGCTGTGCTGAAAGGTTATTTTCAATGAAGAGTGCAGATACGAGGAACGAAACGCCGTCTCAGATAGGGAAGTTCCGCATCATCAGCAAGATCGGCCAGGGCAGCATGGGCACGGTTTACCAGGCCTTTGACCCCTACATGAAGAGGAACGTGGCCATAAAGGTCGCCGACCCCAAGTCCTTGTCCAATGAAAAGATACGGCGAAGGCTCGTCGAACTCTTCTTTACCGAGGCCCAGATCTACGGGATGCTGGACCATCGGAACATCCTTCCTGTATACGACGCCGGAGAATCCGGGGATCTGTACTACCTCGTTATGGAATACATCGAGAACAGCAGGGCGCTGCAATATTACGGCAGGACGGACAATCTCCTGCCGGTCCCGAAGGCCGTAGAGATATTGTATCAATGCTGCAAAGGGCTTCAGTATGCCCATTCCCGCAACGTCATTCACCTTGACATCAAGCCCGGCAACATCATGCTGACCCCCGATGACCGGGTAAAACTGGCCGATTTCGGACTCGCGAAGATCCTGCACCCGGACACTGATCATCTGTACCTGGAAAATATTCTCGGCACGCCGATGCACATATCCCCGGAGCGGCTGTTGAAGGAACCGGTGAATCACCAGGCCGATATCTATTCCCTCGGGGTGGTCATGTATTTCATACTGACCGGGCACAGTCCGTTCTCGGCGCCAAACCTGCAGGAACTGCTGATGCGCATCCTCAGCGACGAGCCTCCCCTGCTGAGACAATACCGGCCCGACGTGCCCGGTCTCCTCGAACAGATCGTCAGGAGGGCCATGGCCAGGGACGTGAAAGACCGCTATCAGAGCGCCGCGGACATGGCCGCAGACCTGAACGCATTTCATAAAAAGATCGTCCGCGCGGTCGTAACGGCCGACGTCGGCATGAGGGAGAAGCTGGACCGGCTTTCGAGGCTGCGGTTCTTCAAGGATTTTTTCGAGATCGAGTTATCGGAGGTCATCAACGCGAGCGAATGGATAGAGTACGGAGCCGGCCAGATGATCCTCAACAAGGGAGACCTGGATGAATCGTTTTATGTGATTGTCGAGGGGGAAGTTTCGGTGCTGACTGGCGGGAACGACAGTGCCGTCCTGAGGGCCGGCGACTGCTTCGGTGAGATGGCGTACGTTTCCAAGAGGCCGCGCGCCATAAGCATCCGGTCAGCGGCAGATGCCGCGGTCCTGAAGATCAGCAATGAGCTCCTCGAAAAGACCTCGGTATTCTGCCAGCTGAAGTTTACCAAGATGTTTCTGAACACATTGATCGGGAGGCTGACCTCCACCCGCGGGAAATAGCGCGCCGCGGGACCGGCAAAAGATCATGAGTCGGTCTCCGGAACGCCTGTATCATAACGGTCCCGTGTCAGCCGCCCGTTTTTTCACGTACCTCCCGCTCGCCTGCGCGCAGTTCCTCCGCCTGTTCCGGGTCTTCTTGAAGCAGCAGGGCCTGGAATTCCCCCACGTGCGTCTTTTCCTCCCGCGCGATATCAAGGAGGACCTTTCGGATTTCCTCCTTCCGGGTCATCGCGGCCAGCTGCTCGTAGAGGCTGACGGCATCCAGCTCAGCCACAATCCCGGCCCTGAGTATCTCCTTGTCCACGTCTTCTTTTTTAACTTTTTCGAGCTGCAGGGGAATTTTTGAAAGCATACAATGATCTCCTTTATAGTGGAATATACGTTGCGCACTATTGGTTAACTCGGCAAAACCCGGATTTGCCCGCGGCATCACTGCGGTTGTCCTCGTGATGCAGCCGATCACAGTTCCAGCACGCTCTTTCCCTTGTGTTCCGCCGCGTACCAGACCGACAGATAATCCCGCACTTGTCTCGTAATCAAAAAATTATTCCGCACATACTCCCTGCCCCGCTCCCCCATGCGCTTCGCCATGTCGGGATTGTTCAGGAGCTGGCGAATGCGGAACGCCGCGCCTTCGGGCGAATGGACAAGAAAGCCCGTGACCCCGTGCACGATCTGGGTCGGAATGCCGCCCACGGCCCCGCCGAGCACCGGCTTCTCCTTCCACATGGCCTCGGAGACGGTCAGTCCGAAACCCTCCTTGAGCGATTTCTGGAGCACCACCGCTGCCATCCGCTGGAGCGCGTTGATGTCCTTGTCGCTGAAGGGAGGAAGAAGCAGGATGATGATGTCAGGGTCGCCGGCCGCGAACTCGCGCACTTCGGCCAGGACCGCCTCGCCCTCGGGATCATCCGCGGCGGGACTCCCCGCGAGAACCAGGACGCAATCATTGTACTTCTTTACCATGCGGTAGGCATTGATCACGCCGATGGGGTCTTTGAACACGTCGAACCGCGAAACCTGCAGGAGCATCGGCCGGTCCCGGGGGATGTTGTATTTGGCCGCTGTTTCATTGATTTCATCGGCTGAAAGGTCCCTGTTCTTGTCGCTCACCGGGTCGATGGAAGGAGGAATGATGAATTCGTCAACAGGCATGGCCTGTGAGAACTTCGCCACGGAAAAGACGGCGGCGTTGTACTGTTCGCTGTACTTCTTGATCGCGGTCCACGCGTCCGGGCGGGGATTCGATACGTCGATATGGCAACGCCAGATCCAGATGCCCTTCTTTCTGTATTCGATCAAAGGCGCCGGCTGGGGGTCATGGATCAGGACCGCGTCCGCATCCAGGTCGAGCTTCCCGGCGTTCTCCCGGTTCACCTCGAGATGGTGGTCCCACATCTCTTGGGTGAACCGCTCCTCGTTCCCTTGGAGTGCGTTATGGATCTTTTTGGTGGTGTCATAGAACTTTGCGTCGCCCTTGATGACTTCCCACCGTGCCTCGATGCCGATCTCTCTGAGGATCGGAATCATCCGGCGCAGGATCTCGGCGACCCCGCCGCCTTCTCTCGTCGAATTGACGTGGAGAAACGATTTTCCCTGGAACGCCTCGCCGAGCCTCTGGAGCAGAGACAGGTCGCCTTTCGGCGCTATACCCTGGTATGCGGCGATCATGACGGCGCTCCCATGGCTTCCATGTCGCGCCGCACCTCGTCCTCCACGGCTGCGGCGATGCGCTCCCGGATGCCGTCGAGACTGTGCATGAAGGGGTCGATGGACCGCACCCGCGCGGCGAGTTCGCTTTTCCCCAGCGCATCTTCAAACCAGGCCGAAAAATCGTCGCTCCTGCCCAGGCGCTGACGCGCATCGAAAAAATGATAGTAGAGGGCGCTGCCTTCAACGTACTTGATGGCCATGAGAAACTCGGCAAGGTTCCGCGCGCGCACGCCCGAGGGAAAGACGAGCGTAACGGTCTCGTTGAAGAAGAACTCGTCCCCGGACAGGGCGTCCCGGGGTTCGGGAAATCGCCGCAGGTAATCGTCGACCTGCCTTACCAGCTCTTTTCTCAGTTCTTCGATATCGGTAAAATCGTACGGATCGATATTCGAGAAATGCTCGGCCAGCGCGCGCTCCTCCAGGCTTTCCCCGGCCCACTGGGCGAAGTCGTTGGTGTACTCCAGGATATGGCCCTTCAGAAAATACTGGTAGGTATGGTGAAAGACGGACCTTTTGCTTACCGTCTCAAGAGCGTTACGAAACTCCCGGAGGTTCTTCGCCTTTTTCCCCGTGGCCTTGAGCATCGTTATGCACTGTTTGAATTCAAAGTTAGCGCTCATTTTTTTTCCTGTTCTCCTCCCGCAGGTAAACGGTCCTCTGCGGGAAGGGGATCTCGATGCCTTCTTCCTTGAACCGTTTGAAGATCCGCTTCCGGAGTTCGTGCTGGGCAAGGTACTGGTCCGTAAACTCGGCCACCTGGCAGATGAGCGTAAAATCGAGAGAGCTGTCGCCGAACCCGGGAATGAACCGCACAAAGGGTGCCGGATCCGCCAGGAGTCCCGGGATGTCGGCTGCGCCTTTTTCCGCCTCTTCAACGAGGATGCGCTCCACCTCCTCGGGGTCGGCGTCATAGCTCACGCCGATGGGGATGAGAAGGGACATTCGCTTTTCCGGAAGGTAGTAGTTCGTGACCACGCTCTGGGCGAGTTTGCTGTTGGGGACCACGACCATGTTGTTCGGCAGCATCCGGACCCGCGTCGTCCTCCAGGTGATGTCGTCGACATAGCCCTCCTGTCCCGTCTCGAGCTTGACAAAGTCGCCGACGCGAATGGATTTCTCCATAAGGACGTGAATGCCGGCAAAGAGATTGGCGAGCGTGTCCTGGAGTGCGAGGGCCACGGCAAGGCCGCCTACGCCCAAGGCGGTGATGAGCGGGGTGATGGATATTCCCAGGACGCTGAGGACGATCAATATGCCGATGGCGATGATGATGCCCTTCAGGAGGCCGTAAGCGAGTCCGGTCGTCGGGAGCGGCAGGTTGGACTGACGGATGTAGCTCTGAAAGATTCTCCCCAGGAGGTTTGCGACGGCGAACGTCACCGAGAGAATGAGAATGACATGGATGATCCGGGTGAGATAAAAAATGTACCGTTCGGAAAGATCGGAAAACGCGATGCTAATATAAATGCCGAGGGCGACGGCCCACAATACGGACGGCCAACGAAACGACGACAGGACGATGCCGTCGATCTTCGTTGCCGCCTTTTCCGTCCACCGCTGGAAAATCCGGAACGTTATTGTCCGGAGGGCCAGCAGAACAACAACGGAGGCGACGGCCGTCACCAAAGGAATTACCAGCCTGCTGGACAGGTTATGCATACCTTAAAGCTCCCTCCCACGGATTGATTCCGTGCAACGAAGACGGTCCTTTCTTGCCGGACCAGGCGCATCTCATTTATTGTCCTCATCAACCGCCTTTTTCAGCATATCAAGAATGCCGGGGATGGCGGACGTCACCCGGTTCCAGTTGGGAATAAGGGGAGCCGCCATGGGGTCTTCCAGGTAAATCTGGGCCGCCATGATAAGGGCCCGTGTGAACGCCTCCACCGCTTTTGCCTCCTCGTGCCGGTCGAAGACAAGCCCGTTGATCGCGGCATCCGCCTCGTACTTCATGATCGTGTCCTCGGCGAAGCGCACGTACGTGACCGAAAGCGTCTTGTAAAAACCGTCGGAGAAAATGACCCCCTCCGAAGCCAGGGTCCTGAATATGGATTTACAGATGTCCACCGTCATTTTCATCAATCCTTTTTCAGGGTCCTCAGCGGAAAGGGCCTGGTGCTTGTGCTCGTACGTCGCTGCGATGTCGACTTGGCAGACGCGACGGGGAGAAAAATTGCGGTACACCTCGGCCAGGGAGCCGACCTCGAGACCCCAGTCCCAGGGGATCCTGTTTACTCGCGCCATGTCCGTGGTCATGCAAAACTCGCCCGCCAGGGGATACCGGAAGCTGTCAAGGAAGAGCAGGAACCGGTTCATCCCGATGAGCTGCTGGATCGACCGTACGAGCGGCGTTACAAGCAGCCGCGTCACCCGCCCGTGCATTCTGTCCGTGACCCTGCTGTAATAGCCCTTGCAAAACGCGAAGTCCAGGTTGGGGTTCGCCACAGGGTAACAGAGCCGCGCCACCATCTCCCGGCTGTAGGAGACAATGTCGCAGTCGTGGAGCGCGATAACGTCGGACTTTCCGGCCGCAAGCACGTACCCGTAGGCGAGCCAGCAGGACCGCCCCTTTCCGTCCTTTCCCGCATCGAGCCCGTTTCTCTTGATAGTGTCGTAGATCTCCCGGATCCGCACTCCCTCGTTGTGTACGATCTTCACCTCATAGGGGATGGGGGCCATAAACTGCCGCACTCGTGCGAATTCCTTGTCAGACGCCCGCCCAAGGACAAGGATGATCTGTCCGAGATATTTCACCTTGGCGAGTTCCTCAACGATGCGCGGCATGGCCGGGCCTTCGAACTCTGAATAGAGCGCGGGCAGCACCAGGGCGACGGGACGGGCCAGGGAATACACCCGCAGCTCCTGTTCCAGGCGCTCGAGCGACGGCCTCCCGAGACTGTGGAGTGTGGTGACGATGCCTGTCTGGAAAAAGTCCGACACGATATTTCCCTCTCGGCAAAACTCCAAATCTCAAAACTTAAATCCCAAATAAATTCCGATAGCCAATAATCTAATTCCAAAACGTTTGGAGCCTGATGCTGAGATTAGGTATTTGCTTGTCCCTGGTGCTTGTTATTTGAGATCTGTTTCTCCTAATATATGTGTAAAACAACGAGCCGTCAAGGTCGGCGGAAATGACCGTTTTCACGAGTCCCTCCGGCCGCAGTTTTGCTCTCTATCTACGGTAACTACATGCATCTTCTGCATCGCGAGCTAGTAGGCGCTCGCTTTATTCAAAAGTTCCAAGGATGAACTATCCAATTCAAGTCTCGTCGCTTCGATCAGCTCATTTAATTGTTCCAGCGTCGTGGCGCTTGCAATCGGCGCGGTAATGCCCGGGCGCGCCATCAGCCAGGCGAGTGCAACGCTCGCCGGCGCTGAACGATATTGTTTCGCCACCTGGTCCAGGGCCTTCAGGATCCGGAATCCGCGTTCGTTCAGGTAGAGCCTGACACCCTGGCCCCGGATGCTTTTAGAAAGATCTTTTTCCGAGCGATACTTGCCGGTAAGAAATCCGCTTGCGAGCGAGTAGTACGTGATCACTCCCAACCCCTTTTCCCGGCAAAGCGGCCCCAGAGACTGTTCATACTCGGCGCGGTCGTAGAGATTGTACCTCGGCTGGAGGCTTTGATATGCTGGATACCTCTGTTGTTCGCTGATTCGCAGCGCATCGGAAAGACGCTCCGCGGTGTAGTTCGAAGCGCCTATTGCCCTGACTTTTCCATCCTTGATCAACTGTGCGTAGGCCTCCAGCGTTTCTTCCAGGGGAGTGCCCGGGTCGTCCCGGTGGGACTGGTAAAGATCGATCGTGTTCGACTGCAAACGCTTGAGCGAATCCTCCACGGCACGCAAAATATAGGCCTTTGAGAGTCCTTTTTTGTTCGTCCCCATCTCACTTCCCACTTTCGTGGCAATGACGACCCTGCTCCGGTTTCCGCTTCGCTTCAGCCATTTACCGATGATGGTTTCTGATTCTCCCCCCTTGTTGCCGGGGACCCACCTTGAGTAGGTATCCGCGGTGTCGATGAGATTGAATCCGGCGGCCACAAACGAGTCCAGTAAAGTGAACGCCGTGGGCTCATCCACGGTCCATCCGAAGACGTTGCCGCCCAATGCGAGAGGAGCTATTTCCAGGCCCGAGTTCCCGAGTTTTCGTTTTATCATTGATATCATTTCTCCCTTATGCGGTCCTTGCTTCTTCGGGCTCCTCCTTCGCGTGCTCTGCACCGAGTATCAGGTACATCGCCGGCACCACGAAGAGCGTGAACAGGGTGCCGATCGAAATGCCGGACATGATCACAAGCCCCATATTGAAGCGGCCCGCCGCACCCGCGCCCGTAGCAGTCACGAGCGGCAGCACTCCCAGAACCATGGCGCCGGTTGTCATCAGGATCGGCCGAAGCCGGATGGCGGCGGCCGTTTCCACTGCCTCGCGCTTGCTTTTGCCCTCGCGCTGCAGGTCGTTCGCGAACTGGACGATAAGTATCCCGTGTTTGCTGATGAGCCCGATCAGTGTCACGAGGCCCACCTCGGTGTAAATATTCAGGCTCGCCCCGCCCACGCCCAGGCTGATAAAGACCATGGCCCCGCAGATCGACATAGGCACGGAGACGAGCACGATCAAGGGATCGCGGAAGCTTTCGAACAGGGCCGCCAGCGAGAGAAAGATGATGATCAGCGCGAAGAAGAACGTCACGATAAGCGCCGACGACTCCTGCACGAACTGCCGCGACTGGCCCGCGTAATCGACGCTGTAGCCCTGGGGGAGCGTCTCCCGCGCCAGGCTTCTGAGCGTTGTTAGGGCGTCGCCCAGCGTTACGCCGGCCTGGGTCACGGCCGATACGGTCGCCGCGTTCAGCTGCTGGAAATGATTGAGCGACTCGGGCACCACCGAGCTTTTCAGCCGGACGACGGTCGAGACCGGAACCGCAACGCCCTTGGGAGTCGTGATGTAATAGTTCCGGAGCTGCTCTGCGTTCAGCCGGTCGTGCCGCTCCACCTGAGGAATCACCTTGTAGGAGCGTCCGGCAAGACTGAAGTAGTTCACATAATTACCGCCCAGCATCCAGCCCAGGGCGCTGCCCACGTCGCGCATGGTGAGCCCGAGCGCGGCCGCCTTGTCGCGGTCGATCTCCACCGTGGTCTGGGGCTTGTCGATCTTCAGGTCCGTATCAACGAAGGCGAAGATGCTGCTTTGGTAGGCCTTTGCCATGAGCGCCTGCGAGACCTCGTTCAGCCGCTCGAAGGACTCCGTGGTGCCGATCACGAATTGCACCGGCAGGCCCCTGCCCGCTCCGGGAAGGGGCGACGGCTGGAACGCCACGGAACGCGCGCCCGCGATCCCGCCGAGCCTCTGCTGGACCAGGGGCTGAAGCTGGGAGGCCGTGCGCTTGCGCTCGTCCCAGGGCTTGAGCACCATGCCGGCGATGCCCGAATTGAGCCCGGAAACTCCGTCGAACTGGAATACATGATCGGTCTCCGGGAAGCTTTTGTAAATCTCGAACACCTGCCGCGTCGAAAGGTGTGTCTGCTCCAGCGTTGCGTCTGGCGCGGCCGTGGCCAGGGCGATGATGATGCCCTGGTCCTCCTGGGGCGCGAGCTCGCTTTTCGAAGTGGCGTAGAGGAAGTAGATGCTCACGAGCACGAGAACGGCAAAAACCGCCGTGACCGGAAGTGTATTGAGCGAGCCGTGGAGCAGCCGCTCATAACTCCTGCGCAGCTGCGTGAACCTCCGGTCGATGAACTCGACGAAGCGGTTGCGATTCTCCCGGCTCAGCGGCTTGAACAGGCGCGAGCTCATCATGGGCGAGAGCGTAAGCGCGATGACCGCGGACACGGTCACGGCGCCCGCAAGCGTGTAGGCAAACTCGGTAAAGAGCGCGCCCGTCAGCCCGCCCATGAACCCGATCGGCACATACACGGCAACGAGCACCACGGTCATGGCGATGATGGGACCGGCGAGTTCCCTCGCGCCCTGAATAGCCGCAGGCAGGGGCTTCATGCCGCCCTCCATGTGGCGGTGCACGTTTTCGACAACGATGATGGCGTCGTCCACTACGAGGCCGATGGCGAGGACAAGCGCGAGGAGCGTCAGCAGGTTGATCGTATAGCCCAGCACCAGCATCATAAAGAACGTGCCTACGAGCGAGAGCGGGATCGCGACCGTGGGGATGATCACCGAACGGACCGAGCCCAGAAACAGGAAGATCACGGCGATCACGATCAGGAGCGCTTCGGCCAGCGTGGTGACCACTTCGCGGATCGAGGTGTTCACGTACTTGGTGGCGTCGTAAACGATGCGGCCGGAAAGGCCCTGGGGAAGCCCCGCGGAGATGGCGGGAAATGCGTCCCGCACGCCCTTGATCACGGTGAGCAGGTTGGCCGTTGGCGCGACCTTGATGCCGATGAACACGGCGCTTTCGCCGTCAAAGGCAACGGCCGTGTCGTAGTCCTCTGCCCCGAGGGAGACGGTGGCCACATCGCCCAGCCGGACTATGGCGTTGTTCTGCGACTTGAGCGCCAGGTTTTTGAACTCTTCGACCGAATGGAGACCCGTGTCCGCGGTCAAATCCACGGTCACCATCTGGCCCTTGGTGCGTCCTACAGCAGAGATAAAGTCGTTCGCTGCCAGGGCGTTGCTCACGTCCGTGCCGGTTACGCCAAGGGCCGCCATCTTTGCCGGGTCGAGCCAGGCCCGCAGCGCAACCCGCCGCGGCGCCATCCGCACCACCTGCCGCGAAGCCTGCCTCGCAACCTGCGGCAAAGCCTGCCGCGCCCGCCGCCCGGGCTGCCCCGCCGGGCAGCCCCCCAAGCGCCGCCGCCACCACCCACGAACGGGTCGGGCGCCACCAGGCCGATCGCCTGGACCCGCCACTCGAGCGCGCGCTGCGCCTGCGCCGGCCGCGCCAGCAGCAGGCCCGCGATCGCGAGGCCGAGACTAGGCCAGGACGACTTCGTGGGTGACCTGGATGTCCGGGGCGAGGGACGCCATGACCGAGCAGTACTTCTCCAGCGACAACGCCACCGCCCGCTCCGCCTTGGTGTGATCGAGGTCCTGGCCCGAGAGCCGGTAGCGACAGTGCAGCCGCACGTAGCGCCGTGGCTGCTCCTCCCGGCGCTCGCCTTCCACCTCCACGGTGAGCTGCGCCAGCGCCACCCGCATCTTCCCGAGGATGGACACGACGTCGGCGCCGGTGCAGCCGGCCGCCGCCATCAGCAGCGTGATCATGGGGCTCGGGCCGGTATCGCCGTCGCCGTCGATCTCGATCGCGGGGGTCGCGGGCTCGGCGCCCACGGCCCGGAAGCGCATGCCCTGCCCGAGCCAGTCGAGCCGCACCGCGCGCAGGTTGCTCATCGTCAGGGTCCTCGTCTGGTGGTCAGGCCGATGAAGAACCGGTGGCGCCGCAGGGCATCCTCCCCGTGGTATTCCAGCAGCCAGTTCATGTGCCCGCGGAACCGGATCTCGAATCCCAGGGCGAACTGCGCCCACACCTGGGGACAGTTCACCGCCGTGCCGCAGCGCTCCTGGCTGTACAGCGCGGGCCCGAACGCCACGTAGGGCACGGCCAGCTCGCTGTCGGCGGTGAAGCGGAACATCAACTCCAGGTTCACCACGTAGGTCGTGACCGAATCCCCCAGGCCGATCTCCGCCGACGGGCGCAGCCGCACCCGGTCGGTAAACAGGTCTCCCGCGTCGAGCGTCGTGCCGAAGAGGGCCTGCCTGCGCCCGCTCGGGTCCACCCCGAACCGCGTGCCGAACCCGTAGAGGCCGAGGTGCACGCCGGGGCCGGCGCCGCCGCCTGCCTGCTCGCGGTGACGGTCATCTATGCGCCCCGGACGCCCGCATCGCCCGCGGCATCCGCCCCCGGCGCGGCCTGCCGGTGACGGGCCAGCGCAAGAAGACGACCGCGCGCCCGCGGAAGGGTCCCAAGAAGCCCGTCGGCCGCGGGAAGAAGGCGAAGTAGATGGCGCCTCCCCGTCGTCAGGCGACCAGGGGTCGCACCCGTCGGCGCGTCCGCAAGAACATCACGGTCGGCCAGGCGCACATCAAGACGAGCTTCAACAACACGATCGTCGCCC
>OFGY01000007.1_pt1 | contig 14678 bp, 12 predicted proteins | sample 1521901 | NCBI WGS metagenome assembly OFGY01 (sample SAMEA2553414, study PRJEB24118) | soil metagenome | reverse complement strand
GCATAGAAATCACTCAATGTCCGGCGCCCCTCGACAAAGTCGGGGTTTTCGGCAACAAGGCCCTTGAGGGTATCCAGGGCGGCGTTCGCGCCCTCATCCAACACTGCCTCACCTGTCCCGGGCAGCAGTTTGTTGCCCTTCTCACCGGAAACATCCCTGTCTTTGAGCCGCGCTTCGGCTATGATCCTTGCTTCGGCGAGCGCCTTATCATGCTCCTTTCTCGCCAGGTAGAGACGGAAGAGTTTTTCGCGGAGGTCGATCCTGGTTTCGTCCTGGGACAGGAGCTTTTTATATATTTCTTCGGCCTCGGTATCGCGGCCTGTTTTTGCGAGCGCGTCAAGATACAAGTCGACAAGCTCTCGGTTTGTCGGATCGCTCTCAAAAGCAGGCTTGAGCGCCTTGCAGGCCTCTACATATTTGCCTTCCTTATAGTAGACGATGCCGGCCTTGTAATAGACCTGCATGTTGTTAGGATCCAGAGTCAGGGCTTTCTCAAAGATCTGCCGGGCATCGTTAAAGGCCCCGTTGGACAGATGCACATCGGCAGTTTCAAGATACGACTTGATGGCGGCGTCATTCATTCCTTCTTTGGCATACATGTCCGCGAGCTTGAGCCTGAATGCGCCGTTCGAAGGGTTGAGGTCGGCCATCTTCTGGTAGATGTCGAGTGCTTTGCGCATTTCCTTATTTTGCTTATAATGGTCGGCGGCGAGCTTATAGCTTTCAAGCGCGTTGCTGGTAAGGCCCTTGTCGGCATTCATGTCGCCAAGAGCAAGGTGGACTTCCACTTTTTTGGGGTCGATATTGAGGACTTTCCTGAAGACGGCAATCGCCTTCGAAGTGAAGCCTTCGGCGGCCAGGATCGTTCCGGCGCGGTAGTACGCGTCCACCGCCTCGGCCTTGCCCTTCGCACCGCCCTTCTTGAGGCTCAAATCCCCGATGGTGTTGTAGATGGAAGAGTCGCTCGGAAAGTCCTTCAACAGCTTACGCCATTCAAGGACGGCTTTGTCGAACTGGCCTTTAGCGGCAAATTTCTGGGCTTCATTCGATACCATGTTCTTATCAATGGCCATGGGTTAAAAATACCATAAAGTCCGGCAGGGTGTCAACAACTGTCGTTCTATCTTAGACCTTGATTTTAAAAATAAATCATGTTACATATGATCGCATGGCACTTCGAGAGATTCGAAAATTCCCGGACCCCGTGCTTCGACAAAAAACCGAGCGGGTCACAAAAATCAACGGCACGATCGAACGCCTGATCGACGATATGGTGGAAACCATGCACGCCGCCCCGGGTGTGGGACTCGCAGCCAATCAGGTAGGCGTCTCCCTCCAGGTTGCGGTCATTGATCTGAGCACGCGGGAGGAGAGGGAAAAGCGTCATCCGCTGCTGGTGCTCATCAATCCTGAGATCCTCTCCATGGAAGGGTCGCTCGTCGAGGAAGAAGGTTGCCTCAGCATTCCTGAGTATGCGGAAAAGGTAAAGCGCGCCGCCAGGGTCAAGGTGCGCGCCCAGGACCGAACGGGGAAATTATTCGAGCTCGAGGCCGGGGGGCTCCTGGCCAAGGCCCTCCAGCACGAAATCGACCATCTCAACGGACTGCTGTTCATAGACAGGCTGAGCACGCTTAAAAAAAGCATTTTCAAACGAAGACTAAAAAAAATGGCGCTTGAAAAGGAATAGTTCGTGGAAGATCCAAATCACAAATCCCAAATAACAAATAAGTTCCAATAACCAAATTGGAGCAGTCAAACAGTTTTAAAATTGATCATTGATATTTATTTGAAATTTGTCATTTGAGATTTGGAGTTTTCTATGAGACTTGTATACATGGGCACTCCGCAGTTTGCCGTGCCGCCCCTGCAGGCTCTGGCGAAGGCGGGCCATGAAATCGTCGGCGTAGTCACACGCATCGACAAGCCGGCGGGCAGGGGCCGAAGCGTTGCAGCGCCTGCGGTCAAGACCGCTGCACAGCACTTGGCCCTTCCGCTCTATCAGCCCAAACGCGTGCGGGAGCCGATGTTCATTGATATGCTCCGCGGGCTCAACGCCGAGGTCATCATTGTGGCTGCCTACGGCCAGATCCTGCCGAAAGAGGTCCTGACCCTGCCGAAATACGGCTGTCTCAATATTCACGCCTCGCTCCTCCCCGCGTACCGGGGCGCCGCGCCCATCAATTGGGCGATCATCAGCGGCGATACGGAAACCGGCATTACCATCATGCAGATGGACGAAGGCATGGACACCGGAGCGGTCCTGATGCAGGAATGCCTCCCGATAGACCCCGCGGACACGTCGGGCACGCTGACGGAAAAGCTCTCAGCGCTCGGCGCAAGGCTCATTACAAAGGCGCTGTCACTCCTTGAGTCGGGAATGCTCAAACCGGCGGTCCAGGACGGGTCGAAAGCAACGCTCGCGCCGCTTCTTAAAAAAGAAGATGGACTTGTTAACTGGACTCTTTCCGCGGCGGACATCCACAACCGGGTGCGAGGGTTTACGCCCTGGCCGGGAGCGTATACGTTTTTCAACGGCGGTATGATCAAGATACTCGGGACCGAGGTCCTTGACGGGGAGGGAGAACCCGCCCGCCTGTACCAGGGAGCTGATAATACGCTCGAGGTGGGCACGGGAAGAGGGCGGCTCCGCATCGTCCTTCTCCAGCCGGCAGGCAAAAAACCCATGTTCGCTGCCGATTTTCTGCGCGGACACCGGGATGTTGTGGGGAAAAAATTCGACAAAAACTGAACGTTTTGGCGATTGCAAATTCAAAACGATAAAGTGCAAAATATAAATACGGCAGCTACTTACAACAATTTTTAAAATTTGCATTTAAACTTTGACTTTTGCACTGATCCTTTAAAACAATGTCTGAACCCAAAAAACGCATATTCATCGGCCTCATCGTCTTTACGGTGTTTCTCATCACCGCGATAACCGTGGGGCTTTATCTGATACCCTACATCGGGCTGAAAAACATCCATCCCCTGGCTCCCATGATCGTCTGCATCAGCATGGGTGCGGTGCTCAGCATTCTGAGCCTCGGCGTGGGATTGCTCATCCTCACCCTCATACGCGGCAAAGAAATTTTTATGGCCTCGCGGCTCCGGGGGGTCGTAATCGAAGTGCTCTTCCCCATCATGATCGGCGTGGGCAAGCTCCTCGGCATTTCCAAAGAAAAGATCCAGCAGTCCTTTGTGGAAGTGAACAACCTCCTCGTTCGTGCCAAGTGCCGCGACGCAAAGCCCAGGCGCATCCTGCTTCTCATGCCGCACTGCCTCCAGTTCAACGACTGCGCCATCAAAATCACGACCGATGCGTACACGTGCCAGGCCTGCGGCAAGTGCAGGATAAAAGACCTGGTGACGCTCGCGAAGAAACATGACGTATACCTCTCGGTCGCGACCGGCGGTACGCTCGCGCGCCGGTGTGTGGCGGAAGCGAAGCCGCAGGCGATCATCGCCGTGGCCTGCGAGCGGGACCTGACGAGCGGCATCCAGGACGCCTACCCTTTGCCGGTGATCGGCATCCTGAACGAACGCCCCTTCGGGCCGTGCTTTAATACCAGCGTGGACATCGGCAAAGTTGCCGAGGCGCTGGAATACCTGGCAGGCGGCCATGGTAAACCCAGTGGCGCAAAGGGATAGACCCCGCGAAAAAGCCCTTGAGATCCTCCACCGCGTCGAGAAGAAGGCTTTTGCGGACGCGCTTTTGGACCAGGCACGGCAGGCCTTCGACGCGCGCGACAACGCCTTCATCCTCGAACTCGTCAACGGGACGCTCAGGAACCGGACGCGCCTGGACTGGATCCTGGATCAATTTTCCATGCAACCCCTTGCAAAGACCGACGTATGGACCAGAAATATTCTTCGCCTGGGCGCCTATCAAATGCTCTTTCTCGACAAAATTCCGGTGAGCGCAGCCGTCAATACGGCAACAGAACTGGCCAAGACCTATGGGGGAAAAAGCAGCTATGTAAATGGCCTGCTCCGAAACCTTGACCGCAAGCGGAATTCCATCGCCGAACCCGGCCTCGTTGATCCCGCAAAAAGGCTCTCCATTGTTTATTCACATCCTGGATGGCTCGTAAAGCGCTGGTTGCAGCGTTTCGGCGAAGAAAGAGCGACAGCCCTTTTACGCGAGAATAACCGTCCAGCGCCTCTTACGATCAGGACCAACATCCTCAAGACGACGCGAGACCAGCTCAAGGCCTCGCTCGAAGCCGAAGGCGCCGAAGTTGCCGAGACAGCCATTTCGACTGTGGGTCTCGAAATCCTCTCGTCGCCCGGCCTGCGTTCGCTCACAGCATACGAGAAAGGCTGGTTCATGGTGCAGGACGAGGCGGCCCAGCTGATTGGATTGCTTGTTTCTCCGCGGCCCGGCGAGACGGTGCTCGACGCCTGCGCTGCTCCCGGCGGGAAAGCAACGCACCTTGCCGAACTCATGGAAAACAGAGGCATGCTCGTGGCGCTTGAAACCGACCCCGGCCGTATCAGGAAGGTCCGCGAGAACAGCGAACGGCTCGGCATAACGATCATCGCCCCGGTCCGAGGTGATGCTATGAAATATAAGGAGGGCCGATTCGACAAGATACTGATCGACGCCCCGTGCTCCGGCCTCGGCGTGCTCAGGAGACATCCCGACGGCCGCTGGAGCAAAAACGAGCGGGTCATCTTGGAGCGGGCCGCGGTGCAGCGCCGGATCCTGGAGAATTGTTCGAAGCTTCTGAAACCCGGCGGGGCGCTCGTCTACGCCACCTGCACCACGGAGCCGGAAGAGAACGAAGAGGTGATCAACTACTTTCTTGACGGCACCGGCAACACTTTTGCGATTGATGATCCTCGGCCTTACCTTGCCAAACAGGCGGCTCCGCTTGTGGATGAACATGGATTTTTCCGTACTTTCCCACGCGAACCGGCTATGGACGGCTTCTTTGGCGTGAGACTGGTAAAAAAACCTTCCTAACCGCGGATTCACGCGGAATTTAATAAATCCGGGACCGCCGAATGTTACCCTAAGCCTCGATTATATTATATCCGTTTTTTCTGCGTCAATCCGCGTCCAGCAGTTGATTTCAAGATTAAATCCGCGTAAATACGGCTTATCGGCGCTTAAACGCTTTCCGGGTGAAAGTTTTATTCATGAAAATTCGTTTCTCATTGCGGCCAAACATCTTGCTTCTTGGATTAATTCTGGGTAAAATAGAGGCTTAATTCATGAAAAATCTTTTGAAAGGATTCGGCATATTTCTCGCGCTGGTAGGAGTGGGCATCGTAAGCGCCTTCGCCGTCGTTGCATTGCTTCTGCAACAGGAAGAGGTGCGCGTTCCCGACCTTGCCGGCCAGGACATCGTGACCGTGATCGAGACGGTGAGCCAGCAGGGCCTGCAGCTCAAGGTCGATCGGCGGGAGCCGCATCCGACGCTGCCGCGTGACGCCGTAATATCGCAGACACCTGCCGCAGGAAGCAGCATCAAGAAGGGGCGACAGGTCCACGTGGTCGTGAGCACGGGGCCGAGCGACACGCAGACGCCAAAGCTCGTAGGCGAACCGTATCGCAAGGCCGATATCATGATCCGGCAGGCGGGGTTTGTTCCCGGCACACTGTCGCGTGTCTCCTCCGGGAGCGTGGAGCGGGATACCGGGATTGCACAGGATCCCGCGGCCGGCAGTCCGTTCGACAAGGGCGGCACAATCAGCATGCTGGTCAGCTCCGGCAGGAAGATCAAATCGTTCGTCATGCCTGCGCTGACGGGAAAAAGAGCGGAAGAGGCCGTAAGAATCATCGACCGCATGGGATTGCAGCACCGGACCAGCTATAAAGCGACTGGCGACAAAGCAGCAGCGGCAACAGAACACACCGTAATCAGACAAAATCCTGGGGCAGGTTCGCCGGTTGCCGCAGACGCGACAGTCGACATTATAGTGAGCGAGTAACGCGTGTGCAGGGCGTGTCTCTGCGGTTAATCTAGTTTTGCACCGGCAAGCGAGGAGGCTTATGTTGAAAAAAATCAAGGTAGCTCCCTCGATCCTTTCGGCTGACTTTTCCCGGCTCGGAGAAGAAATCCAGGCCGTCGAGGCCGCGGGGGCCGATATCGTCCACGTCGACGTGATGGACGGCCATTTCGTGCCGAACATCACCATTGGGCCGTTGATCGTCGAGGCCGCGCGCAAAACCACGAAGCTGCCGCTCGACGTACACTTGATGATAACCAACCCCGAGTTGTACATTGCCGACTTCGCAAAAGCGGGCGCGGACTATATCACGGTGCATACGGAGACCACCTTCCACTTGAACCGGCTCGTCCAGTCAATCAAGGAGCATAAGGGCGTGAAGGCTGCGGTGGCGCTCAACCGGGCAACGCCGCTTACGAGCCTGGATTACGTCCTGGCCGATGTGGACATGGTGCTCATCATGTCCGTGAACCCCGGCTTCGGCGGCCAGGCCTTTATCCCCTCTGCGCTGGAAAAGATTGCCAAGCTCCGAAAACGTATCGAAGAACTGGGGCTGAAGACCGAGATCGAGGTCGACGGCGGGGTCAAGCCGGCAAACGCCGCCGAAATCGCCAAGGCCGGCGCCGATATCCTCGTTGCGGGCTCGGCTGTCTTCGGCGCCAAAGACTATGCCGCGGCGATCAGGGGGATCCGGGGAAATTAACGATTCAATGTTCAAAATGAAATATTCAACTTTAGAAAGTTCCGCTGTAGCATCTTGAATATTGAATCTTGAATTTGTGAAATCAGGAGGCTTTCGTTGACCATCAAAAAACAGACAACCAAAACACCCTTCGAGCTCAAGGACGTGAAGGAGCCGGTCCTGTACCGGGACATGTTCCCCTATACGAGCGTCCCGCGCGTGGTGCTCGAAGAGCGGCTTATCCAGACCAATATCCCGAAGGACATCTGGATCACGGACACCACCTTCCGCGACGGGCAGCAGTCCCGTCCGCCCTATACGCCCGGGCAGATCGCCGACATTTTCGACTTCCTGCACCGCATGAGCGGCCCGAACGGCGTGGTCCGCCAGACCGAGTTTTTTCTCTATTCGGAAAAGGACCGTGAAGCGGTGCGGCTCTGTCTGGAGAAGGGCTACCGGTATCCCGAGGTAACCGGCTGGATCCGTGCGAACAAGAACGACTTCAAGCTCGTGAAGGAGATGGGGCTCAAGGAGACCGGCATTCTCACTTCCTGCTCGGACTATCATATTTTCCTGAAACTGAATATGTCGCGGAAAGACGCGCTCAAGGCCTATCTCGACATCGTGACCACGGCCCTCGATCAGGGAATCGTGCCGCGCTGCCATCTGGAGGACATCACCCGGGCCGACTTCTACGGGTTCGTCATTCCCTTTGCCCAGGAGCTGATGAGGCTCTCGGAAAAGGCGAAGGTCCCGATCAAGATCAGGGCCTGCGATACCATGGGCTACGGCTTTCCGTTTCCCGGTACCGCGCTGCCGCGCGGCGTGCCGGAGATCTTCTACGCCCTTATTCACGACGGCGGCGTCCCCTCGGAGCAGCTCGAGTGGCACGGGCACAACGATTTCCATAAAGGGCTCGTCAACGGCGTCGCGGCCTGGATGTACGGCTGCTCCTCGGTGAACGGCGCGCTCCTGGGGTTCGGCGAGCGCACGGGAAACACGCCGGTCGAGGCCATGCTGATCGATTACATCAGCCTGACGGGGGAAGACGCAGGCATCGACACGACCGCCATCACCGAAATGGCAGAGTACTTCCGCAGGGAGATGGGCTTCCCGATCCCGGCCAATTATCCTTTCGTGGGCTCCGAATTTAACTCCACCAGCGCGGGCATCCATGCCGACGGCATGATGAAAAACGAGGAAATCTACAACATCTTCAACACGTCGAAGATCCTGAAGCGGCCCATGGGCGTGATCATCACCGACAAGTCCGGCATCGCGGGCATCGCCCACTGGGTAAACAGCCGCCTGCATCTCGACGCGGACAAGAAGATCGACAAGCGCCATCCCGGCCTGGCCAAAATTAATAAATGGGTGATGGAACAGTACGAACAGGGAAGGACCACGAGCATTTCTCACGACGAACTGCTCGACCGCGCGAAGAAATATCTGCCGGAATATTTTGTCTCCGACCTCGACCGCCTCAAGAAAAAGGCTTCGGAGGTCGCCCGCCATATCGTCGAGGACTTCGTTGAGCGGCCCGAAATCCGGTCCATGGACACGGCCAGACAGGAACCGGTCATGGAGAAGCTCCAGCGCGAAGACCCGTACATCCAGTTCGCCTATGTCGTGAACCGGGACGGCAGGAAAATTACGAAGAACGTGACCGACATCGAGAACAAGGCCAGGTACGAACACGCCGGCCTCGGCGACAACTTCTCGGACCGCCCCTGGTTCATCAATCCCATGAAGGCCGGCAAGAGCTTTGTCTCAGACTTCTACACGTCCAAGATCACCGGCGCGCTCTGTATCACCGTTTCGGCGCCCATCAGCAACGAGGGCGGGGACCTCGCCGGCGTGTTCGGCGTCGATATCCGGTTCGAGGACCTGGTGAGGGCGGAGTAGGGCTTCCATCGTTTATTCTGAATTCACAAGAAAAGGCTGCTGAGTCACCTCAGCAGCCTTTTCCGTGCGCATTCGTGTTTTAGTTGAAAAAAAATATTTAACAGAATGCATCGCCTACGGCGCTCACCTTCAGAACGAATAACGCACGCCTAAAGACGCGGTATAACGAGGCGCAAGTTGAACTCCATGAACATCTTGATAGATGGGCAATTGAACGAAGCCATACGCGGAAACGTTCGCGCTGACCCTTGCGGAAATGTCGGGGCTCAAATACAACAATTGTCCGCCGGTGCTGATTGTATCCGCCTGCGCTCCCACATCGTGGTTAACGTCTCTAACAGGTTGTTGAAAAACGTTTCATGTCTTTGCGAGCCGCGAAGAAATCTCGGTTTTAGAAAAATCAGGCACTTCGAGATTGCTTCGTCGCTAGCTCTCCTCGCAATGACGGCAAAATGGACTTTCTCAAGAGTCTGCCAAAGTGACAGAGTGACCGAAAGTAACAGGTTTGGTCCTTACTTGTCCCGTTTTAAACAATTTCTTGACAATCACGATTGCTTGGACTAATCTTTCGCTTATGCACGGTGGGAACATGAACAGACGCAATCAATTTACCATATTCCTCATACTGCTTCTCCTTCTTTCGACATTCGTGGCGGTATTCCATCACCATGAGAACACCGCGGACGACCATGACTGCCCCATTTGTGTTGCAGGCCATCATGTACCAGCTGCAAGCCAGCCGCTGGTTGCTTCCGATACTGTCCCCCATTTTACTGAAACGACCTTTGTCCCTGCATCTTACGTTTTCACTGATATTTTCTTCTTCTCTTCCCGCAACAGCCGCGCACCGCCGGCATTCTCCTCTTGACACGTATCTCAGCACAGGTTAGAGGATAACGCTCGTAACTAATCGTTTTTGCAGCGAGCTGCATTACGCGTTCAACCTTCGCCTACACGCCTCAGCCCATACATATTCGATACTTCGGAGGAATTATGAAAAGAATTTTTTCTTTTTATAGCATAATTGTGCTCGCGTTCGCTCTTCTTGCCGGAATTGCCGTCGCAGCTGAGTCTGATGAAAGTTCGAGCACAGCGGAAAATCCGGCAAAGAACCAGACATCGCGGCAAACGAACCAGGAACTGCAGCAGGAGATCGAGGAATTGAATCAGAAAGTGGACCAGCTGGTTGAAGCGCAAAAGAAGATTCTGCCTAGTGAATTTAACCCGGCCATCGGGCTCGTGGGTGAGACGATCTTCTCCTATCGCAGCAGGGGATCTTCGGAAACGGGCAGCGACCGGCCCGGCGGCTACGATATAAATCAACGTTCCGTGGAGCTGAATGCAGCCGCATCAGTGGATCCGTTCGCAAAAGCCTATGTGGTGGTCAACGGATCAGCCGACCCGGTCACCGGCGAGTCGAGCTGGGGGATAGAAGAGGCCGCGCTCCAGACCACGTCGCTGCCCGGAAATCTGGAGGTGAAGGCGGGCCGGTTCTTTGGCGAATTCGGACGCTTGGGCTACATCCACGACCATGAACTGCCGGTCGTGAACCGTCCGCTCGTACTCGACCAGTACATCGGCGGCGAGTCTCGTACGGACGGGTTGCAGGTCAACTGGCTCGTGCCGACCGAGCACTACATCAGCTTGACGCTCGGCGTCGGCGATCAGTTCGGCGGCGATAACCCGCCGAACTTTGCCGGCGATTTTCGCAAGGGGAGCGGATTGAACTATTGGGGCCGGTTGTCCACGTATTTCGAACTAACGCCGGACATCTCGCTCGAACCCGGCATTTCGGGCCTGGTGAATCCGAGCACTGTCGCCCAATGGGCGCCGGATCCGGCCAATCCGCCGCTCCCAATAGTGGGAGGCAACACGCTTACCGAGCGGGAGCGCCGCCTCGTGGGAGCGGACCTGGTGCTGAGCTGGAAGCCGCTCCGGAACAACCAGTTCCAGCCCTTCACTTGCGGCACCGAGTTGCACCATAGCGACAACCGCTATCACGTTTCCTATCCGTTGGGCAATGCCCTGCCCGGCCGGTCCGTCAGCTCCTATGGACTGTACTCGTATCTCATGTACAAGTGGCATCGGCAGTGGTCGGGCGTAGTCCAATATGAATGGCTGGAGGACATGGTGGACAAGCAAGCCAAAACCTCCGCGTACTCCGCTAATATCACCTGGGCGCTCAGCCACTGGAACCAGCTGCGCCTTCAATATACGTACACCAAGCCGAACGACGAGACCGGCCTGCGCCCGGACAGCGCCGTTTATCTGCAATGGGCGTGGATCATCGGCTCGCACTCGCACGGCTGGCAGCAGCGCTAACCCTGGACAGGAGGAATACAAACATGAAATCCAAATTACTGACATTCTTATCGATAATAACGCTCACAACGACACTTTGTGGGTGGGCGACGCCGGCTCATGCTGCTGCCAAAATCAAGATTGTTACGACGCTTACCGACCTCGCCGACTTTGCTCGTGAACTCGGCGGCGACCTGGTAGAGGTCCACAGCCTGGCCACAGGCGTCGAAGACACGCACGGCGTACCTATGAAACCGAGCTTCGTGCCCATGATGAACCGGGCGGACCTTCTGCTCGAAGTGGGATTCGATATGGAGCACGCCTTCCTGCCGGCGCTCATCGAGGCCAGCAAAAATCCCCGCATCCAGGTGGGCCAGCCCGGCTACGTGGACTGCTCAGTGGGCATCGTGCCGCTCGATGTGCCGAAAACCACGGAGCACTACGCCGGCGACGTTCATCCCTACGGCAACCCGCATTACATGCTCGATCCGGTATTAGCGAAGACCGCAATCGGCAACATCTATAAAGCGCTGGTAGATTTTGCCCCTCAGTATCAAGCGGAATTCACCAAAAACCGCGATGCGTATCTCGCCAGGCTCAACGCCAAGATCGCCGAATGGGAGAAAGATGCCAAGCCTCTCAAGGGCGTAAAGTTCATAGCCTATCATGAAGAGTGGAACTACTTCGCAAAGCGCTTCGGCATGGACTTCTTCGGCACGGTCGAACTGAAGCCCGGCATCGACCCGACGCCCCGTCACATCGAGCAGTTGATCTCCTCGATGAAGACCGAGCATGTTCCCGTCGTCGTGCGGGAGCCGCAGTTTCCTGAAAAGGTGCCGAAACTCATCGCCGAACAGACCGGCGCAACTATGATCACCTTGCCTATCATGCCGGGTGGCGTGCCGCGGACGGAGACTTACATCAAGATGATGGACTACACTGTTCATACGATGGTCGCGGCCGTTCAAGCGAGAAAGTAAAGACAGGAGATTGTGTCCGCCCGGTTTACCGGGCGGACACATACAAATGGATAAATGAATGAACCGTTCATCACACTGAACAACCTGAGCATCGGCTACAACAACCAGCCCGTGCTCTCCGGCATATCGCTTGCTATTGCTCGCGGCAGTTTCACCGCCATTCTGGGCGCCAACGGTTCGGGCAAATCGACGCTTCTCAAGACGGTGCTTGGCCTGATCCCGCCGGTCGCGGGCCGCATCGAAACGGCGGCGGGTGAACGGTTCATATTCGGGTACGTTCCCCAGGCTACTCAGTTCGACCCGGTTTATCTGCTGACGGCCTTCGAGGTTGCCCTGATGGGCGCATACGGACGCGTGCGGCCGGGTCGTTTTGTCCCATCCACCGAACGCGACTTCACGCATGAATGCCTCCGCGCTGCGGGTGCCGAGGAATTTTCCCGTAAGCGCTTTGCGGAGCTCTCCGGCGGCCAGAAACAGCGTGTGCTCATCGCGCGCGCCCTGACCACGCGCCCGGATGTTCTCGTGCTGGATGAACCTACGGCCGGCGTGGATCACGCAGCAACACACGCGGTGATGGATTTTATCTCACAGATTCGAAGGGAAAGGAAGATTACGGTTCTGCTCGTCACACACGATTTCGGCGCGGTGAGAAGGCATGCCGAGCACGTAATCTGGCTTCATGAGGGTAAGGTCTTTTACGGCACAGCCCAGGAGCTGCTTACGCCCGAGGCGATGGCAAGTATGTTTGAAGGAGGAATAGACTAATATGGAAACTCTTCGTCTGATCCTCTCTCCCGATTTCCTTCTGCGTAATTCAATTTATACCAGCGTGCTTATCGGCTTCGCCTGCCCGCTGGTCGGCGTGTTTCTCGTTATGCGCAGGCTCGTGTTCATGGGCGTTGCGCTGCCTCAGATATCCTCGACGGGGGTCGCTATCGCTCTGTCGCTTCCTCTGTGGTTCGGATTCAATCTGGCTGATCACGGCTCGCGGAGCGCTCACGCGCTTGCTTTTGCGGGCTCGATCACCTTCTCGCTGGCTTCGATTCTGACGCTGGCGTTTTTGGAGCGACGAGGCCGCGGACAGCCCGAGGGCCGTCTCGGCACTGCATACGTCGTGGCTGCCGCACTGGGAATTCTTCTGCTGGCAAAAAACCCGTACGGCGAGATCGGCTGGCTCGACATGCTGAAAGGTGAGGTTATCACCATCTCGAATTTCGACCTTGTGCTGACGGCGGCAACGCTTGCGCTTGTTCTCGCGGTGCTGGGGATGTTTCAGAAGGAGTTGATCCTGGTCTCGTTTGACCGAGACATGGCATTGATCCTTCGCAAAAACGTCGTTTTTTGGGACGCGGTGCTCTATATTCTTATTGGTCTCACCGTCTCGATGGCGGTTCTCAGCGTTGGTCCGCTGATATCGTTCGGGTTTCTGCTGATCCCTGCCCTGATCGCCCATTTGTTTGCGCGCAACATGCGCCAGTTCGCGACAATTGCGTCTTTGATCGGCGGCGCGACCGCGTTCCTTGGATTTTACATAGCGTACAACTGGGATCTGCCGGTCGGCCCGACGGACGCCGTCCTCACCGGCGAGCATTACGCGATAGCCTGGATCGTTGCTCGGATTGTGCACGGAGGCTTACGACACTCTCATACGGCTTAAGTTATAGTTCATGGCTTCATCCTGCCGTACCGCAACCACAGAAGCTGAATCAGCTAGAAACAGAACGGGGTTGAAGTGGCGGAGAAAGCACAATGGGAAAACCGCACTTAAACGTCCACCCGATACTGCCTTTGATATTTTCTATTAAAAGGGATACACTTTGCTAAGAAGCGACAACAGGTACTCCGGAGGATGAACATGAAGAACAAATTGCTTACGGCCATTGTCATTGCAGTTATTGCCGCCACCGTTGCTTTCATGGCATACACTGCTCGCCAACAAGCTAGGAGGACGGGCGCCAGTGGTCATAAGATCGTCGTAGTAACCACACTGTTCCCGTTGTACGACATGGCCAAACACATCGGCGCGGACAAGGCGGACGTCTCCCTCCTGCTCCCGCCGGGAGTGGAGCCCCATTCGTTTGAGCCGAAGCCCAGCGACGTTGTAAGAATCAACGAAGCCGACATCTTCGTGTACACCGGCAAATTTATGGAGCCGTGGGCCGACAAGGTCGTCAAGAGCGTCACGAACAAGAACCTCGTTATCGTCGACGCGAGCCGGGGGACGAGGATGATTCCGGCGGTATTTCACGACATCGACGAGCCGGCGGGAGCTCTCGATCCGCACATCTGGCTCGACTTTGACAATGCCAGGATAATGGTACAGAACATTGAGAAGGCGCTTGAAGCCAAGGACCCTGCGGACAGCGGCTTTTCCCAAAGGAATGCCGAAGCTTACAGCAAAGGCCTGACGGAGATAGATCAGTCTTTTAAGAATACGCTCGCTCATTGCAGGGACAGGGAAATCGTCTATGGCGGCCACTATGCGTTCGGATATCTGGCCAAGCGTTACGACCTGAAGTACCTGGCTGCCCAGGGCGTGTCCCCGGACACCGAACCAACAGCTAAAAATTTAGCCAGGCTGGTGGATCAGATAAAAAAGGACAAGATCAAATATGTCTTTTATGAGGAATTGACGAGCCCCAAGATCGCCGAAACCATTGCCGGCGAAACCAAGGCACAAATGCTGCTCCTCAATCCGGCCGCGAACGTGACCAGGAACCAGCTTGAACAAGGCGTAACGTTCTTCGGCATCCTGAAGGCTGATCTTGAGAATCTGAAGACCGGGCTCGAAGGCCAATGATGAACGCCATCGTGTCAATAAAAAATCTTTGTTTCGGCTACGGACCGGTCGCGGC
>OFGY01000001.1_pt1 | contig 19561 bp, 16 predicted proteins | sample 1521901 | NCBI WGS metagenome assembly OFGY01 (sample SAMEA2553414, study PRJEB24118) | soil metagenome | reverse complement strand
CCCGGGAGCTCGTCTGATGGCGGACTTATTTTTGGACAATACTGTTTGAATTTTGTCCGGTGTTTGCGGTTTTTAAAATTTTACCGGGGTCTGGCAATGAGTGGCGCAGCAACTGCTTTTATCGGCGCGGACAAATGAAATACGGCTTGCATTCAAAACAAACAAAACTATAAGAAAACGCATGGCTTTCAATTTGCCATTTCTAAATGGTGCCCCCCGGAAAAAACGCGCCCAAATTATCGCCGTGGACTTAGGCAGCCGAACCACCAAGGCGGTGTTACTGGAAAAACGCGGCGACGGACTGGCATTGACGCGTTATGCGGTGCTCGACGCCCCGATTTACGACAAAAAGATTTCCGTTGAACAGTTGTCCGATCATCTGAACTCCGTGGCCGAATCGCTTGGCAGAAGCAGTCGCTACCGCGCGTCAGCTGATCGGGGGTTTGCCGAATTCGACGCGCGTGACCGTGATCGAAGCGGGCGCTCAGGTGCGCGTGCCAGTATCGGGCGCGAACGACCCCGGCGCGGCGATCGGCGCGCTCGATGCGTTACAGCCCGGCCTGGCCGGTTCGGACATGACTTCTGCGTTGACGATGGCTGCTGCCGTTGCTGCACGTGAGCCGGATAGCGAAGTGGTGATCGTGTCGGATGGGCGCGTAACCGTGCCCGAAAATCTCACGCTGCCCGGCCGCGTTCGCTATATTCCCATCGGTCAAGAGAATGATAATCAGGCGATCGATGCGTTCTCGCTGCAAGCCGAAGCAGGGGGACGAGCCTTAACGGCGTTCGTGCAGGTCGTGAACTATGGGGCGCGCGACGCTCAGCGGCGTTTGTCGGTGTACGCCGATGCGCAATTGCTGGCCGCGCGCGATCTGACCTTCGCGCCGGGTCAGTCGCAAGTGCTCACCCTGCCGGGCCTGCCCGGCGACGCCCGTGTGCTGGAAGCGCAGCTGGATGGGCAGGACATACTGGCGGCCGATGATCGCGCCTGGGCCGTCCCGCCCTCGACCGGGAAAGTGGCGATTCGGATCGTAGGGGCCGGGAACCGGTTTCTGGAAACAGCTTTGCAGCTGATGCCTAATGTTGAGATTACACTTGTGCAGCCCGACCTCACAAAGTCGGACGCGAGCAATCAACCAGCTGACCAGTTGGCCAATCAACGAGTTGACCAATTGACTGTTTTTGATTCGTTCGCCCCGACCGGTACGCTGCCGGGTGGAAACTTGTTGTTCATCGCGCCGCCGCACTCGACCGAAGCCTTCTCGGTCACCGGACGGCTCGATGAGCCAACACTTGCCGCTGTCGTCGCCGACGATCCGCTCTTGCGCTACGTCGATCTGCGCGATGTGTCTGTGCAGGATGCGGCGAGCCTTTCACTTCCAGCCTGGGGACGTGCGGTGATCGTCGATGGCAAAACGAATGCACCGCTGTTAGTCATCGGCGAGCGAGATGGACGACGAATCGCGGTGCTCGCTTTCGATCTGCGGCGCAGCGATCTTCCGCTGCGTGTGGCCTTCCCGATCCTGATCGCCAACCTGATCGATGCGCTCGTGCCCGGCGGCGCAGCGGGTGTTCCGGTGAATGTCGAGCCGGGGCGACCGTTATCAATTGCCGCGCCGCCTCAAGCCAGCGCGATCGGCGTGCGCACGCCCGATGGACAACCGCACACGTTGACGCCTGCGAACGGCGGCGTCCTTTTCGATCAAACGGATCAGCTGGGTGTTTACGAGATCACAGCGCAAGACAGCACGGGACAATCCCAGGACTTGGGTCGCTTCACCGTCAACCTGTTCAACCCGGGTGAATCCGACGTGCTGCCCCGCGCGAGCTTGCCGATCGCCACAGCCGGCATGGTGAACACCCAGGAATTGCCGCGTGCGCGGAGCGAATGGTGGTTACCCATTGCCTGGATCGCACTGGCCTTGCTCGTGGCGGAGTGGTTGCTGGTTCATCGCGGAAATCTGGTGCGGCTTTGGAGTCGGGTAACGACGCGCAACAAATGATCTGATTCAAGGCTCACTGCTCACTAATCACTGTTTACTGCATGTCGCATGGCGCTGTCCTTCCTTTATCCCACTACCCTATACGCACTTCTTCTGTTGCCGCTACTGCTGGCTTTGCCGTTCGTAGGCCGGCGCGCTGCAGCACGCACGCCTGCGCTCGCGCTACAGGCGCGGGCGTTCAACTTCTGGGCTGGATTAGTGCTGCGCGCGATCGTGTTGCTAGGGTTGATCCTGGGAATGGCCGGGACACAGGTGGTGCAGGCTGTGAACGATACCACCGTTGTATTCGTGGTCGATCACTCGGATAGCGTTCCGCAGGCTGAGCAAAAGCGCGCTGAAGATTTCGTCCGCGCGTCGCTGGCGGCGATGAAGGCCGGCGACCGCGCGGCGATGATCGTCTTTGGCGAAGATGCGTTGGTCGAGCGACTGGCCTCGAACGACACAACGTTGACTCCGATCACGTCTGCCCCTCACACGACGCATACAAATCTGGCGGCGGCGCTGCGTCTGGCGTTGGCGCTCTTCCCCGAAGAGACTCACAAACGCATCGTGCTGCTGTCGGATGGGCTGGAAAACGTCGGGCGCGCGGCCGAGCTCGTCGATCTCGCCGCTGCGCGCGGTGTGCAAATCGACGCGGTATCGCTCCATCCGCTCAGCGGGCAGACCGAAGCCTATCTCGACGCGCTCGAAGCGCCGGCTGCCGTTCGCCAGGGACAGGCGTTTGAAATCGTCGCTGTCGCGCGCAGCACCACGATCGATGCTGCCACCGTTCGCCTGTTCGGTGATGGAAAATTGATCGCCACGCGCGATCTGGAATTACAGCCCGGTGATAATCGGCTCAGCTTCTCACTCACTGCCGATGAGGCAGGCTTTCATCGCTATACGGCGGAACTGCAAGCGGCCAACGATACACTCTCGCAAAACAACACGGCAGCGGCCTTCACCGTCGTTCACGGTCCGCCGCGTGTCTTGATCGTCGAGAACGAGCCCGGCGAGGCCGATAACCTGATCGCGGCGCTGAAGTCGGCGAGCGTCGAAACAGAGCGCGTCGCGCCGGTCGCCCTCAACGGCGATCTCACGTCGCTTTCGGACTACGATGCGGTGTTCCTCGTCAACGTCCCGGCTAAAGCGTTGCCCGATGCGGCGATGAATGCGCTGCCCGCTTACGTGCGCGACCTCGGACGCGGGCTGGTGATGATCGGCGGGCCGGAAGCTTTCGGCGCGGGCGGCTATTTGCGCACGTCGATCGAGAAGGCGCTGCCCGTAGATATGGACGTGCGCTCGCGAACGCAGGAACCGAACCTCGCGCTCGTGTTCGCCATCGACAAGTCCGGCTCGATGGGCCGTTGTCACTGTGATGATCCCAATGCGCAGCCCGGCAGTTACGTCCGCATCGAAAGCGGTCTGTCCAAGGTGGACATCGCCAAGGACGCGGTGATGCAGGCGGCACGCGCTCTCGGCCGCGCCGATTACCTGGGCGTCGTCGCGTTCGATTCGAATGCGCTGTGGGCGCTGCAGGTGCAGGAGCTGACCGGCCCTGACATCATCCAGCAGAAGATCGGCGGCCTGCGCGCCGAAGGCCAGACCAACATCAATGCCGGATTGAGTGAAGCCGAAGCCGCGTTGGCAAAGACGCCGGCTCGTCTCAAACATGTCGTGCTTTTGACCGACGGTTGGAGCCGCTCGTTCGAATACGAGGCGTTGACACAGCGGCTTCAAGACGAAGGTATCACGCTGTCCGTCATCGCGGCAGGTAGTGGCTCGGCCACCTACTTGCAGGCATTGGCCCGTCAAGGCGGCGGACGTTACTACGCCGCGCCTACCATGACAGATGTGCCCAGCCTGTTTTTCAAGGAAACGGTGGAGGCGGCTGGCTCGTACGTGATTGAAACGCCGTTCTATCCCGTGCCCGCCGGAACGACGCCGATCTTGCGCGGTCTGGATGTGACGCGCTTGCCCGCACTGCGTGGCTACAACGGAACCACGCCCAAATCAAGCGCGAATGTGTCGCTGGTCAGTGATCAAGGCGATCCGCTTTTGGCGACGTGGCAGTATGGATTGGGGCGCGCGGTCGCGTGGACCTCAGATCTCAAAGGACAGTGGGCGACCGATTGGGTCAAGTGGGAAGGATTCAATACGTTCGTCGCGCAGCTGACGAACTGGGTTTTGCCGCAGCCTGCGGACGAAGGCTTGCAAACCACGTTCACCACGGATAGCGAGCGAACCTGGCTGGAAGTGACCTCGACCGATGCCGCCGGACATCCGCGCAACGTGCTCGACACCCATGCGACCATCGTCCAGCCCGATCTAAGTTCGCAGCCCATCACGTTGACGCAGGTCGCGCCGGGACGTTATCAGGCTCAGGTGGCCGCCGCACAGCCGGGCACGTACCTGGTGCAGGTCACGCAGCAAGATATCGATGGCACGCCTATTGCCAATGCCGCCACCGGATTGGTCGTGCCGTATTCGCCGGAGTACAAACTGATCGGTGAGGCCGCCAGCGCGCTGCCCGAACTCACGCGTGCGACGAGTGGACAAGTGATCTCCGATCCGGCATTGGCCTTCGCGCCGATTGCCCAACCTGCCACCCGCGCACAACCGATCTGGCCTGCATTGCTTTTGATCGCCGCGTTGCTGTTTCCGTTGGATGTTGCCGCGCGGCGGCTGCGCCTCACGCGGGAGGATGCGCAGCGACTGTGGGCCTGGGCGCATGCGCCGTTTGATCGAAGGCGGATCGTACCGACCAGGCCGCGCGCATTGGGGACGTTGTTTGCGGCGCGCGATCGAGCGCTTGGCGCACGGACCAGAAAAATTCGACGGCCTGCTTCGCCTGCCAAGTCAGTACGGCACACGCAATCTTCTGCCGTTGAACCGCAGGAACAGCCCCGCGAATCACTCTCCTCGCCTGAAGCGATGACCGAGCGACTCAGGCAGGCCAAAGCTCGGGCGCGCAAGTCGCGTTCCAACTAGCCTGACAATGTTAGATTCGCCATACCGCACCCTGGACTGCTAGGGCAGACTCACCGCATGTTGCCTGTCCTAGCGCGGCCCAGGGTGCTCCCGTTGCGCAAGACTTAATGGTCAAACCACTGGGCAATTCGGGGAAGTCGCTACCCTGTCAAGCGGTTGTGAATGCGAATGACCCGCAGGCCTATCTTCGCGAAGCCGGCCTCTTGAAGCTGAGGTCGCGTCTCAGACGACGGGTCTCGACGCAGGCTCGATCGGTGCCTCGCGTTTGGGCGTCATCATCGGCGATTCCTTGACCAGCGCTAGCAGGACACAGCTGATCGCGATCAAGCCAACCAGCGCCAGCATGGCCGGCGTGAACGAGCCAAGCGCATCGTTCGACCAGCCCATGCCGAAGATGAAGACGACGGCAATCTGCCCAACCAAAGCGAACAGCCCGTTCGACGTGCCCTCAGGCGCGGGATGGGTGATCTCGACCCCGTACTGATAAGCGACGGGCGCGACGCCGGTCGTGAACAGGCCCAGCGTGAAGAACGCGCCGAGCAGCAGGCCGTAGCTCGCGCCGAAGATGATGCCAATCATGCCCGGAATCGCCAGCATGAAGCCGAAGACCAGAAACACTTTGCGCTTGCGCAGCCGATCGGACAGTGCGGGCAGCAGCAGCGCGCCGACGATGCCGCCGATCAACATCAGGCCGCCCAGATCGCCGGCTTCGGTGATGGACAGGCCCTTGGGCCTGACGATGCTTTCCACCCAAGTCGATAAGCCGTTGAAGATACCGTTGCCGACAAACAATGCAAAGGCCAGGTAATAGAAATCGCGCTGGCGCAGAATTTGTTTAAGGCCGTCCAGCACCAACGCGCGCTCTTCCAGGCCGGGCGGGCTGGCCGGCGTAGGCGGCTGGTCGCGAACCAGCACGACGAAGACCACCGCCGAAATGGCCGCCACTGCGCCATAGATCAATTGCATTGACGCAAAGCCAAACTGGATCACGAGCAGCGGGGTCAAGGCTTCGCCAATGGCGATGCCCAGAAACGTCGCGAGGAAGGCCACGCCGATAATCGTGGCGCGCTGCTTGAACGGAAACCACAACGCGGCCAACTTGGTAAAGGCATTCAGCAGAAACGGCTGGGCGATCGCCAGGCCGATGGTGAACAGCAGCGTCAGCGTGAAGCTCGTCGTGAAGAGGCCGCGCAGCAAACCGAACACGCCCAGCAGTATCGCGCCGAAGCTCACCGCCTTCTTGAAGCCCCAGGTATCGATGGCCCACGCGGCCGGGATCGCCAGAGGCACGTAGACGATCATGAAGATCATCGCCAGCAGGCCGATGTTCAGATCGGTGACGTGATAGTATTGCGAAGCTTCGACCGTGACCGGCGCGTAACAGATCCATAGAATCTGGATGGTGATGTTGATGAACATGAAGGCGAGAAGCACCACCCAGCGATAACCGTAAACTCTGACATTCGATTCATCCATGCTCGTCCTCCTTTGGCTGATTAGCCGAACGCTGCGTACGCGCCGAATCACGGCGCAGGCTGATCCGGTAAGCTTACAAGTCGTTGATAGGCTTCGGGCGTATCCATGTCGAGCAGCAAGCTGGCATCGACATGCCGTGCAAGCCGGCCCAAGCGTGAGATGCGGAGCACATCTGAACTCGGCTGGGCGCGAATGGCACTATCGAGAATTGTATGGCATTGCGACTAAAATGCAACAAGCAAAAAAGACCGCCTCATCAACCGGCATTCGCGGCCACGATACGCGAGTGCTCAAGCATCACCCACAGCGCGGCTCCCAGCTTGCGTTCGCGAAAGCGTTGCCCGGCGTCGGCCGACCGCGTCTTTGCGTCGGAAAGCGGAGTGGGCAATCTGTCAAACGTTCAGACCATGTTTCAAGGTTGGACTGCGCAGGCGAAGGCGAGGCGGTCTAGTTGCTGCGCCTTTTCGCAATAAGTCTTGAAAAGGTCAGCCCAATCGGTGTGATAGATTGGATCCAGGCCGCGACAGGCATCGTGCATGCCGAGGTCGATCGATCCGGCTTGAAAGGCCCAGGGCATCACGCCGCTCGCGCCCAGCTCAAAAAATCGATCGAGTGTGGCGGTGACCGCCGGCCCGCGCCTCAGGTCTTTTTCGGGCAGCGGGGTATCCCGGCCGAGGCCATCGCCGTTGATCGCATCGCCCCGCCACACGCTGTCGCCCAGAGTATAGGAGTTGTCGGCGCAGGGCTCTCCGGCGGCGCTGTGATTGCCGCCCGTGAACCCCAGTTCCTCGACGATATAGGGTTTCTTCTGCGCCAGAAACCAGCGGTAATCGACGTACTGCTCCAATCGATCGCCGCCGTTGTGATCGCCAGGCGGAATTGTTGAGGTGCGGGGTATTGACCATTCGTTGTTGTAGGCGTGGATCGTCCCCAAGTCGAACGCCTCACGTCCACCCTCGCATTGAAGGCTGTAGATCTCGCCTGGATCGTGGCGCTGGGTGTTGGTCGCGTGAAAGGTGGAGATAAAACCTGGAGTCACCAGACGTGGATATTGATCCCAGGCGTGGATGCTGCAGGCTATGTCTTGCACAAAGTTCTGCATGGCAGCCAGCGCATGAGCTGGCTCGTCGACTTTCAGCTCGTTGCCCAGTTCCCAGGCGAAGATTTGAGTCGGCCTGACCTGGGCGGAGGTCGGGGGTGCTCCGATGACTTGAATACCGGCCGGATCATCAGTATTCACCGGAACCGTTACCACGTCGTTGTAATGTGCGATCAGCGCTGCCACGTACTGTCGATAAGATCCCTCGCCGAAGGTGGGTTGAGCGTAATCGCGGGTGAACCATTCGGGCCGCAAATGCGGCGGAGTTGCATCCATCAAGTAGCAGAACGGATCGGAGAAGTCGTGCTGCATATAACCGGGACAATGTGGATTATAGACATTGTTGCCCGGCGACGCGAGGTAAAAGTCAGTCAACGTGATTAAGTATTTGATGGGTTGAATGCGGTGATGCTGTTCCAGGATGCTGCTCACCGCCAGCAACTTGTCGATAGCCGACAGAATGTCGTCGAGGCTGTGAATAGCCGTATTGGAGTCGTAAAAGCGCGGCGCGAAAATCCGAACGACCTTCGCGCCCATTGCGCTGGCGGCTTCCAACTGCTGTTGGATGAGTCCCGGCCTGGCTGAAGTGAGATCCACTCGATACACGTCCGACTTCGCCAATGATGGACTCTCATCGCCCAGGTAGGCGAGTTCGCGTGCATTGACGCCGATAAACCTGTAAAGTACGCCGGTACGCTGGCACATCAACCCACCTTGCCCGTCTGGCACCACGAAATCATCGGCGCAAAACGGATCAGGTGTAGGAGACGGCGTAACGGGAGTTGTGGGTGTGATCGGCGCAGCTGTGGGTAGACTCGCACAGGCGCATAGCATAAGGCAAGCGATCAGCCCCAGCGTTGCTCGTAACCTCCGCATCATTCGTCGGTGTTTCATATCCGTTCTGACTTAAGTCAGGAGCGGGAGCCGCACCTCGAAGGTCGCGCCCCGACCAACTTCGCTGTGGACGCTGACGGAGCCGCCATGCGCCTGGGCTACCCACTGCACGATCGAAAGACCCAACCCGCTGCCGTCAGGTGTTTCGTCGTCGGCTGTTTCTGATAGGGCGTGACTGCGAGCTTTGTCCGCGCGATAGAAACGATCGAACACGTACGGCAGATGCTCGGCGGCGATGCCCGGCCCATCGTCTTTGACCCGCACACAACCCCAGACCACAGTCGCCGTCGATTGACGGTCGACCGCGATCTACACGTGGCGACCCACTCCCGTTGTGTACTTGATCGCGTTCTCGATCAAGTTGGTCAGCATCTGCGCGAGGTACACCCGATCACCGCACAGCGCGAGTTCGGGCAGGTCGCCGGTAACCATCTCAAGCCCACTTCGTCGAGCGAGCGGGACCAGGCGTGCGATCACGTCTGACACTACATCGCTCAGGTCGATCGCCTCCAGCTTAAGCGCTGATTGCCCTGCGTCGGCGCGGGCCAAAATCAACAGATTATCGACCAGGCGACTCATCAAGTTATTCTCTGCGCCGATGATGCTCAGCGCCCGTTCGTATTCGTCCGGCGTCCGGCGCTGGGCCAAAGCCCGCTCGACTTCCAGATTGACGATCGTCAACGGCGTGCGCAGCTCATGGCTGGCGTCGGTCGTGAACTGGCGCTGGCGCGCAAAAGCGGCCTGCAAGCGATCGAGCATCTGATCAAAAGTACGCGCCAGTTCGCCGATTTCGTCGGAGCCATTCAAGTTCAGCCGCCGGCTCAAGTCTGTCTCGCCGATGATGCGGGCCGTATGCGTAATGCGGTGCACCGGGCGCATGGCGCGGCTCGCCAACCAGTAACCGCCGATCAAGGCGACGAGCAAGGTGGCCGGCACAGCCAGCAACAACGTAGCGATCAACCGCTGCAACTGCGCTTCGAAATCCAACGGCGCGCCGACGATGAGCGTCCCAAAGAAGGTATTATCCGGCTGCAGCACCGGCGTCGCGTAAATGAGATAGCGCGGCGTCACGGCGACGGCGGCGGGATCGGTCGGGGTGAACGTTTGCGAGAAAGGCAAACCTCTCAAGCCTGCGGCCCACAACGCTGCTATGTGCTTCAGCGTCGTCGTGAACACATCCAGCAGGCGGCCCTTAAGAAACACGCCGGCGATTCGATTCACGGCCGTCAGGCTAAACGCGCCAATCGCCGGATCGGGACTGCCCTGTCGATCGACGACGGAATGGATCAAGCGTTGTGCATCGGTTGCGTCGAGCGAACCAATCTGCTGCACGATTGCGCCCTGTGCGTCGATGATCAAGACGAGGCTGTCGGCGGTCAGCAGCGGCTCACGTGAGCTTGTAAAGGGCGGCAGTCGTAAGCGGCTGCTTTCAGGGTCGTAGTAGGTGGCCAAGCGCTGGCCCTGGATCTGCAATTGATTCTCGGCTTCCACCTGTAACACGTGGGCCTGCGTGATGACGATGAAGCCGCTGAAGACCACCAGCACCAGGCCGAGAATGACCACCGACCACAAGGTCAACCGAAAGCGAATACTCTGCATAAAGCGTCGCAGTCGCTGTAGGCCGCGACGCGTGGCCGAAGTCAAGTGCTGCATCGCCCTTACCTATTCGTGCCCGGCGGACAGCCGGTAGCCCACGCCGCGCACGGTTTCAAACAACTTGGTCTCGAACGGATCGTCGATCTTGCGGCGCAGGCGGCGGATGTAGACGTCGACCACGTTCGACGTGCCGTTGAAGTCGTAACTCCAGATGTGACTCTCGGCCATCTCGCGGGTGATGATTTGATTGGAATGGCGCGCGAAGTATTCCAGCAGCGCATATTCCTTGGCCGTCAGTTGAATCGCTTGTCCGCAGCGCTCGACCCGGTGGGTGGCGGGCTCGATCACCAGATCGCCGATTTCGATCTGTCCACTCTTGCTGGGTGCGTCGCGGCGTAATAGAGCGCGCAGCCGTGCGCGCAGCTCGTCGATGGCAAAGGGCTTGACCAGATAATCGTCCGCGCCGCTGTCCAGCCCCTGCACGCGATCCTCGACGGCGTCGCGCGCTGTCAGCATAATCACGGGGATATTGATGCGCTGCCGGCGCAACTCGCGGCAGACTTCCAGTCCGTCCTTCACCGGCAGCATCACGTCGAGAATGATGGCGTCGTAGGGCGTCAGTTCTGCAAACTCCTGCCCCTCTTGACCGTCGAAAGCCGTGTCCACCGCATAGCCGTCGTCCAGCAGACTCATCTTGAGCGAATGACTGAGACGTCGATTGTCTTCGATCAACAGAATGCGCATTGACTTCTCCAACTTAAGATTTGCCTGACCTCAAATGCTCCCGGCGCGCGTCCTCGCGGGCTGTCCCCGGTGACGCAGACGGGAAGCAGCGAGACGTGTGCAATCACCAGAACCTAAACTTGCCTGACTTTAACACGTGAAAATGAACGGCAGATGACGGGACGATGAATCCGTTCGCACCGTTGGGGGAAAGGCGCAACCTTGCGAGGGTTTTACGGGCGAATGAGTCGCCTTGAATTCGACCCTCGCAAGGTTTTGACCCCCTTGTTTTTAGTCGAATTCATGTGACTGTCATGATCAGATGGTACAGTAGGATTCAGTCTGCCGCCAGCCGTGAGGGGCGGCCCAACCAAAAGGGAGAATATCGATCGAGGATAACTGAACTTAGCGGCTTGCTGACGCCGAGAAAAACGGCGCCAATGATTGCATCACCCATGTCAACCATCGAGTTAAAGGAGAACCCATATGTTCAAGTCACGTAAGTCTATGGCCGTTATGCTCGTCGTCGGGGCTTTGGTCCTGGCCGGGGGCGCAGCCGTTGCTGGCTCAATGCAGTCCGCTCCGGTGGCGGCCGCTGCTCCAGCTGTTCCACAGGTGACGGCTGCGAATGGACCGCGCTTCGATGTGGCGAAGTATGCCGATCTGGCGCTCCGGTCATTTGAAGGACAGCTCAATATCGACGATGCGCAGCTCGACACGGCCTTCGCCGGGGCAGTCAGTGACACACTCGACCAGCTCGTCAAAGACGGTGTAATCACTGCCGATCAAGCGACACAGATCAACGCTTTCGTCAAGGACGGGGTCACCGGTCTGGTCTCGAAACTGAAGACATTTGCGTCCAGGTTTGGTCCGGGTCAAAGTCATGTTGACGCCGACCGCCCCGCCTCAAATGCTTTAAGTCACGCCTCATTGCTGGCGAAGGCCAAGAGCATGACGGCGACCGATCGGGCCAAGTACGCGGATCTGTTCCTGACCGCCTTTGAGTCACGCCTGGGGATCGACGATGCGAAACTGGATGCAGCCTTCACGGCGACTGTATCCGCGACTGTGGAGCAGGCCGTTACGGACAGCATCCTGACTTCCGATCAAGCGACGCGCATCAATGACTTTGCCAAGCTGGGCGTACGGCAGTTGGCGTCGCTTGCAAGTAAATTTCCGTTTGGAGCCTTCGGCGGTGCACGTGGGCTGCTCGGCGTCCTTCAACCGGCCGAGATTGCTTCTGCTTTGGGCATGAACAGCGCTGACCTGGAAGCGCAGCTCAAAGCCGGTCAGACGATCGCCGGCATCGCGGCTGCCCGTCACCTCGATCTGACGCAGGTCAAGCAATCGATCCTGACGCAGCTCAGGACCGGGTTGGATGCCGCTGTGAAGTCCGGCAAGCTGACGCAGACCATTGCGGATCAGCTCTATGCCAAACTCAGCGGCAGTATCGATACGTTGGTTACCACGCCGATGTTCGGTCGGAAATAACGTTATGAGAGACCAGTCAGGTCTTGGAGACCTGACTGGCCTGGGCTAAAAAGAATGGATTACTGGCCTGGGTTATTCTCAATGAGCGGCAGATAGGATTTGGATCGAACAATCCGGCTGAGAGGCCGACCGGTGATGTAATCGGCCAGGGCCGGCAGTGCAGCCTGGAAGTTCGCGTTGTTGAAATTCCCCAGCGTCCAGGCCGCGCAGCCAATCACGTAATCGTTACGGCTCAGTTGAGCATCATACCAGGCAAAGTCCTCCATGAAGACCTCGACGCCAGTGAAGCCGCCGCCGCCGTTTTCGCCCGCTTCCGAGATCACCAGCGGAATCACCGCGTCATTCTCCTTCAGCGCCTTGTAGAGCTGGCGATAGCGCGTCACCAGACTGTGCGGCGCGTCTTTCAACAAACCGTTGAGGCTGTATTCGTGCAAGCACAGGATGTGATTGCCGTGGGCTTTGGCGCGCTGGCAGGTTCGCACGATGTCAGGATAAAACTCTTCGGGCGGATTGCCGGCGCTGGACGACCACAGTCCCAGCCGATAGCCGTCGGCTTCCGCAAGGTCCATCAGTCGAATGTAAAAATCGGCCTGCCAATCCCAGTGCCAGGAGAACTCGTTAAACGTCTCCCACGCGTCGATGACGGGATTCAGTTTCCAGATCGGTTTGACGAGGTCGTAATACTGTTGCGCGGCTTCCTGCGCCGTCGTGTAATGGAACTGCGGGGGCGGATTGAACTCAGCCGGTTCCCAGGCCTGCATATCGACGAAGACCTTGTTACTCAGCCCGACCGAGTTCACGCGGCCCACAGTAAACGTCTTGTCGCTGACCTGCTTGGCTTTGAAGGCTGCCTCGAAATCGTCGACGCATTTGACGACCGCCACGGGATGCCCTGACTGTGCACAGCGTGACAGGAATTCATCCAGTCCGTCACGCGGACCAAATACGACGTGCAGGCCGATCTTGCTGCCGCCGCTGGGCGCTTTAAGTCTGGCATACGGCGCTGTGGTCGCCGGCAGCAGCTCCGGCGTGGCTTCCGGCGGCGCTGCGAGTGGGCTGACCTGGGCCGTGGTTGCAGGCGGAGTCGCCAGCGGACTTGCCTCAGCTGTGGCGGTTGGGGACCGCGTTGGCGAACCAGCCTGTAACGGCGTCGAGGTCGGCCCGGGAGAGATGATCTGATACAGCAGCGAGCGGCAGCTGTCAGGTAGAATCAGCGCCACAACCATACCTGCGCCGAACTTCAATAACTGTCGTCGGGTCATCTTCTGCATGAGTGATGCCTGCCCTTCTCAAAGGCGGCTCTATGGTATCACACACCGAGCAGGCAACCCTCGCTTTGGACTCCTCATTTCAAAACTTGGGATGGGATCTTGCGATCCCAGCGGGGTGGTTTCACGCAAAGGGGCAAAGTCGCAAAGTATTCCCGGTAGGCCACCACATCCGCAGTCAGCGTGATGCCACGCCCCCACGCGCCGAGGCGCACCCGGGCATCATAGTAGATGGCGATGGTTGTGATGTCGTCCAACGTCGGCCGGATGACGATTCCATCTTCATTCAGTCATCATCCCATAGTTGCCGTTCACAGCTTTGAAACCGCCATTGAACGCGGCCAGCAATCTGCCGCCGGCCTGCACCTCAGTCCAGGGCGCGGCGTGCGGTGCAGCCCGCCTTGGCGACCAGGCCAGGGCGCTCCCGCTGCGGCAAAACAACACATGCGGTGCTGTGCTCCCGCTACACAAAACTTAATGGTCAAACCACTGGGTGACGCTACGGGTTGCCTGGAGCGCGTTCGCCTTCAATTCCCCAGCTGACGATCTTGTTCGGCTTGATGCGGAACATCTCCGGGTCGAACTGGCGCATAATCTCTGTGCCGCCGGTCTCCAATATCCTGGCCTCGCCACGGATCTCGATACCGCGAACTACCCAGGGGTTGACGGAGGCGATGTCGTCGATTACGAAAGCCACGTGGGGGTTATTGCGGACATCCCGAAACTTCTTTCGCTTGGCGAAGTCGTGGCCGCCAATATCGATCGTATCCAGGTCTGGGTTATATCGGAACCCAGTTGGCACCACGTGGGGCTGCTTATCCGGCCCAACGGTAGCCAGGCGGCCGAGCCGCTGACTCTGTAGATAGGCGATTTCAGCAGGAGTGAATTTGCTCATGTCACCTCTTGGTTTCTTTCTTAGGTACCTTGGGTTGAAAGGATCAGATGTCTTTAGCATACCACCCTGTGACTTGGCCGGCATCAGCCGAATGGACAGGGAGGACCTGGAAAAACGTACAGTGGGCTGCGGCGTGGGAACGTATGAGAGGGTTGTATCCCCATCGCTCATCGGTGTAAACTTGAATCTCGTTCTGAACGACGCGCAATCCTTATCCTCAGAAGACAGCGGTTGCCTAAGACCCTTACGCTGTTGACCAGCGGCACGCGCGGCGACGTACAGCCCTACCTTGCGCTTGGCCTCGGTTTGCAGGAGGCCGGTTACGCGGTGCGCATCGCCACGCACGCCAGCTTCGCGGCGGCCGCCGAAGGGCGCGGCCTGCCGGTGATGTTGCTTGCCGACAACCCCAGCGATTTGTTTGCGAAGCCGGGCGGCGAACACGCGCTGCGCTGGCGCGGCAATCCTATTCGAAATTTGCGCGCCACGCTTCAATTCTGGCGCGCTGCCCGTCCACTCTTTACCCGGCTGATCGATCGTGCGTGGCAAGTGTGCCAGGGATCAGATGCGATTATCATCGGCCTTCCGACGCTGTGGGGGCAGCACATCGCAGACGCTCTGCAAGTTCCGTGTCTGCGTTGTCTGTTGCAGCCGCTCACGCCGACAGGTGAATTTTCCAGCCCGTTGTTGCCCTTCACATTCTCGCTTGGGGCTGCGTATAACCGATTGACGCATCAGCTCGTCGAACAAGCGATATGGCAATCATGGCGCGGCGCGATCAACCGCTGGCGACGCGAGACACTGCACGCCGGATCGGCGCCGTGGCGCGCTCGCAGCGATCGCCTGCCCACGCTTTATGGATTCAGTTCGATCGTCGTGCCGCGCCCGCCCGATTGGTCGCCCAATCAATTCATCACGGGCTACTGGTTTCTGCCGTCCGTCGAGTGGACACCGTCCGCGCGACTGGTGCATTTTTTGGAAGCCGGCTCACCGCCGGCCTACGTTGGCTTTGGCAGTTTGACGTTGGGACAACCTCTCGCAACGCTGAAGATCGTTACTCAAGCTTTAGAGGCAACCGGATTGCGTGCGATCCTGGCAGTCTCGCGCGATGTTGCCCATGCGTCGTTGCCGGATTTCATCTTGCCCGTAACCGATGTGCCGCATGGCTGGTTGTTTCCGCACATGGCGGGCATCATCCAGCACGGCGGAGCGGGAACGACGGGCGCAGCATTACGATCGGGTACACCGACGCTCGGGTTGCCGCACGCCGCCGATCAATTCTTTTGGAGCAGGCGCGTGGCCGCACTGGGTGCCGGGCCTGAACCTATTCCACTTGAATCGCTTACTGTTGATAAGCTCGTCAAGGCTTTGCGGCAGCTGACGCACGATCCCGGCCTCCGATCGAACGTCCAAGCGATGGGACAGGTCATAGCAAAAGAAAACGGTGTGGCGTCGGCGGTGGAGATTATTCGGACGTTGATGTAGCCGATGAAGCGCGCAGCGCCGAATAGGCCAGCATCAAAGCCAATGCGGTGAAGAGACTGCCTAGCCAGTAAGGTGCAGCAAGATCGATGTGCTCGAAGGACAGACCGGCAATCGTCGGCCCGAAGATGAAAGCCAGGTTGAGCACGACCTGCGTGCCACCCATCAAACGCCCATGCTCCCGGGCGCTCACGCGCTGTGAGACAAGGCTCGTGAGCGCCGGGATGCTGGTCCCGCTGCCTAAGGCGCCCAACGCCACGATCGGATATAGCAGCCAGTCGTGTGAAGCCACGGCGACGGCGGCCAGACTTAGCGACATTAGCAGGAGACCTGTCAACGCCAGACATTTTTCACCGAAGCGCGGCTGAAGCCATCTAAGCAGAAAGCCCTGCACTGCCACCGAGCACACGCCCACGAATGCAAAGAAGAGGCCGTTGCGCGAAGCATCCCAACCGAAGCGCGCCTGGCTGAAGACGGGAAAGTTCGTTTGCAAGCCGGAGAAGGCCAGGTTCAGCGCGAAGATTGCGATCAATAGCACGCGCGTGGATTCCATTTGAAACGCGCTCGCCAACTGCGAGATCCAATTCAAGGCGCGCCAACTTGTCGGGGATGAGCGCTGATCGGCAGGCAACGATTCCGGCAGCACGATCAGGCCGAAGGTCACATTGGACAATGCCAGCGCACAGGCCGCTAGAGCTGGCACGCTCAGCCCATAAGCACTGAGCAAGCCGCCAATCGCCGGACCAGCCATCAAGCCCAAGCCATATGCCGCGCCGACGAGTCCCATACCCCGCGCGCGGTCCTCGGATGTCGTCACGTCGGCGATGTAGGCGTACGCCGTGCTGATATTTCCGCCCGTGATCCCGTCGATTGCGATCGCCACAAAGATCATCGGCAGCGATTGAGCCTGCGCCAGTATCAGATAAGCCAGCGCCGTGCCAAAGAGCGAGATCAGCAAGACGGGCCGGCGTCCGTAGCGATCCGACAGCGCACCCAGCACCGGCCCGCTGAACAATTGCACAAAGGCATATAACGATCCCAATGCGCCGACGATGGCGGCCCCGGCCGCGTATCTTTCGACGAAAAACGGCAACAGCGGAATGACCATGCCGTAGCCCAGCAGGTCGATGAACACCGTGATGAAGATGAACGCCAACGGTGACTGTCGCGCGATCGAGCGTAATTTGGCCGATGCCATGCGGTTATGATACTATAGTTGAGAATCGACTGGCTTGCGCCGGGCCGCCCGCCATCTTTCCCGATTCCTTGTCACCGCCAACATGATATCGCAAGGCTCCACTCGGAATCAGGGCCAGGTTGAGGCCCTGACGGACATCAACGTCCAGGACATGCTCGACAATTTTGGACTAGGCCGGCTGCGTCGTGGTCGCCGCCTGGTTGAGCATGTCTTGCGCCTGCCCGCCCGCATCCTGGCGCGGCAGGTGGCCCGGCTCGATCAGCGCGTCGGCGAGATCGGGCTGCAGGCCGCCTCACAGGAACTGCTCTTGACGTACGTCCGGCGGCTGGATGTGATCGGAGCGGGGAACGTTCCGGCCACGGGCGGTGCGTTGCTGGCGACCAATCACCCCGGCATGTCCGACTCGATCGCAAGTTTCGCCAGCATCTCGCGCCGCGATGTATTCATCGTGTCCAACGATCGCCCTTTTCTGCGCGCCTTGACCAACATTTGCAACCATATCCTTTTCACATCGGATCAGCCTGGCGAGCGTGCGCAAGTGGTACGGCAGGTCGCGCGCCGCCTGCGTGAGGGCCACGTGGTGATCCTCAACCCGGCCGGACAGATCGAACCCGATCCAGCGGTGATGCCTGGCGCGATCGAGGCGCTGCGCGAGTGGTCCAACAGCCTGGGCTTGTTCGTCCGTTTAGCGCCGGAAGCGGTGGTCGTGCCGATGGTGGTGAGCGGCGCGATCTACGGCCCCACACAGTCCAATCCGCTCACGCGTGTGCGCCGCTCACAAAGAGATCGCGAGCGTGTGGCGGCGACGATCCAGGCTTTTTTGTCGAGTATCGGCTATCTCAAATCGCGCCAGATCGTTCGGGTTCAATTCGACGCGCCGCTCCCGGCAGCTGATCTGCTGCGCCTGGGGAAGGCTGAGGCTATTACCGAGACCATCCGGATCGCGGTTAAGACGATCATGCTTGAGCACGCGGCCGCGCGGTCCCACCCGCCGGCGGCAAGCTGACATCTCGAAATGCCATTCGTGCGTATAATATAGAGTACAATCACCTATGGGAGGAGACTAATGGTACAGTCCAAAGCTCGTATCGGCGCTCTGCAAATCGGTATTATCCTCTTGACCATCGCGACGGCGCTGGTCCATCTCGGTCTGGGCATCTCAACGCCTCTCGTCATGTTCATTTTGAACGGGATCGGTTACCTCGTGCTGGTGGCCGCTTTATCCCTGCCCATCCCTCAGCTGGTGCCTTATCGTGCGTTGATTCGCTGGGCGCTGGTGGCGTTCGCCGCCGTCACTATCGTCGGGTGGATTCTTATCGGCGATAAGACGCTGATCATCGGCTACCCCACCAAAGTCGTCGAAGTCATCCTCATCGTGTTGCTGGTGATGGAAGCACGGCAGAAATAGGGCCGGCGCGCCTCGCGGGGGACAGTCTCATGATGGACTATCAAATACAGCGCATGGCGTGCGCGCGCGTTCCGACCCGATTCGGCGAATTTCGGTTGTGCTTGTATGCGAACAACCAGGATGACAAAGAACATCTGGCGCTGGTGATGGGCAAGGTACGTGGCCGGTCCAACGTGCTCGTCCGCGTTCATTCCGAATGTTTCACTGGCGAGGTGCTCGGCTCGCTGCGCTGCGATTGCGGCGAGCAATTGGAACAAGCGATGCAGCGCATTGCCGAAGCAGGCCAGGGTGTCATTGTCTATTTGCGCCAGGAGGGACGCGGCATCGGTTTGCTGAGCAAACTGCGCGCCTATAACCTGCAGGACCTGGGCTATGACACGGTGGATGCCAATGTGATGCTGGGCCACGGCATCGACGAGCGTGACTACACGCCGGCCGGCTTGATTCTTCAGGAGCTGGGTGTGCAGTCGGTACGGTTGATGACCAACAACCCGACCAAGTTGGAGGCTCTGCCAGCCCTGGGCGTGCCCGTGAGCGAACGAGTGCCGCTGCAGCCGACGGTCAACGTGCAAAATCAGATTTACCTGAATACGAAGGCGCACCGCATGCGGCATCTGATTGACCTGCCCATCCTCAACGCCGCTCGCCCAAACGGCAATCGCCCAAACGGAAACGGCCGATCGAATGGCAAGCATTGAGGCGCGCCGTCCGCGAGTGACGCTGACATACGCCCAAAGTCTCGACGGTTCGATTGCCGCCCGGCCGGGTACATCCTTCGCGCTGAGCGGCTCCGAATCGGTCCGGTTCACGCATCAACTGCGCGCCGGTCATGACGCCATCCTGGTCGGCATCGAGACGATCCTCGCCGACGACCCGCAATTGAACGTGCGGCTGGTGGCCGGTCCCAGTCCGCGCCCGGTCATTCTCGATAGTTACTTGCGCTGCCCATTACATGCACGTTGTCTCGATGGCTCGCGGCGCCCGATCATTGCCACGCTCGGCTCCGCATCGATCGGGCGCGAGCGTGAATTGGAAGCGATCGTCGTGCGGCGGCTGCGCTT